>Ga0224506_10000020_pt1 | contig 187446 bp, 212 predicted proteins | sample SF_Jan12_sed_USG_2_FD_169108 | JGI IMG/M metagenome (GOLD analysis project Ga0224506, IMG submission 169108) | Sediment microbial communities from San Francisco Bay, California, United States - SF_Jan12_sed_USGS_8_1 | ecosystem: Environmental > Aquatic > Marine > Sediment | place: USA...
AACCACTTTTTATAACTTGGCTCCTTGTTGTATCTGTCAACATAATACTGCGGGTCTTTTGTCTTGTCTACAAACGGCGCTATCTCCGCTGGTTCTGTCGTTGGTATAGGTTCAGGCTCTTTAACTGGTTCAGGCTCTTTAACTGGTTCAGGCTCTTTAACTGGTTCAGGCTCTTTAACTGGTTCTTCATATGCTTTCTTTACAGTAATTGTAATGTTCTCTTTATCCTCTTGACTTCCGTTGTTTACTATAATATCAAAATTATAAAGTACGTCCTGAATATTTCCATGTGACTTTGATGGTGTCCAAATAAATTTTCCAGTATTTGGATCAATGGTTGCACCTGCAGGTGCATTATGCAAACTAAACACCGCATCTTTGATTGAATTGTCAACTAGACTTGCTGTGAACGTAATTGTTTTCCCAACCTCTACTGTTTTATCTGTAATTGCATTAAGTTGTAGTACATAATCCTGAACTTCAAATATTTTATCTCCATCATATTGAATCTTAATTGTAAATCCATCTTTCTCTTTTTGTTGATCAGTAAATGCTGTTGCATTATAGATCCCTTTATGATCAAAGAAATTTGTAACAGGTCTTGGAATTACTGAAAAATCTAAATCTCGTGAGGGATCCGATAACATTCCCATATAATTCTCCCCTGCATCACGAATTATAATATAAACAATATTTCCCCCATTCTGCGTTCCAATAAATCTAAAATTTTCCTCATTAACATAAAAACTCTTTTCCAATTTCATAGATGTTACATCTGCATATACTGGTACAATCGTCAACACAAATAATGACAAAACCCCAAATCCTGCTAATTCTCTACGCACACTAATGTTTTTCAGGCTTTGTTTTTAAAAAACACGTATAATTTCTTCTTGTATTTTGCAAAGAATTATTCACTAAATTTACAAATCAAGCAAAAATCTCATGTATACTTGATCGTTTTCTCTGATTTCCATGTCGTAAAACGTTGGAGCTTTAATCTCTACTTTGAAATTGTGTTTTTTAAAATCTAGCGGTTCACCATACGCTTTTGCATTAATCTTATAGCCTTCATTTTTCTCAATATCAAACTCTATTCTCTTTATTGCAAAACCTTCAGTAATTAGAAGGAATGGAATTTCCTCAAGCCAGCTAAAAAGAAGATAATGCAAATCTTTTCCCTGAGCAGAGAATTCTTTCTGATCTTTTTCTTCTACTTTATCTTGATCAAGCGTTAGATTGATTTCTGCATCTGCTGCCACTGAAAATGCTTCTTTGAGGTTTTTTGCAGTAACCTCAATTATTGCATCAGTCGCATGATCTAAAAACTTGTAACTCAATTGTATTTTTTACCATTTTTCTGATTATTAATTTAGGCGGTATCTCATTACCTCGTTGTTTATCCCAATTATGCTAAATGCATTTATTTTAATATCAATACATTGCACAAACTATCCAATTTTTGGAATTACTATTCTAGGAACTATGTACTATCATTTTTTGTATAATTTTGTAATTTACCGATTAATAGAATATTGATTGCGTTTGGCATGATTGTTTAAAAATGATCCATATATGTGAATTTCATTATTTTAAAATTAGATATTGGTAGATGCTCATTATGAAAGCTGTATACTTTAATGGGACAAAAATGATCTTTGATAGAAATTATCCTGAACCAAAGTCTGATGAAGCATTAGTTAGAGTAAGATTGGCAGGAATTTGTGGAACTGATTTGGAAATTCTGCAAGGGTATATGAAATATGATGGAATATTGGGTCATGAGTTTGTAGGAATCATTGAAAAATCTCATAATAAGACATTAATTGGAAAAAGGGTTGTAGGCGAGATTAATGCTGGATGTGATAAATGTGGTTTTTGTGAAAAAGGAATGCAGCGACATTGTCCAAATAGAACTGTGCTTGGTATTTTAAAACGAGATGGAGCATTTGCTGAATTTCTCTCACTGCCTGAAAAAAATCTCCATGTAATTCCAGATTCAATCACTGATGAACAAGCTGTATTTATTGAGCCTCTGGCGGCTGCTTTTGAGATTAAAGAACAAATATCTTTGAAATCTAATTGGAATGTTGCAGTGGTTGGTGATGGAAGACTTGCCCATCTAATTGTTCAAGTTTTAAAATTATCATGTCGCAATATTACATGTTTTGGTAGACATAAAAACAAACTACAAAAATTGGTAAATAGTGGAATAAAAACAAAAGTTGGAATAGAGTCTTCTGACAAACAATCTTTTGATTTAGTTATAGAAGCAACTGGAAGTAATTCTGGATTTTCAGATACTATGAAATTGATAAAACCACGTGGTACTGTAATCTTAAAATCAACTATTGCATCTAGGGAGAATCTTGATCTGACTCCGGTTGTAGTTAATGAAATCACTTTAGTTGGTTCTCGTTGTGGATTGTTTAAACCTGCAATGGACGCCCTTGTTACTGGGATTGTATCAGTTGATTTTATGATTGATTCCACATTTCCTTTAGAGAATTTTTCTGAAGCAATCGAGTATGCAATAAAACCAGACACACTAAAGGTTTTTCTTAAACCGTAATTCTAGAGTCCTAATTACAACCGTATTCAAGTTTCTGCTGGTAAAGTAATTTAGGAAGATCTCATTGTCAGAATCAGATGGAACCATTTGATTCCCTTCTAATGTGGATTTCACAATTTCTAGGTGAACATCTCTATGAAGGGATATTTTTAGCATCTTTACTTGAAACAATAGTCCCACCAATTCCAACTTTGGCGGTATTTCCTACAGCTGGATTTTTGGCATACCAACAAGGAATTCCATTGATTGAACTAATCCCAATGATTATTCTTGGATCAATTGGTGCTACTATTGGAACTTCTATAATCTATCTTATAGCATTAAAACTTGGACGAGTAGTCTTACTTCGTTATCTGAGATATGTCAAAGTATCTGAAAAAAAATTACAAAGAGTTGAGATCTGGTTTGAAAAGTATGGAGACAAAGCAGTATTTTTAGGAAGAATGGTTCCTGTTATGAGAGAGATGATTTCAGTTCCCGCCGGATTATTAAAAATGAAAATTCCAAAATTTATATTTTATACGTTTACAGGTTCTTGCGTTTGGTCTGCTGGAACAATTCTGTCTGGATATTATTTTGGTGAGGCCATAGGATTTGGCACTGCCATAATTCCACAGTTACCTTAAACATTAAAAACGATATCTAAAATTTGTTTTTTTTGATTTGTATGATTTACAGGATCAATATCTGTCTAGTTTAAGAACTAAAAATCACCAAGTGTCTTTTGTCTTTTTTCTTCCCATGTCAATTCTTTCATTCCAAGACGTATTCTCAAAGAATTTACAGTAGCAGGACTAAACCCTTCAAAGTGATTGTTAGCCATTATCATTGCTAGGGAGATGTCTTTAATTTTCTGTAGTTTATTTACAAACTTTTCAATCAAATTCTCCCTGTCTTTTGATATTTTGCCAAACTCTGATTCTGGAATTGAGCGATCTCCAATCAATCTTACATAAAGATAATCTGTTGTAATGGGCATTGGATTATTAACTCCTGCAACCTCATTCCATACAAGACAATATCTGTTTTGTTTGAGAAATGTAATTGCTTCATCTGTAAACCAAGATTCATGTCTTGCCTCAATTGGATATGCAAAGTCCTCTGGTAATAATTCAAAGAGTTCTGATAATCTTGGTTTTGCTTCTTCAAACGATAATGATGGGGGCAACTGGAAAACTAATGCTAAGATCTTTTTATGAATTGGAGAAAGTGATGATAAAAATGAAAAAACTTCTGAATTTACCCTGTCCAATCTTTTTTCATGTGTAATTATCGATGGAAATTTTGCTGTAAATCTAAAATACCTTGATGTATCTATATTCCATCTTTTAACAATCTCTTGAGCAGGAATTCTGTAAAATGTAGAATTTATTTCAGTAATGTCAAAAATCTGTGAATAGTATTTGAGCCATTCGGAACTTTTTAGATTTTTTGGATAAAATACTCCTGACCATCCTTGATAACTCCATCCGGTACAACCTATTTTGATATTCACAGTACTGTAAACACTTCTTTACTTTTTTAAAATTTTTAAAGCTGACTATCGCGGTTTAATCTTTACACAGTCTTGCAGGTATGCTCAAACCGGTAAACAATCACCAGAATTTAGACAATTGGCTACTGTGTCAGCTTTTCATAATCTTATATGTAGAACTAAAATAAAAAGCAGATCCTTGGTTTCCATTAGTCGTAATTAAATGCTGTCAGAAATTGTTTGACACTCCTGATTTTGAGAACATATTGGAACTTAAGACCAATAACGATTAGTTGTTTGGTGACAGCTCCAACTGTATATGATTTTAATGAATTAGTATTTAGGGAATACTAATAACTTCTACGTATCTATATTATTACGAAATCTGAGAATTAACTAAACATAGATAACTTCTACTTGGAGTTTATAACAAAATTACGTATAGTTAATTTATGTTTCGCCTAAGAAAGAAAAGGGAATTTGTATTTGTTCACATTCCATCAATTCCACATATTCAAATATCTCAAGACTAGGTTTTGGTAAAAATAAAAGATACAATTAATTCAAGCCATCGTTGAATCCAAAGCGGTAAATTACATTAATTGTATCCTTAGAATTTTTCCTAATGTAAGTGGTTTCCTCTTTACTGTGGAATTTATTCTCATAGTAAAGTTCAGATCCTGATGGCGCCCAAGTATCACTACTCGTATGAAGAATTAGATTTTCCAACACTGTAGTTTCATAACCAATGACGTCATGACAACCATGATTTATACCTGAAGTAATTAGATTGACTTCATCATGAGATATGCCTCTCCAACCTGACGGACCATGTTTAGCTGCAATAATATTTCCTAAATTATTATAGTCAATATTCCATGTATGAATAGATCCTCAACTACTGTTTTTACACTTATTGCATACTGAATAATTTTGCATATATGTTGTTGAGGAAACACATGCTAGAATAAAAAATTATTTTCCTCATTATCGCATGTGTGTTATTTTTACAATTATGTTGATTGTTAACGCAATAAAAAACGAGGAATGCTGAAAGAGCTTTAGATGCTTCCATCTTTTTTCACGTCTTCCTGTCTAAAATCATATTCTTCAAATTTTGACTGGTATGATAGTCCTCGTTTATACTATATTACGAAAATGGAATTTAAATTAACTGTAGGTAAATCTTAACATTTGATCATAATTTTGATTAAAATCACTATAAACATAAACACACATTGCACTCTTATTTTAGCATGTGAGCATTTTTGCTCTTTGAAATACTGTTATCCATTGACTCCAAGTGAGTCTGCCTGTCTGTGTATTTTGTTTTGAAGGATGATATGATGTGAGAATTTTGATTTTATCATATTGAAATAATTTATTGTGCCCAAAATTTTCTGATCTTGTTTGATATAATTTACATGCTACATCATATGCAATCTTTCCAAGACATAAAACAGTTGTAATGTTTTTTAGTATTTCTTTTTCTGTCTCTAAGTATTCAAAACAAGATTGTATCTCTTCTTTTAATGGTTTGTTATGAGGTGGTGCACATCTTACTGCTGCAGTGATGTATGCATTTTTCAACACCAGACCATCATCTATGCTCTGACTAGTTGGAATTGAAGCAAAACCGTGCTTATACATTGCTTTTGCAAGCCAATCCCCTGATGAATCTCCTGTGAACATTCTGCCTGTTCTATTTCCACCATGAGCCGCTGGCGCCAATCCTATAATTAATAATTTAGCATTTATGTCGCCAAATCCTGATAATGGTTTACCATAATACTTTTCCTCTTTGAATCGTCTAACTTTGTTTTTTGCAACATCCTTAATGTAGACTGATAATCTTGGACATTTTTTACACGATGTAATCTTTTTGTTTAGTAATTCAATTTGCTTCAACTATTTGATTTTCGATAGTATCAATAATACCTTTTTCCAAATCATTTTCTATAAAGATTGATTCTATATTTCCATAACTATTTGAATAGTGCATTACTATTCCGTATGGTAATTTAGTTTGTCCTATGTATTTCATTATTTTCATTCCAAATTTCATATACGACAAAATGCATACTCCACAACTACACCTGTTCCGGATCTCTGTCTAGATTAATTCCAATTGATTCAGCCCATCTAGATATCTGTTCAACAAATTTATTTTCATTTTGTGAATCCATGAACACATAATCTGTTTTTCTATAAAAGAAATTACTACTAACTTGTCTATTATTCAGAAAATGCCTAATAAATGTAATTTACACGAAAAAATCTTATTTGTAATAAACTATACTGTGTTCTAATCAGTTTTCTTTATATATCAAAATTAAAGAATCATGTAATGAAAAGTAGACATCTAAGCGTTGTATTTTTACTGATTGTGTTTGCTGGTGCCACTATAGGCAGTACGGCATTTGCTGAATCTGATGTCATTGAAGATTTCGAAGACTGTGTTGCAGCAGGTGGAGTCACTGGAGAAAATCCTTATGAATGTACCATTGACGGTGCAGTCTTTGTAAATGACGAAGACGACGATGAAAAAGTTCTCATATGCCATAAAGACCAAAAGACACTATCAATAGATAGTAATGCACTGCGTGCACATCTAACACATGGTGATTATGAAGGTCATTGTGATGTTGATGCTAGAGCAACTTTCATGCGTGGTGAAATGCATGACAAAGATCATGATAAAACAATGATGATGGATAAGCATGACATTTTAGATGCAATACAAAATGAAATCAGGATGAAATACGTTGAAAAATATGGTGATTTAGATAAGAAAAAATCTGAACTTAAAATAAAATTCAACGAACACATGAAAGAAATGAAAAACAAGATTTCTGATGAGAGAAAATCCTCAATTCACCATAGATTGGCAGAGATGAAAGCCTTCAAAGCAGAACTCCGTGAACATGCATCTGATATGACATACGAAGAAAAACAACAACTTAGAGAAAATTTCATTGAAAAGGTAAAAGAAATGCAATTAGCATGGATTTCCCCACGTACACAAATTACTGCCGGTGTTGATGCTACAGAAGTTGTATGTCGTGAAGGATTCAGCCTTGTAATGAAAGCATCAAACGGCGTTCCAATGTGCCTTAAAGTAGACACTGCACTTAGAATGATAGATAGAGGAACTGTAGTTCCTGCTAACTAGTTTTTCTTTTTAAAACTCATATTAATCACAATTAAATTATTTTTGCAACAAGTTTTTGTTAACCAATGTAATTAATAATTAAATTCCAAATTTGTTCGATGATGATATTCTATGATAAATTAAACAGCAAACAATGTATTTTTTGACGCATTTGAAAAATCACTATGCATAGATTTCAAATTGATGATGTTAGGATACAAAAATTGCATGTAAAAAACATGTACAAAAACTGAAATCTATATCCAGAACGTCTGGGATAAAACACTGAAAATACATTTGATTTTATTGAATCTGTTACAAGTAAAAATCAAGACTGCAGTCATAAAGTCTGATAATATCTTGTTTCATCTACTTAAGACTTTTTAGATATTTACACATCGATGATTTAATATGGATAATCCAACCGAAATCAATTCTGTATATTGGGACGAGGAAACAAAATCATGGAAGTATAAAATGATCAAAGTTGATGAATATCATGGGTTTATACAATGCCAATATTGCCATCAACCAATATCTCATAATGTCAAAACTAATGATGAATTCATAGTATATGTAAAATGCAGATGCTCTAGAATCTGAATTTCCGTCAATTGTTGTATGTCATTTTACCTAAAATTAACTAGTTGCCACTAATTGAGAATTAAGATCAATTTTAAATATCATTTTCACGTAATGGTTGTGACGAGAAGCCGTTATTCTGCGTAGTAGAATGATTGGTTGGAAAACACATCATGTTAGGTTAACGTCCTAGGTTTATGGTGTTTTCCATGTATCTCGTTGTTCCAATGCTCAATTTTCTATACAGAATATGTAAATATTCATGATTCATACACTAGACGTAATCCATTTTGTTGTATGTTGTGAAATCATATTATTTTGATATCATCAAGTGTTATGATGGTGATTATGACTTTGATTAGTTACTAGTTCTTTCATTAAATTGTATTTTACCTGTATTCATCACCACAATCTCCAATTACACTAAACAAATCATTTGATCTTGCGGTAACTTCATCTATTAATGAAATATCATTTGAATCTAACTTTATTCCGAACACTTTGGCATTATCTTCTCTGTGATTTATGACTCCTAGTCTTGTTCCAATGATTACTCCTGCAACCTGAGGTTTGTCTAAAATAAACTTCGTTGCAATATTTGAAATGCTACACTGATATTTTTTTGCAATATTGTTTAATGCATGTAATAACTCTTGGAATAATTGCCATCCTCCCCAAACATCTATCATGTTTTTGTATTTTTGCAGACTAGATGTAGTTAATTCTGTTCTATTCGGTTCCTCTACTCCTAGATATTTTTCTGAGAAAAATCCTCCAAGTAATGTCCCATATGTTAGAATCTTTATTTCATGTCTTGCAAAAAATGGTATCATTAGTTTTTGTGGTCTTTGATCTAAAATGGAATATTGAACCTGATTTGATATGATTTTAAAACCACTCTCTATCATAATTTTAACTCGCTCAGCGTCAAAGTTTGTCAGCCCTACATGTTTAATTTTATGCTCATTTTGTAATTTTGACAAATGATGCAAGGCATCAAGATAACTCAAATCATTGTAATCCCACCAATGAAATTGTAGTAAATCGATACAATCAGTATTCATTTTTTTCAGTGATTGATCTATGTAATGAGTAACAATACTGCTGCTCATTGGACCTGGATTTGGAACGAATTTGGTTAGTGCTTGAAATTTTTCATCATTTCCTACCTTTCTTCTAAAATTACCTATTAACAACTCGGCTGGACCGTAAATGTCTGCAAGATCCCATGTCGTATATCCGTGCTTTTGATATTTTTCCATATCTTTAATTGCTGATTCAGAATCAATCTGACCATGACCTCCTGCAACTTGCCACATCCCATTTAAAATTCTGCAAATCTCTAAATCATCAGCAATAACAGTCTTTTCTATTGGTAGATGTGAAATATCATCCCTAATTTTTTTAGACAAGCGCTTCATAAAATGGATCTAATGTATAAATTTCCAATGATTTTGGAAATTCTTGGCATTGTATCTGAGAAATTCTTTTTCAATATCTTTAATTCTGTTAATCTAATTAAAATTACATGGATAAAGAAATTGAAGAAAAAATTCGGTCTGTCATTATTGAAACATTTCAAGATGTGAAGTCCGAATGGATAAGCTACTTTCAACATAAAGCAGAACAAATGCATTTAGATAAAAAATCATTCTTTATTGGAATGATGTATCCAAAAATTACAAATAATCTCGAAGAAAATAATATCCACATTAGGATAAAATCTGACTCCTGGGGTGATCACGAAAATCAGAGAATCAATTTCATGCTTGATGAATTGTATGAAAAGTATATTTAATTTTTAAAAGTGCATTTTCTTATGCTAACAGAAATATCTAAATCATAACCGTCTAAGAGGTACTATTATGGAACTTCCTCGAGGAATGAAAGATTTTGATGGCCAAGAAAATGCAAATATTGAACATATTAGATGCCGCTTTAAACAATTGTCAAATTTGTATGGATTTTCATTTATGGATCCCTCTCCAATCGAGTTACTTTCAACTCTTGAGACTAAATCAGGCCCAGGAATCAGAGATGAAATCTACTATTTCAAAGATAAAGGGGATCGAGAAGTTGCACTACGATTTGACTTTACAATGGGATTGACAAGATATATCGCATCCCAAAAATCAATGAAGCTTCCAGCAAAACTCTCATCGTTTGGTGGAGTATTCAGATATGATGAACCACAAAAAGGAAGATACAGGTATTTTCACCAGTGGGATATTGAAATATATGGTAAAGCTAGTCTTGAATCAGAAGCTGAAATCATAGAGATAACATCTCGTCTGTTTGATTCTCTTTTGCTCAAAGATATTGTAATTGACATAAACCACAGAAATCTGGTAGAATCATACATCAACAAAATTTTCAACTCTAAAGATCCAGAACTAGTCTCTGATATTTTACGAGCAATAGATAAGATTGCAAAAAAATCCAAAGATGAAATCCTGAAAGAATTTCAGACAAAGGGATATGAATCAGAAAAATTAGAAAAGATTCTGGAATTTTCACAAATCAGAGGCTCAATTCAAGAAGTTGAAAAATTATTTGACACTTCCCAATTACAATCATGGGACGATCTAAAACAAATAATTGATTCGCTAGAAAATAGGGGAGTATCAAATGTGAGAATAAATTTTGGTATTGTGCGTGGACTTGATTATTATTCTGGAATGGTCTTTGAAGTGTTTGACAAAAACTCCACTTTGGGTGCTTTGGCAGGTGGGGGAAGATATGATACACTAACAAAAGCCTTCAAGAGAGAAGATATTGGAGCTACTGGAGTTGCAGGTGGTGTGGAGAGGATTATTCTTACAATGCAAGAACAAAACATATTGCCTGAAATCTTGGAAAAGCGAGTTGCAGTATTATACATTAATGAAGAGATGCAAAAAGTAGCACACTCAATTACATCTCTGTTGAGACTAAACAACATTCCAACTGATATTGATTTGGCTGGACGTAATATGAAAAAACAGATGGATCTTGCAAATAATGCAAGATTCTCAATCATAGTTGGACCTCAAGAGCTAGATCAAGGAACTGTTGTTCTCAAAGATATGATCAATGGAATAGAAGGAATTATTTCTCTAGAAAAACTTACAGAGGATCCAAAATCAATTCTTAATTTAGAAAAGCTCTAGTTAACATCATTATTTCAGGACCAGTAGTTAATGATCCAACAACTACATTGTGGTTATTTATAAGAATCCCTGATGAAACATATGGGATGCCATTGTTAATGGTACTGTGTTCAATTTTTACGCCTAAAACATTTGCTATTGTCTTCATATCCTCCTCATCAGCTTCTGGATGGATTACTGCTCCTGTAGAATTTGCAACGAGCATAACTCCTGTTTGATTGAATCCAGCTATTTTCTTCTGGATTACCTCAACTCCTAATACATCTGAAATTGTCTTACATGATTCTTTAGACAACCATGGAGATACGACTGCCCCTTTGTCATTTGAACAAATTACATTTCCAAGTGCATTAAATTTTGTGTCAAGAATACCTATTTCTAGATCGGTCTCTTTTCTCAAATAATTATATTCATTTTGATAAGCAGTAGTTGGCAATAAGATTCCCTTGTTATTCATCACACATAATGCGCCAATTAATCTGGTATTTGCAATTGAGATGTAATGAATATCTACATCAAGATATTTTGCGAGGTTGTCTGCTTTTGTTTTGGCAAACCCCATCGGTACCAAAATTATGCTATCATTTACTCTAACATAAACACCAAGGTTTGGACCACGATATACCTCATACTTGATAATGTCCATATTCACAGTATTGATCATTCAGCGTTATGAACGTAAGGAAATTTTTATTCCTATTTTGATCTTATTTTTGCAATTACCTTACTGTTGTATCATCTAGCTTTAAATAATAACTAAAAGAAATCTGCATTATGCCAATAGCAGAAAATTTTCCTGAGGGTCTAAAACCAGTTGGAAAAGTTAACCTAAGTGATGGACATTTTCATATAATGTGGGGTCCAGGCAAAAAGACAAACGTTGACGGTTCACCAGCTGAAGCATTTGCTGATGCAGATGTCGTCGCAGCATATGCTGCAAGAAAAGAAGAACAAGTTCCTCTTGGAGTAAGCGGTACAATGGTTGCAGTTGACTGGGATTCATGTGTTGCAGATGGTGCATGTATTGAAGCTTGTCCAGTACAAGTATTCCAATGGTACAGAACCGAAAAAGACATTCCGGCAAAAAATGTTGTTGGTCAAATTTTTAAAGGAACTGGCAAGGATGTAAAAGACGAACGTAAAGATCTAACTGACAAAGCCGATCCAATCAGAGAACACGATTGCATTTGGTGTATGGCATGCGTATCAGTTTGTCCTCCACAAGCAATCAAAGTTGATCAATCTAATGTTGAGAAACACGAGAGTGCTGCAAAATCTTTGTAAGATTACAAATTCCCTTATAACTAAAAATTTTTGTTTTCTTTTATTTTTTAGATTTAGTCTCGACTAATTATATCTAGATTTAAATAATATTCTGAAGCATTCCTGTCATGGCAGAATTACAAATACCAGAAGACTTTTGTCACGACGATGTTAAACCAGTCGGAAAAACAAGTCATGCAAATGGCGAGAATTTTCACTGGATTTGGGGCAAGGGTAGAACAGATGGTGCAGCATTCTCAAACGAAGATGTAAAGGCAGCCTATGAAGCTAGAGGTGAAAAACAAGTCCCTCTTGGAATTCATGGTACTACCGTTGCAGTAGATTGGGATTCATGTGTTGCAGCTGGTGCGTGTATGAGTGTATGCCCAGTTCAAACATTCCAATGGTACAGAACCGAAAAAGACATTCCTGCAGAAAAATGCCTGGGAGAAACTTTTGAAGGTACTGGTAAAACGGAGCAAGATGAAAGATTAGATTATACAGACAAATCAATGCCAATCAGAGAACATGATTGCACTGTTTGTATGGCTTGTCAAGAAATCTGTCCTGAAGGTGCAATTCGTATCGAATCATCTAACCAAGAATGGCATGAGAAAGCAGCCGGAACATTTGTACTTATGAAATCCGGTTCTGAAAATCCACACGCACACGATTAAAGAATTTTTTCCTTTTTTCTTATTTTTCTAATTTATATCAACAAATTTTAATCACTATTATCAAAGAATCTTCGCAGAGGTCGCCTAGCTCGGTAGGGCGCGGGCCTTGAGAGCCTGTGTGAGCAATCACGCGGGGGTTCAAATCCCTCTCTCTGCGTTTTAACTTTCTATTTTTGCAAGTTCTGCAAGCATTGCAGAAAGCTGAATCTCAGAATTTGCTCCAACTAATATTCTATAATCATACTTTGCAATTATTTCTAAAATATCTGCCAACTTGTCATGCTTTGATTTGAACACAGCTGCGTTGATATATTTTAGAAAATCTGATTCAGACATTCCATAAACCTTGATCAATTCGATCATTTTTTCCCTGGCTTCTAGAACCTTTCCTGAAAGTGCACTTTTTAAAACTACATCAACATCACTGGTTTTTGTCAATCCTGCAGATGCCTTTACATTATCTTCGGTAATTCCGCCTAGACTTGCAGTTGCCTGCAATAGGTTTATCGCATGCCTCAAATCGCCCTCAGTATAATCATAAATCATCTTCAAGCCTTTTTTGTCAGCCTTTACTTTTTCTTTTTTTGCAATCTCCTCTAACCTACTGATTATGTCTTCTTCCGGTATTGACGTGAATTTGAAAGTAGCACATCTGCTCTGAATAGGATCAATAATTTTTGAAATATTATTTGCAATGAAAATAAATCGACATATTTTTGCAGTATCTTCTATTATTCTTCTGAGTGCTGTCTGAGCATCAGCAGTCATTTCATCTGCCTCATCTAAAATAATGATTTTGAATGGAACATCTACCATTCCTGCAAATCTTGAAAACTTTTTTACCTTTTCCCTGACCATTCCGATCCCCCTTTCGTCAGATGCATTTAACTCAAGGGTGTAATCCTTGGCATTTTCTCCTAAGATCTGCCTTGCAATACATAATGCTGCGGTAGTCTTCCCAACTCCGGCAGATCCTGAAAACATCAAATGTGGCATATCTGTTGGATCTCTGATTAGAGCTTCCAAACTGTTTATGATTTCTGTTTGGTTTACGATTTCAGAAAGTTTTGTTGGTCGATATTTCTCTACCCACATACCTGTTATAGACATCAGTATCAGAGGACCAATCCCCATTAATAAATCCGAATTGGTTATTGTGTAATACTATATCTTAAAATCAAATATATCCTCATCTATAGCGATCAGTCTGAGATTAATTAGGATCAATTGATCTAACTAAATTGTTAAGAGAATTGATCGATCCGATACTTGAGGATCTTAATGACCATAAGTGATCTTAACATGGAAATAGATAAAATAGAAAAAGTACATTCAATTGGATATCGCCTAAAGGATGCTAGGTTTACAGTTAATCAGGATTTCAAATTCAATGTGGCAGGAGTAAAGATTGAGGGAACTCAAGGTGATACTAATAACATGCCTCAATGGGTGGGAAAAATTCTATCTGATAATGATTTAGGGGTAATGGATTCTCCTGATATGATTACTGAACTAAAACAAGCTTTGTCAAAAGAAAAAATGGTTGGAGAATATCAACTATCTACATTGGATCATCATTTTTACATAAAATTAAGAGAATCTATGAAAGTATTGAATCGTGATGACTTTGATAAAGTTGAAAGCATGATGTTGGAATTATTTAGAATGAGAAGAGGCAAGATTGTAAAGATGGCAGACTCTATAAAACTAAATTCTGAGTTATACAATAAACTAACTGTTGAGGAAAATGTCTTCTACAAAACTATCTATGATAACAGCATAGAATTTGAACGACAAATAACAGGTGTTTTAAATGAGTAATTCACAAACCAGTACATTTACTCCCTCTGCACTCTCAGACAAAGTGAAAGAATTTCTAACTCGATTTAAAGACAGACAAGGGAATTACAAATACGTAAATGCAATTGATGAAATGATGCCCAAAAATGCAAAATTCATTATCGTTGACTACAATGACTTAGTAATAGAACCTGACATTGAAGTTATTTTTTCGAAAAATCCTGATGTGATATTTGATGCATTTTCTAGAGCTATCAAAGAAACATTACAAACAAGATTCCCTGATTATGCAGAAAAAATCAAAGATGAAGTTCGTGTAAGATTAATTAATTTTCCATTAGAAAGAAGTCTAAGGCAAATCAATGCAGAAACAATTGGACACATTACCAGTGTTTCAGGAATGGTTGTTAGAGCATCAGAAGTAAAACCTCTTGCAAAAGAACTAGTCTTTATATGTCCTGACGAACATCAAACCAAAATAATTCAGCTCAAAGGAATGGATGTAAAACTTCCAGTAGTATGTGATAATCCAAGTTGTAAACACAGAGATTTTGAGCTAAAACCAGAAGCAAGTAAATTCATAGATTTTCAAATTCTAAGATTACAGGAACTCCCTGAGGATTTACCTCCAGGACAGCTTCCTCACTATATTGACGTCACAATCAGACAGGATTTAGTAGATAATTCAAGACCTGGTGATAGAATTATTCTTACTGGAGTGGTAAGGGTGGAGCAAGAATCAGTTGCAGGAGTTCAGAGAGGACACAGTGGACTATATCGATTGAGAATTGAAGGAAATAATATTGAATTTTTGAGTGGCCGTGGTTCAAAAACTGACAGAAAAATAGGAAGAGAAGAGATCTCCCCCGAAGAAGAAAAAAGAATTATTACGCTTAGTCAGAGCTCTGATGTATATCAAAGATTGATTGATTCATTTGCCCCTCATATTCAGGGCCAATCATTAATCAAAGAATCTATTTTGTTACTTCTTGTTGGTTCGAACCAGAAATTACTTGGCGATGGAAGTAAGATCAGGGGCGATATTAACGTATTTCTAGTTGGAGATCCAGGCACTGCAAAGTCTGAGATGTTAAAGTTCTGCGCGAGAATTGCTCCAAGAGGACTGTATACATCAGGTAGAGGTTCTACTGCTGCAGGACTCACAGCTGCAGTAGTTCGAGATAAAACAGGAATTATGATGTTAGAAGCTGGTGCAGTGGTACTTGGTGATCAAGGTATTGTAAGTATTGACGAATTTGATAAAATGAAACCTGAAGATAGAAGTGCATTACACGAAGTTATGGAACAACAATCAGCAAGCATTGCAAAAGGCGGTATTGTGGCTACGCTGAATGCTAGAACTTCAATTTTAGCTGCTGCAAACCCAATGTATGGGAAATATGATCCATTCAAAAATATTACTGAAAACGTAAATTTGCCTATTCCATTACTTACTAGATTTGATCTGATATTTGTTGTCAGAGATATCCCTACTAAAGAACGAGATGAAAAGATTGCAAGACACATTATCCAAAGAAACACCACTATGGGAACAGATAAAAAATCTGTCATTGAAGTTGACTTGTTAACAAAATATCTTTCATATGCAAAACGTGGAGTTCCTGACATGACAAAAGAAGCAGAAGAAAAAATTCTTGCCTATTATCTCCAGATGAGAAATGTCGAGTCTGAAGAAATGATCACTGTTACTCCCAGACAACTTGAGGGAATCATTAGACTTTCAACTGCAAGGGCAAGATTACTTATGAAAGATAAAGTGGAAGAAGAGGATGCTGATCGTGCAATATTTTTGATCGAGAGCATGCTTCAGGATGCAGGAGTTGATGTCAATACTGGTAAAGTTGATCTAGGAGTCTTACAAGGAAAACCTAGAAGTGAAGTTTCAAAAATGCAATTATTTATGGATGTTCTCAAAAGTCTTGAAGGTGACAATAAAGTTCCAGTAGATGAAAGAACCTTTGTCAAAGAGCTTGAAAAGAGTGAAAAGTTCACAGAAGAAGAGGCAAGAAACTACATCAGAAGAATGCTCAGAGAAGCATCTATTTATGAATCAAAACCTGGTCACTATAACCGAGTATGAAAATAGAAAAATTAAAACTTCCTGATCCTGTAATTGATTTTCTAAAATCACAAGGTTTTGAAAAACTATATCCGCCACAAGCAGATAGTGTGAAATCTGGATTGCTTGATGGAAAAAGCATTCTGGTTTCCTCTCCCACTGCAAGTGGAAAGACATTGATTGCAATACTTGCAATACTCAATTATCTTTCAAAAAATAACGGTAAGGTTGTTTATCTTAGTCCATTGCGCGCTTTAGCTGCCGAAAAATTTTCAGAGTTTAAAAAATTAGAAAAAATCCCTCTAGACAAAAAAATCAAAGTTGGTATATCTACTGGTGATTTTGAAAACATTGAAAAAAATTTAGAGACTAACAATATTTTGATTTTAACAAATGAAAAAATGGATTCTATTATCAGACATGGTGTGGAGTGGATTGAAGAAATTGGATTAATTATTTCTGATGAAGTACATTTGATAGGTGATGAAAGTAGAGGTCCCACTCTAGAAATGATTCTTACTCAGATTAAACTACTAGATACAAAACCCCAAATTATAGGTCTTAGCGCAACCATAACAAATTCTAATGAGATTGCAAATTGGCTTGGTTGTACGCTTGTAAAAAATGACTGGAGACCAGTCCCTCTTTCTGAAGGTGTATGTGATGAAGGTGAGATCACTATGAATGATGGTAAAACCTTTGAAGTTGAGCGTAGTCTATGTGGAACTCCTATAGATCTAGGCGTACAATCAGTGAAAGAAGGAGGACAATCACTTGTCTTTGCAGAAACTAGAACTCGGTCAAAATCACTAGCAGTAAAAGCTGCCGATGCCATTTCCCAAATTTTAGAAAAAAAAGAACTAGCTGAATTAGAAAAAACTTCCAAAAAACTTCTTTCTGAAAATGAACCTGCAGAATTGGTAAAAACATTAGCTTTACTTGTAAAAAAAGGAGTTGCGTTTCACCATGCTGGATTAAATCAAAAATGCAGAGAAATCATAGAGACTGAGTTTCGTAAGGGAACCATCAAACTTCTCTCATCCACTCCTACTTTAGCTGCTGGAGTCAATCTTCCTGCAAGAAGGGTTGTAATTTCAAATATTAATAGATACAATGCTAAAGTTGGAGCAAATAGACCAATTAGTGTCTTAGAATACAAACAACTTTGTGGAAGAGCCGGTAGACCACAATATGATAATTATGGTGAATCAATTATTGTTGGGAATGGAAACACTGCGGAATTATTTGAATATTATATTAATGGTGAATCTGAACCAATCATTTCAAAAATCACTGATGATAAATCTTTACGAACTCATATTCTTAGTGTTATAGTAACTCATCCTGGAATTAAAAAAGAAGCAATCTTGGAATTTTTTTTGGAAACCTTAGGTGGATTACAATCAAGAAAGGCTACAATGAAATTTGCAATTGATATTTCACTCCGTTTTCTTTCTAGTCAATATTTGATTGTTAAAAAAGGTGAACGATATGCAGCTACTGAATTTGGAAAAAAAACATCAATGCTATACATTGATCCTCTAACTGCAACATATTTTCGAGATGCTATTGAAAAAACATCTAAAGAAAGAAAACACACATTTGGATTTTTACATCTGATTACGAATTGTGAAGAATTCTTTCCAAAATTTTCACTCCGACAAAAAGACTATGAATCAGTTAGTCTGATGATTGAGAATAATTCTTCAGAATTGTTAGAACCAATATCCGAATATAATTGCTCAAGAAGTCTTTTAGCTTTACATGCATGGATAACCGAATCCAGCGAATTATCGCTCTCTGATAGCCTTGGAATAGAGTCTGGAGACATGCACAGGATGACCGAAAACGCTGATTGGCTTGCATACTGTCTCAGAGAGATCTCAAAACACGTTGAGAGGGCAGACTTGCTTGAAGAATTAGGCGATCTAAGAAAACGAATATCTTATGGAATAAAAGAAGAACTACTTGATTTAGTCCGAGTTAAAGGAATAGGAAGGGTTAGATCCAGAATTCTTTACAAACATGGAATAAAGAATATAGCTGATTTGAGAAAAATCCCTGTGAATAAATTAGCAGAAATTGATAAAGTTGGTCCAACCACTGCAGATAACATAAAAACAGAGTTACGAAAGATTAGATGATTGATTGAATTAATACTTCCTACAATAATGTCTTGCACTGTTGCATTTTTTGTTGTATTTACAATGACTCCTCCGTTAATCAAATTCCTTGAAAAAAGAAATCTTACTGTAAAGGACATGAATAAAAGAGAAGACGTGATGGTGGTTCGACCTGGCGGCCCTTCAATAGTTGCTGGAATAATTGCATCAGAAATGATACTTTATGCATTTTTACAGATGAATGAAATTCTTGCAGTCATTATCACAACTACAATTGCTTTTGTAATAGGTTATGTTGATGATAGAAAAGTAATGAAGGGTTGGTTTAAACCACTAGCACTTACAATTGCAGCATTTCCAATTCTAATGTTTGGCGCATATAATTCAGATCTTGCATTCCCGATTTTTGGGACAGTGCAAATTCCTGTACTGTATGTTGCGTTAATATTTTTAATGATTCCTATAACTGGAAACACAATCAACTCAATTGACGTTCTTAATGGTGTTGCTAGTGGTTTTATGGTGATTGCAAGCTTTTCTTTATCCATTTGTTTGTTTATCGTGCAACATTATGAAATTGCGATAGTTAGTTTACCTCTTGGTTTTGTTTCGTTAGCATTTTACAAGTATCATAAAATTCCAAGTAGGATTTTTCCTGGCGATTCTGGATCTCTAACATTGGGCGCAATGTATGGTGCAATTGCTATTGTAGGTGGTGTAGAAATTATTGCAGCAGTTGCGCTATTACCTGCAGTGATAAACTCATTCTTATTTCTATCAAGTATGAAGAAAATTGTAGAACATAGACAAGTCAAAGGAAAACCTGTGGAACACACTGATGATTTTAGATTAAAAGCGACTACTGATAAAACTGCCCCTGTGACTTTAGTAAGACTAATTCTTGCAAGTGGACCATTATCTGAAAAACAAATTGAACATGCAATTTTCAAACTAGCTATTTTCTCAGGAATCTTGGCTGTAATCACTGCACTCTTGATGAGGATATCATTTTGATATCTAATTTATTTGGATTTTTGTTTGCAATGTGGATTTTGATTCTTGTTGGCGGTGGAATTGTTGTTACCATTCTAGGACCAATATCAATTTCTGGATTTGGTGATCTTGATTGGTTTATCTCATCTCTTATCAAAGCAATAATTGCCATTGTCTTAGTTGTTATGTGGATTTTAATCCTGTCGAAATTAAAAAATATGATTTTCAGAAAAGAAATTAAATCCTAACTCTCTTTCCATTGTTTTTGTTTTTTGTCATATTCATCTCTTGAGTATCTTATAGTTGCAGGAAAACCCATGACAACTGAATTCTCAGGAACATCTCTTGTTACAACTGCTCCCATTGCAACAACACTGTTTCTTCCTACAGTTACCCCTGCTTTGATAACTGCACGTGCATTAATTACCACATTATCTTCAATTGTAACTCCTATCATTTTATTGCACATAGGAAAAGGATCATTTGTCAATACTACTGCAGGTCCAATGAATACATTTTTTCCAATTCTTGACAGTGGTGGGATGTATGCTTGACCTTCAATTTTTGTATCTGTACCAATTTTTACATTGTAATCAACATGCACAAGAGAACCAATTTTGACATTATCCCCAATTTCCACATCATCACCAATATATGAAAAATGCCAAATCTGTACGTTTTTGCCAATTTTGGCTTTTTCAGAAATAAAATTTGTAACCATTATTTCACAAATGCCATGGGTTTGCCTTTGTAGTAATTTTTTCAGGCAATGTGTTTCTATTATTTTTTAAAAATTCAATCTCTTGTTTTTTATCTCGTAATTCATCAGGTAGCATAATTGGAATTTCTTCAATTATTGGATAAAACCTAGAACATTTTGTACAGAATAATACTCCTTCTGATATGACATCATCTTTCTCATCAATTTCAAATAACTCCAAAGGATGATTTTTGTCAATCGGACATGCCAAAATGTTTATCATCGTTTTGTTCATTTTAAATTCAGATAGATTGGTATTCCTTTTTGACTAGATAAAAGTGCAGCTTCAGCTATTTTTGTAACATTGACTGCTTCTTGTAATTTGACAATCTGCTCATTTTTACCTTCGGCAGCACCCAGAAAATTTTGAATTTCTAATAATAATGGTTCTTGTTTTTCATTCGGTATTATTTGAATTCCATCATCATTTTCCACAATAACCTCTTGTGTGATAAAATCTGAAGAAATCATTGCGTCTGTACAAACTGCGTTAAATTTTCTAAGTTTTTTTGGCGTGATCCAGTTAGATGAAATGATTGCAACCCGATCATTTCTGTATCCTAACATTATACTTGCAAAATCTTCATAATCCTGTTTTATTTTCCCTGCTCTTGCAAATACCACATGAGGCATATCATTAAACAACCAATTTGAAGTATCAATATCGTGAACAGACGTATCATAAATAATTCCAATATCTTTGACATGTAGGGGTATTCTATTTTCACGGTGAAATTCTAACATTACCAGATCTCCAAATTTCTTTTCTTTAACCATTTTTTTTACAATGGCTACTGCTGGATTAAATCGTTCAATGTATCCACACGTAAGAATCACCTTGCTCTCTTCTGCAAGTCTTGCAAGTTTTTCACCCTCTTCTGATTTGTATGTCATTGGCTTTTCAACAAATACATGTTTTCTTGCTACTAGTAGTTTTTCTACAATCTCTGTATGAGTTGATGTAGGTGTAACAACAAAGGCGCCATCAAAATCTTCAACATTCAATAATTCATCTAACGTTTCATAATGGTTTATAGAATATTTTTTTCCGTACTCTTTGCTTTTTTCAGGATCTATGTCACACACTGCAGTTAAGACTCCTAGATGAGATAAAATTCTAATATGATTTTTACCCCAACCTCCAACTCCAATTTGAACAATTTTCATCTAATAGACCTCAGTCAACCAATAGGAGTATCCATCATTTTTGTTCATGACTATGTCTGTATATTTTTGCATCATTTTCATTGTAATGTCTCCCGGTTTCCCATTTCCAATTTTTTTTGAATCTATTTCTATTACAGGTGTGATTTCAGCTGCTGTTCCCGTAAGGAACATTTCATCTGACATAGTCAACTCGCTTCTTGTAATGTCTCTTTCGATTACATCAATGTCTGAATCTCTCGCAATTTTAATAATTGCGTCACGTGTTATGCCTTCAAGTGCTGACGATGCAAGTGATGGTGTTAACAACTGACCGTCTCTTACAATGAATACATTCTCACCCGGTGCCTCGCTAACATTTCCATTATGATCTAACAATATTGCTTCATCCACACCGTTTCTTTTTGCTTCTTGTGTAGCAATTATGGAGTTTAGATAGTTTCCCCCCATTTTTGCTTGTGGAGGTGTAGACATATCTGAGAATTTTCTCCACGATACAACTCCAGCAGTTATTCCATTCTTATTAAATAAATCCCCAAAAGGAAATGTGAAAATTGCAACGTTTGTTGGAGCCTTTTCAGTTACGTGAAGATTAATCCCATAATCTCCTACAAAATAAAACGGTCTAATGTAGCATGATTTTTTGATCTTATTTTTCCTACAAATTCCTATTATTGCATTGGTGATTTCATTATCTGAGAAATTTAATGAAATGTTGTAAAATTGACCTGATCTTCTAAATCGTTTAACGTGTTCATCTAATCTAAACACATACAAATTCTCCTCATTCCAGTATGCCCTAATTCCTTCAAAGATTGATGTCCCGTAATGAATCGCATGAGTTGTTATTGGCACATTGGCTTTTTCTGTTAAAACGTATTTTCCATCAAACCATACGTATTTTGAAAGTGGAAGTTTCATAGGACACTTTTATACTGTGTGTATTAATCTATTTTCAATTAGTTCTAAGATATAATTTGACTCTAGAATGTTCATTATCACGTGATTTTTGACCATCCTTCTTTAGGAAATTTCATTCCTGCCACTCTTCTAGTCTTATCTTCTGAATTGGCAAACTTCTCTACTGTTTTCCAATTCTCTTCAATTATTTTTGCTATGCTCTCTGGGATATCTTCTTTCCATGAGGACTTCTTGCCAAGTGCAGCATCAAATAATTTTTCTTTAACTGATGAGGCTGAAAGCATTTTTCTCTCACCAATTCTTGGTTTTAGTCTGTAAATTTTTAACATATATCCTTCAGCCTTGTCTCCTGTATATGAAAAAAAATCCCCTTTAACTCCACGAAGAATTTGCTTTCTTAGTTGCCAGGTTCTAGGAGATAATAATGGGGGCAAGTATTTTTTGAACGGAGCAAAAAATACATAATCATCAGTAATTTGTATTGAATCGCCAAAAATAGATGTTAACATTTTTTTCCTAGTTTCAAAGTTAAATGGAAAACTCTTACTGTTGATCTCTCTGTCACCATCTTTGAAAACTACGGGCATTACTTTTACAATATCTGCCTCTTTTTTTAACTCTGAAATAATTTCTACATGAGCATTAGTCACTGGATTTAGATGAGCAAGATACAATGCTGTAATCAATTACTATATGCTGATTCAATCTCATATTTCAATGATTGATTTGGACAAAATCTTCTTTGATTTTTTTATCCGTATGATTCGTATTTGACTTCAAAACTGCCGTCTTCTCGTTTGTCATGTTCTATGGCAAAACCTTTTGGCTTTAAGAAATCCATAACACCATCAATTGTACCTTGCCAACCACAAACATAGAACATTGTGTTTTCTTTAGTAATTTTATCTCCGATCAATTCTTCAAGTGGAGACATTCCGTTATCTCTTGGTCTTAGAAAAGTTTCAACCCTTCCAACTTGACCAGACCATGATCTGTTAAACCATTCTTGTGGTCTACTGATTGCAGCTCTGTATTTGAAATTCCACTCGCTCTTACCTCTTTTCTCACTTTCATACTCTAAATTAGTTAGCAAATCTTTGTAGCTTAATTCGTCCAGATAACTTGCTCCATGCAAAACAATAATCTCGCGTTTATCTCCAGAATCATGAAGGTGCTGTGCATAGCTTACAAATGGTGCAAGACCTGTACCTCCACCAATACAAACAATTCTTCTATTATCCTTTTCACCATTTGGCAGTTCTTCATTAATCAATAAAGCTCTGCCGGTAGGTTTTAACCAAAGAATTTCATCTCCTTCTTTTGCATTAAATATCTGTGTGGTCAATCTGCCTGGTAGTGGCTTTCTTACCCATCTTATTATTAACTCAATGTATTCTCTATTTTCTGGATGAGACGCAATTGAATATGCACGTCTCACAATTTTACCTCCCTCTAATGGATTTGGTAATCCTAACGTGATGAATTGACCTGCTTTGTAATCTGGAACAGGACCGTCTTTTGGTACCAATCTAAGAATTACAAGATCTTCTTTTAACAATTGAACATAAGTGATTGTTGCCTTGTTATCTACTACCATAACGATTGAATCAACATCCACACGGTTAAATATATTGTGTTAATTTCACAATTCAATTTTATTTTGTACCGCTAAACGTTAATAACCAATTTAAAAAACGTATTTCGATCAGAATTCTGATAATTGGGCCGGTCGTCTAGTCTGGTAGGATAGGTGCATGGCATGCATCGGATCAAGGGTTCAAATCCCTTCCGGTCCACTTTTTCTCAACTTAGAAATCATCTTTTTGATTTCATGATCTTTCTCTTTAAGAATTTGCTTGATTTGTTCTTCTGAAATTGAAATATTCAGTTCAATAATTGCCTGTAGTCCACTTTTTCTTACTTCTATATTTGAATCAGAAAGTGAGTTCAAAAAAATCTTTTCCACTTCTTGAGCTTTAAGATGACCTAGTGCACCCAGTGCACATGATCTGACTATGGAGTATTCATCTTTTACGAGTTTCATTATTTCAGGAATTGATGATGTCTCATTTCTATTTGCCAGCACTAGTGATGTGTAACCTCTAATGTTTTCACTTGTAGAATTCAAATTTTTAATTAAAATCTCCAAAATATTGTTTTTATTTAATAGGAGCGAACTAAATGCCTCTCCTCTTACTTGAATACTATCATCATCTAACTTCAGGATTATTTTTTCTAAAATTATTGGATTATCTGTTTGTTCTAGTGTTTCTAAAATTTTGATTTTCTCTATACTTTTGCCTGACTCTAAAATTTTCAAAATATCTTCCAAGTTCTGAAGAAATTCATCTTTTCGGGTTAATATTAGTTCAAATCTTTCAAATTCTTTTTATTTAATTCAGTAAGTCTCTCCTAGCTTTAAATTATCGTTAAATAGGAAATGCAACATGTCAAATGAAACCCGAGACACCGTATTCATTGGTAAGAAACCATTGATGGCATATGTAACATCAGCACTAATTCAGTTGGCAAACTTACCTTCCGTCAACATCAAAGCTAGAGGACTCAGCATAGGTCGTGCTGTGGATGTAGCTCAAATCATTGCAAGAAAAACAGAAAATGCAGGCTACTCTATCGGAGAAATCAAAATTGGCTCAGAATCACTAGAGTCACAAGACGGTAGAACTAGAAATGTTTCAACAATAGAAATTGAAGTAAAGAGAGTTACATCTTAACCGTGCTTTACTTGAAATTTTTTATTTTACTCTCTTTTTGAGCCCGTACTGTTTTTCCATTTTTCTAAACTTTGGTAATTCCACTAAATCGTTAAACTGATCAAAACTAACAACTTTCTGTTTAAATTTTGTAGTAGTTCCAGTTTTCTTTAATTCTTTTAAAATACTCATTGTGGCAAATGTGTTTGCAAATAACACTGAAAGTGGATATAGTATTATGTTAAATCCCATTTTGTTTAATGTTTCAGAATAATTCAACGGCGTGGCTCCACCTTCTATCATATTTGCAACAAGAGGAGCTTTGATTGATTTTCCAATTGTTCTCATTTCTTCTATTGATCTCGGTGCTTCGATGAATATGGCATCTGCACCTGTTTTTTATTTTTGATTCCTCGTTCAATTGCCGCATCCAATCCTTCTGTAGCTCTTGCATCTGTTCTAGCAACAACAATGAAATTTTTATTTTCCCGTGCATCAATTGCTGCTCCTAGTTTTTCAGTATACTCTTCTTGTGAAATTACTTCTTTTCCCTGCATGTGTCCACATCTCTTAGGCCATTTCTGATCTTCAAGAAAAATACCAGAAGCTCCTGCAGACTCGAGTTCTTTTACTAATTTCCAAACACTTAGAGCATTTCCATAACCTGTATCAGAATCAACAATTACTGGAATTGAAACTGCTCTGCATATTCTTCTTGCATTGTCTACCGTTTCAGTCGCACCGATAAATCCGTAATCTGGCATTCCAAATAACGTTGCAGAAGTTCCATAACCCGTTTGAAACATTGCATTAAAACCAACTTTTTCTGCAATTTTAGCACCAATAGCATCATAGATTCCAGGAATAACAAGAGGTTTATTTGACTTTAACATACTACGTAAATTTTTCATGAATCTATTCTTTCTATGAATTATTTATGATTTTAAAATGATGTTATAGTGTAATGTCCGCGTCTCTTGTTTCTGGATTAATTTTAGCTCCGATCACAATAACTACTGAACCGATAATTACATTAATTCCAAGTACGATTGGAACTAATTCGGCATTCTTTGATAACATTGTTACTGCGATTAGCGGTGCCCATGAACCAAAAATCAATCCGCCATTATAGATAAAACCACTTGCGCTGTTTCTAACTTCAGTCTGAAATCTTTCAGACAAAAATGCAGGAATTGGTCCAAAACCTGTAGTTGCAACAACAATCAAAATTATTGTATATGCTGCTCTTTCATATGCAGATTCAGCATAGTATAATCCATAGAATGTTGGAATTGCAACTACCATTGCAGCTACTGCAAAAAATGCAATTGTCTTCTTTCTTCCAATCTTTTGACTGAGATAACCTGTAAATATTTGGCCAAACAAAGATGTAGTAGTTCCTATGATCATTAATATTGAAACTTCTGATTTTTCAATTTCCACATAATTTTGTAAAAATGTCGGATAAAATCCAATTGATGTATAATATGCATACATGAGTCCTGTCATTAAAATCAAAGAGAAAAAGAATTTTTTTCTTCCATCTTTGTTAGAAAGAAGTTTTTTTAATGGCGATTTTTCCCTTTTTATCTGTCTTTGTTTTACAAGCCATACTTGTGATTCATTCATTCTAAATCTGACAAATAATGCAACAAGTCCAGGAATTATTCCTGTAAAAAACATTATTCTCCAACCAATCTCTACAAATTGTTCATCTGAAAACATAGAAACTGTACCAAAAAATACTATTGACGCAACAACAAAACCAAAATTAAACCCACTTTGCAAAAACCCAGAAAGAATGCCTCTCTTTTCTTTTGGTACTGTTTCCATTGTAATTACGGCACCGCTTCCCCATTCCCCACCAGCAAAGAATCCCTGCATTAACCGTAACCCAATTAACAAAATTGGTGCCATGAATCCCACCATCTGCCATGTTGGTAACAGTCCTGTCGTAAACGTTGCACCAGAAAACCCCATAATTGTAATGATCATTGCTTTTTTTCTTCCATGTTTATCACCAAAATTTCCAAAAAATGCACCGCCAAATGGCCGCATAATCAATGTAATGATATAGGCTGCAAACGTTGCTAAAAGTGAAAATGTCTGATCTTCAGCAGGAAAAAACAGTATGCTGATTAACGGAATAACAAGCAACATTAAAACTAGATCATAACCATCAAGTGACCACCCAAGCCATGACCCTAAAACTATGGATTTTTGTTCTTTGGTAAGTGATACCATGACAATTCTAAAAATTAGATTAATTTCTACTTTTCAAAAAATTATTCGATTTTGATCTCTTTTCCTTTCTTCTTTGAAATATTTTCATCTATTTTTTTTAGTTCGTCTTGAAGAAATTTTCTATATTTCTCAGTTTCGTCATCAGTCATATTTGAAATGTTTGAACTAAGAATCGATCCAATACTGGATATTTTTTCTAGTAAATCTAATGCGACAAATCTGCTGACATTTCCTAATCTAAACAGTACGTCTAATTGCTTTTTTATAATATCATTAACTTTGCCGACATCCTGTGCAGTCTCTATTCCTTTTTTTGTAATCTGATACCTTCCATCTTTTGTTTCTTCAATCAATTTTTCATCTAACAATCTTCCTAGTAATGGATAGATTAATCCTGGAGATGGCTTCCATATTCCATTACTTTGTTCAGATGCATAATTGATGATTTCCATACCAGTATGTGGTTTCTTTTGTAATAATTCTAAAATAAAATATCGTGAAAATCCTCTTGGAACTGAACTACCTACTCTTTGAAACCATTCTGAAATCATCACTAGTGATATTGCTAGTGATATATTTTAATATTCTGATTCATGCCTGTCAATTACTACATATTTATCTCACCTAGAACAAGTGTGGCTAACAATGGTGGAATCACTAGAATTTGATTTGATAATTTGTGGATCCGGCCTTGCTGGATTAAGGGCAGCAATAGCAGCTGCAAAAAAGGGACCACAACTCAAAATTGGTGTTGTCTCAAAAGTACAGGTAATGCGTTCTCATTCTGTTTCAGCGGAGGGAGGAACAGCAGCAGTACTTTTTGAGGAGGAAGGAGATACTATCGAATCTCATGTTTATGATACTGTAAAAGGAAGTGATTTTCTTGCAGACCAAGATGTTGCTGAAAGACTCTGTGTTGAAATGCCTCAAGAAATTCACCAACTAGATCATTGGGGGATGCCATGGTCTAGAAGGCCAAATGGAAGAATAGATCAACGAAACTTTGGTGGTTATAGTTTTCCTAGAGCAACATATGCTTCAGATAAAGTAGGTTTCTTTGAAATGCAAACATTGTATGACACATGTCAAAAATTTGAAAACATTGAATATCTTAACGAATGGTTTGTAACATCAATTATTCATGATGGAAAAAAATTTTTGGGTGTTACTGCGATAGAATTATCGTCTGGTGCATTTTATACAATTAAAGGAAAATCACTCATCATTGCTACTGGCGGTGCGGGAAGATTGTACAGTTTTTCAACTTATGCTCTCTCATCAACTCCTGATGGTCTAGATATGGGATTACGTGCTGGTATGGCATTGAAGGATATGGAATTTGTGCAATTCCATCCAACAGGAATTTTACCCTCTGGAATTTTGATTACAGAAGGTGCAAGAGGAGAAGGTGGTTATCTTCTTAACAATAAGGGTGAACGATTTATGAAAACATATGCTGCTGGTAAAATGGAGTTAGCTCCTCGTGACATTGTATCCAGATCGATTATGACTGAAATTCAGGAAGGTCGTGGATTCAAACATGAGACTGGCGTTGATTGTATGAAACTTGATTTAAGGCATCTTGGAGATGAAAAAATCAAAGAAAAATTAGGCGGTATTAGAGAAATATCTATCAAATTCTCTGGCATAGATCCTGCTGATGATTTGCTTGACATTAGACCTGTTTGTCATTATATGATGGGCGGACTTCATACAAATATTGATGGCGCAACTGAAATTCAAGGAGTATGGGCTGCCGGTGAGGCTGCATGTAATAGTGTTCACGGCTCAAACCGTTTAGGTGCAAATTCCACCTCTGAATGTATTGTTTGGGGTAAAATTACAGGTGAATTGGCAGCAGAATATGCAATAAAAAATACATCATCAAATCCTTGGCCACATCACTTGGTTGCAGCAGAAGAAAAAAGGATCTATGATGGAATATTTAGAGGAAATGGCGATGTTAATCCATATGAAATCAGACAACAACTCACCGATACCATGAATGAAAAAGCATACGTCTACAGAAATGAAACTAATCTTGTTGAAGGTCTCAAAAAGATTCGTGATCTAAAGAAACAAACTTGGAAACATGTAGATGATAAAGCAAAAGAATACAATACCAACTTTTCGAATGTAATGGAACTTGACTCTATGTTTAGAGTAGCAGAAATTGTATTGCTTGGCGCAATCAACAGAAAGGAATCACGTGGAGCACATGCAAGGACAGATTATACTAAACGCGATGATGTAAACTTTTTGCATCATACACTTGCTTATTATGATTCAAATGAACCCATTATGAAAACACATCCAGTTACAATTACAAGATATCAACCAGTGGAGAGGAAATACTAGATGACTCGGGATGAACACAAAGAAGGAATTAAAGGAATGATAAATCCTAGCCGATATGGCATCGAACGTTTTGCATATTGGTTAATGCGGTTAACTGGACTAGGATTGTTAGCGTATTTTATTGGTCATATTTATGAAACAAGTAATATTCTAAGAGGACAAGTAGGATGGAATGAATTCCTTGAATTAACTCAAACTACTGAGGGACACGCAATTTTGGCAATAGTGATTGCGATGTGTGTATTTCATACTGTTAATGGTATTAGAGTGATGTTAGGACATGGAGGGATTGGTGTTGGGAAACCTTCGAGACCTGATTACCCATATGATCCAGCGTCACAAAATTACAGACATAAAATAGGAATTTATTCGGCAATTGTTCTTGCGGCAATTGCAATGATGTATGGTCTAGCGGTAATGTTTGGTGAATAATATGAGAGAAAGTACAATTATGAAGATCCACTATGGTACTGCCCTTGCTGCAATAGCATTGGTGGCAGTTCACATTTTAATGCGTCTTACGCAGGGATTCGCGGAATCATTAGAATATGAAAGTGTTCTTGCCAACTATAGATTTATTCCCTATGCTGCAATGTTGGAATTAATTCTCATTTTGCTAGCTGTTCATGGATTTAATGGACTAAGGGTAATTTTATTGGAACTAAAACAAGGAAGAACTTATGAAAAAGCTGTTTCTTACGGGTGTCTTGTTGCAATGATTGCATTAATAGCATATGGTTCAAGAACAATTATTATGACCAATATGGGGATGGTTTAGGGATGGCTCAGGTATCCGGAATTTCAGATGAACAAACATCAACCCCGATGTCTTCAAATACAATTCTTCTAAGAATTTCAAGATTTAATCCTGAACATGATGATTCTAGTCAATTTATGGAGTTTACTGTTCCTTATGAAAGATGGACTACTGTTTTGGAGGCAATCCTTGACGTAAAAAAGCGTTTTGATCATTCTGTAGCTGTTCGTTATTCTTGTAGACAAGCTACATGTGGTTCATGCGGTATGATGATTAATGGAAAACCAAGACTAGCATGCTTTACAAAAATTAGCGAGCTGAATTCCAATGTTGTTACAGTTGAACCTATGAATAACTTTCCAATTATCCGTGATTTGGCAGTAAAATTTGAAAGATTATTTAATACTCATCAAAAAATTAAACCATATCTAATACGAGATGATTCAGAGCTAGAGTCTGATGAAAAAGAATTTTTACAATCTCCTGAGGAAGTGGAGCAATACATCCAATTTGCTAATTGTATCAAATGTGGTTTATGTAATTCGGCGTGTCCTACAATGGCAACTGATTCTTCCTTTGTTGGACCTCAAGCGTTAGCACAAGCATATAGATATGTTGCAGATAGTAGAGATAAAGGAAAAGATTCTAGACTAAAAATTATCGATGACTCTCATGGAATTTGGAGATGTCATTTTGCTGGTTCTTGTAGTCAAGTGTGTCCAAAAGGAGTTGATCCTGCAATGGGAATCCAACTACTTCGTGGATATCTACTTGGTTTTAGAAGTTAGTCTAATTTTTTTGGATTTGGGCTGTTGTTTACCTGATTGTTGATTTGTTCAGCCATAAAGTGGTTTGAAACATTAACCTTAACATCGTTTACACCATCTACCTTCAAAAGGTTGTCATGAATGTCTTGACAAATCTTAAAACCAAATACTGCTGGACAGAATGGACTAGTAAGATGCAAATCAACTTTCACATTACTGTTGTTGATGTTTACTTCGTCAATTAATTCTAGTTCGACAATTGATGTATTGATTTCAGGATCTACAATCTTTGATAATTCATCAAATAATTTCACCCGAAGCTGTTTGATATCTTGACTCATGTCGGCAAAAGCGTCGATGCTATATATAACCATTTTAGAACCTTAGGTGATGTATCGTTCACGTCTTGGTACTGATTTGAGTGATATTACTTTAGATTATGTCTCATCTATCAATGATGATTATGATATTGCATTCTATGATATTATTGGAAGTCAAGCCCATACTTTGATGTTGTTCCAAAACAACATCATAACAAAAAATGATGCAAAACAGATTTTGTCATCATTAGAAACTCTGAAAAATGAAAAATTTGATTTAGCATCTGGAGCAGAAGACATTCATGAATTAATTGAATCCATGGTTATCGCAAATACTGGAATGGCAAGTGGAGGAAGAATGCATACGGCAAGATCACGTAATGATCAGGTTTCTCTGGACATTCGCATGAAAATTAGAGACGATGTCAACGTTATCTGTAACTGTCTTTTAGATACTATTGAAGCTCTAGTTTCTGTGGCTAAAAACCATCAAAAAACAATCATGCCTCTTTATACCCATCTTCAACAAGCTCAGGCTGGTCTTTTCTCCCACTATCTTTTAGCGCATGCAGATGCTCTGTTTAGGGATTTTCAAAGACTGTTCGGAACTTTTGAACGAATAAACCAGAGTCCACTTGGTGCAGGACCTGTAGGTGGAACAAGTATTCCAATCAATAGACATACAACTGCAAAGATGTTAGGTTTTGATGGTCTAGTTGAAAATTCTATTGATGCAACAAGCACACGAGACTTTGTGGCAGAATACGTTGCAATGATTTCAATTTTAATGACTAATCTAAGTAAGATCTCTGAAGATTTTATAATTTGGTCCACGTCGGAATTTTCTTTTATTGAGTTATCTGATGAGTTTACATCTCCTTCAAGTGTAATGCCTCAAAAAAAGAATCCTGACATTTTAGAACTGACCAGGGGGAAAACTGCTGAAGTTATAGGGAATCTTACTGCAATTCTAACTACCATCAAAGGCCTAGCATCTGGATACGGTCGTGACTTGCAACAAATTAAATCCTCTATTTGGTCCACGTCAAAAATTTCTATCAGTGCATTATTAATTTTAAAATCTGTATTCCTTACGATAAAAGTAAATGAAAAACAAATGAAAAAAGTCACCGAATCAAGTAACCTGATTGCGTTAGACATTGCTGAAAAATTAGTTTTAGAAGGAATTCCATTTCGTGTAACCCATAAAATTGCAGGAATGTTAGTTCAATTAGCCCACAATTCAAAAAAACCAATATCAAAATTGACTCAAATAGAAATTGCAAAGTCTGTGTTTGACACTGAAGTTGATCCAAAAATTGTCTCAAAAATTATCTCTACCACAACTGTTGTTTCCTCTCTTAAGGACCGAAAATCCTTTGGTTCTTCAGGATATGAGGAACAAAAAAGAATGATTTCTGATAGGATCCAAAAAATCAATCAGTATAGAACAGATGTATCAAAAAGAGAAAATAAAATCAATTCCTCAATTGAAGATTTACTAAAGCAAGTAAATGAGATTATTAGATAATATAAAGAAAAGTAGCGGGTCTAAAGGGATTCGGACCCTTGACAACCGGATTAAAAGTCCGGTGCGCTACCTGGCTGCGCCATAGACCCTCACAAAAATGCTTATCGCGTATAATTTAGTCTTTTACAAAAAAATTTTGTTATGACAGAAACTTTTAATCTGGCAATCTGACTCCATCAACTTGTGCCCTTGTAGTATAGCCCGGTCTAGAATTCGGCCCTGTCACGGCTGAGACGCGTGTTCAAATCCCGCCGAGGGCGCCATATTTTCTTTTAATCTGTTAATTTAGAAGTTATTCTGAGTCGATCACATTTTCATCTATGAATATCGTTCAAAAATGAGCATATTGCATTCATCTCACAAGAATATTAAAATTCAGGCAATTTTAGTAAAATCTGATGTCTGAAGAGAAAAAAGACTCTGAAGTAGAAGCAAAACCTATTGAAGATTCGGCATCTGAAAAACCCTCTTCGGATGAAACTGCAAAACTTGAGGCAGTAGCTAAAGAAGCAGAAGCTGCAGCAAAAGCAGTAGCAAAAGCAGAAGCCGCGGCTAAGGCCGTTGAAGAAGCGGAACTTGCAGTGAAAGAAGCCCTTGCAAAAGCAGAATCTGCAAAGGCAGAAGCAGAAGCTGCTGCTGAGGAAGAATACAAGGCAATTGCAGCTGAAGTTAAAGCTGATGCTGCTAAGAAACCTGATTTTACATTCAAGAGACAGGGGGAAGAAATTTTTAGAAGAGAAATGGGCGAACCCGAATTCTTCCTAGATAAAAAAGATAGGTTCCCACGACCAATACTTACACAAGATCAACAGGAATCTTTAACAAGACATGCTGAAACCCCACAAGATCAAACTCCTGTTTATATCCCTGAACATGTTCTTAGTCCAGAATTTGCTGGCGTTTCAAATTATGAACGTGGTGTTGACTCGTTTTTGGAAGAAACTAAACAAAAACTTGAGAACTTAAAAAATAGTCCTGATGCAACTGAAAAAGAAATCAGAGATGTTGAAAATGAAATTATTTACTTAGAATCCTTACATGAAAATTTTTATCTTGGCATGAATGTTTTCCGAACAGCTAAGGGCGGAAGGAATAAGATTAAAGCATAACAGGTGAATGGTTTGAGTCAAATATCCTTCGATGTTATGAACGCGAGAGTGACTTTCAAAAATGTCCCAATACACACAATATCAAAATTTGCTTTCAAAGATGTCACTGCAGCATGTAAAGAATTTAAAAAAATTCCAGGTGTTGAGGAATGCATCATTATTCAAACGGCAACCAGAGTTGAAATCTTCACAGTAAGCAACATTGAAACCGAGGATTCTCCTGATGCAAGAAGACCAGAAGGTAAAACACTTGTATTAAACAAAATTAAAGATACCTGGGTATCTTTGTCATCATTAGAACAAATTGACATTGATCATTTTGATCAAACACTTGAAGTTTACAAAGGTGACGATGTATATCTGCATCTTTTACGATTAGCTTCTGGATTGGATTCCTTGGTTGTTGGATGGCAAAGCGTTTTTGACGACATTGTCCAAGCATTAACAAATGCGAAGAGTGCAGGTGTGTCCGGCAAAGTTCTCAATAAATTATTTGACAGTGTAATTAGATTATCTGCACGAATGAGAGATACTACTGGAATAGCAAAAGATGTCGTTTCGCTAGGTGATGTAGCTGTAAAACTAGTTGATGAAAAAGCAGGACTTGACCCTAAGAAGAAAGTGTTAGTAATTGGTACTGGTGAATCTGCAGCTATGCTTGCAAAAACTTTGGGTAAAAAAGGAATTTCATTTGATGTGACAAGTAGAACCTTAGATCGTGCTACTGGTTTTACAACAATCCTTGGTGGAACACCTGTTGACTTTAATGATGTTTTGACAGGATTTGATAAATATGATATTGTTTTTGTTGCAACAACATCTGACTATTTCTTGATCACATTTGATAGAATTCGTTTAGTTATGGAAGAAAAGAAAAAAGGTACGTTGATTTTGGATTTATCTGATCCTAGGACCGTGGATGAAGGAGTTACTGCACTTCCAGGAATAAAATTACTATTCAGAGATCAAATTGCAGAAATTTATGACGAAAGTGTCAAGGCTAGAGTTGGCATTGCTCCTGCAGTAGAGAAAATCATAGAAAAAGAACTACCGGTTTTATCTGCTAGAATGAAAAGACTAGATGCCTAGTTTTCTTATAATCCTTGTTTTCTTAAGAGAAATTGCATGATGGCTTCCTTAGAATAATCTATTCCATGTTCTTCATCAGTGTGGGTTCTAAACTCATCAATGACACTTTCTATTTCCCCCTCGGATACAAAATCACATTCAAACCCATAATCATTACACTTGAGTTTTGCCATACTTTGTAGAAAAATAATCAATATAAAAATCCACATGTATGAATCATCTAATGGTAACACTATTTTGGAATCACTGAAAATGCAAGTTTAATTATTGTAAAATTCTCTAACCGTATGACTCGTATTTGATGCCAAAACTTCCATCTGGCTTTTTCTCATGCTCTGTGACAAATCCTTTCGGACCTAAATATTCAATTACTCCGTCAATTGTTCCTTGATATCCACAAATGTAGATGATTGAATTCTCCGGAGTTAGTTCCTCTCCCACCATTTCTTCTACTGGTGATAACCCAGTTTTTTTATCAGGTGCAAAAAATGACTCTACTCTACCCACATGACCATTCCATGATCTATTGAAATATTCTTTTGGTCTGCTAATTGCAGCTCTGTATCTGAAATTCCATTGGTCTCTTCCCCTTTTCTCACTCTCTGATTCTAAATCTGTTAAAAGACGTTTGTAGCTTAATTCATCCACATAGCTTGCACCATGAAGTACAATCACTTCGCGTTTATCATTAGTATCGTGGAAATGTTTTGCAAATGCAATAAATGGCGCCAATCCTGTCCCCCCGCCTACACAAATTACTCGTCTGTTGTCTTTTTGACCATTGGGTAATCTGTCACTAATTTGCAATGCAGCTCCAGTTGGCTCACCAAGATATACTTCATCACCGACACTTAGATAAAATAATTCAGTTGTAACTCTACCTGGAAGTGGTTTTCTTACCCATCTAATTACAAATTCAAAATAATCTCTATTCTCTGCATGTGATGCAATTGAATATGCTCTTCTGACAATCTTTTTTTCTGATGGTATTGGAAGACCTATTGTCAGAAACTGACCTGTCTTATATTGCGGCATTCCTTTTTCAGGAACTAATCTGATAATTACAAGATCTTCTTTTAGTAACTCACTGTAAATGACCCTTGCTTTCATTTCAGTTACCATACAAGAAGTTTTTTTGTGACTTTGGATAAATATATTTCTGTTATGGTTTGATTCAAAAATTAGATAATTGTTCTAAAATGCCAAATTAACTGTAAAATTTATCATAATGATTCAATTAGTGTTGTTGAGTTGCTGACCGATTAGTAATGCTATTTCATCAAGAATTTTCTGGTTTGAAGCAGCAATAAAGGAAATTCTTGTTTCATAACTTAGGTCTGCATCTAATGGATTCAAATCTGCATCGAATAGAAAACCTCCTGCTTCTTTGATAATTATATATCCTGCTGCAATGTCTTGAATTCGAATTTTTCCTCTTAAATCAATAAAAATATCCATCACCCCTCTAGCAAAAAGCGCCATTTCCAGAGCATTTGCTCCGAAATGCCTGGTGTGTTCATGTTCTTCATAAACTGGAGATAATCGCTTCATCAACTCTGATGATGCACCCGATGTATTGATTCCAATTATTTTGTATATTGGTTCTTTATCATACACTTTGATTTGCCCTCCATTAAAAAATGATCCTTTATTTTTTGAAGCCCAATACATTTCTCCATTTGACAAATCTGTAATTACGCCATCTGTAATAAAACTGAGTTTACTTCCAGTTGCAAATGCTAACGAACTACAGAAAAATGGTACTCCTCTAACTGCATTAGCAGAACCGTCAATTGCATCCATTATAATATAGCCTTTGGAATTATTTGATAATTCAACTCGTCCGCACTCTTCACCTAAAACAATGCACTCAAAATTGATTTCCTTTAGGTAATCTAAAACAGTTTTTTCAGCAACAATGTCTATGTTTCTTGAAATGTCTCCTCCTGCACCTATGCCAAAATTACCTGCAGCATGTTCAGTACCTGCAAGTTCTTTTACATTTTCATAAATTTTTTTTGAAGCTTCACGAAGAATTTCTATCACTTCCATGTTTAGAATTCATTCATTCGTAATTTAAGTGAAGGAAACATTCTTCGAAAGCATAAATAACAATAAGGAAGCTTAACAATTGTGAGTGGTAAAGATCAATCTGTCATAAGCAAAGAATCTCTGATGAGCACAAAACCTGGAAAACAAATAATGAAACAGGCTTTATTCAAATCAAAAGGCTACAAATTATTTACCAAGTATAAAGAAGAAACGGAAGCTGAATTCCCAAACTTTACAGAAAGATTTGTACAAGGTTTGTTTCATGAAATAAAGTCTGATTCTGATCCTAGTTCCACACAACAAGCATTTGGCAATGAAGTAGGTTCTACAGAAATCATTCTCAATTCTTCTGAAATTGAGCCTATAAAATCAAAATTAGAAAGTTATGATGTATTAAAAGATCGAGTAAATCGAATTCTAAATTCAAATTTTGTAAAAATGACTTTTCCTGTTTTTAACGGATTGTTTGATGGAGCATCTGATTATTCTGGAAGACATGACCCTCAATTAAAACAAGATGTAGTTGAAGGCCATATACTTGCAATTGATTTAAGTGAACCCATGGATAGAATTGTAGATAAAGATGAAGATTTAGATTTTCTAGATGATTACAAACTAATGAATCCATATATTTTGAAATTAGCCAGAGATAAAATTTCTAAAGGAGGCGATCAAGTTCTAAAAAAATTTGAAGAAGGATTCAAAGATGCAAGAATTGGACAATACTTGGATGAAAAATTAAAATCAAAACCCACAGATATGACTGAAGAAGAAATAACATTGTCTTACAAAAAATACCGTTCTGTTATGGGAACTGCTGGTAGAAACATGGCTTTAGCAGAAAGACCATTAGGTGAAATTTTCTACTTGGGAATGGCAAGAGCTGCAGAAGGTGTTGGATGTGGAAATGAAATTGAAGACTCGATTAAAAACGGATTTGTAAAAATCCCTTCATGGCCACTTTACTATTCATTATTAGCAAATGATGTCAAAAAAGGATTTGAGCTTACTTTAGAAAAAAGCAATCTTTATCTTCAAGATGCCCGACTCGCACTTGAGTTGCTGCCTGAAGGATTTTCCCACAAAGAATTTTTAGAATTTTTATTTTTGACTGTGGAACATTATAATCAGTATTGGTACAATAAACTACTAAAGGCCAACAAATGGTCAGAGTTTGAATCTAAACTCCCCAAGTGATAACATTGATGTGGTCTGAAAAATATCGACCTCAGATTATTTCTGATATGATAGGTAATGAGGAATCCCGTACAGCTGTAATGGAATGGTTTGCAAAATGGAAAAAAGGCACGAAACCTCTTCTTTTGATTGGTCCTCCTGGTATTGGAAAAACCACAATTGCGTATATTGTAGCTAAACAATTCGGATATGACATGATTGGTCTTAATGCAAGTGACGCCAGAAGTAAATCAAGAATTAATGAGATTCTTACGCCTGTATTGGCCAATGTCAGTGTCATGGGATCTCCAATGATCTTTGTAGATGAGGTAGACGGGATTCACGGACGCAGTGATTTTGGCGGCACTTCTGCTCTTGTTGATATTCTCAAAGAACCCACAGTCCCAATTATTCTTGCTGCAAACAGTGACACATCTGATAAAATGAAGAGTATTAAAAAAGTAGTAAAAACAATTTACTTCAAAAAAATTTCTCCTCGTCTATTGAGGATTTATCTTGAAAATATTTTGAAAAAAGAAAGTGCAAAATTAAGTCCAGGATCTTTAATCAAAGTAATTGATAAATCCAAGGGCGACATTCGTTCAATGATTAATCTTGCACAATCATTTGTAACTGGATTTAACCCTCAAATAGAAACAACTTTTGAAAATATCAACATTGAAGATGGAATAAACACTTTCTTTAAAGCGAATTCAATTGAAGAAGCTAAAATCATTTTATATTCTATGCAAATTGATCCAAGAGAAAAAATTAACGCATTTTATTCTAGTATCATTACAAGCAACATCGATAATTACACACTTGCGAAACATTTAGAAATAATATCTGATGCTGATATGCTTTTTGGAAAAATTATGAAAACCCAGAATTGGAGACTCTTGCGATACCTGAATAATATTTTAATAAAATTATATCACAACGATGATAGAATTAGATATTCGCAATATAATATCTCATGGCCTTTGCTTAATAGAATTCGTTGGGATGGCACCAAAATCAAATCATTATCATCCATTATGGCAAAAAAATTACACTTGTCATCGAGTACTTTTGTAACGATTTGTCTTCCTTTCGTTTTATTTTGTATTAAAAATAAAACTTTGGAACTAGAATTAGAAGAGACATTTGGTGATGTTGTTAAAAAGGAGATTGAACTAATTCAATGAGCTGGAGAAAAATTCCTATGAAATTTCCAGGAACATGTATTGTATGTAATGAAAAAATTGAGGTCGATGAAATTGGATTATGGGCAAAAGGATTAGGCGTAAAACATGAAAAATGCGCACAAATTGATCAATTGCCATGTATTGTGTGTGGTGCACCTGCGGGATGCCCTCAATGCGAATTTCTTGAAAACTGTGATATTCAAAATGTATCTAAATTCTGTATTTGCAAGAAATGCAGTGAAGAAAAAGACGCTTTTAGTAATTACCAGAAATCTACAAACAAAAAATTTCACCTTCTTAACTCATGAATTTGGAAAAATAATCAATTATACTTGAATTTTTGTAAAAATTTTATGCTACTGAAACAAACTAAATTAATATATGAAACCCTCTTGCATTAGATTATTAATGCATTCTGAAAAGATTGAAGGATACAATAAAAAGAATAATGCTGCATTACAAGGAGGCGGTCAAGATCGAATTAAGGCTCAACATGATAAGGGTAAATTAACTGCTCGTGAGCGGATCGATCTTTTACTTGATGAGGGAACTTTTACCGAAATTGATCCATTAACGACACATCATTATCACGAGTATGATATGCAGAAAAAGAAATTCTTTACAGACGGGGTAGTAGGTGGGTATGGAAATGTTCATGGTCGCCAAGTCTTTGTCTTTGCATATGATTTCACTGTACTTGGAGGAACGCTTAGTCAGATGGGAGCTAAAAAAATTACCAAATTGATGGATCATGCGGTAAAAACCGGATGTCCGATAATTGGAATAATGGACTCTGGTGGAGCAAGAATTCAAGAGGGAATAATGAGTCTTGATGGATTTGCAGACATATTTTATCACAATCAATTAGCTTCTGGGGTAATTCCACAAATTACTGCAAGTATTGGTCCTTCAGCTGGAGGTTCTGTATATTCACCTGCAATGACTGACTTTGTAATTATGGTAGAAAAAATAGGAACCATGTTTGTAACAGGTCCCGATGTAGTGAAAACTGTATTGGGCGAAGAAATATCATTTGATGATCTTGGAGGCGCAATGACACATGGTTCAAAAAGTGGTGTTGCACATTTTGTTGCACAAAATGAATACGAATGCATGGATTACATCAAAAAATTAATTTCTTATCTCCCTCAAAACAATACTGAAGAGCCGCCAAAAACTGCCACTGGCGATGATCCAAATAGATTGGATCATAACCTGATCAACATCATTCCAGAAAACCCTTTACAACCTTATGATATGAAAGAAATTATTAATTCAATTGTTGATAATCATGAATTCTTTGAAGTACATGAATTATTTGCTCCGAACATTATAGTAGGTTATGGAAGAATGAATGGTAAAGTTGTAGGAATTGTGGCCAATCAACCCATTCATCTTGCAGGCGCACTTGATATTGATTCTTCAAACAAAGCAGCACGTTTCATAAGATTCTGTGATGCATTTAACATCCCTCTTATCACTCTAGTAGATACCCCTGGATACATGCCAGGTTCTAATCAAGAACATAATGGAATTATTAGGCATGGTAGTAAACTGCTGTATGCATATTGTGAAGCTACCGTTCCAAGAATTACATTAGTTATTGGCAAAGCGTATGGCGGCGCTTATATTGCAATGGGAAGTAAAAATCTCAGAACTGATATTAATTATGCATGGCCAACTGCGCGATGCGCTGTTTTAGGTGGAGAAGCAGCTGTAAAAATAATGTATAGGAAAGATCTTGATGAGGCAAAAGATCCTGAGAATCTTAAAAAACAATTGATCAATGAATTTGCAGAAAAATTTGAAAATCCGTATGTTGCTGCCTCTCATGGAACCGTTGATAATGTCATTGATCCTTCTGAGACCAGACCTATGTTGATTAAAGCATTAGAAATGCTTGCAAACAAAAGAGAAAAACAACTGCCTAGGAAGCATGGAAACATCAATTTGTGATTGAATATGATTGAGAAAGTACTTATCGCAAATAGAGGAGAAATTGCTTTACGTGTAATTAGAACGTGTAAAAGACTTGGTATTAAAACAGTTGCAGTTTATTCTGATGAAGATTATGATTCCATGCATGTTAAACAAGCATCTGAGGCATATCATATTGGAGAGGCAGCACCTGCAAAATCATATCTTAATCAAGAAAAAATCTTAGAAACTATATTGTCTTCTGGGGCAGATGCTGTACATCCAGGTTATGGATTTCTCTCAGAAAATTCTGATTTTGCGAGTACTTGTGAAAAAAATAACATAAACTTTATCGGACCATCTGCTAAATCCATGGATCTCTGTGGTGATAAAATGCAATGTAAAGATGCAATGCTTAAAGCCAAAGTACCAACAGTTCCTGGAAGTCCTGGACTTGTAAAAGATGTTGAAGAAGCATTAAAAATTGCAAATGATATCTCTTATCCTGTATTACTAAAGTCTGTATTTGGTGGTGGTGGACGTGGTATTAGATTAGTAAATAATGATAAGGAATTACGTGAAGGTTTTCAAACAGTTACAAGCGAATCCATTTCTGCCGTTGGAAAGTCTGCAATTATTGTTGAAAAATTCCTTGAAAAAACTAGGCATATTGAATATCAAATGGCAAGAGACAAACATGGCAATGCGGTTCATATATTTGAAAGAGAGTGTTCTATTCAAAGAAGAAATCAAAAGCTTATTGAACAAACTCCCTCTCCAGTGGTTGATCAGGAAACACGGGATAGGGTAGGCGAGTTAGTTGTCAAAGCGTCTGAAGCCGTTGATTATACTAATTTGGGAACAGCTGAATTTTTAAGAGCAGATAATGGCGAATTTTATTTTATTGAAATTAATGCAAGATTACAGGTAGAACATCCCATCTCTGAAATGGTATCTGGATTGGACTTTGTCAAACTTCAATTAGATATTGCAAATGGAGAACCATTGCCATTTAAGCAAAAAGATCTTAAAATGAAAGGATATGCAATCGAGTGCAGAATTAATGCAGAAGATACATTCTTAGACTTTGCACCTTCTACTGGGCCTGTTCCAGATGTAACGATTCCGTCTGGACCTAATGTTAGATGTGATACTTACCTGTATCCTGGATGTACAGTATCCCCATTTTACGACTCCTTGATGGCTAAACTGTGTACATGGGGACAAACGTTTGAGGAATCTAGAACTCGTATGCTTACAGCACTTAATGACTTTTACATTCAAGGCGTAGAAACATCAATTCCACTTTATAAAACAATTCTAAATTCAGAAGAGTACAAAAAAGGCGAACTTTCTACCGATTTCCTAAAACGATATGGGATGATTGACAAATTAACTGAAGACCTAAAGAATGAGAGACTAGAGAAAAGCGAAGCAGCGATTGCTGCCGCAATAATTCATTCTGAATATTTCAAGAGTCGTGTTCAAAACAATGCCGTTAATAACTCTAATTGGAAATATAATCTGGATTGATGATTTATGAATTACAAAATAACTGATATTGAAAAATCATTTGATGGCAAGATTGTAGAAAATCTTGGAAATAATGACTATGTAATTAAAATCAATGATAATGAACACAAATTAAAAATTATTAATATGAATTCGTCTGGCATTGAATTCATTTTAGATCAAAAATATCATAAAGCAAAGTATCTTGAACAGTCAACTAATGAAATGAACATTGTAATTGATAATGTTCCAATTATCATTAACCGTCATACTCATTTTGATGAAGTTGTCTTCAAACATTCTGGCGGTGCAGGTGCTGGAAATGTACAATTATCATTGAAGAGTCAAATTCCTGGCAAAGTTGTATCTATTTCTGTTGCTGAAGGTGATTCTGTAAAGAAAGGTGATGTGATCTGTACACTGGAATCAATGAAGATGCAAGTATCGGTGAAAGCACACAAAGATGGTGTTGTCAAATCAATTAAGATTAAAGAAACTGCAACCGTTGCAAAAGGCGATTTGATAGCTGACATAGAATAAAAAATAATTTTCCTTATTTCAGGAAATTTTTAATCTCTTCATAGTTTGGTTCTTTCAATGGATCTTCTGAAACCCATTTGTATCCAATTTTTCCATCTTCATTTATAATAAAGACAGAACGTTTTGCAGCATTGTATCCTTTAATATGAAGCAAATCTGTCATTAATACTCCATAATCACGAATTGTTTTGCTACTGTAATCTCCCAATAATGGAAAATTGAAGTGATTTTTTTCTGCAAATGCTTTATTTGCAAATGGACCATCATTACTGATTGCCACAATTTTTGCGCCTAGATCGGAAATTTCCTTCCATGAATCTCTAAAATTACACAGTTCTGCCTCACAAACTGGAGAGCTTGCGGCAACTATGAACGACAAAACAATTTTTCCACCTTTATAGTAATCCAAAGTTCGCATTTTCAATTCTGTATCTGGAAGCTCGAAATTAGGAGCGATATCTCCAATATTCAATGACATGATCGCTATTTGGTAATGTTCTATAAAGTACTTTACAACAATAATTTTTTCAGAAACGGATCAAAAAAAGGAAGCATACCTTTTTATACAAAAATTAGGGTCAAAAGCTAAATTGGTCGGGGAATTAGCGGGCAATTATAGTACCGTTGTATTGATGTTTGGTTTTGCTATAGTAGCGATGGCTCCAGCGTTAATTATCTCCAGAATGATTTCTCCTAGAAAACGAAGCAATCCTGTTAAATTTTTGCCAATGGAATGTGGACAAGTTCCATCTGGAGAAGGAAGAACTCATTTCATGATGCAATACTATCCTTACATTCTGATGTTTGTTGTTTTTGATGTGATGGCGATTTTCTTGTATGCTTGGGGTAGTTCACTTTTGGAAATTCCAAAGATTGCAACTTTGCCAATGATGGGTTTTTTGGGAATTATGTTTGGAGCAATGGCATTTGCTTTGTACCAATCTGGGAGACGAAGAATATGGTAGTTTTTTATATAAATTGTATTTACGAGGGTAGGGGATAAGATTGCTTAAAGACTTAGTGACACCAGAAAATGCAAATGTCTTTGTAGGAAAGTTAGGTGATATTTTAGAAAGAGCAATTGATAAACCGTTAGGTTATGCGATTAATTGGGGTAGGATTTGGTCACTCTGGCCAGTACATATTGAAACAGCATGTTGTAGTGTAGAGTTTGGTGCAGCATCAAGTCCTAGATATGATGTTGAAAGATTTGGCATCATTGAAGCATTTGGTTCCCTTCGACAGTGTGATCTTGTAGTTGTTCAAGGAACTATCACAAGAAAAATGGCACCACGTCTTAGGTTAGTCTACGATCAAATGCCTGAACCGAAATATGTTATTGCTATGGGGGCATGTGCAATTACTGGAGGTTTGTATTTTGATTCATACAATGTACTTCCAGGAATTGATGGAGTAATTCCAGTTGATGTTTATGTTCCAGGTTGTCCACCAAGACCTGAAACCCTGATTCAAGGATGTATGTTGTTACAAGAAAAAATTAAGAGAATGAAGGCTAGGAAGTTTGTATAATGAGTTCTAATTCTGAAAAACCTGATGCAGATGAAACTCCTAAAGTAAACGTACCATCTGCAGCAAAAAAATCAGAACTACCTATGTTTGAAAAAAGCATTTCGGATAAAATTGTTGAAAAGTTTGGTGATAAAGTTGAAGTCACCTTTGTAAAAGAAGATAGAGTTGGAATTAAATCTGGTAAAGAAAATATTCATGATGTTGCTGAATTCATTCGTGATGCACTACACTATGATCATGTGGAATCTGTTTCAGGCGTAGATTATCCTCAAAACAAGGAAATTGAAGTTGTGTATCATATAGGATCTTATTCTGATTCTTCACTAGCAAGACAAATACTTGTTTTATCTACTAGTGCCCAAAGAGAAGAAAACCCAATTCCTGGAAATGATGCGACTAGACTTCCCACTCTTAGAGATATATTTTACAGTGTGGAATTTCATGAAAGAGAAGTTTTTGAAATGTTTGGTGTTTACTTTGAAGGTCATCCTGATAATAGACGATTGCTTTTGCCAGAAGACTGGGCAGATTTACCTCCGCTTAGAAAGGACTTTGCAATAAAGGGAAGATAGAAATGACTGAACAATTACCTCCTGGATTAGCACTCCAGAAAGTTGACGAGAGAATAATGACTCTTAATGTTGGTCCACAACATCCTGGATCTGGTCACATGAGAATTATTGTTCAAATTGATGGTGATTATATTGTTGCATGCGATCCTGATCCTGGATATGTTCATCGTGGAGAGGAAAAGATGGCTGAATATAGAAACTATATCACAAATATTCCTCACTTAGAAAGACCTGTGATTCATGATTCTTGTAATGTATTGTATCCCTATGTTCTTGGAGTTGAGGAACTTGTTGGAATTGAAGTCCCTGAACGTGCAAAGTATGTTAGAGTTATTGCATCTGAATTAAACCGATGTATTTACACAATGTACTGGCTTGCAATTTATGGTATATTTTTGGGGCATTCTACAATGTTCATGTGGCCAGCAGGGGATCGTGAACTCTTAATTGATCTTATGGAAAAAATGTCTGGTGCAAGAGTAACTCATGCCCATTTTGTTCCAGGTGGAGTAAGAAATGATTTACCTCCAAACTTTGAAGATGTCTGTTTACGTCAAGTTAACTACTTTGAAAAACGTATCAAAGAATATTCTGCTGTCTTTTATGATAATCCTATTTTGATTGCTAGAACCAAAGACACTGGTATCCTTTCTCGTGAAGATGCAATAAGACTTGGAACTACAGGTTCTGTGCTTCGTGCAAGTGGAGTTGATTATGATCTTAGGAAGAAGGAACCATATGATGTTTATGAAGAATTAGATGTTCACACTAATGTGATGAAAGAAGGTGACTCTTATGCAAGATCCAAAATACCATGGCTTGACATGTTAGAAAGTTGTAATATTATTAGACAAGCGTTACAAAAAATGCCAAAGTCCGGTTCTGTTAGAACTAAACTAAAACCTAATCCAAAAGGTAAAGGGCTTAATTCAGTTTACAAACGCGTAGAATCTGGTAGAGGATCACTAGGTTGCTATATTGTATCTGATGGTAAAACTGAACCATACCGACTAAAGTTAAGTGTTGGATCTTTTAGAAATCTGATTGCGTTACCATATCTTCTCAAAGGTGAAAAACTTGGCAATATGCCTTCAGTATATTGGAGTCTTAATTATTGGCCAGTGGAGGCAGACCGATAAATGTCAGTTATTGCACCAAAATTCAAACTAAGCGAATTCATCAAATCGTTGCTTGATAATGTGTTTTGGACTGTATTGATACTATCTCTGATTGGTATTCCTGCTGTTATGATGGTCTTATTCTTTATTGAAATGCCTGTAATTAACGGTGAGTTACTTACTCCGTTTCTTGCATTAACTTGGATAGCAGACCCTTCACGTATTCTTCCAATTGTACATGCATTCATGGCAACTGATATTTTTAGAGTAATGGTTTTTCCTGGATTCGGATTTGCTGCATTGCTAGCTGCTGGAACGATATTTGTTGAAAGAAAAATGCTTGCAAAATTGCAATTAAGAGTTGGACCATTTTATTGTGGAAAAATTGAAGGTATCTTACAATTAATGGGTGATGGGCTAAAGCTAATTTCAAAAGAAATCATCATTCCTGCAAAAGCTGATAAGCCTATCTTCTGGGCAGCACCAGTACTATTTGTTGCGGCAGCGGCAGCATTTGTTGCATTAATTCCGGTAGCTCCTGGTTGGGTAGTTGCAGATGTGGATTTAGGATTACTTGGTGTGTTTGCAGTAATTGGATTTTTCCCAATCATTACTATTCTTTCTGCATGGTCTGCAAATAGCAAATTCCCATTCATTGGTGGTATCAGAGCTTTATTCCAGATGGTCTCATTTGAAATTCCATTAATTTTATCTTTGTTGGGGGTTGTAATGCTAACAGGATCTCTTAATTTATCTGAAATTGCTGCAAGTCAATCTAATTTCCCATGGATTGTGTTTTTACCCATCGGTGCTATTGTTTTCTTTATTACTATGCTTGCAGAACTAGAAAGAATCCCATTTGATTTACCAGAAGCAGAAAGTGAAATTGTAGCTGGTTGGTTAACAGAATTATCTGGTATGATGTATGGGCTTGTGCAATTAGGAACTTATCTGAAACTTTATGCATTTGCAGCATTGTTTGTTGTATTATTCCTTGGTGGATGGAATGGCCCGATGGTTGTACCTCCATTTCCAGCAGAAATTCTTACTGAAGGAATTGTACTTGGTCCTGTAACTGCAAACATTCCAGGATTGCCTTTGTTTACTCAAGAAATGCTTAATGGAACCCTTTGGTTTGTTCTCAAAACAGTTGGTGTCATATTCTTCATATTGTTGCCAAGAGGGGTTTTCCCAAGAATCAGGATTGATATGCTATTGAATCTTGGATGGACTAAACTAATTGGTCTTGCTTTCGTTAACATCTTTATTGCACTTGGATTGCTTTACGCTGGAGTGTTAGGACCAGGAGGATTACAATAATGGGAACTGCAACAGGTATTATTCGAGCATTAAATTCAGGGATTAAACATATTGCAATAAAACGATTTACACTTCGTTATCCTGAAGAGAAACTAAAGTTTGTAGGTGATGGTTATCAATTTGATCCGTCTGCCGGAGTAGGAATTGCTGGACTAAAGGGCCGTCATATGCTGTTCCATGATCATTGTACTGGTTGTCAGTTGTGCTCTATTGCCTGTGAGGGTGTTGCTGAAGCAATAGCAATGGTAAAAGTTCCTGATCAACAAAAACAAAACAAGAAGTCTATTATGCCTCAAATTGATTATGGGAAATGTGTATTTTGTGGTCTTTGTGTTGATGCATGCCCATTTTATGCACTTTATATGACTAATGATTATGAATTATCTTCCTTTTCTAAGGAAGGCTTGATTTACACCCCTGCTCAACTGCAGGTAAAACCATACGTTGCGCAGAATAGTGAAATCCAAATTACTAGTAGAGGTGCAACTCATGGCTGATGCTGCGTTTCTTGCACTGACTGTAATTACAATTGGTTCTGCAATTGCGGCACTTGAATTAAGATCACTAATTTATGGTTCAATCGCATTGATGGGAACACTTGGCGGTATTGCGGGATTCTTTTTCTTGTTAGACGCACCATTTGTTGCATTGTTCCAATTGGCAGTATATGTTGGCTCTATTGCTGTTTTAATTTTGTTTACTGTAATGTTGGTTAAAAGAGAGCTGATATTCAAAAAAATTGAAGACAAAAGAAGAAAGTTTGCAGGCATCGGATTGATGCTTACAATAATGGTATCATTGGGTGCTGTATTCATTGATTCAGGAATTAAAACAATGACTACTGATGAACCTGCTACTAATTTTAGAGATATTGGTACAGACTTTGTAACATATTATTGGCCTGCCCTCATCTTGATGGGGCTGATTTTAGCAGGTTCTGTAACTGGAGCATTGGTTTTAGCTAAACGGGAGGATGTGGAGAATGACCAACGAGTTAATTGACTTCACACTTGTGTCTGTTGCTATGCTAGCAATAGGCATTTATGGTCTTGCAGTAAAGCGTAATTTTATTCGAATGCTTTTTGCAGTTGAAATCATCATCAATGCTGCAAATCTTAATCTGGTTGCATTTGGCAGATTCTTACCTCATAGCGGCGGTCAAACTTTAGCATTATTCTCAATAGCAATTGCTGCAGCAGAGGTCGCAGTAGGGCTTTCATTAATTATTGTAGCATATCGCATGTATCAGAATGTCGATATTGCAGACTTTAGGAGTTTGAAAGGATAATGGAATATGCGTTATTACAGGCAGTTTTCTTGCCCCTATTATTATCTCCAATAGCATATGTTCTTGGAAGAAAAATGGGACCAACTCCTGCAATGTGGTTTACCTTTGTAATTCTATTGTACACAACAGTACTTGTAATTAATGCTGCACTTTCTGGAACTATTGAGGAACACTATCCTTGGACTGAACAATTCGGTGAGTTTGGCTTCTTATTAGATGGTCTGGCATCACCATTTGCAATAATGATTTATGTACTATCTACAATATTGGTACTCTATTCAAAACCATACATGCTTCATAAATTCCACGAACAATTTGAAGAAGAACAAAAAATAAACTCATCTGGAGGCGGTCAAACTTCAATTGTTGAGTCCTCATCTCTTACAAATTACATTAATGCTAAATCTGGACTCTATTTTGCACTGTATCTTGTTTTTGCAATGGGTATGCTTGGAACCGTTCTTTCTACAAATCTAATTGAATTTTACATATTCTTTGAAGTTATGCTAATTCCTGGTTTTTTCTTAGTTGCTCTCTGGGGTGACGGTCCACGAAGAAAGATTGGTTTGATGTTCTTGTTTTGGACCCATGCTGGCGCAGTTGTTTTACTTTTAGGATTTTTGATGATTGGTCTTACACTTGGAAGTTTTGACTTTGCAGATATTCATGAATCAGAAATCCCTCAAGACGTTCTGATGCTTTCTGCTGTTGCAATTTCTGTAGGTCTTGGTGTTAAACTGGCGGTCTTTATGTTCCATGTTTGGCTTCCATATGTTCACGGTTCTGCACCAACTCCAATTAGTGCATTGTTGTCACCAGCTATGATTGGTATTGGTGCTTATGGTGTTTTCAGACTAATTGTTGAATTCTTACCTTCAACCTTTGCAGAACTCTCAATATGGTTCCATATTTGGGGTCTTGTTACAATGATTTATGGCGGTGCGATGGCACTGATGCAAGATGATTTGAAACGTATGCTTGCATATTCTAGTATTAGTCAAATGGGTTACATCTTATTTGGTATTGGTTCAATTTCGGTACTAGGTCTTTCAGGTGCTGAGATGATGTATGTTACACATGCAATTGGAAAAGGCATTCTCTTCATGATGGCTGGAATTATTATTGTCAAAGTTGGAACTCGAAGTATTTCAAAACTTGGAGGATTAGCAGGAAAGATGCCGATTACTGCGGTATGTGCAGTTGTTGGTGCGTTAACAATCATGGGCGTTCCACCTACAAGTGGATTTATGGGTGAGTGGATTCTCTTTTTCGGTGCATTAGAGACTGCAATTGAGGACGGCTCTACACTTAGAGCAGTAACCTTTGGTCTAGGCCTTGTTGCAACCGCTCTTACAATGTCTTATATGTTATGGATGTTAAAACGAGTATTCTTTGGAAAAACTCCTGAGCATCTTGAACATGTAAAGGAAGGAAGTTGGTACATGACTGCACCAATGATGGTTCTTGCAGGATTCTCAATTGTAGTTGGTATTTATCCAGATATTTTCTTGAAAACAATAATTCCATACATGAATGGAGTGTTGGGAGTTTAGACTATGGCAACAGAATCTTTTGGATTACCATTTGAAGTTGGAACTCTCAGTGCTTGGTTAGTTTGGATTCTACCATTTGCAGCAGCAATGATTATTCCAGGTGTTGGAAAATTATCAAAACATGCGACTGGTTATGTTGCAGTTGCATTTGCTTTGATGAGTGCTTTATCTGCAGCAACTATGATTCCTGTTGCTTTGGAAGCACATGAAATGCATCATCAAATTATGTGGATAGAGGCAATTGGTCTTAAAGGAGGAGTGTTAGCAGATCCGCTTTCAATAATAATGACAAATGTGGTTGGTTGGATTTCATTTCTTATCATGATTTACAGTACAGGATACATGAAAGGCGATAAAGACATTACAAGATTCTGGTTCTGGATGATGTTCTTTATCGGTTCAATGCAGTTGATTGTTTTGTCTGATAACTTACTTCAAGTATTCTTTGGATGGGAAGGTGTAGGTCTTGCGTCATATGCATTGATCAGCTTTTGGTATCGTGATAAAAAGAAAGATCATGTTGGTGTTGAAGGTAGAACTGTTCTTGGTATGTTAGATTATTATGCGCCAACACATGCAGGTATGAAGGCATTCATTATGACCAAAGTTGGTGATGTGATGATGATTGCGGGTATGCTTTTGATATTTTTGTTTGCAGGCACTTTTGGATTTAAGGAATTGATGGGAGATACTCAATGGGCAACTACAATGGCTGCTCAGGGGCTATTAGTTCCTGCATTTGTTTTACTATTTGGAGGTGCTATCGGAAAATCAGCTCAGTTCCCACTAAACGAATGGCTTTTAGAAGCAATGACTGGTCCTACTGCGGTATCTGCATTAATTCATGCAGCAACAATGGTCAAAGCAGGTGTATTCTTGGTGGCAAGAATTGGTCCACTTGTATTTGCATTAGGTGCTGCAGGCATTATGGCAGATCAATTCTTTGAGGTTGTTGCTTGGGTTGGTGCAATTACTGCATTACTGCTTGCAACACAAGGTATGGTTAATAACGAAATTAAAAAAGTTCTTGCTTATTCCACTGGTTCTCAAATCGGTTACATGATGATGGCATTAGGCGTGGCAGGATTGTCTCATCAGTATGTTGATGGTTATACCGCAGGATTCTTTCATTTGATCTCACATGCAATGTTTAAAGCTTCATTGTTTATGGCTGCAGGTTCTCTGTTACATATTGTAGGTTCTCGATTTATGAGTGATATGGGTGGTCTCAGAAAACAGATGAAGAAAACATATGCATTCATGTGGGCGGCAGGACTTGGTTTAATGGGTGCTCCATTCATCACAACAGGTTTCTGGAGTAAGGATGCAATATTTGCAGCAGTTTATGAATCTGGAAATGAATGGGCAATACCGCTATATGCAATTGCAGTGCTTACTGCAGTTATCACTGCATTTTACACCACAAGAATGATTGGAATGGTCTTTTTTGGAAAGAAGAGCAAACACATAGAAAAGATGGAACAAGAAGGTCATCATATACATGAAGCATCATTATCCATGTGGGTTCCGTATGGAATTCTCGCAGTACTTACTATTGGAATTGGTCTTATTGGATTATCTGCTGAAGAAGGACTTCATCATTTGTTTGTAGAATATCTTGAAGAATCATTTGGTATTCACACTATCCATGTTGCAACCGAAGAATCTATTCTTCCAGAATTCCTGCAAGGTCTGAACCCTGTTGCATTAGGTTCTTCATTAGTCGCATTTGGAACTGGTATAGGATTAGGTTATATCTTCTATATTGGAAGATGGGTTGATCCTGTAAAATTCATTAATTCAAATATTTTCTTTTATGCAATACATAAGGTTATCTTAAACCGATGGTATCTTAACGCCATTATCTATTGGTGCTTTGTAGTAGCACCATTGTGGCTGGCAAGGGGTATCTTCAGATACTTTGAAAAGACTGCTATTGATTATGGTATGAATGACGGAGTACAGAAAGCAGTTGGATGGAGTGCAAAAGTTATCCAAGGAACTCAAACTGGTGTGTCACAATCATATCTATTCGTATTTGGAGCAGGATTACTATTCGTAGTCCTGATATTGTTGATATAGGTGATTGATGAAATGTTAGAAATTACTTCAACCCCATTGGTGCTAATTGCAATTTTGGGAACAGTTGGAATTCTTCTTCCAATTATTAGCATTTCAAGAAAAGAACAAGGTTCTAATTCATTTTATGCAATAATTGCATTTGCAGCATTAATTGTGTCTGTTGCTTATGTTGGATATCAATTCATAAATGACAATGTATCACCATCTGCTCTTTTCTCTCATGAAGTAATGGTAGATGATGCATTTGGTGGATTCTTTGCTATCGCAATGTTAATTGTTGCCCTCTTCACTACCGTTGGCTCTTTTAATTATATGCGAAAACATAATTCGCCTGCTGTATACTACTCATTAATTTTACTTGCAACAATTGGTATGGTGCTAGTTGCATATTCGACTGACTTGGTAATGCTGTTTGTTGCATGGGAGCTCATGAGTATTCCAACATATGTTTTAGTAGGATTTACGAAAAAGAATCCAAGCTCAAATGAGGCTGCCCTGAAATATTTCTTGTTTGGCGCATTATCATCTGCAATCATAGTCTATGGAATTTCAATTTCATATGGATTAACTGGCTCTACAAATATCGGTGAAGTCATTCAAGGTTACTCAACACTCGATCCGACCATGTTTCCTCTTGCTTTACTCTCGGTCGGTATGTTCATTGCCGGATTTGGATTTAAAATGGGACTCGTACCATTCCATCAATGGCTTCCTGACACCTATGAAGGTGCACCTTCCCCAATAACTGCTCTTCTTGCAGCTGCAACAAAAAAAGCTGGATTTGCAGCAACAATACGAGTTGTAGTGCTTGGAATGATTGTTCTTAATCTTGATTGGACCTTGGCTCTTGGTATTATCGCGGTAATGACTATGACAATTGGAAACATTGCTGCCATAATGCAAAAGAACCTCTCAAGAATGCTTGCATATTCTAGTATTGCACATGCTGGATACATTCTAATTGGACTTGCCGTCGCACCTTACAGTTCACTTGGTTTGCAAGGCTCTTTGTATCAAATAATGAATCATGCTGTGATGAAAGGTGCAGCCTTTATTGCAATTGCAGGAATTGTGACTACCCTTGCAGTAACCAACATAGATAAACTAAAAGGACTTGGAAGACGAATGCCAATTACTGCTCTTGGTTTGGTAATTGCTTTGTTTGCATTAGCAGGTATTCCACCGCTTTCAGGATTCTGGAGCAAATTGATGTTATTTGGTAGCGCATTGGATGCTAGCTCTGCTATCTGGTGGGCACCTTGGCTTGCAATTGCAGGTGTTCTTAATAGTGCGTTGTCACTTGCTTACTATGGTTGGATTACAAGAAAGATGTACTTTGAAGGGGAAACAGAAAAGAGGGTTGCAGAACCAAAATCGATCATTGCTGTAATGATCTTCTCAACAATATTCTTGGTGGGCTTTGGTGTGTATCCAGATCCATTAATTAAATTTGTAGAATTTGCAACTCCTGTGATCAGTTTGGGACTTATGCCTTAAACGAAGTAAATTTAATTAAATTTTCTAAATTATTTTTAGCATCACTATCTGGTATTTTTCTTAACCCTTCTCTTGCTTTTTGAGAATATTTTTTTAACAATTCCTCCATTTTATTAAAAACATCTCTTGGATCTGAACTCTTTTTGATTAGTAAATTAAACAATTTGTCTTCGTTTTTCCAATCCAGCAAATCATCTCTTATTTGATATGCAATCCCAATATTTTTACCATATTCAGTTAATGCTTCAATTTGTTCTTCAGTTCCGTTTGCAATAATTGCACCTGTTCTAGCTGCAACTTCAAATGCAGTAGCTGTCTTGTATTCGATAACTTTGAGATAATCATCAAATGTTACATCTTCGCTACTTTCTAGTCTGTTTTCAATCATTTCACCCTCACTCATTAACATCGCCGTGGTAGCCAAATCTTTTGTAATGCGAGCATTGTCTAATCTAGAAGATATGGCAAGAATTAATCCTAAAACAAAATCCCCTGTAAGAATACTTGTATTATAACCGTATTTGATATGGAATGGATCTCTTTGCCTTCTCATGGTTTCGTTATCGATAATATCGTCATGAATGATTGATTCCATATGCAAAAATTCAATAGCACACGATGCTGCAAATGTATTTTCATCACTTTTCCCTATACTTTCAGCAGCCAAAGTCAAGATAATTGGCCTGATTCGTTTTCCACCTTCTAGAGAATACTTTAGCGGTTCAATAAATTCGGATTCAGAATATAGTGCAAGCTCATCTTCCAAAGCTTGGTCTATTCTTTGAATATACTTTCCATATGTTTCAAGTAAAGGATTTATTTCAATATTTTTCCTGTCCAAGATGATTGATCAAAAACTTTTACCATAAGTAAATAAATCTTGGTGCTCCAGCCGGGATTTTCATCTATTGATTTTGAACCCGGGATCACTGCCTTGAAAGGGCAGTATGCTTGACCGGTCTACACCACTGGAACCCATGAAAATTCTGTATTTTGACCATAAAATCTTTTGTAAACCACAAAGATTTTTTATTGGCGGATTTGGAGAACAGTCATGAGTATAATAAAAAAAATTGATGAAATGATTGAAGAAAGAAGTTTACTAAAACACCCATTTTACCAAATGTGGTCCGATGGAAAATTATCAAAGGGATCTCTAGCAGGATATTCTAAAGAATACTTTCAGCTTGTAAAAGCAGTTCCTTCTTTTATGGCGCCTATTATTGCAAAAGCACCTAATTCAGTAGTGAATGAATTAATTGAAAACCAACAAGAAGAATCTGATCACATAAAACCATGGATTGCTTTTGCTGGCGAACTTGGAATCTCTGAAGATGAGTTGACTTCGTATACCGGAACAGAAAAAACCCGTAAATCTGTGTCTGATCTAAATGAATTAATGAATACTTTTGATGGCGGTGCATGTGCGATGTATGCATTTGAAAAAGAAATTCCTAAAATTAGTCAAACAAAACTTGATGGATTAGCAGAATTCTATGGAATGACAAGTAATGAAGCAACAGAATACTTTAAACTTCATACCGAGGCTGATATTCGACATGCAGCATCATGGAGAAACATCTTGGAAAAATCTTCTGTCAATTCAGGTAACTTGATTGAAATTGCAGACAAATCAATTTCTGCACAAAATCTATTACTTGACAGCTGTTATGAAGAATACTGTTAATCTCATAACATTTTATACCTAAGAAAAAATTAATCAGCTTAGGGCCCGTAACTCAGCTTGGTAGAGTAACCGGCTCATAACCGGTGAGCCAAGGGATCGAAGCCCTTCGGGCCCATTATTTTCAATTAGTTTTAAAATAAGCCAACTTAAAACCAACTGGCCGCAATGAAGAATCAGAGTTATAACTGAAATGGTGATTGGAAGGCATTTGTCTGAGCTGCCCTATTCATTTGTTTATCTGCTTCTTCACTTTCTCTAAAACAGTTTGATCTATGAGATTTCGCTCATACAGTGATTCTGTAATCTCTAAAATGTTTAGGATTGAATGGATATTTACTCCTAATTCTGCAAACGCATCGCCAGCTCCTTCCATTCTGTCCACTATCACATATGCATCTTTAATGGAAATGTTGGATTCTTTTAGAGATTTTATCGCATTAACCACTGAACCACCAGTAGTTGCAACATCATCTATCATGAGCACTTTCATCCCGTCATGAATTTTACCTTCTACTGATTTTGATGTACCGTAATCTTTCGGTTTACTTCTTACATAGATTAGTGGCTTGACAGTTTCCATCGCTAAAGCTGACGCAATTATCAAACCCCCTGTAGGAACTGAAACAATTGAATCAAACTCGTCTAATCCTATGTTTTGAGCAATATCTTTTTCAAGATATTTCACCATCTTTCTAAATTCAAGAGGGTAGCTTGGAACCAGTCTTAAATCTACATAGTATGAACTCTTTTTTCCGCTTGCAAGCGTATAGTCTCCGAATTTTATGATACCATTTTGATGCAAAAAGGTTGCAAATTCTTTCACAAAATCCATACCCAAGTTAACTGCACTGGATTTATTTTGGTTTGTATTGTGAATGAATTATGCCTGAAATCTGGTTAAATTATGGTATTACAGACGTGGTTTTGGATATAAGGGCAGAAAATTTAGAGCAAAAAATTGATTCTGAAGGTAAAATTTTAGATGATTCAACAATCAATGAAAAACTAAATACACTTGATCTATCCCAACAAATGGAACTTGTGGTTTTACATAATTCCAAATCTATTCAAAAAATAATATCTTCTCTGTTTACCCTTTGTGAACAAAAATCAAAACCGTTCCCAAAAATTTTTACTGAGAAAAAAATCCTAAATTCGGTCAAAGCAGGACTACCTGAAGGAAGCTCCATCAACGAATTTGATGCTACTGTAATTTCAAATTCAAATCTCATATTTTTAGGCGAAATGGAATTTGATGGATTGTTTGGGTATGAAACTATATCCACGCGTCTTATCAAAAAATTTGGCTTAGAATCTATGTTATCAGCATATGCTAAAAGACAAGGAAATCTTCCTACACCTGGTCAATATCCTGAAAGCCTAACTGAAGCAAAAAAATTCACTGATAATTTTGAAATTCAAGGAATAGAAATAATTGCAAACTCTGAAGGAATAATTGACTTTGCCATAGGTCATCCTTCTGAAACTCTTTCATGCACAAAGATTTTAGAATCTAATTCTATCAAAGACGTAGGTCAACACAAAGCAATGATAATTAGCACCGGTAAAGATGCAAGCAATGATAATCTTGGAAATTCACTCTCCTCGCTTTGGAATTGCTCAAATGCAATTAAAAAAGACGGCCTTGCAATATTAGTTGCTGAATGTAAAGGTGGATTAGGTTCTGATGCACTTCAACAATACATTGAAGATAGATTAACCTTAGAACAACTATACAATCCAACTAAATACATTAATGGAATGGAAGATTTACTATTCCTTTCAGAAACTCAAAAGAATTTCCAAATTGGATTAGTTTCAATTATCCCTGAATTTTATGTAAAGAAACTTAATCTGATTTCTTTACCTGGAATCAAATACTCGATGGATTACATTTTAAAAACACAAGGTGGAAGACAAAAAGTTGCAGTAGTTTCAGATGGTGCTAGGCTTCTGCTAAGGTAAAAAACTAGGTAGAAAATCTGATGGTAGTGGGGCACATAAAATCGCCAGTCCTATGATTCCAATATACGCTAACTTTCTATTTCTTGTAAGTGGTGATACATCATCTAATGGTGTTGCACCTGGATTTCTTGAACTCATGATCAAAATTAAAAATGCCATTAACCAATAATTTAACAAAATCAGAATGGCAATACTGCCAAAAGTTGCATATCTGTGAAGCTTTACACCCAGAAGCGTTCTTGCCATATGTCCACCATCTAATTGCCAAGCTGGAAGCAAATTCAAAAATGTAATTAAAAATCCAATCCATGCTGCAAACATTACCGGAGTCATGATCACCTCGTTTCCCGTTCCCCCTTTTCCAAACAGTGCTAAACTGGCAGACATTAGTAACGGTTCTCCCTGTTCCCATTCCATCAATTTTGAATCCGCGAACAAACCTGCCGCAATGTCTTGATCTAAAACTGGTACCGTATATGCTCCATAGATTGAGACTATTACTGCAATAATTAACCCTGCAATTGGACCTGCAATTGCTACATCAAATAAAATCTCTCTGTTAATTGTTAATCCCCGTGATTGGATAAATGCTCCAAATGTTGGGATGCCAATAACCGGTAATCCTGGAATAAAGTATGGCCAAGTTGTTCTTAATCCATGTGCTTTGGCAGCGATTATGTGACCTAACTCATGAACTCCTAAAATTCCTAATAACGACAATGTATAGACTCCTGCCATTTCTAGAGGATCGCCTATCTCAACAATGGAATTTGTACCAGATGTTCTATAATATCCATCAATCATTACAAATGAAATGACAACTGCAAACAAAATTCGAGGAGTCCATACTGTACTCATCCATTTTCTTTGTATTTTTGGGGAAAATTTCTGAATAATTACATATCTTATACCCTTAATCTCTTCTAATTTGCAGACATAACTCATGTCTTCTAATTTTTTTGCCAGATACTCAAATTTTGATTTAAATTCTACGTTTTCTATTTTAAACTCTAATGAAAACTCTGTTTTACTAAAATCACTCACTTCAAAAATAGAACTTACCAATAAAATAATTTCTTCCTGTGTAGGTTCCGTCATCGCTTTGGATTATGTCTTTCCATTAAATGGTCTTTTGGTTTAAAATTAAATATTGATAATTTTATAGAGAATTATGCAAGTAATTCTGAGACAACTGGGCAATTGTAATATTAGACGAGCAGGACCAAGCGATCTGATTTCTATCATGGAAATTAATCTAAAAACTCTCCCTGAGCACTATTCTGATTATTTCTATGAGAGTTTACTGGCAGAACTTCCTGAGGCCTTTATAGTAGCTGAGATTGGAGGAAAACATGTTGGATATATTATGTGCAAAACCGAATACGGTTTTTCAAATTTTAAAAAATTAGGTTTTGTCAAAAAAGGTCATGTTGTTTCAATAGCTGTTCTTGATGAATACAGAAGAAAAGGTATTGGGCAAGCACTTGTTGAAGAATCAATCAACGGTGTCAAATTAAAAAAATGTGATGAGTTTTACTTGGAAGTAAGATGTAGTAATAATGAGGCTGTAAGACTGTATGAAAAATTAGGATTTGTTATACGACAACAATTAAACTCATACTATCGTGATGGTGAAGATGCATATCTTATGGCAATTGAATTAAATTAGTTCAAACCAATAAATAACTCACAAAAAATTATTTTTTGTGGACAAGCGAAAAGGAATTGGCATTACTATTTTTGTGCTTTGTATTGGAGGTTTTTTCCTTTATGCATATTTGTTAATGTTATCTGAGTGGAGTCCAATTGTCTTGCAATTATCAATATTGATGATTGCTGGAGGTATTCTGGGAGTTGTAGCATGGATTGGCTATGTTATGGCAACAACAAAATCATCGTCTGCATCAATCACGTCAGAAGATTAGTTATTTAGAAATTCTTACATCCACGACAGTTTGATAATATCTTGGACCTACAGCTCTAACTATTTTTGAATCTAGAATCTCTGATTTTACTGGTGTAACTTGAAGATAATGCTCTTCTGAAAGTTTTACTGCATCTGATTTCTTATCTGCATGGATATGTGAATAATAATGAATGATTCCATCATTTTTGGTTGCATTAATTGCTGATTCTAAAAATTCATCAGATCTTTCAGGTAGCAACATTAACGTTCTGTCTGATTTATTCATTAGCCGTTCATTGATTATTTTATACGCATCACCATTTATGGAAATCACTTTTCCGACAAGTTTGTTTATTGCAATATTTCTCTCACACAACTTTGAAGCAACTGGATTGATATCCAGGCTATATACTGTACATTTTCTCTTTCTAGCAGCCATGATGGAAAACATTCCAATTCCTGCAAACATGTTGGTTACTACCTCTCCGTCTTGAATCAAATTTGCAATTCTCGCCCTCTCTGTAGATAGTCTAGGTGAAAAAAATGCATTCTCTACGTCTACTATGAATTTACAGCCAAACTCCTTGTATTCTGTCTCTGTGCTGTCTTTTCCTGCAATAATTTCTAAATCTCTGGTCCGAAAATCGCCTTCTACAGCAGATGCCTGATAAAATACACTCCTAGCTATTTTTACTTTGTTTAACAATGTTTCTCCAATGATTTTCTTCTTTGACGATAAAGAGTCTGGAATTCTTAAGATGATTATGTCTCCAATCTGATCAAATGCAGAGATTAACTCATCACTTTCTTTCGCTGTAAGCACATTTTCTAGTGCTTTTTTTAACATCCTCGTCAATGCTTGTAATAATAATTACCAGATGTTTTTTGATCCTTGTCTAATCTGCTTTCTAACTTATTTACGCGTGGCCTTAAGCTTCTCTCATCTCTTCTAAATGACATGTCAAGTGACTTTAGAAATCTATTCATGGCGTCTGCCTTTCGCATTGGTGACGTAGCTTTACCCGCCACTCCTGACTCTCCCTCAAAAATAATCATTGTGTCTGATACCAAATCCATTAACTGCAAATCATGATCAATAATGATTGCAGATTTTCCAAAAGAACGAACAAATTTCTGTATGAATTTTGCAACTGCAATTCTATCCTCGACATCTAAAAATGCTGACGGCTCATCTAGTGCATACAAATCTACTTTCTGTAAGAGACATGATGCAACTGCCACCTTTTGTAGTTCCCCTCCTGAAAGATTCTTGATGGACTTGTTGTATAGTTTTTTAATCTTTAACGGTTCAAGTATCTGCTCTTCTTCCATACTTCCTTCAACTTGATTGCCGTTTGCTTTGTCTAATACTGATATGACTTCCACATCAATGTCATTTTGGAGATACTGTGGCTTATATGCTATCTTTATTTTTTTATCGATACTGCCTATATCTGGTTTTTCAACTCCTGCAATCATTTTCATCATTGTTGTTTTACCTAAAGCATTTGCGCCCATTATTCCCACAACTTCGCCTTTTCTCACTTGACCAGGTTCAACTGTAACTGAAAATGTGGGATATTCCTTTACTAATTTTGGATACGTGACAATTGTATTTCCTTCTTCAAATATGTCAGTAGTTGATGACGATACATCAAAAGAAAATTTTTTGTCTCTAAATCTAACATTTTCATTTGGCAAATACCCATCAAGAAACACATTGATTCCGATCTTTGTAGACAGGATAGTTGAAACAATTCCATATGCTGCCGGTTCACCGTACAATACTTCGATATAGTCACTAAGAAAATCAAGCAGTGTTAGATCATGCTCCACGACCATTACGCTTTTTCCAATACTTGCTAAACTCTGAATTACTCGAGCGACTCCTGTTCTTTGAAAAACATCATTATATGAAGATGGTTCATCAAAAAAGTAAAACTCTGCATCTTTAGACGCGGCAGCAGCAACTGCAATTCTTTGTAACTCTCCTCCGCTTAATTCCTTTAGACTCTGTTCCAAGGAATTCCTTAATCCTAATTCTCTGACTAGTTCTCTTGAGACTCCTCTTTCATCATATCTGTCAAGAAGCTCTTTTCCCGTGCCTCCAAATGCTTCTGCAATGTGATGTACTTGTTGGGGTTTAATTGATGCACGAATTTGTTTTTGTTGGATTTTATCAAAATGTTGTTTTAGTTCGGTTCCGCTATAATGTTTTAGAATTTCATCCCATTCTGGAGGATTTTCATATCTTCCTAGATTAGGTTTTAAATTTCCTGATAATATATTGACTACTGTACTTTTACCCATTCCATTTCTTCCTAGTAATCCTACCACCTCTCCTTTTTTTGGAGTTGGCAATTTGTATAGTCGAAATGAATTTACTCCATATTGGTGAATTTTATCGGTAGCTAATTCGCTAGCTAAATTTACAATTGTGATTGCATCAAATGGACATACTTTGACACATATCCCACATCCATTGCATATGTCTTCATCAATCTGAGCTTTTTTTGAATCTTCATTTAGAATAACGCATTCAGCTCCTGATTTATTGACTGGGCAATATTTTATGCATTCTAAACCACATTTTTTTGGTTGACAAAGATCCTGATCCAAAACTGCAACCCTATGTGTCATGCTGTAATCCGGCACTCCTTTGCTTTATACCTATTTTGAACACTTTCAAATCTGGCGTTACGTTAATAGATGAGACTCTTTAGAGATCTATCAAGCCGGCCATAGCGTTAGGGTGCGACCCAATCCCTTTCCGAACTTGGAAGTCAAACCTGACGTCGCTGTTGTGCTACTAAGATGCGAGAGCTCTTGGGAAGCAGCAGTGCTGGCATTTTTCTACTTAATCTTTTAATATCAAGTAGATTGGATTGATATGACTTTAATGCCGAATTGTTCTGTATGTGGAGAATCTTTCTCTGATGATATTAGGTTTCTCAACCACATGATGGAGAAACACGGTTTTAGAAATCCAAATGTTGGCACGCCTGATAGAAATAGTAGAGGATACTGATTTTACACATTTTGTAAATAATCTAAAATCAATCTTACCCCAAAGCCTGTTGCCCCCCTTGAATTATATGATTTTTCTTTTGTACCTGTCTGTGTCCATGCAACTCCTGCAATATCTAAATGAACCCATGGTGTATCTTTAATGGCATTTCTCAAAAATGCCGCAGCTGTGATGGTTCCAGCAGATCTCCCTATTCCGACATTTTTCATATCGGCGACTTCTGATTTTATCATATCCATATAATCTTGGTTTAATGGAAGCCTCCAAATCTCTTCTGTGGTTCTACTCGAAGCATCATAGATCTTCTTTGCCAGTCTTTCATCGTTTGATATCATTCCAGCTACGTTAGTACCCAATGCAACTATGCATGCCCCTGTCAATGTGGCAAAATCAATTATCGCTCTTGGTGAATAGGCTTTTTCTCCATATGATAATGCGTCCGCTAAAATCAATCTGCCCTCTGCATCTGTATTTAGAATTTCTGCAGTTTTTCCACTGTATAATTTTATAATGTCGCCAGGTCTGTATGATTTCCCACCGGGCATATTTTCAACAGAAGGAATAATTCCAACAACATTGATTGGTAGTTTTAACTCTGATACTCCCTTCACAATTCCAAGAACTGTGCATCCACCGCATTTGTCAAATTTCATTTCATCCATTTTGTCTCCTGGCTTTAATGAAATACCTCCCGTGTCAAATGTTACTGCCTTTCCTACTAGGACGATGGGTTTTTCATTTCTTGGTCCGTTATTATATTCTAAAACAATCAATTTTGGTTGATTTTTACTTCCTTGACCAACTGCTGATATACCACCAAAACCTCTCTTTTTCAATTCGGGTTCGGATATAACTTTACATTTTAACATATTATTTTTAGAAATTGTTTTTGCAAAATTTGCTAATGTAGTGGGCGTACATTCGTTTGGAGGTAAATTTGCAATACTTTTTGTAAATATTGCACCATTTGCAATAATTTCTGCATTTTTGATAGCCCTTGAAATTTTATTTGATTTAGAAACAATGATTGTTAAATCTAGCGAATTTTCTGATTTTTCTGATTTGAAATTATCAAATTTGTATAATCCCATTTTAGATCCTTCTACAATTTGAGAAACTGACGAAATTGTATCTTCTATAAAATTTGGAGGTACAATTATGGAAAACTCTTTTAATTTTAACTCCCTTGCTTTTTGAGCAATTTTCCCAGATACTGATCTAATAGTGTCTTTTGTCATATTCTCCTTTTTGCCCAACCCTGCAAGCAAAATTCTTTGAATTGAATTTTTTCCTGAAAGAGGAATTATGCTTATCCTTTCTAATTTTCCTTCCATGTCTTTTACAGATTGCTCTATGACTGAGGATGTTTTAGCATCAAATTTTCCCAATCCTAAAACTGTGGTTGAATTTTCTAATACAAATCCACAAAGAAGACTAGTCTTCTTTTTTGAATTCTCAATTTTGATTCTCATACGAACGCCTATTTTTTCAAGTATTATTTAGATTTACTTTAGAATTATTTTCCTGCTATTTGTAAGCAAACTGGATGATCTTACAAAAACTGATTTGATTGTCTTACAGTCTTGCTTGCATTTTTCATCAATCATCAAAATTGATGACTTTTCTATTTTATTAGATAAAATTGATTTTAGTAATGGAAATAATGCTGCTCTCCCACCATATGCAGTTTTTTTATCGATGAACCAAAACATGTCCAATGCATCTTCGTCTAGTATATTTGTTCTAATTTTTACTCCAAACTCAGAATAGTGTCCAACCATTGAAATTTTACCTCTGGCAAAAAAATCAACTAATTTTGCAAATTTTATGCACAAATAACATTGATTATCAAATATTATGATTGGAACATTCTCTTTAACTTTCATGTTCTAATTTAATTGCGATCGAATTAAAATTTTACAGAAGTAGATTTTTATTCAATTTACAATGACAACGATCAACGTGGGCCTTAACTATTATCATATTAAAAAAAATGTTCTTAGAGCAAGAAAATTAGTAATACAGTCCATCGATTCAGCTGGGTCTGGTCACCCAGGAGGTTCTTTTTCAATGGCTGAGATTCTTGGATGCCTATTTAATAAACATCTTAATTTTAATCCTGAAAATCCTCAATGGGAAGATCGAGATCGTCTGGTTTTGTCTAAAGGTCACGCTGCTCCGGGTTTATTCTCCAATATGGCAGTTGTAGGGTATTTTCCAGAATCTGAAGTCAAAACGCTGCGAAAGTTTGGAAGTAGATTGCAGGGACATCCTGATCTTAAATGTCCTGGTGTAGAGTTTTGTGGAGGATCTTTAGGTACTGGACTATCTTATTCGATTGGAATTGCACTTGCAGCAAAAATTGATTCCAAAAAACACCATGTTTATACAATTATAGGTGACGGCGAATCCGATGAAGGTCAGATTTGGGAAGCTGCTATGACAGCTGCAAAATACAAAGTTGATAATCTTACCGTTTTTCTTGATAGGAATTTTATTCAACAGGATTCCTATACTGAAAAAATAATGCCCCTTGATGAGCAATTAGAAAGTGATGATTTTTCTGAAATGTGGAAAGATGCATCACGTTGGAAAACCGGTGATAAATGGAGATCATTTGGTTGGAATGTGATTGAAATTGATGGACATAGAATTGAACAAATTGATGCAGCACTTGCAAAAGCTAATGCGACAAAAGGAGTACCTACAATTATCATCTCTAGAACAATAAAAGGAAAATCAATTGAACACATGGAGAATAATCCACAATGGCATGGAAAATCTCCTGATTCTGATATAGTTCCTATGATTAATCTTGAGTTGGATTCACAATTCATGATTGCACCATCTATTATTGCAGGAGATATGTCAAATCTGGAAAATGAAATTAAAAGATGTGTCTCTGGCAGAGCTGATTACATTCATCTTGACGTGATGGATGGCAAGTTTGTACCTGCAAAAACTTTTGAACATAATAAAATCAAAGAACTAAGACCTCTCACTATTATTCCGTTTGATACACATCTGATGATTAACGAACCTGTAAAATATGTTAAAGATTACATTGACGCTGGAAGCGATATTATTACAGTTCATGCAGAAGTTAATGACGAGTCTAGTTTTGGTGAGATTCATGATTTACTAAAACAACATCAAGTTAGTGTGGGGCTCGCAATTAACCCTGACACCGAATTACCAGAGTGGTCATATAAATTTTTGTCTTCTATTGATCAGCTTATTATAATGTCCGTTATACCTGGAAAATCTGGTCAGAAATACATTGATGAAACACATGCAAAAATGGCCAGGCTGAACCCTGTTTTAAAAGAACACCATTTTTCAGGCTATATTGAGGCTGATGGCGGAATAAATCTTGAAAATATCGGTTCTGTCTTTGCGGATGGAGCACGTGTATTTGTTGGTGGCGGTGCTATAATTGGACAACAAGATGTACGTACTGCAATTAGGGACTTTAGAAATGAGGTCTTAAATTCTAGAAGGCGAATTTTGCTTACAAAAGCAAATGAATTTGGTGGAAGTGAGTTGGTCGACAAATGGATCAAGTTGCATGTTATAGGTGAAAAACAAGAACAAATTAAAAAAATTGCACATGAGGCAGGATATCTTTGAACGAGCCAATAATGTCAGATATGCGTTCAGAGTATTCAAAATCTCTGATTAAGACTGGAAAAGAAAATCCAAACATTGTTGTTTTAGGTGCAGATACAACTGATTCACTAAAAACCTCTGAATTTGGTAAAGAATTCCCAAATAGATTTTTTAATGTAGGAATTGCTGAAGCAAACCTCGTTACAATTTCAGCTGGATTGGCAATCTCTGGAAAGATTCCATTTGCCAGCACTTATGCTATATTTTTACCCGGAAGAGCGGTAGATCAAATTCGAAATAATATTGCTTATCCGTCGCCATCTGGTCTAAAAGGCCTCAATGTTAAATTGGTTGTATCTCATGGCGGTTTGTCAGTTGGTCCTGATGGTGGTTCACATCAACAAATTGAAGATATTGCAATAATGAGAGTGATTCCAAATTTTCATGTTTTTATTCCTGCTGATACCATTGCAGTTTCAAAATTAATTCCATTAATGGCAAAAGAATATGGCCCATTTTACATGCGAATGGCAAGATCGAAAACACCTTTAGTTCATTCTGAATCTCAAGACTTTCAAATTGGTAAGGGAATTACTCTAAGAGATGGATCTGATTGTACTATTGCAGCATGTGGAATCACAGTTAGGATGGCTTTGGAAGCATCTGAATCATTAAAACAAGAAGGAATTTCTTGTAGAGTTCTAGATGTGTTTTCCATAAAACCAATTGATCATAGCATTTTGGAAAAAGCAGCAAGAGAAACAGGTTGCATTATCACTGCTGAAGAGCATAATGTCATTGGTGGAATGGGTTCTGCTGTAGCAGAATCTGTTTCTGAATCATACCCTGTACCTATTAAGAGAATTGGGGTGCAAGATATGTTTGGAGAATCTGCTAGAGATGACGAAATTCACTTGCTTTTAGAAAAACATGGAATAACATCTTTTAATATGGTAAAACAAGTCAAAGAAATTAGGAGTAAAAAACTATGAAGATTTTCCTTGATACTGCCAATCTTGAATCTATCAGAAAATTTAATGATATGGGATTACTAGATGGCATTACAACTAACCCGTCTCTTATGTCAAAGGAAGGTGGTAATCCAAAAGATGCTATGAAAGAGATTACAAAAATCATAAAAGGCGATGTTAGTTTGGAAGTTGTCAGTACAGAATATTCTGGAATGATGGAAGAAGGAAAACGTCTTCGTGAATATGGCAACAATGTCGTTGTTAAAGTTCCTATGACTCCTGACGGTCTAAAAGCATGTAAATCCCTTTCATCTGAGGGAATACCTGTTAATGTCACATTGATCTTTTCTTCGAATCAAGCTTTACTTGCTGCAAAATCAGGAGCAAAATACATCAGTCCGTTTATTGGAAGACTGGACGATATTGGTCAAGATGGAATGAGTCTAATCAAAGAAATCAAAGAAATTTTTTCACATTATGATTTTGGAACCCAAATTCTTGTTGCAAGTATTCGTCACCCATTACATGTAATTGATGCCGCAAAAATAGGTGCAGATGTAGTCACATTACCGCCTGCAGTTTTAGATAAGATGCTTGAACACCCATTGACAAAAATTGGTTTAGATAATTTTCTTGCAGATTGGAGCAAACTAACATCAGGCAATGCTGACATCAAAATTTAGTAGACTCCAATTTAGTTATTGTGGCACACCAGAAATAAAATTTTCAAAATAGTACTTATCCTGAGCCTTTGTTTTTGCTCTTTCTTGAACTAGTACCTCTACCTGTACTTCTTGTCATTCCTTCTGTTGAAGGCCTTGCTTTTGGTTCAGGTATATCCCCTAGTCGCCTAGATCCGGTACCTCTACCTGTATGAACCATTCTGTTTGCTGCGGCTTTTTTCCTTAACTCTTGAATTTTTCTATATTCATCTCCAGACCACTTTGCAGGATCGTCATCAACTTCAATAGTCCCTGTACCTCTTCCAGTTCTAATTCTTATTTTGCCCATGATCTAAATTAATGCTGCTTATATTTATCTAGTCTCATTTAGTCACAAATATGAAATTTTTATTTTTTGTATCTATGCTATGTTGATTTTTTTTAAATAAACTCTCACAGGTTTGAGATAATCTGGGTTGTTTGATGCATTGCACGTTTTATAATATCACCAATGCAGTTACATTTGCATTCATTTCATCTATTGTCTCTAGATCTTTCTTTTTTAATATGTCTTAGATTGAGATATTGACAAATATTTGATTTGTGTTGATTTGCAACCCTGACTTGATAAACAACTGATCAAGATAAAGTAACTCTTCGTGAACTGACCTAAATCATTTTAATCCTAACTACTAATCCATCCTAGCTTTTTGAAATATACAAACATCAGAACTGCTGGTATGGCAGATGCAATAATAATCACAATAAATGTTGTAAATGGACCTAGTAACATTGTTTTATCTCCAATTCCTCCTGGCAAATTAACATTCATTCCGTAAAATGTCCCAATTACTGTGGACGGAATGGCCAATGTGAAGATAATAGTCAACATTCCAAGCACTTTGTTTGTTTTTTCGGTACTTAACACAAAATCAGTATCTTTGTAAATTTCCATAGTCTCTCTTGATTCTTCTAATGTTTCTATTACTTTTTCAATATGATCAATCACATCGTCATAGTATAGTCCAAGTTGTTCGTCTTCTTCAGAAAATCTTTTTACTTGTTTTGCAATTTCTAAAACAAATTTTTTCAATGGATTGGCAATTCTTCTTAATCTGTTGATTTCTCTTCTCAGCAAAGCTATGCTTCTTGCTACTGGCTTTGTTTCATCAAACACTCTGTCTTCTATCTCATCCAGATTTGCGATAATTTTTCTAGATGTATGTAGAAGATCATCTACTAAAACATCTATGATCTCATGAAGTAACAGTCCTGATGATTTTCCTAGTAATCTGTTCTTTTTTTGCTGCTCTGAATTATTTTTACATATGTCTACTAATTCTACTAATGGGTTAAGATCTCCCTGGTGTACTGTAACTAGAAAATCCTTTCCAACAAATATCGATAGTTGACTATTTTTTGACACACCAATTTTTTGTGAGAGTGGGGGGAAATGCAGAATCACAAAGAAATGATCATCATAACTATCTAACTTTGGCAGTTCAAACTTTGTCATGCAATCTTCTATGTTTAATGAATTAAAATTGTATTTTTCAGCTAATTTTTCAACATCGCTTCTATCGGGATTTTGTAAATCAATCCAAACAAAATTTTTACTCTCTATGGTTTCAATCTTCCTTTCAATAACCTCGGTTAGTTTTCTACCAGGACGCAATTTATTACTAAAAAATCCTTTTCTCAAGTTGAAAAATATCCTGGTATAACGAATTTAAAGCGATCGCTATTGCTGTCATACAGATTTTGGATTATCAACAAAATTAAGAAGTATTGATAAACTTAAGACTACTTAAAAGGAAGTAAATAATTCATTCCAACCCAAGTTAGTCCAATTGCTATTGCCATTGCAACCCACCATAATCGCATATTAGAAATTTTATCTAGTCAATAATAAATCTACGGCCTAATTTCCAGTTGAAACTTAAAGATTATTACAGGATAAGCAGACTTCATTTTTTGTGGCCTTCGTAGTATAGTGGTTAGTATAGAGGACTGTGGATCCTCGGACAGGAGTTCGATTCCCCTCGAGGGCCTACACTTTAGTTTAAAACCTAGCAATGTCTTATGACCGTCTACCTAGTATGAAAATTTTTAAAATTTCATGGATAATTATTTTGTTAAATTATTAAAAAGAAACATAACATTATTCTGAGTTATCTGAGGTACTGAAATTAGTGTTTCTGTTGGATTTATGACATCTGATTTGCAGATTCACTAGAGTTTTGATTTAATCTGTTTTTCTTTTTAATTTAAAATATGCCAAATTTACTGGATTCCATCTCTTCTTTGATCGCAAGTTTGAATCGAGGAGATTTGTTTTCTACATTTTTTGTCAACCACGTGATGAATTTCTTCTCAATTCCTTTGCCCTTTAATTTTTCAAAGTCTGATCCCATGACATCTGTTAATTTTTCAACTAGTGATTTATTTACACTCAGTACAAAAAAGTGCCAACCAAAAGCAAATTCTGAATCTGTCATTATAAAATCTTCATGACTGTGAACCATTTCCTCTAAAAGCAGTAATTGATGAGTCAATGCCCTGCTTGTTTTGTCATAATCTACTGCAGAGACGTTGATGTTAATTCTGCCGTCCACGTTATAGCTATGTGAAAACAAAATAAAAGGATTACAGATTACTTTAACAGATATTCAAAATCTATGCCAAAATGCATTTTCATGATATTGATATATGTTTGAATTGATTCGGGAACTTCTTCACCACAGGCAACGCCTAGTTTTTTGGCATTAATCCAAATAACTAATGTTTGTATGATTGTTAGAAAACGATCATTTCTAATTTCTGGAGATCCTATGGACTTGGTGTATCTTTCTGCAAATTCCCATGCTGTTACAAAATCCACACACTTCACACCAAAGATTGCCAATACTTGATCTTGTAGACTGCGTGCTTTCTTGAATGGTATTTTGTTGATAATGTATGGAAAGTTTACCTTGTCAGGAAGACAATCAGGTAGCGGTCCCCAAATTGTAATTATTTTTGTTTCTGTTTTTAATTTTTTAAATTTTTCTAACATTTGGTCTATCACGTTCTCGTCTGTAAACCAGAACAAAATTACTGTGGCATCTGAAATATCTGAATTCTCTATGTTTTGGCATAGCATTTTCCCTTGAATATTTTTCTCTTCTATTTTTTTTTTTGCATTGCTTATTTTTTCAAAATTATTATCTATGCCTACAGCTTTTTTCACTTTGAATTCCTTAATTGCAATCTCAATTCCTCTCTCATCCCCACATCCCAAATGATAAAAACTGTCATTTTTGCCTAAATTCACAAATTTGAAAATCTCTCTAAAAGATCTTTCAGATAATTGAGCATCTTCCCCACTTAGTACATTATTTGGAAGTGTCTGTAAATATTCTTCAATTTTCATTAATATTTTTAAAACAAGCGTGAATTTATTCTCTTATACTTTCTAATTTTGAAACTGCTTGCCATAATTGAGTTCTTACATATGATGGCATATTGGGATCTTGTGTAACGTCATCTAGTAAACTAATTGTATTTGCTGCTCTTACTGATAATGTGTACTCTTGATTATTCAAATCTGCAATCAAATCCGTAATGGATTTTTTAATTGTTTTTGGAGTCGAATTGCTTGAAACAATTTGATTCAATGTTTCGATCGCTTCTTTCATTGCCTCTTTATTTTGGATATCGTCTGCCATTTTTACACCTTTTATTAAAAATTAGAGGTATATAGTTACATCTCTACAAATACATTGCCTGAATCTACAACAACATTGTATGATGTTAAATCTCTAATTTTTGCGGGAAATTTGACTAGTTTTCCAGTTTTACAATCAAATTCAGCCGCATGCCATCCACATGTAATTACGCATCCATCTAATTTTCCTTCTGACAAACTAGAACCTGAATGAGTACAAGAATCGTCTGTAGCACAATACTCGCCATTTATGTTTGCAACTAAAATATCTCTTCCATCAATAGAGACCTTTACCATCTTTCCATCTGGAATATCCGATGCTTTACCAGCTATTATTTTTCCCATCGCAGCTTTTATCTTATTATTCTTAATATTTTTTCGTATATGATAGATTTGATGATAAGGGAAGCAAATACTAAAGATAAAATTCGTGTTTTGCAATTTTGTAAAGACACTTTTTCTTGGGGTGATTATATAGATCAAGTGTGGGATTCTTGGCTGTCAGAAGGAAATTTATTTCTATGTGAAAGTCAGTTCCCAATTGGAATCTGCCATGCATTTTATTCAAAAGATCAAATCTGGATTGAAGGTATAAGGGTTGATCCAAATTTTCGTCGACAGAAAATAGCATCTGAATTAATAAAACATGCAGAATCTATTGGAAAAGAAAATAGCATCTCATTTTCTTATATGCTTATTGATACTCTAAATACTAACTCTCTTTCTATGGCAAATTCATTGAATTACAGTATCTTTCAAACTTGGAACTTTTATTCACTTGATCCTAAATCAAATTCAAATTATGCCGTTGATTTTGAAAAATCACTCGATTGTAAATTATACACACATTATGTAAAATCTTGGAGATGGCTTCCATTAGATGATGAATTACTATCCTTGTTTTCTCACCAAAATAAAATTATAACATCTAGTGTAGATGGAAATACCTCTCATGCAATCATCACTGAGTCTGAACATTTTGATAAGACAATGATAGTCACATTATTTTCCGATCACAATGTTGCTGCAATTCAAATACTTTCATTTTTACAAAATTATGCTTTAGATGAAAATTATAAACGAATTCAAATTTTGACAATTGATGACCTACCTAAATTTGATACCTTGGAACATAAAATTTCTTTTCACCTTATGAAAAAACATTTACTTTAATTAGATTTTGTAAATCGTATAGTGTTCTTTAAAATTCCTAGGCCCTCAATCTCCATTTCTATCTTATCACCGTCCTTCAAAAACACTGCATTTGGTTTGTTTAGCATTACCCCAGCTGGTGTTCCGGTAGAAATGATGTCTCCTTTTTCTAGTGTCATTACCTGAGAGATTTTTGAAACAATTTCTGGGATTTTTATAAACATGTTGTTTGTAGAAGAGTCTTGTCTCAAATCACCATTGACTTTGGTTGTCATCTTTAGGTTCTGAACGTTTTTGATCTCATCAGCAGTTGTTATCCATGGGCCACATGGAGCAAATGAGTCAAAACTTTTTCCTCTAGTAAACTGTTTGTCTTTGAATTGAATGTCTCTTGCAGAGACATCATTGAATATCATATATCCAAATACCGCTTTTGATGCATCATCAACGCTGACATTTTTACAGTTTTTTCCAATAATTAGGGCTAATTCTATCTCATAATCTAACTGCGTTACAAAATTAGGACATATGATATCTGATTCTGTGTTGTTTAGTGCAGTTCGCGGTTTCATTACAAGTGCAGGATCTTCTGGTGGGTCTAATCCCTGCTCCTTGGCATGATCTACATAATTGAATGCTAAGCAAATTATTTTATTTGGATTTGGAATCGGTGCTAACAGTTTGTATTTTGAAATATTTTCTCCATAAGGCAAATCCTTTATTTTGTTTTTAATTTCATCATACCATCCATCAAAAAGAAAATCTTTTACATTTTGAGGAATTGGCACTCCTGTTAAATAAGTAATCTCATCTTTTGTAGATACTCTGTCTCCTCTTATGAAACCATATGTCTCATTATTATTATGCATAAATCTTGCAATCTTCATTGTTGATCACTTGTGTGTAAAAATTGCCTGATTTTGTGAATCTTTTCTACAATATCCAAATCTAACAAATTGTATCTCTTCCCCTTCTTTTAATTGTAGGTAATGCGGTTCTGTATAAACGTCTAATTCTTCTAAACTCTCTTCGTTAAACTCATCATTGATAAACAGTGTTTTTGGAATGATCATCTTAATTGGATGTGCTGTTGTTTGAGGGACCCATTGAATTTTTAAAATATTGTCTAGTTTGCCATTCTCAACAAACTCTCCTTCTAATTCATTACCTTCCTTTGTTATCAATACATTTCCTAAACCTAAAAGACGAATTTCTGTTCCTGCTTTCATTATTTGAGCGTCTTCTCCTGAAATGTAAAAATCTCTATTAATCTCTATTTTTCTTTTCCCCATATCGTTCACTGGGTGATTAGAAATTTCGATTGATGAAATTGGTAAATTTTTCACTGTTAGTTTTTTTGCATTGCTAACCATGAATAATCTGATACTACTCGTATCTACAAATTTGCGGTTGAATGCTTCTAGTGAATCAAATGGTGCTAGCGTATTTGCTTTGGTCAACCCCAAAGACATGATGAATTTTCTTATGGCTTCAGGTTTGATTCCTCTTCTACGTAGTGCCTCAAGTGTTGGTAGCCTTGGATCGTCATACCATGAAACTTTGCCTTCTTCGATTAACGGTTTAATGATTCTCTTTGAAATAGGCATTCCTTTGAATTCTAATCTGGAGAAGAATCCCTGTGCTGGTTTTCTCATGTTCAACGAATCTAAAATTGCATCAATTAGCTCTTCTCTTAATTCAAATTCTTTTGAACGAAATGCATGAGTTACACCATCCACACTGTCTTCAATTGCAACTGCCATGTCATAACTAGGCCAAATTCTGTACTTTTCCCCTAATGTGTAATGTTTACCTTCAATGATTCTAAATAATACTGGATCTCGCATAACTGCATTATCGGACTTCATATCTCCGCGAAATCTGACAATTGCCTCACCTGGTTTGAACTTATCATTCATTTTTTCCCAATTTTTATAATTTTTGTCAGTGTTGTTCATGCTACACTTGCATGCTTTCCGCTCTCTTCTATTTTTGCTAATATCCTCTCTTTTACAAGTACACACATAGGCTTTTCCTGAATTAATTAACTCCGTTCCCTTCTCGTAAAATATTTCCATATCGTCTGATGTATTTTTAACCAAATCAAATTTTATTCCTAGCCATTCTAATCCGACTTTGATAGCCGCATGGTATTCCATTCGCTCTGCTTCTGGATTTGTATCATCCATTCTTAAAATAAATTTCCCGCCATACATCTTTGCATATTCAGAATTGATGATTGCTGCTTTTGCGTGGCCAATATGCGGATAACCATTAGGTTCTGGAGGAAATCTTGTGATCACTTTCCCGTATACTGCATCATTTAATTCTGGAAGGCCCTCTCTTTCTTCAATTTTATCTTTTGGTGTTAAAATTTCTGGAAAATTTTTATCAATTTCTTTTTTTTGTTCTTCTAATGTCATTTTATTAACTTGTGTGACAATTTTAGAAATATCGTCTATGATTTCTTTTACTTTGTTTCTGAATTCTGGTTTTGTTCCCAAAATTTTTCCCAAAATTATCTTATCTCTGGTTTCTCCTCCATGCTCAAATGCATTTTGAAGAGCCATTTTTTTAACCTCTCTTCTTAATTCTTCATCCATACTAGTTCATCTTATTGCAACTATGCATTTCTCTTAACAACAAAATCCAATAGTGAAATTAATTCAACTTTAGCAGAACCTGAGTATTTTGCTAGTGATTCTTCAGCTTTTCCTGCATATTCTAGAGCCTGTTTTCTTACATTTTCTTCTATTCCTAAAGATCTAATGACATCAACTGCATTACTAAGATCTTTTTTAGACACTTTTGAATTTCCAAATGCTTTTAGAATTATTTTTTTATCATTGCCTTTTGCTAATTTTATTGCCATTAGAATTGGGAGTGATTTTTTCCCCTCTCTGAGATCGTTCCCTACTGGCTTCTTAGTGATTTTTGGATCTCCCATCACTCCTATGAGATCATCTGTTATTTGAAATGCTATTCCTAAATTCCTTCCAAATGATGAAAGATTTGAAATATCTTTGATTCTGGTTGTTGCACAAATTGCTCCCATTGCACATGATACATCAAATAATGCTGCAGTCTTTTTTTCAATCATTGTTATGTATTCTTCTTGTGATGGAATTTTCTTCTCTTCAGCCATTTTTATGTCTAATAATTGCCCCTCACACACATCAACACAAGCTTTAGCTAGTCTGGAAACTAATTGAGTGATAGAGCCTGTTGATAACTTTGTATCTGTAACCACTTGAAATGCTTTTGAAAATAGAACATCTCCTGCAAGAATTGCTATTGGTAATCCGAATTTCTTATGTACTGTTGGAACGCCATGACGCATTTCATCATTATCCATTATGTCATCATGAACTAACGTAAAGTTGTGAACCATCTCCACTGCGCTTGCAGCTGGGATCGCATTTGATGCCCTTCCTTTTAAAATTTGACAGCTTTTGATTGCCATGTATGGTCTAAGTCTTTTTCCACCGTTTACAATTAGATGCCCTGCTGCATCATACAATCTCTCAGGACTGCCTTTTAGTTTCGAATTCAGATATCTGTTTACAATTCTTGCATTTTCTTCAATTTGTTTAGTTTTTTTCATTCACTATCCTCCACTGATTATCTGGCAGATGTTTTTTAATTGCTTTTTGTAATTCGTCTTTGAGCTCGGTATCCATCCATTCAAATAAAATATTTGCATATTTTTCTAGCATAGATTTTTTTGATTTATCCAAAAATCTTAATGCAATAAGCATCCAAGGACAATAAGTCTGTGGATTTGCTTTTAATTCTAAAAGTAATTCTTTTGCTGAAACCCATTTAATCTCATCAACTTCTTCGTCAATTTTTTCTAATTTGGTAAACTTGTCAATCACTCCAATTAGAGTTCCACAAATTTCATTCTCAGAACCAATATCTTTGTATGGAACATGATATTCAAATTTATGTAAATAATCTAGAGTGCTCTTAATTCCTAGTTCCTCTGGCATCCTTCTTTCTCCTGATGATACATAAGTTTCTGATTCTCTTGGATGGCTAGCAAATGTTCCATCCCACACACTTGGCCACAACATTTTCCCCTTTGCTCTTTTTGTAAGCACTAATCTTCCATCATTATCAAACAATAGGGCTGTAAATGCTCTATGTAATCTTCCACTTGGCAAGTGACACTTCACTTTTTCTTCGCTACCTATTGGATTATCATTTTCATCAACTAAAATTACAAACTCTTCAGACATTCTATTTACCTCTAAACAACGTTCCTTCAAATGTCCTATTTTTAACCGCTTTCACAATTCTTTCCGGTTTGTTTCCATTTGTAAAGAACACATTCATCCCCATTCTTGAAATTCTTGTTGCTTCTTCTACTTTTCTTGTCATTCCTCCTGTCACATCCATTTTATTTTTAGACATTGATGGGCGTTCGCTTTTTAATTCGTAAATTAATTTTTTTGATTTTAGATCTGAGTATAATCCATCTTCATTTAATGCAAAAATACATAGTCTTGGTTTCAGTATTTTTGAAAGATATGTCATTATTTTATCTCCTGACAAAATGTATGTTTTCTTTTGACCGTACCATAATGCATCCCCATATGTAACTGGAATGAAATCTGATTTGGCAATTTTTTCAATTTCTTTGATTTTTTTAAAAATTGGTTTATTTCCTGACATAAAATCCGTTGGTGGAATACAATATGGATTTAGGTTGTTTTTTAACAATGAATCTAAAACAATTTTGTTTAATTCAATCATTGAACTTTTAACAATTGCAACACCTCTTGGATCATATTTTTTTTCTTTTGTGTGCATGTCATATTTGACAGACCAATAATGCCCATATGATCCGCCTCCGTGAACAATAATTATTGGCTCGTCAATTTTTCTTAAACTTTTAGAAATACTGTCTATTGTTTTTCTTCGCACTGATAGTGGTTTTTCTTTATTTGTAATTATTGATCCACCCAATTTTATTAGAATCATAATGTTCAAAATTATATTGTCAATTAAAAAGTATCCAGTCCTTTAAAATCGATTTTCACTGAAAAACAATCATAATTATTAGACTGAAATTCATTCATGGTTTGGTCTAAATTTGACATGTCTGTTAAGGCAAAAATACAACCGCCACCTCCTGCACCCGTAATTTTTGCTCCAAAGGATGTTTTTTGACCCACTTGGATCATGTCTCTTAATTTGTTATTTGAAACTCCTATTGTTTCGAGATATTTTTGATTTTCTGTTATTTTTTCACCCAATTTTTTAATATTGTCGATTTTTAATAATTCTAAAACATCCTCTACTAGCTTCGATTCATTATCACACAATCTGGAAAATTCTTCTTCATTTTTTTCTTTGAATTCCCTTACTTTTGCAACTATTGAATTTGTAGAGTGCTCTATGTTTGAATTAGCTATTACAAGATGGAAATTAGGCTTGGATTCTATTTTGATAAATCCTTTTTTTTTATCATATTCCATTATTCCTCCGTATGTGCACACAGTACAATCAGCTCCAGATGTATCCTTGAAAATTGTTTTTTCAGCTTCAATCGCCATTTCTAAAATCTCTTCTTTGGTTGTCTCTTTAAACAATCTAGAAATGGCAGCAGCTCCTGCAACACAACATGCTGATGAAGAACCTAATCCAACTCCTAATGGAATATCTGATTCCACTTTGATATCAATTCCAGTATTTTGATTTCTTATCATTTTGTCTGCTAAGTAATAAAATGGCTTTAATGGCGAATTAATTTCTGAAATTAATTTATTTGAATCTAATTCTAGATTCCCTATGTTTGATTTTATTGATATCTTATTCCCCTCAACCTTTTCAGCTGTAACTGTAATTCTTTTATTTATTGCACAAAGAATCGCTTTAATCCCATATACTACAAAATGCTCCCCAAAAAGAATTACTTTTCCTGGAGCTGAGGCTTTGGATTTCAATTAAACACTTTGAAATTATATTTGATTTATTCTATTTCCTCTTCTGTAACCTTTGTCTCAAAATCATCTATTTCATATCTCATTGCCTCATCTTCTTTTAACTCACCGCGTTCGATTAGAATCTGACGAACCAATAACCAGTAAACAGTTGCAAGAGCTTTTCTTCCCCTGTTGTTTGCTGGGATGATCACATCTAGGTTTGATGTTATATTATCTGTATTTGCAATTCCTATGATTGGAATTCCTGCATTAGTTGCTTCAATAATTGCTTGTTCATCAACTTGCGGATCTGAAATCAAAACCACTTTGGGTTCGATGTAATATGGGAGTGATGGGTTTGTTAGTGTACCTGGCATAAATCTTCTTAGAAGTTTCTTTGAATCTAACATCTCGCAAAATTTTTCAACAGGCGTCTCTGCGTATTGTCTTGCAGAACATACAATGAGATTGTTTGTTCCTAGTCTATTGATGAATTTAGCTGCTGTCTTAATACGTTCTAATGTGATGTCTAAATCAAGCATGTAGAGTCCTTCAGGACTGGCTTTGGTGATAAATGGCTTCATGAATTTTGTCTTAACTTGTGTTCCTACCCTGATTCCTGTAGCTAGGACTTTCTTTTTGATGTCTGGTACTTCAGTTAGTTCACTCATAGCGATTTTAAATCTCTACCATGCCACATATTAAATCATCCCCTGATAGGCGCAATAGTTCGTTTAGTTTTGCTATTCTTTCTCCTCCGACTACTCCAACTTTGAGCATTTTTGACTTTGTTGCAAGGCCTATGTGGGAAATTTGTGAATCTGTGGATTCACCAGATCTGTGCGATGTTATTAATCTGATGTTGCTTTGATTTGCCAGTTTGGCAAATTCCAGTGCATCAAAAAGACTGCCAGCTTGGTTCACTTTTAAAATTGCCGCATTACATGATTTCGCATTAATCGCTTTTGCCAGAATACTTTTATTTGTAACAGTCAGATCATCTCCAGTAACTAATGTCTTTGGGAATTTTGATGTAAGCTCAGCCATGTCTTCAAATGCTTCCTCATGAACTGCATCCTCTGCATAAATCAGCTTATACTTTTCAATGATGTCTGCTGCAAAATCTATTTGCTCTGATGTAGAATTTTCGAATCCAGCTCTGTCATAAACATATTTTCCTTTTACTTCATTCCATTGTGTTGACGATGCAAAGTCTACCCCTAATGATACTTCTTTTCCTAACGTAAATCCTAAATTTTCACATGCTTTTGCAGATACTTCTAATGCTTTTTGGTTTTCTAATTTTGGAGCCCATCCTCCTTCGTCTCCTCTTCCGTTTGTAAAACTAGGATCCTCTTTTTCTAAAACACGACGTAATTCACCATGTACAAGCAAATTAGTTTTAATGGCATCCTCTATTGTTTTCGAACCTGTAGCACAAATCAAAATCTCTTGAATATCAGGCGTTCCTGGTCCTGCATGTGCACCTCCACCTAAGATATTTCCTAATGGAAATGGAAATCTAAACGAAGATTCAGACGAGAGTGTCTTAAACAATGGTTCTCCTAACGCTTTTGATGCGGATTCCATTGATGCAATTGTTATTGCAAAAGCAAGTGCTCCGCCAATCACTGAATAGTTTGTGGTATTGTCTAGACTTTTCAACACCTCATGAATTGTTTTGAGATCTGAAGATTCAATTCCTATGAATTTCTGAACATTTTCTCTTAAAATTTTAAGACTCTCTTCTGGTCCTCCATTTGGAAAGCTAACTGCTTCATATTTTCCAACACTTGCTCCTGACGGGGCACAAACCCTTCCTAGAAATCTCCCGTCAGATTTAACATCTACTTCGATTGTTTTACTTCCTCTGCTATTGTAAAGAATACGTCCTTCAACTGAAGAAATCTTGGTCAAGTTATTCTAGTTCCAATTCGACTTCTTGTTTTCTTCGCTGAATTGCCTCGTAGAACGGAATTACTTGTTGAATTGTTTCAACTGTGGTCAAAAGCATTCGTCTGCAACAATACCTTGTAATTCCTAAGGAATCAAGAGTTTTTACTGGATCTTCTCCGGCTTTTAATTTATTCTGATAATCATCAAATTTATCTGCAACTAAATTTCCACATGTAAAACATCTGACAGGAATTAACACGAACAAAAAAGTAATCAAGGATTATAAAAACCATACAAGAAGCTTCAATCGCGGGCGTCGCCCAGCCTGGCCAAAGGCGCTAGCTTGAGGGGCTAGTCTCTCAGGAGTTCGTGGGTTCAAATCCCATCGCCCGCATATTATGGTAATTATTTTTCTAATCTTTGTAAAACTCTGATTAATTCCACTCTTCTTTTCTCCTCTGTAATTACAGATCTCACATCATCTACAAGAATTCTATTAACATCGACCTTTCTTCGAACTTCTCTAACGACTTTATCATACATTGAAAACGTGTATAGTTGAAGATACAAATTCTCCATTGTATCAAAAATCCTTACAGATTCATCTATTTCACCGATTCGAATTTTATCTAATACCAGTCTTTTTAATTCCCCTATGCAATCTAATAATCCTAACACATATGATTCCGGCATGACTGATAACATTTTATCTGAAGGTATTTCTTTTTGTTCTACAATTGCGATAAGACATGCAGCCTCTACAAATTCTTGCTCTGGAGTAATTAGATATCTTCGCAGATCTCCTGTTGCTTTTTTCTTATATGTTTTCAATATCTTTTCTGCTTGAGCTAAATTCTTTTTTCCATTTGCCAAATCTCCTCTGTGCACTGCAATAATTGATCTACTACATAGAATTACTATCTCTCTTGTATTTTTTAATAAAAATTCTCTTGAATCCTGAACATCTCCTAAACTTTTTGCAATTTTGTTAAGAGCTGGTCTGACGTTCTTTAATGTCATATTTGATAGGTTTTAAAACTAGGATAAAGTCGTTTGCCAAACTCTTATTTTGGATATGATTGTAGAACCTATATGGAAATTACTGTTGATCAAATGTATAAAATCGAAAACAAAGGCCATGATATGGGATTTTTAAAAAAATTTATGATGGAAAATGCTGGTGCTGCAGCAGTAAGAAGATTAGTTGATAAACTTGGTCACATAGAATCCAAAAATATTGTGATCTTTGTAGGCTTAGGAAATAATGGAGGTGATGGATTGGTAATGGCCAGACATCTGTCTGGTTATGGAGCAAAAGTTACTGTAATGTTACTTGGCTCTCCTGACAAGATCAAAACTGAGGAAAGCAATTGGAATTGGTCTATTTTACAGAAAATGCCTTCTGTGAAACTAGTGTCTGGTGATTCTTTTGAATTTGATTTCAATCCTGATGTAGTTGTTGATGCGATATTAGGGACTGGTATATCTGGAAATATTAGAGAGCCATATGCATCTGCAATAAATTACATTAATCAGACAGGTTGTTACAAATTTGCAGTTGATGTTCCATCCGGATTAGATCCGCAAACAGGAGATGCAGCAAATATTTGCTCAAAATGTGACATGACTGTCACATTTCATAAAATGAAACAAGGTATTCCAAAAAGGAAAGATTTGACTGGAGATCTGTTTGTTGAGAAAATTGGAATTCCTCCAGAAGCGGAAGAGGGGATTTTATGAAAGTACATCAAATCCAAGTTGGAAACATGCAGAATTTTTCATATGTTGTTGAAGATGACAATACAAATGAAGCCATTATCATTGATCCTTCGTGGGATTTGATAGAATTAGAAATGATCATTAAAAAAAATAATCTAAAAATTAAATATATTGTAAACACTCACCAGCATTTTGATCATACGTTGGGAAACGAAACTATGAAGGAATCCACCAAAGCTCCTGTAATCCAACACGAACATTCAGAACTAAAGCACGATATTGCCGTAAAGGATGGAGATCTTATTGAGTTTGGAAATTCAAAATTGAAAGTATTTCATACTCCTGGGCATTCTAAAGATAGTATTTGTTTAGTTGGAGATGGAAAAATTTTTTCAGGTGATACATTATTTGTTGGAAATTGTGGCCGAATTGATTTGCCTGGAGGAAGTGCAAAAGAACTCTATCATAGTCTTTTTGACATACTTTATTCATTGGATGACAATTTAGTCCTATATTCAGGACATAATTATGGAAACGAAGAGACATCTACTCTTGGCCAAGAAAAAATTACTAATCATGTTATGCAAAAACGAACAGAGCAACAATTCCTTGAAATGATGGGTCAGTGAGTTTTTTGGAAAATTTTGAATTATTTGGCAATATAGATCAAGCTAAAAATTTTATTCAAACTATGAATTCGGGAAGATTTCTTTTTTCACTTGTCATATCTTATACTGAAACTTGTGAGATTCCGGGAATTACTTTTGCAGGTGCAGATACAGATTCAATAAAATTTACACCCCCAGCTGATGCTGAATATCTTCATTACGGATACTGTAAAACAATTGATAAGATCCCAATGACTCCTGATGGAAAACCGACTCCTGCGTTATTGACAAAAACTGCTCTAGAATCTGCAAGTATTCCCCATCTGACAATAAATGCTGGAAGTAAAGTTTCTCCGCAGTTACCTTTTATTGAAACAGGTATGTCTCATGGAAAAAACATCTCAATTCAGGATGCCATGACTGATTCTCAAGTATCCAATGCTGTTGATTACGGAAGAATTGTAGGACGCAACATGGCGTCTCTAACTGATTCTCTGATTATAGGCGAGAGTGTTCCAGGTGGGACAACTACTGCTTTAGCTGTATTACGTGCATTAGGTTTTGATGCCAAAGTGAGCTCTAGCATCCCAAACAATCCGTTTGAACTAAAAAGTCAAATTGTCACTTCTGCACTGAAAAGAATTGATTCTGACCATCCATATAGTATAGTTGCTAAAATTGGTGATCCTATGATTCCTTTTGTAGCTGGAATGCTAAGCTCTGCTTCAAGCATGTCTAAAGTTATGCTTGCTGGAGGTACTCAGATGTCTGCAGTATTGGCATTTGCGTCAAAAATTGGATTCAATGAAGAAAATACTGTGGTTGGAACAACTTCTTACATTACACATGATAAAAGTGCAAATTTTGTGGATATTGTTAAACAAATTGCTGACATACCAATAATTTCTATAGATCCTGGCCTAAAAACTTCCAAGCATCATGGATTAAAAGCCTTCTCGGAAGGCTTTGCAAAAGAAGGCGTAGGTGCAGGTGGAAGTATCATCTCATCAATGCTCAAAACTGGAAATGATTCTGAAAAATTTTTGGTTCTAGCTGAAAAAGAATATCATAGATTATTTACTTCACTGTAACTGATTTTGCAAGATTTCTAGGATAATCAGGATCTGTATTTTTCGCAAGTGCTGCATAATATGCTAATAATTGAATAGGGATGATCTCTGAAATTGGATATGCTATTTCATCTGATTTGGGAAGTTCGACCCAAAAATCATATATGTCACTTTCTATATCCGAAATTCCAATAATTTTTGCACCTCGTACTTTGATCTCTCTTGCACTTGTTAGCATATCTGAGTAAGTTGAATCATTTGGATTTATGATTATGACAAATACGTTGGAATCCATTAATGCAAGAGGTCCATGTTTTAATTCTCCTCCTGGAATTCCTTCTGCGTGAATGTATGTTAATTCTTTTAGTTTTAAAGCTGCCTCAATTGCAATTGGATAATGCATTCCTCTTCCAAGTATATAAATGTCAGAAATATCTTTTATTTCATTTGCAATTCTTTGAATTTTTGTAGGATTTTTTAATATCTCCGATATTAGTTTAGAAATTTTAGCAAAATCAATATCTACTATATTATCACTTAATTTTTGAATAATTTTGTAGATAATTACAAGTTGTGTTGTGAAACTCTTTGTTGCCGCGACTCCTATTTCGGGTCCACAATTCATTCCTATCACAATATCTGATTCACGTGCAAGTGATGATGTTAACAAATTGACAATCGCTATTGTTTTACATTTGGCTAGTTTTGCAATCTTGACTACTTCTAAAACATCTGCACTTTCACCGCTTTGCGATATTGCAATCATGATGGAATTCTCTTCAATGCTATGTGGTATGAATTGAATCTCGCTTGCTATGATTGGCTCTGCCTTGATTCTAGTATATCTTGATAACATCTGTTTTGCAACTAATACTGCATTATAGCTTGTGCCGCTTCCTGTAATGTAGATATTTTTTGCCTGTTTAATGCACTGTACAGTTTTTTCAATTGCTTCTAAAGTTCTTTCTCCTGCTTTCAACACTGTTTCATGTTGTTCATAAATCTCTTTTAATGTAAAATGTGCATAATCACCTTTGTATGCATCACAAAATTCTTTAGAAACTTTAACTATCTCATATTTTGCCTGTTTCCCATCAAAACCCATGATTTGAAATTTATCTCTGTCTAAAATCACAAAATTTCCGTTTTCCATATATATCACATTGTCAGTATATTCAATGAATCCCAAAACATCGCTTGACAAAAAGAATTCATTTTGTCCAACTCCGATGATCAATGGCTCATGAAATCTTGCTGCTGCAAGTTGGCCATTTTCAAACATCGCAACAAATGCATAATGCCCCTTAATTTTTGCAACTGTTTTCAAAATTGTTTCTTTTATATCCTGAGTTTTTTCATAGTATTTCTGAATCAGGTTTGCAATAATTTCACTATCTGTATCACTCTTGAAATCATATCCTTCATTTTTTAATTGCTTTTTTAATTCTTCAAAATTTTCTATTATTCCATTATGTACTATTGCAATTCTTCCAGAATTACTTGAATGTGGGTGTGCATTTACATCGGTGACTTTTCCATGAGTTGCCCATCTAGTATGGCCTATGCCTACTTTTCCTGGAAGTATGTCTAATTGAATTTTTGAATTTACTTCATTTACCTTTCCAATCCCTTTTCTTAGTTTGATTTGATGGTCTGACTCTGTTGCAACTCCTACGCTATCATATCCGCGATACTCCATTCTTTTTAGCCCTTTTACTATTATCGGAGCCGCATTTTCTTTTCCAAAGTATCCTATAATTGAACACATGATTATTCTATCTCATTGTTAGAGATGTTCACTGATAAGTTGTTTCTTTAATACTGTTAAGCGAAAGAACCTTGATCTTTAGATTCATCAGCAGTTTCATCTAATGGTGGTTCTGGAGATGGAGTCTTTGATTTTGTTTTTTCTAATATTTCTGGGATCTTGGATTCTGGTGCAAAATGGACACTGTTTTCTTCTTCAACCGTCACTGTATAAGATGGGATGTCTACTTTTCTATCTCCAATCATGATGTGGCCATGAATTACTGCTTGCCTTGCTTGATACGGTGATCTGAATCCGAATTTCTTTGTAACTAAAGTTTGTAATCTTCGTGATAACAAATCATTTACGTTTAGATTAAGTACGTCATCTAGCGTTGCATCACTACTTACTAATCCTATTCTTGCAAGTGATTTCATTAAGATTGGTTCTTTTTCTGCTCTTACTTCTTGTCTTAATGCAAGCAAAGATCTTGCTTGATGTCTAACGCGAGATAATTCTGTATGTGCTTTCCATAGTTCTCTCTTAGTTCTTAATCCAAATGTGCCGAGAGTTTTTAGTTCATCCATTTTTAATTCATAATTAAGAGGTCTTTTTGGTTTTCTCCAAGCTTTGCGTGGATATTTTGGATCTCCCATTTGTTACACCTACTCTTTTTTCTCCACTGGTGCTGCTGGTACTGCTGCTGGTGCCCCTGCTCCACCTTTCTTTGCTGGTGCTGCCATTCCGCCTTTTGCAACTCCGACTGCTCCGCTCTTCCTACCTGAAGTTCTTGTCCTTTGCCCTCTAACTTTGAGACCAGATAGATGTCTATATCCTCTCCAACTTGCAGTGATTCTTTCTCTTTCTATGTCATTTCTTAATGTAAATGGAATATCTGATGTTAACAAATGTAAATTTGCACCTGTTTCAATATCTTTTCTTCTATTGAGGAACCATGCTGGAAAATTTCCACCAATTGGATCTGTTATTAATTTTTCAATATCTTGAACGTTAGATTCTGTAAGATTCCCTATGTTGGAGTTTGTATTGATTTTGAGAGTATCTAAAATTGCAGTGGCAAAATTATGGCCTATCCCTCTTATCTGGGTTAATCCTACAACCATCTTTCTCTCTCCAGGAATATCGTTTCCCACGATTCTGACAATATGTCTATATTCTTGTGTACTCAAGTATTCCAAAATTCTAAGAAACCCCGATAAAAACCATACTAGGCACTAAATTTAGATATTTTGAAAATGACCAAATATTATGATTCCATACCTGATGCCTAATTTTTGCATTTTTATATTAAAAATTATCTAAAATCCTCATCTTCAGTCCAATCATTACCTTGAATATTCCACAGATTGCATTTGCAGCATTTCTTGACTCCTCGTTGGGCATCGATATCTATACAAAAACAGTGTTCTCCTTTACCTGATAAATCTTGGCTGCAAAGTTTCTGCATGATTTGGTTAACTGTTATTTTCTTAATTATCTTATTGGAATAATCTGTTCAAAAAGTTATAATTTACAATATTTTCTATTCGTTGTACATGGATGAAACATTTGATCGGGAAAAAATCATAGATTCAATGTTTGATCCAGTTATATCTTCAATCTTGGCAGATCTGGAGGATGGTGAAAAGGAATGTTCCTATTTGGCACAACATGCCTCTTTATCTGAATCTGAGGTTCTTGAAAGACTCTCTTATCTAATTATTCATGGATTTGTTTCCAAAAATTCTGATACTGGAAAATGCTTACTTGTTGCAAATCCTGATAAACTTGAAAGTGTTGTTGAACATAGTGAGAATTTTGACGCAGCTATTAGTGGTCTTGAAAAAATGGACAGTTATCTAAACTGACCTTTTTCTATTCTTAATTCCATACATTCCAATTATCACTAATCCTATCATGCCAATCATTATCAATATTGTAGAGATCATAGACATGATGAATTTTTTATAGGGATCTGGAAGTGGCCCGATTGCACCTACTACATAAATTTCATCATTACTTGAACTCTCAATTAGTAATTTGTAAGTCCCAGTCTCTAGAACATCAAATTTCCCTTCAATAGTATCACTGTCAACTTGTTGAGATGTGATTTCAATACCTGACGGATCTAATACTTTGACAGAAAACGTGTTCTTTCTAAAATCCATTACTTGAACTGCAAAAACCCCTGTAGGTGCTTTTTTCATGTCAAAATCAGTTGAAATTGCTAATCTTTCTGTTATGCTTACTTTTCCATTTTCTTGGTTTATTTTCTCTAGAGTAACCTGATTTTCAAATATTGACACTACTAGTCCTGACACGATGAATAATCCTAAAACAACAATGATTAATCCAAATTTCTGCACAGTTTAAATTTTATTTTCTTTAGTTTAAACCTAATTTTTTCCAAAACTATGCTCTTTCGCATAAAAGTTAGACTGAACTAAAAAAGTTAGCTTAGGGTAAATTTAAATAAAGATTTTTGCTATTCATGTATGTCCTGAAAATCACTAGATCCGCTACAATAATATCATTAATTTTACTTATTGGAATTTCCACAGTCATAGTATTCCCAATTTTCACTGATACTAAAACAGAGCAAAAAACATTTGTTACACACTCCGGATCTGTTGTAAGGACATCTGGGGAAATAATTGATCCTCTTTATACTGTATCTACTGTAGATTTTGATCCTGATGAATTTTTGAGAAATTTTGAGTATGGCGCAGTCTCTCTTTCTGAAAGTGGACAAACCATTAGAGATTACACCATAATTGCTGAAGATGATAAAATCCAAGAAATTTCCCCAGGTGTTTTTTACAATGTTTGGACCTTTAATGGAACTGTTCCAGGACCTACCATTAGAGCCACTGAAGGAGATCTTGTCAGAATCAATTTTATCAACAATGGCTCCAAATCCCATACCATGCATTTTCATGGAATTCATAGGGCTGAAATGGATGGTGTTTTTGAAGTTGTTGGGGGTGGAGGAGGAAAATTCACCTATGAATTTGAAGCTGGACCTGTAGGTGTTCACCCATACCATTGTCATGTTATGCCATTAGAAGAACATATTGTACATGGATTGTATGGTGTCTTTATTGTTGATCCTAAAGAAGGCAGAACACTAGCTGATGAAATGGTGATGGTTCTAAACGGATTTGATACTGATTTTGATACTGAAAATAATTTTTATGCTGCAAACACAATCCCCTTTTACTACCAGCACCATCCAATTTCAATCAATACTAATGAACTAATTCGAATTTATGTTGTTAATATGGTGGAATTTGATCCTATCAATAATTTCCATCTTCATGGAAATCTGTATCAATATTATCCAACAGGAACTGATCTGGTACCTTCATTTTATACTGATATGATAACTTTATCACAAACTGAACGTGGGATAATGGAATTTCAATATGCTCTTCCAGGGAAATATCTCTTTCATGCCCATAAAGTTGAATTCTCTGAAAAGGGATGGCTTGGGTTGTTTTTGGTCAAAGACAATTCAAACTCTGAGGTGAACTATGGAAATTAAAACATCTAGGGGAAAGGTAGTTGCAAGTGGAATAATACCATTTATTTTTTTGATTTTAATGATGGCCTATATTCTTGGCCCTGGATCAGATTTGCTTAATTTAGGCACACCTATTCCTGAACTTGCTATAGAAAAAGTAAATTTTGTAAAATCTGAAATTCATGTAACTGTAAGGAATACAGGGCCTGTCTCTATTCAGGTTTCCATGGCTGATGTAAATGATAGGATTCAGCCAGCGGCAATAGAACCTGATGGATTTTTAGAACGATATGAAACAGCATTAGTTAGAATTCCATTTGAATGGAATGAAGCAGAACCCTACACAGTTGGTCTAACTACCAGTGATGGAGTAAGATTTGAAAAACAAATTGACGCTGCAGCAACTGCTTTACAACCCAATCTTGAGTTTGTTGTATTCTTTGCAATAATTGGAACTTATGTTGGCATAATCCCTGTCATGATAGGTTTACTTTGGTTACCGTTTATAAAAAAAATCTCAAAAAACAAATATCATTTCTTTTTATCTTTGACTGCAGGTCTTTTGCTTTTTCTTGGAATTGATTCTGTTAAAGAAGCATTTGATGTTTCTTCTGAAAATCTGAGTACCAGTTTTAACGGTGAGTTGCTTATTACAACTACTCTTGTTTTATCTTTTCTTGGTTTGTATTATGCCTCTGAAAAGTTAACTGGTAAAGCAGATTCATTAAAAATTTCAAAACCAGTTGCAATTGGCCTGATGATTGCTATCGGAATTGGATTGCACAATTTTGGAGAAGGGCTTGCAATCGGAGCATCTATTGGTCTTGGTTCTATTGCATTTAGCACATTTCTGATTATTGGATTTGCCCTTCACAATACAACTGAAGGTTTAGCAATTGCAGCCCCGATGTCTCGTGGAAAATTGATGGTTGGAAAACTAATATTATTGGGAATAATTGCTGGAACTCCCGCTATTTTTGGTGGGTGGGTTGGGGGGTTTGCATACTCTCCATTCTCTGGGGTGATCTTTCTTTCAATCGGAGCAGGTGCTATTTTTCAGGTCATCATAGTTATCTTAAATTGGATTAGGGAAGAAGGGGAAAAAAATTTGTCTAGCGCTTCTGTTGTGTCTGGATTTGCTATTGGCATGTTAATTATGTATGTTACAAGTATTCTGATTTAATCAAATTGGTTCTGGATGTATTGTAATTACAGCATCCTGAATTTCACCTCTAATGACATGTTCTATCTCTGATGTCAAATCATGAACTTTTTCAATTGATAATTCCTTATCAAATGAACAATCAATATCTATTTTCAAAATATTTTCAAAATTCAGTGAAATTATTCGTCCAATTCTTCTGATTTGTTCGTATTTCTCTAAAATACCTCTAATTTTCATTTCAGTCTCTCTGTCTCTTATGTTGAAATTTTCTGGTACACTCAGGAATGGTTCTAAATGAATAGTTACATGCTCAATATTTGGAATATCTCTTTGAATTTTTTCCTCGACTGTTTCAGAAATTTTATGTGCTGAATACAGGTTAATTTCTCTGTCTACCATGACATGTAAGTTGGCAAATATTTTACCTCTAGAATTATGTGTGATGATGTTGTGTACTCCCTTAACACCCTCTATGCTTTTTGCAATGCCTAAAATTTTTGCATCCAACGGAACATTATTCCAATTCGGTTCAAAATGAATTGTAATTGTTGCATTTGGAATTTTATTCATGATGTTTTTTTCAACATTACTGCTAATCTCATGAGCATTTTCAAAACTCGTGTCTCCTCTAAGTGAAATGGTAACATCTGCAAATATTGTATCTCCTGATCTTCGCATAAGTATGTCTTGTGCATCTATTACCCCTTCTGTGTTTTTAACAATCTCTTTTACGTTTTTTACGATCTCTGGAGATATAATATCTGTAAGATCCTGTGCCGTTTTGTAAATTAGTTTGATACTTAGAATCACAAGAAGAATTCCTAAGATCAACGCAGCAATGAAATCCCCCTCATAAAACCCATACGTTACAAAAATGATTCCTCCAATCGCAACAAGAGTAGAGCCCAAGTCCATGAATGCATGGTAAAAATCTGCTTTGAGCGTACTTCCTCCAATTTTTTTAATATACTTTTGCAACAAAAGTATCCTAAAAATATCAATTCCAATAGTATACAACCCAGCAATTATTGCAAAAATTCCCGGAAGAATTCCCGGATGCGGACTTTGTAATCTGTGAACTGATTCATAAATAAAAAACACTGCGATTAGAAAAATTGCTATTCCTCCAATCAGGCCCCCTAATGACTCAACTTTTCCATGTCCGTATGTATGCTCTTCATCTGGTGGCTTGATTGCCAATCTTGCAGATAAAAGAAGTACGGCTGTTACGACGCTGTCCAGTAATGCGTGAATACTATCCGTAATAAGACCCAAGCTGTTTGATGCTAACCCAAAAACAAATTCCACTACAAACGCAGAAAATATGGCTAAAAGTGATAGTTCTAAAACCCGTGATCTCTTGACAAACATTTCTTCTAATTGTTGGTTTGGTCATGTATTACAACTATTCTAACGAGAAATTATACGACAAGATTATTTGTGATAGCTGATATTTTTTTGTATGCTGAAGAACATTCATCTATTTCTAGTACTATTTTTGGCTATTTCTTTAATTCCGATCATTCAGGCAGATGCTGCTAGTAATGCTAATCTATTTGTCTCTGCAGAAAATTCCAAATTCAATAATCGTTTTTCTGGCTCTATGGTGGTTGAAGTGGTAATCCGTGATCCTAATCTCCATGACACTGATCAGGGAAAGGGAGAGCCTGATGTAACCCTTAATGGTAAATCCCTTCGAATGGTTCAGGCTACTGATGGAAATTGGTACGCATATTTTGCAAATGTTGACAAGGCAAAGTTTGCGGATTCTACTGTAGGTTCACCTGGTAAAGGTTTAGACTTTGGAGTTTTTTGTAGTAGAGATACTGCTTCTTCAGTCTTTGGAATCTCTCTTTCTGAAACTGATGGATTTGCAATTCCTCGCTCTTCTGGAATTTCAGGTTTTACTGATGGTAATTCACCATTTTCACAATGTACTGGTACTTTATCACCTTCAACTAATCTTAATAATGTAGTTAGAAAGACAAAATCAATCAATACTAATCCTAACATCCTGCCTGGTCAAATCGATCTTGACTCTAACGCATGGCCTCTAATTCAATTGTACTCTTTTGATGATGTTACAATCCAATATAATCCAGCTGGAAATCCACAATCCGTGAATCTTGAATATGATGAAAGTAGTAACATCTCTATCGGTATAGATCGAGATTTATATCCACAAAATTCTCAGGTTTTTCTAACTCTAAATGATTTTCAATTGAACCAAGATCCAACCGATGAGGATTCATGGACATTTGATATTGATTCATCGTCAACATTTTATCAGGCCTTTGATAGCACTGGCAGTGATTCAGCAAATGGCAGTCCTGGTTTAGTAAATTTAATTCCCTCACTTTCTGGTTTAGGTTTTGAGGACAATGGAAGATTATTTGTTAATTTGGGTAGTATTATGAAATTAAGTACTAATGATGAACAACCAAATACTTTTGTTAGTAATGGTGTAAATACGTTTTCACAAATCATAACTCTGGTTGAGAATGGTCCTAACTCCGGCATCTTTGACAATGCAGATGACAATGACGATTCAATTGTCAAAATATTAAATGACGCACTAAGAGGACAAACAGGACAAATTGAATACAATAAAAAATCTACATCTGTTCTAACTGGATTTTCTTCAGCATCTGTTTATCTAAATAAGCCAACTTTAACAATAAATTCTGGTTCGAAACCTCTAACTCCAGGTACAAAATATCCTGTACTTTTGATAGATCCTGATCAAAACCTAAACACTGGTGCACGTGATCATCTGGATGTCTTTAGAGATACTGCGATAATCCCCACAATAACCATTGGCAATCCAGTTACTTTGGAACATGCTGGAAATGTCCTGTTTCATCAAACACACGGCACTCTAAGTATTTTTGAATCTGCAAAATCCTCAGTGCCTGACTCTCATTCTGATCGCCTGATTATTGATACCTCTGGAACACCAAATGGACAATTTGAAATGATTTCAATGAACTTAGGAGTCTCCGCATCTACATTATCATCTGTTTTACTTGATATTTCTGACTCTAACACCTATGGTACAAATTGGATAAATTATGATTTGAGATCATTTGAAAATGATTTAGGCATTTCTGACTTTAGTAATACCACATTCACTCTTTATTTTGGATCTCTTACAGGCCACTCAGTAACTATAGTTGACGCAGGAGATATCTCGTCATCACATGGATTTATTCAAATTGATGATCTGGACGTAGCAGATATTTCTGATGAAAATGGAACTGTATTTCTTGTAATTGACTTTAATTCTTCAGGTATGTCTATTTCTAGTGAAAAAAACAAACAACCTATTGTTTTTGATTTATTTTCTTTCGGATTAAAAAATAATGAAAGTATAAACAATTCCATCTATCGTTTTGAACTAGAAGAGACTTTGGACAATTCTTCCACTTTTGATGGCACTTTTGAATATGCAGTTACGAATCAACTGAATATGCTGGATTCCAATTTTATTCAAACAATAAAGACAATAGATGATGAGATAAAAATCATTGTAACTAACAGATTAATTGATGAAAAGGGAATTGCAATCTCTTATTCTGATTTAGATAAAGTAGGTATAGTTACTACAACTTCATCAAAATCTGACATACTCACAAATTCTGGGGTTATATCTACAAGTTCCTCATCATTTCGTTTTGGTCAGCCAGTAACATTGACACTAAAAGATCCTGATCTAAATCTGAAAAGTGATCTAATTGACATTTACTATGTTATCAATGATCTAAACTCTCCTAATGTGGACACAGTTGGCAAAGATGGAAATGTTCTATTGGAAATTCTAATCAAGGACATTAGATACAAGCGCTGTACAATTAATGGCGTTGAACATGGAGGTCTGGCTGACAGTGGATTCACATTAGTAGAAACCGGACCTAGTACCGGAATATTTACAGGTGTTTTTAAAATGCCATCTCAAATATGTGATAAATCTGGTACAAAATTAATATCTACTGCCGGCGGTAGCCTTGATGCAAAATACCATGATTCTCATGATGCATCAGGCAATCCCAACATCTTTACAATGTCTAAAGATAAACCAATATCCTCTTTTTCAACTCAACCCGCTTTAAACACAACTCACATTTCTAAACCTTCATCGGGAAATACCGAAAATATAATTCTCTCCGGTAGTATTACAAATTACAAAAGAGGAATGCCTTTAATCATTACATTGACAGAACCTAATGGTAAAACTCAGAACTTTGGAGCCTCCTTGACAAATAGTGGAGGGTATAAAACAGTCTTTACAATAAATGAAAATTCCCTTTCAGGAACATATACAATACAACTCTCACATGCTGGAACTGACGTTGGAATCATTTCGTTTATTGTAACCTCTACTGATATTCCTAATTGGATAAAAAATAATGCTAAATCATGGTCCTCATCATCAATTTCTGATTCCGAATTTGTCAATGATCTTGAATATTTATCTGAGCAAGGAATTATTTCATTATCTCCGTCTAATCTAAGTAATATTGGAGACAGAATGATTCCTGATTGGATAAAAAATAATGCCAGATGGTGGAGTAATGATCAAATATCTGATCAAGATTTCATACAGTCAATTCAATACCTGATCAAAAAAGGCATAATTAGAGTATAATCTGGTCAATTTTTATTTCGTTGAAAATATAAATACTCACAAGCCTGATTCAAATTGAAAATGAGGCTAATGGGACTTTTAGCATTTGTATTGTTATCGATATCAATTCTTTCTTATGGGATGAGTAATACTGTCTTAGCAACTAGTGATCCAAATCCTGCGTTATCTGTATCTTCTGATACGGAGATTTATTCAAATGGTGCAATTGTGAAGATCTCTGGCAACATTAAAAATTATGATCCAATAGCTAATTCTGGAAAGGCTATTACTTTTATCCTGAAATCCCCTGAAAATAATCTTGTAACTATTGGGCAGTTCACCCCAAAGTCCGATGGCTCTTTTGAGCGTACATTTGTTGCAGGTGGGCCATTATGGAAATTAAATGGTGATTATACTCTTGAATTACATCACGGTGCAGATAAATCTAAAATTACAATTAATTATGTTGGTGGAGAACAAGTAGTTTCTAAACCAAAACCCACACCACAACCAGAACCACAACCAGAACCACAACCAAAACCCACACCAGAACCAGAACCAGAACCAGAACCAGAACCAGAACCAGAACCAGAACCAGAACCACAACCAACATGTGGAGCTGGTACTGAACTAGTAAATGGTATTTGTCAAGTGATTAAATCCGATAAACCTGAATCAAAAGGTGGAGGTTGCTTAATTGCTACGGCAGCATATGGAACTGAATTAGCACCACAAATTCAATTCCTAAGAGAGGTTAGAGATAACACTGTACTTAGCACTGCATCTGGTATAGCATTCATGAATGGGTTTAATTCCGTATACTATTCATTTGCCCCCTCAATCGCTGACATGGAAAGAGAAAGTCCAATATTCCAAGAAGCAGTTAGAGTGTTTATCACTCCGATGATCTCCACATTATCTATAATGGCTTTAGCTGATGAGGGCTCGGAGGTTGAAGTCTTAGGATTGGGAATCTCGGTGATTGCACTTAATTTGGGAATGTATGTTGCAGCTCCTGCATTAATCGGATTCAAAGTTCATCATCATATCAAATCCAAAAAATAATCTGATTTCTTTAATAGGTTATTATACTGAAACCAATTAATTCATTTTATGCATACAGAATATGAAGAATTTGATACAATTGAAGATCTTTTAATGTATATGACGTCAGCAGCTCCTCCGATGAAAAACACTATGCCAATAAATTCCTACAAAGGTTTTGTATTATCCTTCATCCCACTCAGTCCTGCAACTGGGGAAACATATCTTATGCTTTATGCAAAGGGTTCACTAGAATCTGGAATCTATGAATTTGATGTAAAATCAAAGTCATACAAAAAAGTTGAAAGCATTGAGAGAGCGGATAAAGTATACTTTATTTCTTTAACGCCAAAACGAAATACCATAGCAGACAAAGCTATTGAAAGCCTATAATTTCTTTGTCTGAATTTTTGGTGCAGACACTGATCTGTTTCTTGCATATTTGTCGATAATCTCATCAGGCGTTCTTCCATTGAAAAGATCCTTGCATAATCCTCGTAGGTATCTCATGATGGCCCAAGTACCTGCTTTGAGAATTCCATACATGAATATCTTCATCGGTGGCCCATATGTCTTGTTTCTGAGAATAATTGGAATGATGTCATTAATCACACGCAAATTGTTTTCCCAACACTTCCAAAATAATGTGAATTGTGCTTCATTCAGGTTTCCAAAATGCATTGAATTTTTCTCACTAAAGTCTTGATAAAGTAATGGGGCAACTAGGCCTCTGAAATCCATTTCTCTGAAATCACTCATCATATCAATAGTGTATTGAATATCATCAGGTGTTTCATCTGGCCAACCGATAATGATCGTTGCAGCTGGGAACCAGTGATTTTCATTTAGAATTTTTGCTCCTTCTCTTACAACACTTCCCCATTCTTCAGGTGCAAATGGTTTTGTTTTTACACCTAGGTGTTTTTTTACCATTGCTGGCGCAACTGTCTCGATTCCTAAATTAGTTGCTAACCATCTTCCTGTCTTATCTTGTTCATTGATATGTGAAATTTGTTGCATCAATATAGGATCAGCAGCAACTGCTGAAAAGGTCATATGTGTTGTTCCAATAAAGTTGGCGCCTAATCCTTTGAGTCCTTTCCATAAATCTATTATTGCATCTCTATTTGGAACAAAGTCTCTATTATCACATCCATAAAGTAACATTTCATCTGAGTGTAACCAAACCGAATCAAATCCATAATCTAAGTTAATTTTTGCTTCATGTTGTAATCTATCTAGTGGTAGATCTTTCTTTGATCTTTTGTTTACGTCACAAAAGTCACAACCTCTGCCACACCCTCTCATTGCTTCAATTAACGAGTTAATTGTTGGACCTTCAATTATTGGTATGTTTTCAAGATTTCTTACAAAACAATGCATCAATTCTGGAGCATCATTTTTCTCTAGATCTTGGAACAAGTCCACAGCTAATTCGTCAGCTTCACCTACAACAACTGTATCTATTCCGTGTATTTTCATCCTGTCTGATTTAGCTAATTCCCATGCTCCATTGCCTCCAACTACCACTTTGAAATCATATTTTTTTTTAAGTTGAATAATACTGGCACACATCTTTTTGAACTTCATTGCAACATATGATAATTTTTCAGGAGACATTGTTGTTGTAACTGGAGCCATTCCTAACGGATCCATTACGTTAATTCCGACAACTTTAGTATCTGGACCGATTGATTTATGCAACATTTCTGGATGTGCCAGAAATACATCTTCTCTTTTGTATCCTCCTTGAAGTAATGAGCTCTCTACTCTTCTTAATCCTACTTGAGCTACCTTAACTTCTCCTGTGATAGGATCTGTTTCTACTGAAGGACAAAACACTTTGTCAAAAACCCATTCAGGAAGTACCTCATATGGTCCACATGCAATAAATCCATAAAGAAAATTGCCTCTATAATTTGTCATCAAACTACGATCCGCAGTAAGCACAATACGTTTCCCAGCCAATTATCAAGTTCTGTTAAAGTATCTTATATATCATTTACGAGAATAACTGCTTTATTTTTTTTTAAATTATGATTAGAATATCTTTTAGATGCTCTATTTGCAATATTTGCTGCTATGCCACCAGCCGCAATTCCGTTGTCAATATTTACAACTGATAATCCTAACGAACAACTTTGAAGCATTGAAGCAAGTGCTGCTATGCCTTTTCCACCGTATCCATATCCTGCAGATGTCGGAATTCCAATTACTGGAATATCCACCATGCTAGATACAAGTGTAGCTAAAGCCCCTTCCATTCCTGCAGCAACTATGATGCAATCTGCATCTTCTTCTATTATTTTTTTTAAAACTGGAAAAATTCTCTGTATACCTGCAACCCCTACATCATAACTTGTGATACATTTACAATTCATCGCCTTACACATTAATCTTGATTCTTCTGCAACTCCAATATCTGATGTCCCTGCAGTTATAATTCCGACTTTACCACCATGAAATTTAATTGGGTTTTTGAATAATAACAATGATGATGAATTTTTACCAACTTCTATTTTGACTTTTAATTTTTTAGCAAAAGTTATGATCTTTTGATAGTCCTTTTTCTTAATTCTTGAAATGATCACTGAATTTGTTTTTTGCAGGGTTTTCTCAATAATTTTCTTAATCTCTTCTAACTTTTTTGTTTCAGCAAAAATTACTTCTGGAATGCCACTTCTTTTTCTTCGATTAATGTCGATCTTTGCAAACCCTTCTACTTCTTCAATTGAGTATAATGAAAGAAGCTTTTTTGCATTATTGACTGAGATCTTACCTGACTTTAATGCCTCTAAAACCTCTTGAATTTCCAACAATGTTTTTTCTTTGTTATGATAAAAAAATGCTTAGATCTCAATACCTGAGATGGCATCTTTGACACTCTTAACTGCTTTATTGAACCCTTGTCTTTCTTCCTCATTTAGGTCTAATTCGATGATCTTTTCTACTCCTTTCTTTCCAATAATTGCTGGAACACCAATTGTTACTTCAGAGTGACCATATTCACCATCAAGATATGTTGCAACTGGAATTACTTGTTTTCTGTCTCTTACCACTGACTCGATAATTGCAGATATTGCATTTCCTGGAGCATGAACTGTTGCACCTTTTAATTCTATAACTCTTGCTGCGACCTGTTTCGTGTTTTGAACCAATTCATCTAATTTTTCTTTTGGAAGAAATGATGATAATGGAATTCCTGACACTGATGAAAATCTTGGCAATGGTAACATGTTTTCACCATGTTCTCCAATCACTAATGCTCTGATGGAATCACGTGAGTGGCCTGTTGCTTCATGAATAAATTGTCTAAACCTTGACAAATCTAGCATTCCACCCATTCCAAAAATTCGACTTCTGTCAAATCCTGACACTTTGTATGTGATATATGCCATTGGATCTAATGGATTTGTGACTGGAATAATCATTGAATTATCTGCATGTTTTTTGATATTTTCAACTACACTTTTTACGATTGATGCATTAATTTTTAAAAGATCCATTCTTGTCATTCCTGGTTTTCTTCCGGAGCCTGCAACCACTACTACAACGTTTGAGCCTTTCATATCTGCAAAATTATTGGAACCTTTTACCTCTACGTCAATTCCTTGCTCTGAAAGCATGTGGTTGATGTCCATTGCCTCTCCTTGTGGAAGTCCTTCAGCAACATCTAACAACAATATTTGATCATCTAATTTCTTTAATGCAGAAAATAAGGCAGCGTCCCCCCCTACTTTTCCAGAGCCAATAATCGTAATCATAAAAAAATTCATTGATTCTGATTTATTAAATCTAATGAAATTCGCCATTTATTAGGCGAATTTATAAGCATTTTTTATAATTTTGAATTATGGTGCTTGTAATAGATCCGCAGATTGCTGGTATTTCTGGCGATATGTTACTTTGTAGCTTAGTAGATTTGGGTGCTAACAAAAATAAGATTCTTGATGGACTTAAACAAGCCGAACAATTTCTTGTTGGTTCCTCTATATTGAAAATTGACTTTCAAAAAATTCATAAACATGGAGTTGAAGCTCTCCGACTAATTTTAGAAATTAATGAAGATATTCATGAAAGGAAAGGTTTTGAAATCAAAAAGGCAATTAATGATTCTGTACAATCTATTGGACTTTCTGAAAAGGCAAAATTGTTTGCAGAATCCTGTATTAAGACACTAATTTCTTCAGAATCTAAAATTCATGGTATTCCTGAAGACTCGGTTCATTTTCATGAAGCTTCTAGCATTGATACTCTTGTAGATATTGTTGGTGTTACCATTGCATTGGAGGATCTAGCACTGTTTGATCAAAAAATAGTTTGTCTTCCAATATCTGTAGGAAGTGGCTCAATAACATTTTCACATGGTATAATGTCTAACCCTGCAAGTGCCATTCTTGAAATTTTTAAAAATTCAAATTTAATTATAAGAGGAAACAATGCAAATGAAGAATTAACTACACCTACAGGTGCATGTATTCTGGTAAATTTGGCTGTAAATTCTGTTGATTATTATCCGCAAATGAAAATTAATTCAATTGGTTATGGTGCTGGTCAGAAAGATTTTGAAACTTTTTCAAATGTGTTGAAGATTGTTTTAGGTTCTGAAAATAATTTTGAAATTGATGCTGTAAAAATTCTTGAAACAAACATAGATGATGTTTCAGGAGAGATTCTAGGAAATTTAATTGAAAAAATAATGGAAAAAGGAGCAAGAGATGTTTCGATTTACAATGGAATTTCCAAAAAAGGAAGACCAACTAACCTTGTTTCTGTAATCTGCACTGAAGACAATGTTGATAAAATCCTAGATACGTTAGTGATGGAAACTGGTACGTTAGGGATAAGGATTTTAGACTCTAATCGCTTCATTGTTCCTAGAACAATCTATGATGTTTCTATAATTTTGAATGGGCAATCTTTTCATGTGCATTATAAACAATTCTCATATAAAGGAAAAACTGATTTTAAAATAGAATTCGATGATTTGAAAAAAATATCTGATATACTAAATAAACCCATCAAAGAAACAGAATCATTATTAAGAAAAGAGATTGAAAAATTAGAGAATTATGATGACTCATCTTAATGATCTTATAAATTGGTTTGAGGATAAAACCAAAGTAATGGTTGCTTTATCTGGTGGTGTTGATAGTGCTCTTGTTGCATATGCAGCATTCAAAGAATTAGGCTCTTCTGCTATTGCTGTTACTGCTGATTACAAAACGTTGTCAAAAGAAGAGCTTGAAACTGCTAAACAGATATGTTCTGAGATTGGAATTCGGCAGATCCTTTTGGATTATGATGAACTAGAAAATGATGATTTTACAAAAAATGACTCAAATCGATGTTTTCATTGTAGGTTGGAATTGGGGGATCATCTGATAAAACTAGCAAAAGAAAATAATATTGAGATTATAGTAGATGGGACAAATATTGATGATCTGGGAGATTATAGGCCTGGAATTGAAGCTCTTAAAAAAAATGGGATTAGGAGCCCATTGGTGGAGACTAATTTTTCAAAATCACAAATTAGAGAAGCAGCAAAATTTGTTGGTTTATCTGTTTTTGACAAACCATCCAATTCATGTTTAGCTTCACGAATTCCTTGGGGTCAAAGGATTACTGCTGAAAAATTAACTCGGATTGAATTAGCAGAAGGCATCGTTAAACAACTTACAAATTTAAATCATGTTAGAGTACGTGATATCAACGGCTCAGCAAAAATTGAAGTTGATAAGGAAATGATCTATATGTTTGATGATGTAATTTTGAAACAAATCACTGAAAAATTAAAGATGATTGGTTTTATTGCCGTTGAAGTAGATCAAGAAGGATATAGCCCTGGAAAAATAAATGTGATTGCAGATTGATCTACTTAGATAATGCCGCCTCTACTCAAATTCACGCAGATGTTCTAGATTCCATGCTTCCGTATCTGAAAGAACAATATGGAAACCCATCATCCATTCATCGATATGGTAGATTAGCTCGTAAAGCTGTTGAAAAAGCAAGAAAACAAATTGCATCATTAATCAATGCAGATCCTTCTGAGATTCTGCTTACTTCTGGTGGTACTGAATCTAACAATACTGTTCTGACAGGAGTATCAATGAAAAATACCTCCTGTCAAATTATTACTTCGTCAATTGAACACGATGCGATATTGGAACCATGTAAAAAATTATCTAAAAACGAAATAGATGTGGTCTATCTCCCAGTTGATAAATTTGGTATGGTAAATACATCCGATCTGGAAAATCAATTATCTGATAAAACATGTTTAGTTTCTATCATGTTTGGAAATAATGAGGTTGGTACTATCCAACCAATTCAAGAAATTGCTAAACTTTGCAATGAAAGAAAAATTCCCTTTCACACCGATGCCGTGCAAGCAGTAGGCAAAATCCCAATTGATGTTAAAAAATTAGGTATCGATTTATTATCGATATCTTCTCATAAAATTCACGGGCCTAAAGGGATTGGTGCATTATACATAAAAAATGGTATTGATATTGCTCCCGTTATCCTAGGTGGAGGGCAAGAGCATGGCTTACGTTCCGGTACTGAAAATGTTGCAAACATTGTTGGATTTGGTAAAGCGTGTGAAATTGCAAAAAATAATTTAGATGCCAACATGTCTTATGTGGAAAAACTCCGAGACCTTCTTGTTAAGAGAGTATTAAATGAGATTCCAGAAACAACTTTGAATGGAGACTTTCAATCTAGACTGCCAAACAATGCTCACTTTACATTTCTTGGCATAAATGGAGAAGATTTGATTATCAAACTCGATGAACATGGAATTGCGGCATCAACAGGGTCCGCATGTTCTGTTCATACCCAAAGAGCTTCACATGTATTGCAAGCCATGGGTTTTTCACATGAACAGATAACAGGTTCTTTGCGATTAACTATTGGAATTTTTAATAATGAAAATGAAATCGAAGAAACAGTGAATACTCTCAAAAAAATTGTTAAGGAACTTAGAGCCTTTTCTCCATTCAAAGAAAAATATTCTTTTGTTTCTAAAACTTAGTACTTTGGAATCTATTTCTAGTGGTTAGAATCGTTATCATGATGCCAACGATTAAAATCATCATGGCTATGGAACTGAATTCTGGAATTGCATAGGTCCCAATAATTCTGATATCTGAGTCGTCTTGTTCAAAATTAACCGTTATTGATCTAAATTCGGTATTCTCTACAGATTCTTGATGCGATACTTCCATCCCATCAATTAGAATGATAAATGTCTCGTCTTCACCGTCTTGTTTTACGGCATCTATGAATTCTCTAGGTAATTCTAACGTGATTGTTCCGTCATCTGTTGCATCAATTTGTACTATCAACGCAAAATTGTTTGAATCCACCATCATATTCTTGACTGTTCCTCCCTTGATGATGTATTTTACATCAAATGTGCCATGACTTCCAGCATCTACTTCAAAATTAATTGGTGTATCAGTTAAACTTGATTTTGGAAAATAATCAAATTCAGATTCAGCAACATTCCCATCTCCATATGAGACCCTGACTAAATAATTTCCTTGTTTTTTCCATAATGGCCCCTCTGCAATAACTGTGTGAGAATAACTTCCATCTTGTGCCACCGTGATCTGTGCGATGTCTATCAAATTACCCTCGTAAAATAACTGTAATGTTACTGGCGTACTGCCTACAACTATAGATATGTTTCCTGAGATTAAAATTATATCACCTTCATCATAATTACGATCATCAGTTTGAACAGAAATTAACGACTCTTGTGCAAACACCATTCCTGTTGGAATCAACAGTATTGCTACGATGCTATACAATATCCTTAATTCCACAAACTTACGAATATGAAATTGTATATTTCTCTTACTATCAAAAATGAAAAAATGAAAAAAATTGTGCGATTTTAGTATCTTGGCATAATGCTAAGTCTTGATTTTGCAGAGATTGCAATTATTGAGATAATTGACACTGTTAGAATCATGGCTGCAATTGCACCGAATTCTGGAATCACATAGGTACCGATTATTTCAATTTTCTCAGTGCCAGCTGGGAACATCACTGTTACTTTATTTCCGACAATCTCTACATCATTTGATTCTTCTCCATCAACTAATGCCATGAAGATACCGTCTAGAATTGTCTTTGATGGGGTGATGGTCAGTGTTCCGTCTTCTTTAGCGTTGATGCTGATGATGATTGAGTTATCGTTAGTGTTGATAGTTGCACCAGTTACCATTCCACCAGATATGCTAAATGGTATACAGTTATCGCCTATGGCGATTTCCTTTGTACTACATTTACTTGATGTTGGACCTGTTACATCTCCACCAGCTAGTTCAACTCTGACACTGTTACTTTTTTCAGAATTACCATAGTTTACTTTAATGGTATAGGTACCGTCGTACTTCCACATTGGACCTGCTGTATTCAATGAAGTCTTAAAACTCCCATCTTTTGCTACAATAATCTGATCAATTGTAACAATGACGTTTGTTGGACTAACAACAGTTACTGTTACTGGAAATCCGGAAGTATTTGCTACTTGACCTTTTACCATAATCATGTCATTGTGATGATAATTTGTTTTATCTGTCCAAACAGATATTGGAATATCTCGAAGCAACATCTCATTGGCTGTTACTCTGACATCCTCCATGGTACATCCTACACATGCTTGAGGAAGATCTCCTGCTGCATATGCTGATGACATAGTTAAGGTACCGACTGCAGTCAAAATGGCTAGTAGCGCAAACGACATACGGCTGTTCATCTTGTTGCGTTTTATACCTGTCTCTATTTATGTATATTTAAAAATAGAAAAAAGTTGTGAACTTAGTATCTTGGCATAATGCTAAGTCTTGATTTTGCAGAGATTGCAATTATTGAGATAATTGACACTGCTAGAATCATGGCTGCAATTGCACCGAATTCTGGGATTACGACGCCGTCTTTAATACCTACTTGAGTTGAAGCAGTATATTTTGGATCGTCAAATTGTTGTACTGTTACAGTGTAAGATCCATCTTGTCTCCATAATGATCCGCCCACTGTGATTTCGGTAGCAAATTCGCCCTTAAGTGTTGGTGATAATTGAGCTACTTTCACCACATTTCCATTTGGTGCAATTACCTTCAATGTAATATCTTGATTCACTCTGTCTGTCATTCCAGTAACCTCAAACAGTGTAGAACCTTCCTCGACAATTATCTCATCAAGTATGATTCCTTTATCTGTTGCAGCGTTGTTTTCATTTGGTCTAAAAATTCCCTGTAAATTAGATTCCGTTACAGAAATTCTTCCAGTCTTACCGTTTGTTACTTCAACAAGAACATCTAATGTATATAGTGATGAACTGCCTTGTTTTGCTGTTATGGTATAAAATCCATTCTCAGTCCAAGTTGGACCAATTTTGAATTCAGTACCAAAGTTACCACTGATATCTGGTGTAATTTGCCATGCAGCTACAAGATTGTTTCCACTTGGAGATGTTACAGTAAATGTAATATCTGTAAAATGTGAAACCGTTTTACCTGTAACGACAATGGTGTTTGATCCTTTATCGGCTGTTGCTGTAAGGGACATGCCTGCACTTTGGGCAAAAGCATCTTGCTGAATTGAGGTCATAGAAATTAATGACAGCGCCATAAGGGCTATTGCCATTGATGTTGTAGAACGTTTAAACTCCATCTTAATTCAACCCAACATTATTGCTATTTATGTATATTTAAAAATAGAAAAAAGAAGAAATTTAGTATCTTGGTATAATACTAAGTCTTGATTTTGCAGAGATTGCAATTATTGAAATAACTGCCACTGCTAGAATCATAGCTGCGATCGTACCAAATTCTGGGATTACAAATGTTCCAATTATTTCAATCTCTTCAGCACCTGCTTGGAATGCTATGGTAAGTGTTCTGTCTGTTGATGTTGTTGTTTCATCAAAGTCTACTTCTTCTCCGTCAATTAAGACGAAAAAGTCATCATCTTCACCATTCATTGTTGAATCTAATATGGATCTTGGGATTGTAAGTGTCAACGAACCATCGGTTATAGCATTAATAGATACGATCAGTGATCTTGCTTCTACATCAGGCACGATGTTTAGTAATTTTCCACCTGTGATCTTGTATCCTATCAAATCATCAGAACCTTCAATTGAAACTGTGGTATCCGTTATTCTTGGATTACCGCTTGGTGTTGCTGTAGATCCTCCATATTCAAATGATGTTGTTGCTATACGATTTTGGGTTCCATATGTGACTTCAACTGTATACGTTCCAGCTGTTCTCATTGTTCCACCTGCAGTGATTTCAGTACTGAATTTTTTATCAGCCCCTACTGTCAGTTGAGCAAGAGCAACGATTGCATAGTCGTTTTGAACTATCAAACTTACTGGTGTTCCTGAATACACTTCTCTTACTTCTCCTGTTACCAAGATAATATCACCTTCTGAATATGATGATTTGTCTGTAGTAACAACAATTGTGTTTTGTATTTGTCCAAATGCTGGTGCAATACCAATACTTGCAATTAAAATTGCAGATAGGGCAAACACCGATAGATGAGCTTTCATCAATTTTACGCCTAAATTTATCCTATTTAAGGTTGTGATAAAATTTGTTGACAAAATAGAAAAAACAGATTTTTTAACGAATTTCAGATTAGATATATATTAACCTGAGCGCGAATTTTTTACAGTTTGTGTATGTTATTGCCTGTTACATTTAATGTTCGATCTGGAGGTATTCTAAATGGCAACTAAGAAAAATCAAGTTCTGGTACCTGATCATATCTATGTACCAATGCATGAAATTATTTCTAAACAAGAAGCAGAGGATGTTCTAAAAAAATACAATTGTAAACCTACCGAATTACCATTAATCTTTGTTAATGATCCTGCTATTTTGGGACTAGGCGTTAAACCTGGCGATATGATTAAGATCACTCGAAAAAGCCCAACTGCAGGTGAAAGTCTCTATTACAGATATGTGGTGGAAGTCTAGATGACAGATCCTTCAACCAAACGTTGGCCAGTAATTCAGGACATTTTAAAACGTGAGGGTATAGCACGTCAACATTTGAATTCATTTGATGAATTTTTAGAAAGAGGATTGCAGAGTATAATTAACGAAGTCGGACAAATAGATATTGAAAATGCTGAATATCCTTACAAGATTCAATTAGGTAAAGTAAAACTTCAGCAACCAAGAATGATGGAACTGGATGGTTCTATCACTCACATCACACCAGCTGAAGCAAGATTAAGAAATGTTTCATACTCCGCACCCGTAATGATGGAAGCCAGTGTTGTGGAGGATGGAAAAATTTTAGAGTCTAGATTTGTCCATATTGGAGATGTTCCAGTAATGGCAAAATCAAATGCCTGCATCTTACATAATTTCTCCACTCAAAAACTGATTGAACACGGTGAAGATCCAAATGATCCTGGCGGTTACTTTATCATTAATGGTTCTGAAAGAGTCATCGTTGGATTAGAGGATCTTTCTTACAACAAAATAATTGTTGACAGAGAAACTGTTGGTGGGAATATTGTTTTCAAAGCTAAAGTGTATTCCTCAATTGTTGGCTATCGTGCAAAATTAGAACTCGTCATGAAAAATGACGGTTTGATTGTTGCTAGAATCCCTGGCTCACCAGTTGATATTCCAGTTGTCACCTTGATGCGAGCACTTGGTTTGGAATCTGATAGAGAAATTGCTTCTGTAGTTTCGTTAGTTGACGATCTTCAGGATGAACTGGAGGGTTCATTTGAAAAAGCAGGGGATGTTCCAACATCAAAAGATGCTATTGTCTATATTAGCAAAAGAATTGCGCCTGGAATGTTAGAAGAATTCCAGATTAAACGTGCTGAGACCTTGCTTGATTGGGGATTACTGCCACATTTAGGCAAACATCCTGAAAATAGAAAAGAAAAAGCACAGTTCTTAGGTGAAGCTGCCTGTAAGTTATTAGAACTGAAACTTGGTTGGATTACTCCCGACGATAAAGATCATTATGGAAATAAAGTAATCAAGTTTGCAGGACAGATGTTGGCAGATTTGTTTAGAACTGCATTTAGAAATCTAGTTAGGGATATGAAATACCAATTAGAACGATCTGGTCAAAAACGTGGAATTAACGCTGTTGCTGCGGCTATTCGTCCCGGAATAATTACTGATAAACTGAACAATGCTATTGCAACTGGTAACTGGGGACGTGGGCGTGTTGGTGTCACTCAATTACTTGATAGAACTAATTACCTTTCAACAATTAGCCATCTAAGAAGAATTCAATCCCCTCTTAGTAGAACTCAACCAAACTTTGAGGCAAGAGACCTACATGCAACACACTTTGGAAGAATCTGTCCAAGTGAAACTCCTGAAGGATCTAACTGTGGCTTGGTAAAAAATTTGGCACTATCTGGAATTATTTCTATAAATGTACCTTCTGAAGAAATCATAGAAAAAATCTATGACCTTGGTACGGTCCATTTCTTTGACGCCAAAGAAGACCTCAAAAAAGATGGAACTAGAGTATTTGTTGATGGACGTCTAATTGGATATTTCAAAGACGGTGCAGAACTGGCTGAATTGCTTAGAGAACTAAGAAGAAACTCAAAGATTCATCCGCACATTGGAATCTCGTATCATAAATCTGACATTGAAGGATCTACAAAAAGACTGTATGTGAATTGTAATGCAGGGCGAGTTTTAAGACCTTTAATAATTATCAAAGATAACAAACCATTACTAACATCAGACTTGTTAGATAAAATTTCGAAAAAACTACTTTCTTGGATTGATCTTTTAAGAATGGGTGTTTTAGAAATGATTGATGCAAATGAGGAAGAAAATTGCTATGTTACATTAGATGATAAAGACACAAAGAAATACACTCATTTGGAAGTATTTTCACCCGCAATACTAGGTGCAGGGGCTTCTATCATTCCATATCCTGAACATAATCAATCTCCAAGAAATACCTATGAATCTGCAATGGCAAAACAAAGTTTAGGCTTCTCTACGCCTATGATGAATACGAGTACTTACGTTAGGCAACACTTTATGCTGTATCCACAAGTCCCAATTGTTAACACAAAAGCAATGAAACTCTTAGGATTAGAAGACAGACCAGCCGGCCAAAATTGTGTTGTTGCAGTACTGCCATTTGACGGTTATAATATTGAGGATGCTATTGTGTTGAGCAAAGCATCAGTTGACAGAGGATTGGGAAGAACTTTCTTTTACAGAATTTATGATGCAGAAGCAAAGCAGTATCCAGGTGGAATGCGTGATACCTTTGAAATTCCTAATGCTGAAGATAACATTAGAGGTTACAAGGGGGAACGTGCATACAGATTACTTGAAGAAGATGGAGTTGTTGCATCTGAGGCTCCCGTGAAAGGAGGGGATATTCTAATCGGAAAAACAAGTCCTCCAAGATTCATGGAGGAATACAGGGAGTTTGAATCCTCCGGCCCGTATCGACGAGATACCTCTATTGGTGTAAGACCATCTGAATCTGGGGTAATTGACACTGTAGTTATGACTCAATCTAATGAAGGTGGAAAAATGTACAAGATTAGAGCAAGAGATATGAGAATTCCTGAGATTGGTGATAAATTTGCGTCCAGACACGGACAAAAAGGTGTACTGGGAATTCTGGCCAAAGCTGAAGACTTACCATATACCGCAGAAGGGCTGTCTCCTGATGTTTTGATTAATCCACATGCATTTCCTTCAAGAATGACAGTTGGAATGATGATGGAATCAATATGTGGTAAAGCAGCTGCATTTCGTGGAAAACGATTTGATGGTTCTGCATTTGTTGGAGAAAAAATGGATGAGGTAAAAGAAGTAATGGATGCGCACAATTTCAAATATTCTGGTAAAGAAATAATGTATGATGGAAGAACTGGAAAAGCATTTCCGGTTGAAGTCTTTATTGGGGTTGTCTACTATCAAAAACTTCATCATATGGTTGCAGATAAAATTCATGCAAGAGCCCGTGGACAAGTTCAAATGTTGACCAAGCAACCTACTGAAGGAAGAGCAAGAGGTGGTGGATTGAGATTTGGTGAAATGGAAAGAGACTGTCTGATTGCTTATGGCGCTTCAATGATATTAAAAGATAGATTGCTAGATGAATCTGACAAATCTGATATCTTTGTATGTGAAAGATGTGGTTTGGTAGCGTATCATGATGTTAAACAAAGAAAATATGTCTGTCGAGTCTGTGGCGATAAAGCTAAAGTTTCATCTGTGTCTGTAGCATATGCATTCAAATTATTATTACAAGAGATGCAAAGTCTTAACGTTGCACCACGTTTGTTAATCAAGGAGAAAATCTAATGTCCGTTCAAGCAATTAAAGCAATTGACGGGATTCAGTTCTCAGTGTGGTCTCCAACTGAAATAAGAAAATATTCTGTTGCAGAAATCACTGCTCCTGAAACATATGATGAAGATGGAATGCCAGTTCAGGGGGGCCTTATGGATGGCAGACTAGGTACTCTTGAGCCAGGCCAGAAATGTCTTACATGTGGAAACACTGCTGCAAGGTGTCCTGGGCACTTTGGTCATATTGAACTTGCAGAACCAATACTACACATTGCATTTATTGACAATATCTACAAACTACTGCAATCAACATGTCGTTCTTGTGCAAGACTCAAAGTCCCTCAGGAAGACTTGGATGCATTCAAAAAAATTAAAGACAAACATGTTGCTTACACCGTAATCTCACAAAAGCGTATTCCAGAACAAATCATAGAAAAAGCAAAAAAAGCAAAAGAATGCCCACATTGTGGAAAAACACAATATGAACTGGTCTTTACAAAGCCGACCATCTTTGTTGAGAAGACCGAAATCGGTGAACACAGATTACTTCCTATTACAATTAGAGAAAGATTCTCACAAATCTCTGATAATGATTTAGAACTGCTATCTTATGATCCTCGTACTGCTAGACCAGAATGGTTTATTCTGCAAGCATTACCTGTCCCACCTGTTACTGTTAGACCCTCAATCATTCTTGAAACAGGAATTAGATCTGAAGATGACTTGACACACAAAATGGTTGACATCATCAGGGTAAATCAGAGGCTAAAGGAAAGCAAGGAAGCAGGAACTCCACCGCTAATTGTTCAAGATTTAGTTGACCTATTGCAGTATCATTCCACGACCTATTTTGATAATGAAGTTTCTGGAATACCTCAAGCTCATCATCGTTCTGGTCGTCCACTCAAGACATTAACCCAAAGACTCAAAGGAAAAGAAGGCAGATTCAGAGGATCACTTTCTGGAAAAAGAGTTGACTTTTCAAGTAGAACCGTGATTTCACCAGATCCTAATTTGGATTTGTCTGAAGTGGGTGTTCCTGAACAAGTAGCTATGAAGCTAACAATTCCTGAAATTGTGACGGAATGGAATATTGATAGAATGAGAAAACTTGTGATCAACGGACCTGAGAAATTTCCAGGTGTAAACTACATCGTTAGACCTGACGGTGTGAAGATTAGACTAGATTTCGTTGAAGACCGCTCTATTATTGCCGAATCTCTTGAGATCGGGTATTTGATTGAAAGACATTTGGCCGATGGCGATATTGTGATGTTTAACCGACAACCATCATTGCATCAGATGTCTATTATGGCACACTATGTTCGTGTGCTTCCTGGTAAAACTTTCAGATTACATCCGTCTGTCTGCCCTCCCTACAACGCAGATTTTGATGGTGATGAAATGAATCTTCATGTTCCTCAAAGTGAAGAATCTAGAGCAGAAGCAATTCTTTTGATGAGAGTTCAAGATCAAATTATTTCTCCAAGATATGGCGGTCCAATTATTGGAGCGCTAAGAGACTTTGTCACTGGAGCATACCTTCTAACTAAGGACGATACAACTCTAACTGTCCAAGAATTTTCAAATTATGCAATGCTTGGTGGTTACACTGATCTTCTTCCAAAACCTAGTACCAAAACAAAAGACGGTCCCGCATATACTGGAAAACAGTTATTCTCATTGTTCCTTCCAAAAGATTTCAACTATGTCCTTACATCAAAATGGTCAAAGGGCACGCAAGGTTCGCCAAAAGATGTTGTAATTAAAAATGGTCAATTAATCAGTGGTGTAATTGACAAAGCCTCAATTGGAGCAGAAGAGCCGGAAAGTGTTCTTCATAGAATTACTAAAGATTATGGTAACAGTGTAGGAAAAACATTCCTTAACTCAATTCTGATTATGGTAAAACAATTCATCACACATTATGGCTTTAGTTATGGTTATGGTGATCTTGAAGTTCCAGAAAAAGAAAGACAACAAATTTTGACTGACATTCAAGGAACTTATGATGTAATCTCTGATCTGACCGATCAATATGAGAAAGGAACTCTTAAACTTACTAGGGGTATGAAGGCCGAAGAAGCACTAGAAGCATACATTGTTAATGAATTAGGTAAAGCAAGAGATAAGGCCGGATCTACTGCAGACCAATCTCTTGATCAGACTAACGCTGGAAGAATCATGGCTACTACCGGTGCAAGAGGCTCAGCTTTGAACATTGGGCAGATGGCAGGTGCATTGGGTCAACAATCAAGAAGAGGCAATAGATTACATGACGGTTTCCAAAATCGTGCATTAACACATTTCCAAGAACATGACAGTAATCCTGATGCCCATGGATTTGTAAAATCTAATTATAGAGAAGGCCTTTCCGCATTAGAGTTCTTTTTCCATGCAATGGGAGGCCGTGAAGGACTTGTAGATACGGCAGTTAGAACACAACAAAGCGGTTACATGCAACGCAGACTAATTAATGCATTAGAACACATTAGACTAGAATATGACGGAACTGTAAGGGACCCACACGGTCACATCATTCAGTTCCTTTACGGTGAAGATGGCATTGATGTGCAAAAGAGCGATCATGGTGAAGCATTCAACCCAAGCAGATTAGCAGAGTCACAAACCATCATAGATTCCGGAAACAAGGCAACAAAAGATGAGATTGAGACACTTGCCAAAAAATACACAAAGACATTCAATCCAAGATTAACTTCACTTGTAACTGAAGCGTTACTTCATTCCAATCTCAGCAAAGAAGGTGTAGAAGCTGTATGTAAAAAAGGACTTTCGTTATACAACAAAGCAAAAGTAGAACCTGGTCAGGCGGTCGGAATTATCACCGCACAGTCAATCGGTGAACCTGGTACTCAGATGACTCTAAGAACATTCCACTTTGCAGGAATTAAAGAAAGAAACGTAACGTTAGGATTGCCAAGATTGATTGAATTGGTTGATGCTAGAAAGAAACCAGTCACACCAACAATGGACATCTACCTTAATGAAGAATCAAAAAAGTCTAGAGAAAAAGCAATTGAGGTTGCAAGAAATGTCTTACAAACAAAAGTAAGTGCATTGATTTCAAACAGCGAGACTGATTATTCTACACAAATATCATTAATCCTAAGTCCAAACAGACTCAAAGAAAGAGGATGCTCGATTGCCGAAGTTGAGGCTTCGCTTGCATCCAACAAGAAATTCAAAACGGAAACTACCGGTGAGATGATCACGCTAAAACTGGTTGAAGAGTCTGATACTGCAACTGTGATTGCAATTAGAAACAAAGTTCTAAACACTACCGTAAAGGGAGTTCCAGACATCGAGCGTGTCACACTCGTTCAAAAGGGTGATGAATGGGTTATCCAAACAACCGGTTCTAACGTTGCCAAGGTGCTTGAAGTTAACGGAATTGATAAAAGAAATGTAAGAACAAACAACGTCTTTGAAATTGCAGGAACTTTGGGCATTGAAGCCGCAAGAAACTCCTTAATTGATGAGCTTAACAATACTTTGGGAGACCAAGGATTAGAAGTTGATAATAGATACATCATGCTCGTATCTGATTTGATGTGTTCAAGAGGCTACATGCAACAAATTGGTAGGCACGGCATTGCTGGTACTAAAGACAGTGTTCTTGCAAGAGCTGCATTTGAAATCACAGTTCCAACAATTGCACACGCCGCGCTTGCCGGAGAGATTGAACATCTTAAAGGCATTACTGAAAATGTTATTGTCGGAAGCAACATTCCAATTGGAAGTGGCACTGTTGATTTGTACATGCAAGTCTCCAAAAAGAAATGAGTGACAATTATGGCAGATGAAATTACAACATTGATGAATAATAGTAAGAATAAAGTTGTTTTACTTCGATTGAGAAATACAAGAACTGTTCAAGGCACTCTGATTGATTTTGACATTCACATGAATCTGACTCTGGATGATGCTGAGGATATCTCTGAAGGAAAAACAGAAAAACTCGGAAAAATTTTACTCCGTGGCGACAATATATTGGCAGTATCTTTGCCTGAAGACGAATCCTAGCATACTTCACCAAACATTAAATTCAATACTGAGTACTTTTTGTCATGCACTTGTTCTTTTTGTTTTTGCCCTTGATTCTTCTTCCTGTGTTTGCTGAACCAATTCCAAATTATGATAAACCATATGCACCAATTTTTACAGACAAGCCCGTGTATACTTGGACAGATAAAATAAAAATGACTATTCTTGCACCGAGTTGGAATACTGATAACCATTTGATTGATTCAATTGGCGATGACGCAGATCATGCAATTAAAATTAATACCTCTGAGAACTCTCTGAAATCCTATAGGTTTACTGAGACAAATGTGAATTCTGGAATCTTTACAGCTGAGATTACCCTTACAGGTTTCCCACATGATGCAAATGGCGATGGAGATATTGACACTATGCCGCGAACAACCGGCAAAGGTCCTACCAGTGGATTTTTAGAAGTTGATAGAGATTCTTCTGTAACGATCTCTTTTGAATTTGCAGATGGAGTAGTGCTAGTCAAGTCCGTTCCTGTCACTTGGAATGTTGGCTCTATTTCCTTTCTGAAAGAAATTCCTTTGTATAATGCCTCTGTAATGATTCGTGTAATTGATCCTGACATGAATCTTAATCCTGAGGCACTAGATCACATTCAGATACAAATATTCTCAGATTCTGATACTGCAGGAATTGAAATTGAAGGAATAGAAACATCTGAGAGCTCCGGCTCTTTTGTTGGAACAATATCATTGTCCCAAACTTTACCCTCAAGTGGGAACAGGCTTTATGCCCTACCTGGAGATAAACTATCTGCAAAATATGCTGATTATACACTGCCAAAACCATTTTCCAAATCAGATCATCTGGAAATTGAAACTTTTGCTGTGGTTGATTCATCTATCTCATCAACTGAACGCCTGACAAACTTGCCAATTACCTTTTCTGACATCTTTGCAAATAAGATGGATTCTTTTTCGGCAAATACTCCGTTGCAAATAGTTGGAACCATACAAAATGATCAAGAGTATAAACAAAAATTTGTTTATCTCTTTCAAGTTAAGAATGCAAATAATTCAGTAGATTCAATTTCGTGGGTTCAAGGCGAACTGTCATCAAAACAACGTTTAGATGTCTCACAATCTTGGGTTCCTGAGAAATCTGGAATATATCGTATTGAAACGTTTGTTTGGAATTCTCTAAATGATCCCATACCGCTATCTAATCTAACGTCTACGTCAATAACAGTTGAATGATTAGTAGAATTTCTACGTGATTATTAAATAGAAAATTACGTTTCTAGTCGTGTGTTAGGATACTTTGCAGCAATTACTCTAGTGTTAACCGTACTGTCTCCGTTAATCTTAGAAGACATTTTTGCCGAATCATTCACTGTGACTTTTGACAAGCCAGTATACAGCAGTGGTGATTCGATCACCATATCAGGTGAGATTCTTGACTTTGGAATGCCAGTAATTGCCATGAGTATTTATGATCCGGATGGAAAAATACTATCTGCCAATAACTTGGAGATTTTACCCAACAAGACATTTTCAAAAAACTTTGTTTTGGATTCTATCTTTTATGAAAAATCTGGAGAATATGCAGTAAAAATTAGCTACGGAAAGATCTCCGAAAATCATTTTTTTACAATAGATAATTCTGATCCTGAAATCGTTATTGAAACCTTTGATGACACTGAAATAATTTTACTATACACTGACAAAAAACAATATACAGATAACGATGTAATTAAAATCACAGGTCTGGTCTCTGCAATAGATTCCCCATCGGTGTTGATTGGAATTTATGATCCGTTTGGAATGCCGGGAGGGTTTTATTTTGGTTCAGTTGACTCTAATCTGGAATTCTCTACAAGTTTTCTTGTCAAGTCTGGAGTTAATTTTAGAGTTGACGGGACATATTCGATTAAAGCCCACTATGGCGAAGCGGAAATGATATCTTTTTTTGATTATTATGAAATTCTTCCAGACACCAAAGATGATCCTGCAGACACCAAAGATGATCCTGCAGACACCAAAGATGATCCTGCAGACACCAAAGATGATCCTGCAGACACCAAAGATGATCCTGCAGACACCAAAGATGATCCTGCAGACACCAAAGAGAAATCTCCTAAAGTGCAAACAACTGATACTGGTGTTGTTCAAGGATCTGATGCACCAATTAAAAAAATTAATGATAACAATAATGATTTTGTTTCAAAAACAAATAATTCTGAATTTAAAAAACAAAATAATCTCTCTGTTGAAGATGTAGAACTTGGAATAATGCTAAACCAAATTAATCTAGAATGTGATTCTAGCATCTTGACTGACACTATTTCATATTATGATGGAATGGGGCCTGCTTTGTATAGGCTGTGTAAATTTGATAGTTCTTTGAATTCTTTTAATGAGTCATTGGCCAAAACTCCTAACAATACTGAAGTCCTTGCAAACAAGGGCTCTGCATTAGGAAAATTAGGGCGTTTTTCTGAGGCAATAATGTACTATGACCAGGCACTCAAAATTGATCCTGACTTTTTGCCTGCTAAAAATAATAAGGCAAATGCCCTTGCAAATCTGAGAAATTACGATGCTGCCATTTCATTATATAACGAAGTCTTAGATAAAAGCCCTACTTATCTAACTGCCAAAAACAATCTTGATATTGTATTGTCACTGAATGCAAATATTGATAATTTAGACCATACGCCAACAAACTCTATTGAAAATATTGTTTCTACAGAATCATCTCCCATATCTGAAAAACTTATGCAAACCAATCAGAAAACACAAGAACCGACTAACTTTATTGATGAAATAAGTCTTGTATTTTCCACTTTGGGCTCTCTATTTGGATTTCTGAACTAATCTTCTTCTAAAACACATATGTCTTTTCAATAAACCTATAAAGCCCTGTCAAGACGATTGACATAAGGAAACAACATTGAGTAAGATACTTGAAAAATTATTAAAAGATGCCCGAAAAGAAGATACATTAACAATGGGTACTAAGCAAGTTCTGAACTCTCTAAAAAATTCCAAGCTAATTGTATTGTCTCGTTCAGTAAAAAAAGAAACACTCGAGCAAATTGAATCAGATGCAAAAAAAGAAAAAATACCTTTAGTAAACTTTCAAGGAACATCAGTCGCGTTAGGTAGATTGTGCGGCTTACAATTTAGAATCTCAACAATATCATTTACATCCATTGATGATGCAAACATCAAATCAATTTTAAAAGATACAGAAGCTGAGGATAAACATGAATAATTATATTTTCTGTAATGTAAGTTTAAATGAGACTTTTCTTGTTCGTAGATAAATAGGAATCCTAATGACACAATCAATTAAACTCACAACTGATCAGATGCGTATGATGTCTCTTTTCCAAAATGTGACTGGTGCAACAGCTCGTGATTGCGTGGAAGATGAAAAACAAGACAGAGTAATTTTTGTAGTTAATTCTGGTAAAATGGGACTTGCGATTGGCAAAGGTGGCATTCACATCAAATCCTTGCAAAATATTGTTAAAAGAAATGTCGAATTAGTTGAATTCGATGAGGATCCAGCCAAATTTTTATCGACTTTGCTTAATTCAAAACTTATCTCAGAAGTAAAAATAAATACACGAGCAGATGGGTCAAAACAAGCAATAGTCATGGTAGACCCAAGAAAGAAAGGAATAGTTGTTGGAAGAGAAGGCAGAAATGCCGAGAAAGCAAGATTACTTGCGAAACGATATTTTGATATTAGCAGCGTATTGATTAATAGTCCTGAACGTGCAACTTTGGAGATGTAATATATGAGAAAGTCACCACTTGGATTATTTGCTGGCAGAGTTTTGACTTCTAAAAAGAAGACACAACGATGGGCCATCTCAACTTACAAAAGAAGAAAACTTGGAATTGATAAAAAGGCTGATCCACTAGGTGGAGCTCCACAAGCCCGAGGTATTGTCTTAGAAAAAGTCGGTATTGCAGCAAAACAGCCAAACTCCGCTATTAGAAAATGTGTTAGAGTTCAATTAATTAAAAACGGTAAAACAGTTACAGCATTCTTGCCAAGAGATGGTGCCATGAACTTTATTGATGAACACGATGAGGTTCATATTCAAGGTATGGGCGCAACTCAAGGTGGTGCAATGGGAGATATTCCTGGTGTCAGATTCAAAGTTTTCAAAGTTAACGGTACATCCCTTCATGAATTAGTAATTGGAAAGAAGGAGAAACCAAGGAGATAGATATGGCTGAAACTAAAAATTTATTGTTATTTAGAAAATGGGATCTATCTAACATAGAAGTAAACGATCCTGGATTAAAGACCGCAATCTCTTTGAGAAAACAAATTTTGCCTTACACGTATGGTCGCTCCGCACTAAAAAGATTCAACAAAGCTGATGTTAACATTGTTGAGAGATTAATCAACAAGACAATGCACTTTGGAAAGAAATATGCAAAGAACACTGGTAGAATGACTGGTAAAAAAACAAAACTACTCAACACTGTAAAAACTGCGTTTGATATCATTGCCCTTAAAACTGGCCAAAACCCGGTTGAAATTCTTGTAAGAGCAGTTGAATTTTCTGCACCAAACGAGGACACAACTAGGATTGTATATGGTGGTACAGTTTACCATGTGTCAGTTGATGTCGCACCGCTCAGAAGAGTTGACTTGGCTTTGAAATTTATCGCTGATGCTATTAAAGAATCAACATTCTCAAACCCAAAACCAATTGAAGAGCACATGGCAGAACAACTAATGCTTGCAGCAGCCAATGATCCTAATGCTCCTTCTGTAAAAAAGAAAAATGAGTTAGAGCGTATAGCACAGGCATCTAGATAGAAAATTTTTCCAGTAGCCCGAGGCAGATTCGAACTGCCGTCTCCGCCTATCCACTCTTGAGATCCAGAGGGCAGAATCCTTGATCTAAAATATTATTTGACCGCTAGACTATCGGGCTACTAGATCAAACCCCAATGTTTTAACATATAATCATTTGCTGAGATTACTTTATTCTGACCTCATGAATTGCAGTTCCATAGTCACAGTCTGCTTTTAATCTCATGTATGGAATCAATCTAAAGTGAATTGAATAGATGTCTTTTTCTTTTAGCAAAATTCCTTTTTGAATCAATGATGCAAGTCCTCTTGATGGGATTGTAATTGTTACGTTCTTTTCTTTACATATTTGCTCTCTTTTTTTTGAAACTGTTTTAACGAGAATGCAACATCATTGATTTCTAAAATCAAGGGCCAAATTATTTCCCTCCACACAAATCTCCTGTTCTCTGTCGCTGAGGCATACTTTCCTTTTTCACTCAACATTAATAACATCTGCAAATGATGTTATAACTTAATAGTTGTCACAAAAAGAAATTGAAGAATCTCTAAACTTGTTAGAAAAAGACTGGACTGTAGATCCAATTCTGCGGGAATTCATGTTGGGTAGAATTACAGATGTCTCTGACTATCCAATCAAAGTAAAAGACGTGGTGTTTCATGTGCCCTATCTGAATTCTGAAAAAAAATACATTTTGTGGAAATGCTACTGGCCTGATTGCCATAACTGCTGCGATAGACAAGGAAGGCTACCATTGACATCTGATGATCTGATTACAATTGGAAATGGTCTAAAATACAGAAAGCCGTCTGATTTTGTAAAAAATGAAACCCTTACTGTTACATATCAGGAACCTGGGCCCTCTGGGCAGATGACTACAATGACTACAATTAATCTAAAAAGAAAAAACGATGAAACTGAAGAAGATGATGGGACGCACATCTCTTGCAGATTCTTAGATGAAAAAGGAGGCTGCAGTATGCATCCAGACAGGCCTGGGGTCTGCTATCTGTATCCTTTTTCCAGCTGGCTTGAAAATGAAAAGGGAAAGGCTCGTGTCCATGCAACTTATCAGTTTACAGGTGATTGCCCTGGGTTTTACTTGGCAGAAAACCTAGATCCTATGAAGGACGAATTCAAGGCATATTCAAAAACAATCTATGATTACAATATGGCCTCAAATAGAACAACCAGAGAAGGATTCAGCTCTGTGAGTTTCATCTAGGCTTTAGCTACTTTCATCAGATCAGCAATTTTAATGTCCATTCCAAACCTGTCTTCATTCTTTTTCATATATCTAAATATTGAGATAAAATCTGGCAATGCCTTGAAGAAACTAAAGTCTTTGTGAATTTTTGCCCTGACAAAATTAAACACTTTTGCATATACTTTGTAGTGTTTCTCTACTGCTTTCTCATATGCCTTAAAGTCGTTCATGTTTTCTAAAAATATCTCAACACACTGCATTGATGGAATGATTCCTTCCCCCAGCAACGCATAAACTGTTCCAATTGATTCGCCAACACCCACCACTTTGCCTGAATAGTATGGCTTGCATCTATCTGGAGTTGCAAGTCTAATTGGACGTCCTTTTGTTGCAATCACTTTGCCTCCATGTTTTTTCAAAAACTCGTCTGTTGCTTTGATGTGCTGTTTATTGTAATCTCCTGCGCCAATGTGTGCCCATTTTTCACCTAGTGGAAAATACCAAAAGTATCCTGACATTCCAGGAAATGGCTCGATGTAAAAGTCGTCATATGGCAAGCCATTTTCATACTCTACCTTGTATTCGTATGTTGGCAGGAAAAAATCCTCCTTTAGTTTTGGAAGATATACTCTGTTAAACCCAGTGCAGTCAACTATCATGTCATACTCTTTTTCCAATTCCTCAAGCTTTGGAGTCTGGCCATAAATTATCTTTGAGTCTTTTATGAAGTCCTTGATCAGCCCAAGTTTGTCATATGTGCATAACCCCTTCAATCCGATATCAAATTTCACATTATCGTTCATCTTGACATGCATGTTTTTGCCGTCATGAATCAAAAAATCATCAAAGTTTCTTCCTGTCTTTTTACAAAACTCTCTTAGCACTGGTTTGATTGTTCCCCATGCACAAATTGAATCATGTTTTTCTTCAACATTTCTTTCATAACCTACAACCTCATGTTCAGAATTTTTTAGTCGTGCCATGAGATAAGATCCTGCAACACCCATTCCCATTACTGCAATCTTCAAGATGATTTGCGATTGAATCATGCCTAATAAATATACTATCTGGAAATTTTTCTGGCATTGATTGTTAGTAGGAAATAATGCCGGTTAAATATCAAAACTGCACGGTATGTTTAACAAGACAATCTGTCATCTGATTACCAACGTCTCAGATCTTGGATGACATCTGTCATCAGAGATTGAACATCACTGATCTTAAGATGTGATCTCTCTGGCCACTCCTTTTAGAATCACTCTTAACTCCACTCATCTTTTAAATTTGGTATCTTTTTTGTTGTATCGTGGACACACTTGATGCAATTAACCAACGACGCTCTGTGAAAAGTTTTGATAAAAACCACAAAATGGCAAAATCTGAGATTGACAAACTCTTGGAACTTGCAGTCCTGTCTCCAACATCATACAACATCCAAAACTGGAGATTTGTTACAATAACTGATCAGGCAATCAAAGACAAATTATCTGAGCTCTCTCACGGACAACAGCAAGTATCTGACGCGTCACTTGTGATAATTTTATGCGCTGACTTGAACTCCTGGGACAAAAAACCTGAGAGATACTGGGCAAACATGCCGCAAGAATCACGCAATGCATTAGTCAAGTCTCTTAGAAACTCATACAGTGGAAAACTCCAGCAACAACGAGATGAGGCAATGCGCTCTTGTGGCATGGCAGCCCAGACAATAATGATTGCAGCAAAATCCATGGGATACGACACATGCCCAATGAAGGGATTTGACTATGACGCGGTTGGAAACATGATTAATCTGCCAACAGATCACATCATATCTATGATGGTGGTTGTGGGAAAAAAGACCAAAGATGCGCCCCCCAGAGGCGGGCAATTGCCGCTATCTGACGTGGTTTTTGAGAACAAATTCTAAAACCGCATCTGAAATGAATGCCTTTTATCATCTAATACAACATATGCCGTTAAACGGTTGAATTCTGTGCATTCATCTGCCATTGTTCAGCCCGACAGATAAAGGGCATGTCCAATCTTGGTTTTTCTGATTACAATTTCCATCGTCACTGGTTTTTAAGGCATAAAGGGAATGGAACACCATGGTACTGATATGGATAGGGCTTGCAATAGGTGTCTTACTAGCCATAGTCCTGATTGTAAAGGTATCAAAGACTAACCCACATGATATCGTGGGAATTGACATTCATTGTGCAAAGTGTGGGACAAAGACAGATGGCTCTAAATGCCCAAGATGCAAGTCTGATCCATTTGGAGTCTAGGATGTTTATCTTTATCTGTGATGAACTGCCTAATATAGCATGACAACAAAAGAACAAAAAATAAAAATCTTTGAAAACACAATTTCAGGGCTCAGAATGATCGCTGATTCAAATAAAAAACTAGATGTACATGAAAAGCTAGAAGAAAAATATCGAAGATTACAAACATATTAGATCTTTAATTCCTCTGGTTTCTGAAACTGTATGGTCTGAAAAATAACTTCCAGTCAAAGATTACAATAGTAATCTTGATTTGAACACAAATTTTGTAAGTTTTTGCATTGCTGATCTAGTTTACGCCCTTTCTTCTGTTCAATTTTGCTTTTGGAAAATTTGTGGATTCTTCAAATTCCTTTTCTTTTCTTTTGGCTGTCTCTCTTTCCTCGTCTGTCTGCTTGCGAATAACAAGATCATTGATATCTGTAAAATTCTTGCACTTTTCGCATAACCATAATGTGGTCTTTTCTGCTTCAATATACTTTGGTAATCGTCTACTGCTGCATTGCTTGCAAAATAACGTCATCTGTTTTTGTTGGAATTGTGGCCTTAAGAATGTTGGACTGTTCCCCAACACGCTTAAGACCAATATACAACAAGGAAAATTATGGGCTTTGCAGATAAAGTTCTCGGATATCAACAAAAGAAGCTGGCAGAAGCACAGGACAACCTTCGGAGACACTTGGACAAGATGAAGCAGCTCAAAGATGTGGGAACGAAAAAGGAGATTGCAAACGAAGAGAAGATGGTCAAGATCTGGAGTTCAAACGTTGAGAAGATTAACAAGGCCATTGAGAAACTGAAGAAAAAATAGGATCTGCCAACAGACTCAAGCCCTCTATGCAGTTCCTAGGACTGTACAATGGCGTCTGGCTTCAAATTTGCAAAGTTCAAACTCAATCTGCCGCGATTACCGGAAATAAAGATGATCAGGACTCGGTGGATTTCAGTTACGCTTAAGTTTAAAATCGTTCTGACAAATTTATGGAAGGCTCTGAAATTGCAAAACGAGACCATCAGAGAAACAAATCTGAAATTGTAAATCTAGTCAAAGAGATGTTTAGTCAAGACAAATGGGGTGATGAGAAATACAAGAAAAAGCTTCAAGAATTAGTCATAAAAGATGAGGAACTGGTCAGAGACGTTATTGCAAAAATCAAACTGGAAAAAGGATTGGAATGAAACCAGAATCAATTAAAATATTGACAGGCGAAATTGACTACAAACTTGGCCGCATTGAATTCTTTAAGACAAGACTAGAAGAATGGGAAAACAAGGAAGATAAAGAATATGACCAATCGCTGCGACGACTTGCCAAGCTAATAGATGAGACTGCAAACCTTATTCAAATAATGAGATTGGAGGAACTTGACGAGTTTGACAAGTATCAAGAGATTTTCAAAAAACTAAACACTCATGACAAGCAATGACATCTGCATGGTTTGATAAGTTCTAACATGATCTGATTCCAAAGAAAATAATTATCAATAGGATAAAATCAGCGTCATTATGAACGCGCTGGATTATTTGATAAAACAAAATGATCAAATTTCAATGTCAATGCCTGAATGTGACAATGTCAATACTGATGGGCAAGATGGCGAGTAGGATATGGCCGAATCACCGCTTTCAAAACTGGATGATAAGGGTGTTTTCACTATTATGAAAGTTGAGAACGTTGAAAAAAAAGTTGGGAAAGAAACCATTGCTGAAATAATTGAAACTGAAGAAGAGTTTGACGGAGTAAAGAATTTTTATACGTCGAGGATGATTGTGGGAAATTTTTTGATAACGGCAGATCTACTCAATTAGCCCAAGACATTCAGAAGGGGAAAAATACCGAGTAAAAATCATCAAACAAAGATTTGGCAATGGAATACTTTGGAAAATCACTTGAAATAAACTCTGAGAGAATCGTAACCATAAATGGCATAGCAAATGCTCAACTAAAATCAGGAAATCTGGTACGGCAGAATCTTACTATGATGATACCTTGGATATTGACAGAAACAACTCTGATGCTCTGTCGAGTTTGTTGTCAATATACCTGTAACAAGATGATCAGGACAAAGTCAGTGAAATGATAAACAAACTTGCACAATTCAGAGAGCAAGTCATTCAGTCATTAATAGAGCAGGGAGAGTGGTTTGCAGAACGTGGATCTGATGATAATGCAAAGCAATTATTTGAGAAGGTATTACAGTTAGATCCTGGGAATAAAATTGTTTTAGAATTGCTTAGTGCTGTTACCTAATCTTATATAGGATTATGAAAATTCAATTAAGAACTAGTAAAAAAATCTTAATTGTAAGTGAATGTACAAAGATTGTGGGATTTTGAAAAAAGAAATCAAGCGTATTGAACCATTTGTATGGTTAAAGGAAAAAAAATTTTTCTCACCCGGAAGAAAAGGATTCTTAATCTTAACAACCGATTCCATAGCTATTGTAACAAGTAGCAGTTCTGAAAATTTAAAGGAGGAAAAAGTAGATGGTGCTTGGAAAGACCTAGGCAAAGATATTGCACGGGGAATGGGTGTTGACACAGAACATGAAATATCTCATTTAATCGGGAAATACACCTATGAAGATTTTGAGCAGGATATGAAGAATGATCTTAATTTTGAGATTAAGTTTGACAGTATAATCCGTCTTGAAGTTGGTGACTATCATTTTCTGGCAAATAAATTACTTGTAGTATATCAAGATGGAAAGAAAGAACGCAAATATGATTTTATTAAAATAAAACGGATAGAAGAACGGAGTCCACTCGATATAACGGTTATAGGTACGATGTATGATTGGGAAAATGTAAAGAACATGTTTTTATCTTTAAAAGATAAGAAATAAAGTTCTGTTAAAATAAAACTAGATTATTCACAATCCTATCTAAGATTGTGAAAAAATAGATAAAGAGAAGAATTGTTTCTTATGCAGTCCTGATTCAGGTAAATTTTTGAGTGCAGCATCAATTCGTTCTAGGATTAGGGTGGAATCTGGAATGAGATTGACAAATTCTCCATAATTATCTAAATTTTTTAATTTTTCACAATAGGTATGAATGGATACGCGTGCAAGTGTAACTTCCTTTAAAATTGGAATTCCGAAAGAAAATAACTCATCAATTTTTCCGTCAGGAAAGTTTGAGACGTATGTAACATTAGCAGAACTTCAAGCCTGTGAAAGTAAAACCTTCTACAGGATTCTTGAAGGATATCAGTTCATACCCGAATCTGATATTTATCCATACCGTGATTTCATTCAAAAATTATACCAGAAAAGAATGGAACTAAAACAACAGAACAATCCTTTGCAGTTGCCAATCAAGATAATCCTGAATTCCATCTATGGCAAGACAGGGCAGAGTGTAAATCATATGATTGGAAATCTATTCAATCCCGTAATCTTTGCCTTTATCACCGGCTTTTGCCGTGCCCAATTGTACGATTTTGTGCGTAAAAATGGCATTGAGAAGGATGTAGTGTTCTTTGCCACGGATTCCATATGCACCAGAAAGAGACTTGGTGTGAATTCTACAGAACTGGGTGATTTTTCCTTTGACAATGAGGCTAGTGACGTGTTTGTTTTACAGAATGGTTTCTATCGGTTCAATGGCAAGTGGAAGCAGAGAGGTCTAGGCAAACTAAATGGCAAGGAAATTGAGCATCTAGATACATTTGAGAAGAACAGGAGATTATACTATAGTTTTGTTGTAAATAGGAATAGCAGGTTAAGATCATCCATTCTTCAAAATAGAATTGGAGACATTGGTAAAATCAAACCGCAAACAAGAGAGTTTAATCTTAATGCAGACAGGAAGAGGTTTTGGTTGGGAAGAATTGAGAGTATGGATGATGGAAGAATGAATGAGTCAATGCCATTACCCTTATCTCATATCATTATTAAAAATAAAATAGAAGGATTATAAATTGAAAGAGTAGTATAAAATATTAAATTAAAGATACATTTACAAATTTCATTAGTGCATTATGTACTAGGGGTCTTCATGACAGACTGGTACGTTCCCGCAAGATTTGCAATCTTGTAGAGCGTAGTATAACGCCTGCCATGAGACAATTTTTCATAAGATGTCCAATTATTAATAGTCTATTTCTTTTTTCCAATCTGGATCAGATCGGGATCTTTTCCCTTGTTTTTATCTTGACATTTAGCTTGTCATCTCAAAACATAGCACAATTTTGTTCGTAAAAAGGGGGGGGGATTCTATTTTTACTCTTTGTCGATAAGCTCGTTAACACTTGGTATTCTGATCACTCAATCAGGATCGCAGGCTTGAACGGCCTTGCATGCCTTGCCTTGCCCTTGGGATCATAAATGTCGCTGTCTGATTCAGAGTACACCTGTATCTCCACCCCGAACTCTTTTCTGCCAATGTCTCCTAGTTCCAAAGACAAGAATTCTTTCTCATCAAACCCCTTTGATTTCAATTTCATCTCTTTGATAACCTCTGACTCTGAATGTAAATCCTTGATTACTTTTTGTATATAGTCTGGCATCTTCTTGGCTTCTCTAGTCTCAGGGTCTGCAATCAACTCTTTCATCACATCCCCCATGTTGTTTTGACCTCTCACCATTATGCCAAGTATCTTGCGATATACGGTTAGTCTGAACTGATCGGAATTGACATAGATTACAATCTTTTGCGGAGTGATCTTTGTAACTCTGAGTATGTTTGCAATATCGTCAATTGTTGATTTGAGTAATTCTTCTGCCTGGATTGATGTGGCATCGACACTTTCTTTGGAATATTCAGGCCAAGCTGATTTTGACACTTGGTTGGAATGTCCAAGTCTTTCCCACATCTCTTCAGATATGTGTGGGGCAAATGGAGACAGCATTGCAACTCGTACGGAGATTATCCTGTGCAATATCCCTGAAATGTTTTTCCTTCCTTTTGCCTCTGTCCTTTTTCGATACCAGCTTAGATCAGATTCAAATGAAAACAAAATATCATGCAAGGCTTCTCGCAGCCTCATCTTCTCGATTGCGTCAGTCACCTCAGATATCATGCTCTGGATTTTAGATAAGATCCACCTGTCCTCAGCCTCTAAATTATCAATTTTCCCTTCTTTTGTATTGGAGCATTCCTCAAGAAGTGACTCTAGCTTGTTTTGAATGCCAGAGACTGATTCCATGTTAAAGTCAGCGTCTTGCAGTAGCTCTGCTGATGATATTATTGCCAGTCTGATCGGGTCTGCACCATGATCCCTGATTGCGGTTCGGAGCGGAATGATATTTCCCATGCTCTTTGACATTTTAGCGCCATCCATCATTACAGAGCCGTTAACTACAATCTCTTTTGGCCAGTATTTTCTATCAAATATTGCGACGTGATTTAGCACAAAAAATGACAAGTGATTCTGAACCAAATCCCTGCCCGAATGACGAGAGTCTACTGGATAGAAATACTGGAACTCTTTTTTCATCATCTCGATGACCTCTCTTGGCAACTTTGAAGTCTGGGCAGCTGATGCAATGTTTCCCCTGTCTAGGAAAATATAGTCAAAGAACTCTTTGGTGAGGTTCTCTGGAGATACTGTTCCATCATTTACAAATCGTGAAATGGCATAGTATGCCATGTAGATTACGCTGTCTGACAGGCTCTCTACAATCCAGTCCTTGTCCCATGGCAGTTTTGTTCCAAGTCCCTGCTGTCTTGCACATGCTCGCTCGTGTAGCCAGTCAATCACGTCTTTGAACTCTGTCTTGATTTTGTTAGGCAGGATGTTCATCCCGTCAAGACAATCTCTTGCCTTTTCTTTCCATTCCTCATCCCCGTAATTCAAAAACCATTGGTTTGATAGAATCTTTACGACACATTCGGTTCCGCAACGACACCTTACAGGACCGTTCTCAAGTACTGGGAATCTTTCTAGATGTCCGTTATCCTGCAGCCATTCCCTTACCTTGTCTCGTCCAAACTCTACTTTGATTCCTTGGAATTTCCCGCATCTGTCATTTAATTTTCCGCCGGTAAACTCTTTGAGGTATAGCTCGTTTGTTGCCTCTTCTAGTTTTTGATCAGATTGGTTAGTTACCCCCAGTCTTTCACATACATCTCTTGCTGGAATGTCGCCATATCCTTCAGTGACTATGACTGGAATGGGCTCAATCTTTAAGGCTAGTTCGTGGCCTGCGGCCTTTAAATCCATCAATGCCTGGTAGTCTTTTGGCGCATGGGCTGGCACTGACATTACCAAACCTGTCCCCATGCCAGGCTCTACAAAGTCTGCCTCTAGTACTGGAATTTCTGAGCCATTGTGAAGCGCGGTGGCGTATTTTCCAATTAACTCACTGCCTACAATGTCCCCTTCAATTGAAATCTCTTTTTCAAAGAACTCTAGTTTCTTTGCACATTCTTCTGACACTATCCACCTTTCATTATCTGCTTTGATCTTTTTGTAAACAGTATTTGGATTCGCCCAGAGATTAGTGACCCCAAAAATTGTTTCAGGCCGCAGTGTTGTGACTGGAAATATAAAATCATCCAGCTTGAATTTGACTAGATAATTCTTGTCATCGATCTTTGGTTCTACGTCTCCCATCGTATCATGCTGTGATACTGGGTTTTGATCACGTGGACACCATCCAACTGGATGAGAGCCCTGAATGATTCTGCCGTTTTCTTTGAGGGTTGTGATCTGCCATTCGATAAACTTTTGATAGCCTGGAACTATGGTTGTAAACTCTCTGCGCCAATCAATGGAATACCCCATCTCAATCATGCCAGATTTTATCTCCTCATGAAAATAGTCTGCAATCTTTATTGGCTCTACAAATGTTTTGATGTCCTCTTCTGGAACATGGTAAATGTTTCTCAACCCGTCCAAGATCTCTTTTTCTTGAGATTGAATTCTCTTTGCCATCCCAAGCACTGGCGTTCCAGTATAATGGAACCCCATTGGAAACAATACGTTGTATCCTTGCATTCTGTAAAACCTTGAATGAACATCAGCCAGTGTGTATGTTCTACCGTGCCCAATATGTTGCGGTGAGTTGGGATACGGGTATGCAACTGTTATGAATTTTTTTTCCTTGTCATTTGGATCTGTCTCAAAGTCTTTGGTTTCGTTCCACCTTTTTCTCCATTTGTCTTCAATCGCATTCCAATTAATCGTCATAGATCACACTTGTCCTAAAACCATTGATTTTGCTTTGGCTATTGCAGCGTCTTTTTTAGATGTGTCTTTTCCACCGCCTTGGGCAAACTTGGCATCTCCTCCGCCTGACCCGCCCAAAATTGAGGCTATCTCCTTGGCAATTGTACCTGCATTGATCCCTGACTGCTCTCCTGCATACACCATAATGCGTACAGTTGGACCAGATTCAAATATCCCGCAAAACGCAGTCTTTGGATCCTTGGCTATCAGTTTTTTGCCAAAATTTTGATGGAAATAATCGTCATATTGCTCACTTGCAGTAAAGCACAGATTGTCTTTGATTGTAATTTCATCAATTTCGCCGGATTCTCCGTCTAGAATCTTCTCAAGCAACATTGGAATCTTCTCTCTTGCTTTTTGCTTATTTGCCTCTCTTCTTCTTTCTTGCTCCTCTTTTTGCGCAGCCTCTTTCTCTTTTTGTTTTGATTCTGTCTCTTGTTGCTTGACATGCTCAAATGCAGTTGGGCCTGAGACAAACTCTATGCGAACAACACCGTCTTGAATTCTTTTGGTCTTTGTAATCTTGATTAGCTCAATGTCTCCAGTATTTTTGACGTGTGTCCCACCACAAGCCTCAATGTCTCTGTCTTTAATTGATACGATTCTTACTGACTTTACCGGAACTACTCCTCCTTGGTAAATTCTAAATCCGTACTTTTGCTCTGCAGTTCCTCTGTCAAAGTATTCGATGGAGACAGGAAGATTCTGTCTTACCATGTTGTTTGCAGCATCTTCAATCTGTTTTACCTGCTCGTCAGTCAACGATGAATGGTGTGTGATGTCTAGCCTGGCATGATCATCGTCTTTGAATGCAGAGTGCTGCCAAATCCATGACCCTAACACGCTTCTTGATGATGCATTGATGATGTGAGTACTGGTATGATTTTTAGTAATGTTTGCACGTCTTGTTGCATTTACTACGCACTTTACAGTCTCTCCTTCTTTTGGAGTACCGCCTTCTAGTTGGTGAACGATTATGTGTGCATGTTTGTCGACATTGATTACATTGAATCCTGCAATGGTGCCGTGATCCGGCTCCTGTCCCCCGCCCCTTGCATAAAACGAAGTTCTATCTAACACGACTTGATCATCAAATACCTTGATGACCTTTGCATCAAACTCCATTGGGTCATCCTTGTAAAACAGAGTATCAGTTTCTGGCAGTTCGTCCAGCGGTAATTCTGTAATCGCCTTTTTCTTTTCAGACTGGTGCAAGTCAGATAGTTTGGAGTAAAATGAAGACGGAATCTCCGATATTGCATTGACTTCCTTGAGGTATTCGGGCGTGATCCCGTCTGACTCGTACAGTGTGATGAGCTCATTAACACTAGGCATGCCTTTCTCACGAATCTTTTCGGCCTTTTTCTTCATGTGCACTTTGGATTCTTCATACCGTTGTGATTCTATCTTGAGAATCTTTTTGACATCTTCTCTCTTCCCATCAAGCTCAGGATACGTGTCCCTGAGATAGTCAATGTGGGTATCAATTAGATCATCTATATCCAGTTTGAGATCTAGCTTGCTAATTGTTGCATTGATTCTTCGCAACATCATTCTTAGGTTGTATCCACCGCCAACATTGCTTGGCAATGCGCCATCAGCAATTGCAAATATCAAAGTTCTAAGATGATCTGCAATCAGATACGTCCCTTCAAGCGGTGTGATCATTTTGTTTAGTTGGCCGTCTGTTACTCCAGCCTTCTTTATTGCATGGCGTCTTACATCGTTGAGATCCTCGAAACTATCCAATGCCTTTGCGATTTCCGTAAAGTATCTTCGTAAAATTTCTGAATCTGAATCAATTCCAATTTTGTCAAATAATTTCTGATTGATCGGGCCAAAACAGCAATCATATGCTGTAGGCGTTCCCATCGTAATCCATGCAAATCTTTCAAGACCCGCACCCATGTCAATTACTCTTTGGTCAAGTGTTGTGTGTTTTCCCAACTCTCCCTGAAATTCAGTAAATACTGCATTTCCTAATTCTAAACCTCTGACAAAATACTCTAGTGATGGGCCAAAAGAACCGCCTCCTGCCCAAACGTCTTCTACAAAAATTACCTCTTCTTTTTTAATCCCAAACTGATCAGTAAGCAACATGTAATCCAAATCCACACACTCGTCTTTCCAATACCCTTCTCCCTCTGGAATACTGTGCTGCCCGATCATGCAGAAACTTGAAAAATGCCTGCCTGTGACTCCGACATTTTCCAAATCTTTGAAACGCAGGCAAGTCTGTGGAACTACTAGTGGGTTTGCAGGAAATTCAAAGACCACCTTTGAACCCATAACTCTCTGAAAGTCAACAACAGATGCGATTGTAAAATACAAGTCATCGCGCCATCTGCAGACAACAGGGTATCTGCTAACTGATGTGTGGTTGTTTTTTACAAAAAATTCCTCAACTTGTTTCCACGCCTGCGTGTAATCAAACCGCTTGGCTGTTGGCGGCTCGCCGATAAATGAATAAGTATCGTCTGCATCATCAGGGCACAAATCTCGTCCAGTACTCAGAGTCCAAAAGAATCTGCCACATTTTGAACAGGATTTTCTGATAAAGCCCTGCTCTTCAAATAATTCTACCTTGTAGTATCTGTCAGGATTTGATGAAAATTCCTTCAGAATCTCTTTTTTGTCCAATCATGAGGCCTCCTCTAATCCAATATTAAGAATTGTCGATTAATAATACGTTAAAGAATTTGAAATAATTGTTTTTTGTTTGCCTGATTTTGTTGTGTGCTTATTCTGTCAGAAATTTTTTTATCTCTTCAACTGCAGGCCTGTGTGTTTCATCTGGATTAATCAGAGACCATGATTTCTCCTTATCCGTTTTGTCTAGATCCTTGTATCCATACTCCCAAAAAAAAAACATCCTGAATATCCTAAATTTTTAGAATTCTCTAGGAATTTTTTGATTGCTGTTTCTTGCAGAGAATCATCCAATTCTTTTGTCTCTTGACCACATTCTCCAATGATGCATGGTTTTGAGATTCCAAGAGAATCATATCTTGGCAAGTCTCCTGAATCATCATACCTGTGAAAATCAAAAAAATCAACCAATCACTGTATCTTGTTCTTTGCTTTTATCATTCTATAACTTTCTTGAAATCCACATGATACTGCAAGTCCAGTTTTTTGTTTCAATGTGGTTAACGCAAATTTGATGTATTTGACCAAATCGTTCCAGTTGATACTTGTTTCTTTTCTTCTGTCATCATACTTGTTTTGCTCCAACCTTCTGGCTCATTTAACACATCTATTGCCCAAGTCTGATTCTTTATTTCTGGGATGTAAAAGATTTGATATGCTGCGTCTATGAACTCATATCTCTGATTGGTGATCATCTCTTTTGCAAGTCTCAAATATTTTTTCTTTACATCTTTTGATAAATCATCTGCAGTAATTCCCCATGAATTCATCAAGCAAAAGTAAAACTTTATGTTGTATTTTTTTGTAATGGTACATGCATCAACCAAATTGTAGATGAGTTTCTCATCGGGTCCTATGATATTTCCTTGCTCAATAATCAATCCCTCAAATCTCTCAAAGAGCCATAAGCGAACCACCCGTATCCCAATCTCTGAAATATCCTTTATGTATCGCTCAAAGTTCTCTTCTGAAAATGTCGGGTTTGGCTCATAATCAACATCTTGTTTGCGAGTCACATTGTAACCAAAATCATGGTCATACTGGCCATCAACCCAAGGTAAATTGATGCCAACCGTGAATGTCATTTCGTTCCTGACTCTAAAACTGCATCAACTACAATACTAGAGTATTTTTTCATAGGATCTGTCTCGTTATGACTTATCATCCCTCTTGCATCTGCAATTGCGGCAGCTGTCAACCTCTTGTTCACTTCTGCATCAAATACTCCTTCTAATGAGTTGTATGCCCATCCATTTGCACCTGTATTTTGTAAAAGGCCCTTTACATATCCACGAATAAATGTCTCTTTTATTTTTGGACTTTTTTCTTTCCAGTCGATTATGGCTGGTACTGCATCAAGACTTTGTTTTACAATTTTTTCAACTTGTTTTTGCTCAAGCGGAAAATTTTCAATGTATTTCTGTGCTACTGCATATTCGATTGCTTTTTTAAATGCCTGACCGCTTAGACTAGCCAACAATTCATTATACTTTTCATCACCAAAATTATCTTTGATTGATGTTAGTGCAAGGTTCTGAAGTTTCACCTTTTGTTCTTCGGGAATCTTTCCATTATCATCTCTGAGTTCATTCGCTGCTTTACTGTACATCGATACCGTCTTTATTGCATCTTGTGTGATCATCGTGATTTGCTCTGCTTTAATTTGAATGTCATACTTTTCTTTGAAGTATTTTGATGCTATTGGTCCTACTACTGTTCCTACAAGAACCATGAAAAAATTTGATTCTAAAATTTGAATATATGGATTTGAATCAACAGTACATAATTCCCATTCCACACATCCAATTGAAAGTATCATTAGTGCGCCAATAACTCCAAGCGTGGATCCGCAATGTAGTTCATATAATTAGAAAATTTTGTCTTCTCGGCCTTTTTTGAGCCGTCTTTTTTCATATCTGCTGTAGTTTCTTTCATTTCAAGTTCTTCTTTTATTTGCCTGTTTTTTGCCTCAAACATTACCTCATTTTCTTTGCATTTTCTAATTATTCTATCAAAGAATTCTCTTTCTTTTCCACTGAGGCTTTTACTTACCTCATCAAATTCGGATATTTCGTCTGAAATTACTTCATTAATTTTTTTGATATCGATCTCAATTCTTTCCTTTTCTGGTTCATCAGGATCCTGGATTTTTTTTAACTAAATCTCTTGAACGCTCTGTAATCACATTGTAATCTGGACATAATATTATTTTAATACGATTATGATTCGCATGATATTCAATTTTTCAGATCCTGTACGAAACAAGAAGTTTTGTATTTTCTTGGAAGTGTGTAAAAATGATAAAATACAAACTCTAATTATTTACTCATGTGGAAAGTTTGTTAAACATCGTCTAACAAAAAACCCATCTATCAAAGCATAGAAAAATACTTTGGTAACAAAATCATGCTGTTCTGATTTTGGGTATTTTGCATTGATTTAATTTGTAAGAATTATGTCTGATTGGGCAGGAATAAATAGAATACACATGCACCCTAATCATGTTCGGAAGAAAACCTACTCTGAAAGAAGGAACCCAGATATTCTCCGTCAAAAAAAATGGCGAGTTTAATGACTTTATCTTTGGTGTAGTGACTGGCATTGATGGAAGAAAAGTAGGCGTTAATGGCGTCATTGTTAACCCAGTTGGTTTGAAAAATAAGATTGCTCAAGGAAAAACGGGAGAACGCTCACGAGAAATCCTAGAACACCCGACTCCTGATAATGTTGTTTTGGCTCTAGTGTATAGAGTGGAACATGAAAATTTTACAGAGGTCCTAGATCTTGATGTTGACAAGTGTGATATTCTTCCTCCCAAAATTTATGGGATGCTTGATGGCTGGATTCGAGAATCTCTACCGGAATTCATCAATGCTGTTTTGTCTTTGCCCCCTGGGGCTGAAAGGGATGAGGCAAAACGAGTTTTAAAACACAGAATGGATACTCTGGTGGATCCAACCTTGAAACGAACATTATACGCTGTTTGCAGAAGTCTCAAAATTCTCAACTGATTTTAAAATCTCAGACGTAACTTCTCCATAGTTTTATATTATCCAGCAAGAAAATCTCGATACAATGGAATATGTTTATGCTGCTTTACTTCTTCACAAGCTAGACAAAGAAGTTAACGAGGCAAATATCAGCTCAGTTGTTAAAGCATCTGGTGCAGATGTTAATGAAGCCCAAGTTAAAGCACTAGTGGCAGCCTTGGCCGATGTCAACATCGATGAGGCAGTTAAAGCCGCACCTGTAGCAGTTGCAGCCGCAGCCGCACCAGCAGATGCAGCAGCCGGTGGTGAAGCAAAGAAAGAGGAACCAAAAGATATGGGTAAAACCGAAGAAGCAGCCATGGAAGGATTGTCTTCATTATTTGGCTAAACAACTTTACTTTTTTCCAATTTAATTTTGTTCTTTGCTTTTGTCGATTCTTAATTAGCAATATTGCCAACCTACACGAATAATCTGTTCTTGTTTTCTAATGTGTTGAATCATTGGTGTCAGGCATTTTTGAACAAATATGGTTGCAGTGATTGGATCTAAAGGAATCTCTTGCCATGCAGAAAATATTTTGAATACTTGTCTTGACAACTGTAGTTGAAGATGGGATAAATTGTAACGTGAAATTCGGATTAGTTCGCTGCCGTATCTTCTGATCCAATCTATGTCATTTTGGCTAAACTATCGGATGTTTTAGATTCGCCCTTCTTTGTAGTTGTTACTGGTATCAGATTGCCTGCAATAAGGTATTACTGGAATTCCAAGATACAAGAAATTCATGCTGGTGTGTAGCCTTTTGCTTGTCCTGCGACCGCTCTTGCTTGAGCCTCTGCTTTTTGCAAAATTTGCTCTTTTGTCTCGCCTGTCATGAATCCTGACTCTATAGACAATGAGTGGGCATGTTGTGCTGCCTTGCTAAGAATCAATGAAATGTTATCTGCAGTGACATATGCTGCCTCAATGGACAGTGATATTGCTTCTTGGTGTGCTTGTGAGAATAGCACTCTTATCTTCTCAACATTAATTATCATCTCTTCTTCGGCATACCTTGTCCCTTCTTCCAGTGCTGAATAAAGTGAAATTCCAGCCTCTACTGGCTTGATATCTAATTTGCCTAGAAGTGATGCCAATTTTTCACTAATTACACCGCCTTTGGCAACTGGGGTACTGTCCTTTGAAATCCAAATTGTTCCTTGATCAATCTTGGTTGGGATTCCAGCCTCTTTGAATTCTGTAAGCATTGGACCTGGTGCAATGCCTGTATTTTTTGCAGGCACTACAATGTCGATACTTGCAACATCTCCGCCTCTTGCGGCCATCATGATCTTGTTTTTGGCCAGTAAAACATTGAGTTTGAATGGCGACATGTTTGTAAACATAAACATGCATTGCCCTTCCAAGTCTTTGGCAATTTCTTTAATTCCTGAAACATCGACTTTGTTTAGTGCCAACTGTGCAACCTTGTCTTTAATACTTACAAACTCAACTTCACCCTTGAAAGTTTTTCTTAATGGTAAAATTTGTGATGAACGTACCTTGCTCATTTTGATAACTGCAATTACTTTGTATTTTTTTGGAAGCTCTTGTAGTTGTTGATACATCTGAGCTTTTCTTTTTGGGTACTCTGTTCTATTTTCATGCATATTTCTTCTTGACCTCTTGGACCTGTTTGACTGGTTTGCCCATCGTAGTTTTTATGATTATTCTTTTCATGTTTTTCTCACCGTTTGGCAGTTTCTTTTCAATTGCACTGATTATTGCATGCGCATTGATTGCCAAATCTGCATCATCCATTGACTCATCACCAATTTTACATGATGCTGACAACGATGCTCTTGTTCTGACTTTGATTGATGATCTGAATCTTTGTAAGAAAGCGTCAATTGATGCATCAAACGGAACTGGCGTAGGCATTTTTCCTCTTGGACCTAAAAGTTGACCCAAAGTTTTACCAACGACTGGCATCACTTTAGTGTCTGCCAAAAAGAAGTCATACTTGTTGATGAATTTTCGAGATTCTCTCTTGTTAGATCCAAACTTGTCTAATTCGGCCGTTCCGATAACAGAGTCTGCTTTTGCTTGTTTTGCCTTTTCACTCATGTCCCCTGTAGCAATAATGCATACCCTTGCAGGGGAGTCTGTCTTTGGAAGCTGAATCACTTCGTTGAGGGCAAACCCCTTCTTTACATCGATATCTTTGAAACTCATAATCAGTTCTATGGATTGCTTGAATTTTTTCTGTTTGGTGGCACCTTTTGCCTCTTTAATCATGTCCACTAACTGAGACTCTGTAATCATTACGAAGGTTTTTCTAGATAGCCTACTTAAAATCGTTTAGAGATTGAGATTTCTCATAATAATTAATTCTAAAAAATTCTATATTTTCGACAAAATATTTAGAATTTCACCCGAATTTTGGTCAAAACCTACATATATTAAATCATAACCTGGTTTTTCTAATATCTTGCATAAATTTGATGAATTAGATATGAAATTGCTTTTTGAATTGACCCGTGATGGCTCTATCTCTGTCCCTACGCTTTCTACAAAACTAGGAATTAATGCCTCTGTCCTTTATAGCAGAATCAAAAGACTGATGAAGAAAAAACTAATCAAGAAATTTACTATTGAGATAGATGACTCCCTTTTGGGAATAGGTGTCAAGGCAACTGTTGGAATCAACAGAGATCCAAAGTTTAAGGATTCAATTCATAAAAAACTCATGGAAACTGCAGAAGTTATCGCAATCTCTGAAGTGACGGGAAGATTTGATATCCTGATTCACGTCTACGCAAAGAATCTTGAGGCACTTCATTCGGTGGTAATAGAAAAAATTGGTAAAATTGAAGGCGTACAAAACTCCGAAACCTTTGTAGAGTTACAAAAGACAGCTAAAGATCCTGTTTACTTGATTACTTAAGGGAATTTTGCATCCCATTTACCGTCGTTAATCTCTGCGGTGATCTCTTTTGGAGTCTTTCCCTCTACTTTAACTCCTAATGCTAGGCATGTGCCGATGATGGTCTTTGCTACTGATTTTAATGAAGTAGCGTAAGATTTGTCAAGTTTAGTCTTTGCTACTTTGATAACTGCATCTAGTGTAACATCTCCTGCCCACTGTGTTCCTGATGCTCCTGAACCCTTTGAAATTCCAGCCTCTTTCATAATAAGAGCTGCGGCTGAAGGAATGCCGATTTCAATATCGTATTTTTTTGTATCTGTATTGACAATGACTGTTACTGGAACTTTCATTCCTTCAAAATCTTTAGTTTTGTCGTTGATGGATTTAATGACTTCCATAATGTTAACTCCCAGAGGACCTAATGCTGGACCCAATGGCGGACCCGCAGATGCTCCTCCCCCCGTTACAAGTGATGATACTTTTTGTTCGCCCATGCTTAATTCCCTTAATATGAAAAATTTAATCCTTGCTAAGCCTCACTTAGCTTTAGGTAGTTTGCGTCTACCGTGACTGGTAATTGATATGATGCATCTAGCAAAACTACAGTTGCCTCTTCCTTGTCAACATCTATTCTGGTGATTGTTGCCTTCATTCCTTTGAACGGACCTCCTGTAATCTCTACTATGTTATCTACTGCTAATTGTGAAACTGTTGATTTCTTGACAAGGTATCCTTCGATGTCCTTGAATTCTAACTCTCCTCTCAATTGACCTCTGATGTGCCTGACTCCTTCTACTGCCATATATGCATCGCTAGGGTTGATTGCTTCAATTACAACATATCCTTTTAGATTGTCAACTAACAGAACTGATTGAATGTTGATCTGATTTGCATTTGCTTTTGCCTCTAATAATCTCATTACTACTTTCTCTTGACCTCCTGTAGTCCTAATTGCAAACAAATGTGATTTTATTTCTTCAGCCATTTTTATCTACCAAATGTGATTACCGAAAAGACAAACTGTATTGTAAAACCTATGGCTCCCACTCCGGCTATTCCCATTAACACGAGTCTAAGATGCTGTTGATACTCGTCTTTGTCAGGTTTCTTGGCCATTTTCATAGTATTGACCATATTCTTGACAGTTTGCTTTGGATTCACTGCCTGAAATTAATAAGGTGTCCTTATATCTCTTATCTCATGGAACTACTGGTTGCATATCGAGATGACCCTGCAGGTCATAACATGGCAAAACATCTCTCAAAAGAAATGACTCAAGACGGCGATGTTTTTCGCGGAAAGTATTATGACCTGTTGATTATTCCAACCCCTGCCATTTCATCTGATTGGTTAGAAGAAAAATATGATTATGATGGTTTTATCTTTTTGTCAAAGCATGCTGCAGAGTCAGGAGTATTGGCTTTGACCTGTCACAGTACTGGAAATTTTTCGGATGCAAGATTTGGTGGAAATGAAAGACAAGTTGCAATCCCGTATCCTGATCTACAAAAAACATATCTCCAAACCCTAAAGAAAAACCAGTCACAGTTTCCAGAATTTCAAATCACTATAGAAGCAACTCATCATGGACCTACTGCACTAAGTAAGCGTTCATTGTTCATCGAGATAGGAACAACTGAAAAACAATGGAATGACGTATCATTGTGTAATTCAGTAGCAGATTTGGTACATGAAGTGATGTCTCACCCAATCAAAAAAAACCCTGTTGCCATCTGTTTTGGTGGAACTCACTATCCTTCAAAATTCACCGATATGCTGCTTAACGGTAAATATGCCCTTGGAACAGTGATTCCAAAACATGCATTAGGTGAGATTGATCAAATGCTGTTCTTGCACATTCTTGCACAAAACAAACTTGCAAAAACTGCTCTTTTAGATTGGGGAGGATTAGGCTCTTACAAGCAAAAGATTCTATCTTTTCTTGAATCAACCAATCTTGAGGTAATCAGGATTTGAATCTCCAACAAAAAATTTACAAAAAACTACTCGAAGTGCCAAAAGGTCAAATCACAACTTATGGTGATCTTGCAAAGGCTGTCGGATTGAAAAATGGACAGCGCGTTGTAGGACAAATAATGAACAAAAATCCACACCCTGTGATTATTCCATGCCATAGAGTTGTAATGTCAACTGGTAAAATTGGCGGATATGCATATGGGGAGCATGTTAAGACTAGGATGTTAAATGATGAAGGAATACAAATCGAAAACGGGAAGATTGTAAACCTAAAAGACACTCTTTACAGATTTTAACTCTGTCGTTTTTCTTTAATCTCATCCATGAGCATTCTGAGGTGGGCTTTGTTTCTAACGGTGTTTCCTCCGACCTTTTTGTATAATGCCCAGAACTCTGGATTGGTCAAATCTTTTCGGTCCTTTGCAATTTTCAGTAATCGTCTTAGTGCTCTGACCTTTGCAACGTATACTTCTTTTTTGCCAACTCTTGCACCTTTTCTGCCTTGTTTTGAACCTTGAGTTGTTCCTCTTTTGTTCTTCTGGGATTTCTTCTGATGTGCTCTGCCTTTGGATGTTCCGACAATTGGTTTGATTCTGATAGTATTTGCAGTGATTAAACTCCTGATGTTTTGTCTAGTGATTGCATCTGCAACATCATCCAAATGATCAGCGTCAAATTTTATTCTATGAATCCCGACACCAGTAACTCTGGCTGCCAGTCTTTTCTTAGCTTTAAGATTTACTACCACTTGCACTCACTCTTGCATTAAAAATTTTGAACTTGCTTTCAATTGCTTTGACAATGATCTCTTTTCTCTTTCTAGTACCAACACTGTGTCCAAATCTGACACCGTCTTTTTTTGGATCTAGCTTTTCTAAATCTCTTAAATTGTAAACTAGGTTATCTGTAAATCCTGATGGGTGTAATCCTCTGGATTCTTTCGGTCCTCCGAATCCTACTTTGACCAGCCCTGGACGGGTCCTGCTTCTTTGTTTTCTCTGATGGTGATCAATTCCTTTTGGCTTTCTCCAGTTTGTTTGGAGTCTTACATAACGCCAGCTTTCTGGTCTGACAAATTCTGGATTGTGTTCTTTAACTTCCTTCCTCTTTGCAATCAGTTCTTTGTTGATAACCATTAGATTCAGTCTTGAATTTTGAAATAAATACGTTCCTAGATGATATGTGATTCTTGATAAGAAAAAGATAATAAGGAAACTTAAAGTAGGTTCTGTATCTCATGACCGCGCCTGGGATTTGTAATTCTTCTTTTGGAGGTATAATCCTCTGACTCAAGTATCTGGTGCTGCAGCAACTGAAAAATTTTTGTCACAATTGACTCAATTCGGAATCAAACCATCCAAAGTCTACAGAAATCTAAGCGCTGATGAAATGGTGAGATTAGCAGTAGAACGAAAAGAGGGCGTAGTGAACTCTACGGGCTCTCTATCTGTCAACACTGGAAAATATACTGGCAGGTCTCCTGATGATCGCTTTATTGTGTATGATGATAAAACTCGCGATACCATTGATTGGGGCAAGATCAATCACCAATTCCCATCAGATAAATTTCAAAAAATCTTTGAAAAAATGAAGCAATTTGTAACTGACAAAGAGCTTTTCATCTTTGACGGCTTTGTTGGCGCAGACCCGAAAAATCGTTTGCCTATAAGAGTGATCAATGATCGTGTTTGGCAAAGCATGTTTTCAAGAAATCTGTTTATCCGACCCACTGATGAAGAGTTAGAAAAACATGAGCCTGAATTTACAATTCTATGTATTAATGACTTTTATGCAGTTCCGGAAATTGATGGAACCAGAACTGACATCTTTATTCTGATTGACCTGACCCGAAAAATTGTTTTGATTGGTGGTACAGAGTATGCCGGCGAGATGAAAAAATCAATGTTTGGCGTAATGAATTTCCTATTGCCTGACCGCGGTGTTTTTCCAATGCATTGCTCTGCAAACATTGGTGAGAAAGGCGATACTGTGCTGTTCTTTGGGCTATCTGGTACTGGTAAAACTACTCTATCTGCAGATCCTAACAGAAAACTAATCGGTGATGACGAACACGGTTGGTCTGACGATGGCACTTTCAATTTTGAAGGTGGCTGTTATGCTAAATGTATCAATCTTAGTCAAGAGGCTGAACCAGAAATTTGGAACGCAATAAAACCAGGTGCGGTTTTAGAAAATGTGGTTCTAAAAAACAATGTCCCAGATTATGATGATAATAGCCTAACCGAAAATACTCGTGTTGCTTACCCATTAGACTTCATTCCAGGCGCAGTGATTCCAAGTGTTGGTGGCAATCCAAAAGTGGTAATATTTTTGACTGCTGATGCACTAGGAGTCTTACCACCTGTCTCTAAACTCACCAAAGAGGGTGCAATGTATCATTTCATGTCTGGTTACACCAGTAAGTTGGCAGGAACTGAAAGAGGAATCAAAGAACCAAAATCCGTATTTTCAGAATGTTTTGGAGCCCCTTTCATGCCTAGGCCCGCGTCAGTTTATGCCAAACTACTTGGAGAAAAAATTAATCAGCATGACGCCGTAGTTTATCTTATCAATACGGGCTGGTCTGGCGGTCCATATGGAGTTGGAAAGCGAGTCAAGATCATGTACAGCCGTGCTATGATCACAGCTGCCCTCTCAGGCGCATTGGATCTTGTAAAGTATAGGCATGATGATTTGTTTAATCTTGACATCCCAACTGAAGTGGATGGCGTCCCCTCTGAAATACTTGATCCAAAAAATACTTGGATTGATAAGGATTCGTATGATCTTTCTGCCAAAAAATTAGCTCAGATGTTTGTTGAAAACTTTAAGAAATTTGAAAACGTATCTCCCAAGATTGTTGCCGCAGGCCCTAAACTTTCACAATAGAACGTTTTCTTTTTAATCCGACCATTCCTATTATAGCTACAATCACTGCAATGATAATGATCTGTTTTTCTGGAATGTTTATCATGTCTAATTCATTGTAATTATCTGAAATCGAACTAATCCCAATTGTATTGTATGCGTTTGATGAATTCTCGCCAACTCTGATCTTGGCCTCAATCCAGTATTCTGCGTTTTCATTTATCTTGATTGAATCTTTTTTGAATGGCGTTGCAGTTGCAGTCTTTGTTTTTCCATCTTTGCTGTTTATCACTGAAATTTTTGCAAAGCTCCATTTGTCTGGATGATTGATGTCAAAAAATAGTCTTTGATCTTGCTGTGTCACTGACACTGAACCTGGCGTGTAGTGGAGTAAAAATGGAATTACGTATCTTACGTTCTCATGTTTGATTATTGTCTTGCCTTCATGGTCTCCAAAATTATCTTCAGTCATGTTCATCTTAATTCGTAATGTGTTTGCTTCCAGAAAATATGCGAATTTAATAAATTCCGGCCCCTCAAAATTTACTTCTAAATTATCCAATGTACTATCAATTAACTTTAATTCCAATTGCTGCTCTGCAACAGCCTTGTCAGATGATATGTTGATTACAAAGTTTGGCGGCATAATGATTAGTTTTGCATTATGTGCATTTCCTATGTCTAATCTTCCAGATCCTGCTTCGTTAATTGAAAATTCATTATCATAGGCATCTGAAACAGGTTTACTTGTTGTCAAAAGCAGAGATCTAAGTTCGTGATGATGCAATTGAGGGTTTTTCTGTAATAGTAATGCTGCAGCGCCACTAACATGTGGTGCTGCATAACTTGTTCCACTTGTAAAGTTGTATCCTCCGTTATTTTGTGTAGTGTTAATGTATGCGCCAGGAGCTACCAAATCCGGCTTTATGTAAAATGGTGAAACCGGTCCCCTTGAACTAAAATATGCTACAAAATCTGGATTATAAAACAAATTCAAAGTTGCATTGGTTGTTTTAGTAATTGATTCTTTAATTTTTAATCCATCATCTCTGTCTATTGACACTACAGGAATTTGTGGCTTGTATTCTGGCTCAATAAACTCGTGAATCAATTCACCCAAAAAAATCCCTGGTTCATTATTATACACCATTAACGCTTTTGCACCTGCATTTGCAGCGTTGGTTTCTTTGATTGAAAAATACAACAACTCTCCTTCTACATCACTACCTCTCTCGACAATTACCACTGCATCTTTTACATCCGTGTATTTGAAATCATCTATTTTTCCATAATTTGCAAAAATCAATTTTCCGGTAATTGGTTTTTCTAATTTTGGAGATCCAACCATAGGAATTATAGTATATGGTTTTTCATTAATTTCCAACGTTGCCACCATGCTGGAAGTAAGATTGTTGTATGTAGCACCAACTGTAACTGAACCGAAATCTCTGCCTGGACTGCCAATTGTCTTTAATGCTGGGCCATCATTTCCTGCGGCAGTTACGACAAAAATTTCTCTTTGCAATGCATGATTAACTGCACGATCAATTGGCGCATTGGTTTTGTTTACGCCCAAACTGATATTGATGATGTCTACGTCATCCTCTATTGCTTTCTCAATTGCTCTGATGATTAAATCTGAAGATACTCCTTCACCGTCTTCTGAAACTTTGTAGGCAAGAATCTTTGCCTTTGGTGCAATTCCTTTAATTTTACCATCAGCTGCAATTACTCCTGCCACCTGAGTACCATGACCATTTGTATCCATTGGTGGCTCATCTTCATGGATAAAGTTGTAACCGCCGATAACTTTTCCGTCATGACCCCATCCAAACAAATCCGGATGATTGAAATCTACACCTGTATCTATCACTGCGACCTTTACTCCAGTTCCATCAATCCCATCTGTTCTGGGAATGTCTGTCCCAACAAATGGCACACTTCGCTGTAAATATGTCCTAATTTCATTCTCGGACTGAAAAGTATAAGCCAAAACAAAAACCCCTACAAACACTAGAGAAAAAATTACTGATGATCTCACAAATTACCTGTCAAGTTTAGTAAGTAAAAACGAATTGCTTCATAAAGCAATAAATTGAATAAATTCCCATGTACACTTATGGGAAAATACACTCTTCCTAAAATGCCATATGCTTATGATGCATTAGAACCTCACATTGACGCAAGAACTATGGAGATTCATCATACAAAACATCATCAAGCATACACTGACAAGCTAAATGCAGCCCTTGAAGCATGTCCTTCTGAAATTCAAGAAAAAGATATCATTGACATCCTGTCTGGTATCTCATCAGTTCCAGAGACTCAAAGAAGTGCAGTTAATTTCAACGGTGGTGGATATGATAACCACAGGCTATTTTGGAACAACATGAAACCAAATGGAGGCGGAGAGCCTGGAGGTTCAATTGCAGATGCAATCAAAGATTCCTTTGGAAGCTTTTCTGACTTCAAAGAGAAATTTTCATCTACTACCGCAGTGATTCAAGGTAGTGGTTGGGGATGGTTAGTATACAATCCTTCTTCAAAAAAGGTTGAATACAAATCAATGCCAAACCAAACAAGTCCAAGAACTGAAGGTCTTATTCCTTTACTAGGCTGTGATGTTTGGGAACATGCATACTATCTTCATTACCAAAACAAAAGACCGGATTACATCAACGCATGGTGGAATGTGGTTAATTGGGATGAAGTAGAAAATAGGTTCTCGCAAGCAAAATAAATTTCTAATTTTTATTTTTTTAAATCCATTTACCTAATTGTGGATTTTTCATTTTACCAAAGAATGAATTTATAACCATCTGAGAAATCTTTGTTGTAAATGAGTGAAGAGCAAGCTGAGCAATTGATGCAACAAATGCAAATGCTTGAAACGTATTTTTCTGATCTGTCTCAAAGAGAAGCGACTTTTGTAAATATTTTTAGAGAAACAATCGCTGCAATTGAATCCATTAAATCCCTTAGTCAGAAACCTGAGTCTGAAACCCTTGTTCCAATTGGAATGGGTACATATATTCCTACAAAAATTTCATCAAACTCCAAAATTATTTTGAATATTGGTGCAGGTGTTGCAGTGGAAAAAGATTTTCCTTCCACCATTAATTTTCTTGAAGCACGGATAAAAGAGATTGAGATTGCTATCAACGACACTACTGCAAAAAAACAAGATGCTGCAAGACGTTTAGAGCAAGGACGGATGCAAATTAATCAATTAATGCAATCTGTTTCCCCTCCAAATTCAGGATAAAATATGTTTGATAAACTTCGTAAAGCATTTTCCAATGCTGCGAAAAGTCTTGGGGAAAAGGAACTCAATGAAAAAGATATTGAAAATATACTTTTTGACTTGGAGATAGCACTCTTAGAATCTGACGTCGCAACTGAAGTGATAGATTCCATAAAATCAGATCTAAAAGAAAAATTAATTGGTTCAAAAGTAGAAAAGAATCAAATTGAAAAATTCGTTAAAGATAGTTTGATTTCAAGTATCTCTGTTTTGTTTGATGATGCAGGAAAAATTGATCTCTTTGAAAAAATCAATGAAAAGAAGAAATTAGGACAACCATTTTTGATCTTATTTGTTGGAATTAATGGAACTGGTAAAACAACATCTCTGGCAAAACTTGCATATCTTTTACAACAAGCAAAATACTCGGTAGTTGTAGCAGCTGCGGATACTTTTCGAGCTGGTGCAATAGAGCAACTACGAGAACACACAAACCGCCTTAATCTAAAACTTGTTGCCCAAAACTATGAATCAGATCCGGCAGCAGTAGCTAGAGATGCTGTACTGTATGCAAAATCCCACAAAACGGATTGTGTATTGATTGACACTGCAGGAAGAATGCAAACAAGTAAAAACTTGATGGAACAAATTGGAAAAATTACTAAAGTCGTAAACCCTGATCTGAAGATTTTTGTTGGTGACTCATTGGCTGGAAATGATACCGTAAACCAAGCACGTGAATTTTTTGAGCATGTAAAATTCAATGGGTCTATTCTAACTAAGAGCGATGCAGATGCAAGAGGCGGCGCGGCGTTGTCAATAGTAAAGATCACTTCGACCCCTATTCTGTTTGTTGGTACTGGACAAGAATACCCTGATCTCGTCCCATTTAACAAGGAAATATTTCTGAAAACTGTTTTTGGTTCTTTGGATGATATAAAAATAACCCCATCTCTTGAACCAGAACCAAAGCCAGAACCAAAGCCAGAACCAAAGCCAGAACCAAAGCCAGAACCAAAGCCAGAACCAAAGCCAGAACCAAAGCCAGAACCAAAGCCAGAACCAAAGCCAGAACCAAAGCCAGAACCAAAGCCAGAATCTCTTTCTTCAGATGATCCCTTTGAAGGAATCAGCAATGATGATATTGCAACTTATTCAGATCTATTTGATATGCCTCCACCTGAAAATGACGATGATGCAATACAATTAGGACATAAAATTCGTGAATGGATTAAAAATGACAGACATAAATCTGGAAAGTCTAAAGTCAAAAAAGATGACAACCTGCTTTATTCTGATGAAGATGTACAAAAACACGATAAAGAAGAAAAACCTAAAAAGAAACGAGGCATATTTGGATTCTTTAAGAAATGAAACTCAAAACAAAAGATTTACTCACTTTAGATGAACTGACTCCAAAGGAGTTTTTAGGACTAATTGATCTTTCCATTAAACTAAAAAAAGAACTCAAACAAGGCAAATACTCACTTCTTTTAAAAAATAAAACCCTGGCAATGATCTTTCAAAAGCCCTCTACTAGAACACGTGTAAGTTTTGAAACAGGAATGTTTCAATTAGGTGGACATGCAATTAACTTGTCATCTAATGACATGCAACTATCTAGAGGTGAATCTGTTGAAGATACTGCAAAAACCCTTTCACGGTATTCTGACTGTGTAATGGCACGAGTTTACGATCATGAGTTACTAAATAACTTATCAAAACATTCAAGCATTCCTGTGATAAACGGACTGTCTGACTCTTTTCATCCTTGCCAAATATTGGCCGATTTTATGACAATAAAAGAAAAAAAGAAAAATCTCAAAGAATTAAAAATTGCCTGGATTGGTGATGGGAACAATGTATGTAACTCTATGATCTATGGGGCTGCATTATCTGGAACTGAAATATCGATTGCAACCCCAAAAGGTTTTGAGCCAGACAAAACAGTAATCAAAGAATCCAAAAAATCAACTAACATTGAACTAACTACAGATCCATTTGTTGCAACTAAAAACGCTGATGTGGTTGTAACTGACACTTATTCCTCAATTCATAATCGTGATCCAAAGCGAATCAAAAAATTCCTGCCGAAATTCCAAGTCAACTCTAAACTAATGAGCAGTGCAAAAAATAATGCGATCTTTTTACATTGCCTTCCTGCAAAAAGAGAACAAGAAGTTACATCATCTGTAATTGATGGGCCTCAATCTGTTGTCTGGGATGAGGCAGAAAATCGTCTTCATATTCAAAAAGCTTTGCTTGCTTCCATAATTCACGCTTAACGTATATAAGAGCAGTTTCAAACTCGGTTTCTATAGATGGCTTATTCGAAAATATTACGAAGGTTAAGGGAGGAAAAGACCAATTATAAGAAACGTGGAACCATGTTGATGGGTAAACGTGATTTTATCACTGTAAATATTACTAATGAAAACACTCAAGTTCAAATTCTCAAGCCTGGAATGGCTGGTGACAAAGTAATTGCATCTGCGCATTCTAGATCTTTACTTGAGAAGGGATGGAAAGGTTCCAGAAAGAGCATTCCTGCAGCATATCTTACAGGATACTTGGCTGGCAAGAAAGCCTTAGGTCAAGGAGCAAAGGATGCGATCCTATACACTGGGACTAGAAGGTATACTCAAAGAGTTGCAGCTGCTCTCAAAGGTATAGTTGATGCAGGTATTAAAGTCCCAGCTGATGAAGAAACATTTCCTGCTACTGAGAGGATAAACGGTGAACATCTTACTGTTAAAAACGAAATCTCAAAAATAAAATCCTCAATTGATAGTGAGGTCAAGTAGAAATGAGCCAAACAGCCCAGTCTAAAGGAGGTCAACGAGGCAAAGGTCCTGCTGTCTATGGAGGAGGTCCACCAGGAGGATCTAAAGGTGGTGACAGACCAAGAAGACCAAGAAGGGACCAAGAAGAAGAAGTTTGGGTTCCAAAAACGGTCCTAGGACAAAAAGTTGCATCAGGTGAGATTACGTCGCTAGAAGAAATTATTGAATTAGGATTAAGAATTCAAGAATCTGGAATAATAAAGAAATTACTTCCTGATTTGAAAAGTGAAGTTGTAGATGTTGGAATAATCCAAAAAATGACTTCTAATGGGCAGTCAACCAGATTCAAAGCCATTGTTGCAACTGGAAATGAAAATGGTTATTTGGGAATTGGACAAGGAAAATCAAAACAAATGAGAATTGCTATTGAAAAAGCAACAAGTCAGGCCTATCTTAATGTCAACCCAATCAAGATGGGATGCGGCAGTTGGGAATGTAGATGTGATCAAAAACATTCAGTGCCATTCAAAGTTAGAGGAAAAGGCGGCAGTGTCACAATTGAAATTATCCCTGCACCACGTGGATTGGGTCTGGTTGCAGGTGGTAAAATTAAACGATTATTGGAATTGGCAGGTCTAAAAGATGCATGGACTACTGCAAAAGGCTCTACACCTACAATGAATTCCACTTCAAAAGCTATATTGGATTGTCTTAGACAGACATTTAGTCAAGGTTGATGAAAAATGGCAGATGCATATCTTGTTGTTAGAATAAAAGGCCAAGCTGACTGTCCATACTGGGCTACAACCACTATGGCTCTATTAAAACTGGATAAAAAATACCGTGCAACAATTTTGCCTGCAAAAGATAATACTTTGGGAATGCTAAAAAAGGTACAACATTATGTTGCCTGGGTTGAACTTGACGCATCTCTGGCAAAAGAATTGATTGACAAAAAAGCAAGAAAAGATGGCTATCAAAAAATCACTGTGGACGATTTAAAGGATCTTGGATTTGCAAGTTCTGAAGAATTGGCAACAGCTTTGTCTGAAGGCAAGGCAACTTTATCAAAATTAAAACCTCTGAAACCTTGGTTTGCTCTTTCACCACCAAGGTTTGGATTCAAAAGAAGTACCAAGAGGTTGTATGGACAGAAAGGTGTTCTTGGACAAAACAAGGATCTTGGCAATCTAGTAAGGAATATGATATAATATGGCAACAAGATTAAGAAAGACTCGAAGACTGAGAGGCGGACGACATATGGGATGGGGACAAGTAGGTCAACACCGTGCCAGCGGCCATAAAGGTGGTCTTGGAGTTACTGGTATGAAGAAGCATCATAGAAGTACTATGCTGAAAGAAGATCCAGATCATTATGGTCATGATATACCTAAAACACCTCACCCAAATATTATAAAAAAATGGACTAGCCTCAGGGATCTTGATGACTTGTACACAAAATTCGGCAAAGAAGAAGGAGGAAAGAAAATCATAGACCTTGAAAGTGCAGGATATGATAAACTCCTTGGTGGCGGAAAACTTGTCAATGCATATTCCGTCAAAGTACAACAATTTACGGCGTCTGCAGAAGAGAAACTAAAAGCTGTTGGGGGAGAGGTGTTACTTAACAATGGCTGAAGGTAGTATCACTACTATTATACGAAAAGTTGTTTTTAAAGCAGAACCATACATTCCTCAGGTTCCAAAACCAAAAAAGAAAATCTCACTACCTACTAGACTGCTTTGGTGTGGAATTGCATTACTGATCTACATGATAATGGGTCAGACTCCATTGTTTGGCGCAACAGCACCACAGTTTGACTTTTTAGCATTTGCTAGGGTAATTTTTGCATCACAACAGGGCACTTTGGTTGAACTGGGGATTGGCCCCATAGTCACAGCTGGACTCTTGATGCAATTATTGAGAGGCTCAGACATCCTCAAATTTGATTTCAAAAAACCTGAAGAAAGAGGAATCTTTCAGACAGCTACAAAATTGGTTACATATGTTGTAATTGTCGCTGAGTCCATAGTATATGCTATTGCAGTTTATGGTCCTGGTGTAAGTGAGCCATACTTCTTGTATGTCATGATTGGCCAATTAATGGCAGCGTCTATCTTAATTATGTTCTTGGATGAACTAATTCAAAAGGGATGGGGCCTAGGCAGCGGAATCAGCTTGTTCATTATGGCAGGTGTTGCTCAACAAATTCTTTGGAGTTTGTTTAGTCCTCTGCCTGCAGGTGATGGTGGTGCTATAGGCATCATCCCATATCTAGGACAATCTATCATGGCTGGTGATATATCCAATACCATATTTCGTGCTAATAGTCTGCCTAGCATATTTGGTATATTTTTGACCGGTGGAATATTGCTAATACTTGTATTTACACAGGGTATGAAAATTGAAATTCCAATTGTCTCTACTAAGTATAGAGGATTTTCTGCTGTCTATCCAATTAAATTGATGTATGTTTCTAACATTCCAGTTATCTTGGCATCTGCCTTAACTGCAAATGCCGTTTTCATATTCCAAATGTTGTGGGCAAACATGAACCCACGAAATAATGATTTCTTCATTAACTTTATTGCACAATTTGATCCGACAAGCCCATCTACTCCTATAGGTGGTCTTATCTACTATATCACTCCACCACGAGGTTTAGATGTTGCAGCTTTGGATCCAATGAGAGCTGTAGGCTATGTTTTGTTTATGGTTGGAATTGTAATTTTGTTTGGCAGGTTATGGGTTGAGCTTGGAGGTCTGTCTCCAAAGAGCGCAGCTCAGAATTTGCTTGATGCAGATGTACAAATCCCCGGATTCAGAAGATCAAATGCACCCGTTGAAGCATTACTGAACAAATACATCCCATCGGTTACAATTATTGGCTCTGCAATTTTGGGTCTCTTAGCAGGTGTCTCCGATGTTCTTGGTGTGTTTGGTTCTGGAATCGGAATTTTACTTATGGTAGATATTCTTATCAATTACTACACACAGTTAGTTAGAGAACAAGTAGAAGTTGTCATGCCGCGTTTGGGTGCTTTACTTGGTAGAAAATAAAAAAATCGTGATGGTAGGCATTCCGGGTGTTGGAAAGACCACATTGTTATCAAAAATCGTAAAGATATTGACTGACAATAAAAAAAGTGTTGGTATGATAAGCTTTGGAACTTTGATGTTTGAAGTTGCAAAAGAAAACGGGCTTACTGACAGAGATGAGCTTCGAAAATTACCTGTTGCAGAACAACAACGACTGCAGAAAATTGCCGCAGAAAAAATTGCATCCCGAAATGACGATGTCATAATTATTGATACCCATGCATTTATCACCTCTCCGGAAGGATACTATCCAGGATTGCCTGAACATGTTCTAAAAATCATCAAACCCACAAACTTCGTTTCCATCTCTGCAAAACCTGAAGAAATCTACAATAGACGAATGACAGATGATACGCGTAATAGAGATAAGATTACCTTATCTAACATCAAAAAAGAACTGGATGTTCAATCAGGCATGATTTCTGCATGTGCTGTTATTACTGGCTCTCCAGTAAAGCATATTCTGAATGGTGAGGGAAAGGTTGATGAGGCGGCAAATAAAATAATCAAGGCAATAGGACTGTAAAAAATGGACTTTAACTTTATTCTACTCTTTATCGACTCAATACACCTTCAGCTGGATTTTCTTGGTCAAGGAAGCCATACCTTGGGAAGTGATGACCCTATAGTCAAAGGGTTGATTCTTGGCATGTTTGCAGTAGCCGGATTTGGCATCTTGCTTAATCTCTTTAACGCTGCAGTTAGAAAAAAGATGGTTGACCAAGTAAAACTCAAACGCATTATGAAAGAGACACGAGGATGGCAAAAAGAAAGGATGGCTGCAATGAGGGCTAAAGATCAGGCAAAGATAAACGAACTAGGAAAAAAATCTGCATACATGAACAAAATGTCAATGGAGATGATGCAGATGAACATGAGGCCAATGCTGATTACCTTTGTTCCTTTAATTTTGATATTCTATCTTGTATTGCCCCAACTGTTTGCTTACACTGTTGCGCTTTCCCCAATATCACTAAATGTCATCCCAGGAGATTTCTTTCAATTAACATGTACTGCTGCCCAAGCATTAGAAGAAGGTCATGTTTGCTTTGGTAAAGAAAATGCTTTGTATCTTTGGGCCTGGTACTTTCTTTCATCAATCTCATTTAGTGGGATTATAATGAAATTAACAAAAACATCAATGGATCTCGGTTGATGAAGTCCATTGTCATTTCTGGTCCTCCTGCAGTAGGCAAAACAACTGTTGCTAAAGGATTAGCAGAAGAATTTCAACTACAATATCTTAGTGGAGGAGACGTGCTAAAAGAAATGGCAAAAGAGCAAGGCTTTGATTCTGACAGCGATGATTGGTGGGATACCGAAGAAGGCATGAAATTTTTGAGTCAACGTGAACAAAACTCAGAGTTTGATAAAAAACTGGATAAAAAATTAATCCTGCTCTTTAATGAAGGGGGAATGGTAATTACCAGTTATACTCTTCCATGGCTGATAAAAGACGGGATTAGAATCTGGCTGGAAGGCTCACATGAAAGCAGCTCCAAAAGAATGCAATCGAGGGATAACATGAGCCCAAGTGATGCATACGAAATTACAAAAAAACGTTTTGACAAGAATAAAGCGTTATACAAAAAACTATATGATTTTGATTTTGGCGATGATAAATCAGTGTTTGATTTAATAATTGACACTGACAATCTTTCTGCACAGCAAGTAATTGATGTGGCAAAAGAAACTGTGAGAAAATTACTATGACGCTAAAACAACTTGAAAACTTGGTTGAAATTGATCAGGATATCACTGATGATGCTTATGGAACATATTACGATAAACGAACAATAGAACAGCTACTGAACTATGGAATAATCATACTTGACAAACCACCTGGTCCTACAAGTCACGAAACTGTTGCATGGACAAAACGTCTTTTGAAGATTCCAAAAATTGGCCACAGCGGAACACTGGACCCTCAAGTTTCAGGAGTCTTACCTCTTGGACTGGGAGAGGCTACTAAAGCCTTGGGAGTTTTACTTTATGGTCCAAAAGAATATCATGCATTAGGACGGCTTCATTCACTCCCATCCAAGGAAAAACTAACCGAAGTCATTGATATGTTTCAAGGGGAAATCTTCCAAAAACCTCCACAACGTTCAGCAGTTGTAAGACAGACAAGAACCAGAACCATTTATGAACTTGAATTACTAGAACAAAAAGAAAGATTACTCCTGACAAGAATTCTGTGTGAGGCAGGAACATATGTTAGAAAACTATACTATGATATTGGAGAGATTCTAGGCCCTGGTGCAACTATGGTTGAGCTCAGACGTACCAGAGTTGATCAGTTCTTCGAAAAGGATGGATTAGTAACTTTACATGAACTTGCAGATGCATTTGCATTGTGGGAAGAGAAAAAGGATGCTAGTAAATTAACGCAAATGATCAAGCCTGTGGAGTATGCTCTTAGTGAGTTAAAGTCAGTAATAATACGTGATTCCGCAGTAGATGCTATGTGTCATGGTGCACAGCTTGCAATTCCTGGCATATTGAAAATCTCGCCAAATCTCAAAAAGAGAGACGTTGTTGGAATTTATACTCAAAAAGGAGAGGCAGTAGCACTAGCTGAGGCTACAATGTCTGAGGAAGAGATCAGTGACGCAACAAAGGGGTATGCATTTGTCACAAACAGAATCATCATGGCTCCAAACACCTATCCAAAAAAATGGAGAACCAAACCAACCTCTCCAAAGGATTAAAAAATAAAGAAACTGTTTTAAAATAATTGCTATCCAAAAGTCTTGTAATCTTTATTGGTGTTGGTATGATTGCAGGATTTGCATTTGGAATTTATCTGATTGATGTAAAAAGTACTAGCCAACTAACATTTGTTGAAGGATCTTCAATTTCAATAGTTACTGAAAAATCTGATTTCAAAAAAGGTGAAGAAATTAAGATTCGAATTGTGAATTCAGGAACTGTCCCATTGATTTTTCCTGACACTTCTTATGGTCTTAGAATTACTGGGTTATCTGGAATACTGATGTATGCCCCTGTTTCTTCACAAACAATATCTAATTTAGAACCTGGCGATGAAGTTGAATTTTTATGGAATCAAATTAAAAATGATGGTGATGCTGCATTGGAAGGTCTTTACAAAATCTCTGCAAAAGGAATAGATGAAAAGCAAAATGCTGTAGAAAAATCAACGACTATTGCAATTTGGAAATAATTTCTTATTTCGCAAATAATACAATATATAATCACATTTTCCCAATTACATTTGTCGCAAGACTTGTGCCGGGGTCGCCTAGCCTGGTAGGGCGCGCGCCTGGAAATTATTAACCATAAAGCGCGTTCTCGCAAGGGAACGGGAGTTCAAATCTCCCTCCCGGCGCCTTCAATATATTAAGACTACAATGTATCGAAATTTGTGAAATTCTCTCCTTGATATTGTATTTTCTATTGTTCAAAACTTGAGTGATCTTTCTAAAACTAAGATGAGGTATAATTCTTAAAAGTTTTATTGATGTTTCCTAGCCTGAAGATATGGGTCTGTTTTCACGAAAGAAAGAGATGATGATAGGCAATATTTGTCCAAAATGCAACATGAAATTCTCAGATTCTGACAGAACCATGCGTCATATTGTAAAGGCTCATCAATCAAAGAAAAAATTTGAATGCAACTCGTGTGGATCTTAAAATAACTAAGATTGCATTGAAACTTAAGACCAGCAACGGTTAGTTGTTTGGTGACAGTTCCAACACTTGTTTTGTATGTTGAAAAATACTATTTAGCCAATACTGAGAATTTACATGAATAAATTCTTCGTGTCGGTTATATTCCAAAACGAACTTATGCAATCATGCAATGGTGCATTGTTTATCGTTTACCAGACCATAAACTTCCCTAGAATTAATGCATCCATCTATACCAAATAGGAGTCTTCATTGGCACCATTGCATTCTCTTATTACCTCACAATCTTCAAAAATAATGGCTACATTGGAAAGTATTATGATGTTCTTACTGTGGATGCCTATTGAGATCAAAATTTTGATCTAAAATTGAAATATGGGTTACAGATTATAAGATCAGAATCTGTTATGTGAAAATGTTTTATACCAGTCTTATTCTGCAGATTTATGAAATGTCAATGCAATACCAATAGATTGTGCATGTGTCATTACTTGGCAAAATACCCTGACTCAATAAAGCCAAAAAACTGAGTTTTCTCAGGTCATCTGATTTTTATAATTTCTCTATGATGCTTGCAAATTTCCACGGCCCGCATTGTGCACTTAGATCATCACTTTTTAGCAACCCTGCCGTGTTTAGATGGTTTACAATATGTGCTGAAAATGGCAATGCTCCGGTTGCCCCTGGTGAATTATAATTTAAAATGTGAAACGACATGTCGCCATCAATTAAAATTACATCTGAAACAAACTTCCCATTATCATCAATAACTGACGATCTGATTCCTGCAGTGCCCTTTTCTGTAATTTTGTCTGCATCAATTTTTGGCAAGAATCTTTTTACTCTCTTAACCATCACAGATTTTGACATTAATGATCGTATCTCATTCACTGCAAGTTCCTGAAACTGTTTGTCAAAAATTGTTTTTCTTGCACCCGAGCCAAGCATTTCTAACATCTTTGGAATGATCTCCCTAATGTTTTCTGTTTTGTTGTATCCATATGGGCTAAATACTGGAACAGCGTTTGGACCAATCTCACAACTACCGTCTACTCTGATAATCCAGTGTGGATCCAAAAATGGGTATTCTGGAAATTCAGGAACAGAATACACACTTGTTTTAGTCAAGTTATGATATTCTTTTGGCGCTCTCCAATACTCGCCTCTAAAATGAACGTCTGTGAATTTTTCTGCAACCTCTACATCATGTGCAATATTTATCGCTTCGCCCCCTGCAGCATTAATTAGAAATTTTGCACATATTTCATGTTCTCCATCTAGTGTGATTTCCCACTTGCTGTGTTCTTTTTTTATTTTAGTAACTCTTGTGTCCAAAATGAACTTTGTACCGCCAGCCTTGCTGTCTTTCATTATAGAATCTGTAAATATGGAATAGTCTGCAGATCCGTCTTTGTAAACATAAAGTGCGGCTTCACATTTTATTTCAGGCTCTATTTTTTTCAGTTCTGTATTGCTCATTAATTTTACATCTTTGTCCTCCAGACCATTTTGTTTTCCCCATCTGAGATATTTCTCAAGAACTTTGATTCCCTTTTGATCAAGTGCAACTTCAATCACTCCATCTTTTTTAAAAGGCAAACCCCGTAAAGCCGCATACTCCTCCCACATCTCGTATCCGTGAAATGCAGCTTTTGCAAACAGTTTTTTCTTTTCAGGATCATATAGATACGGAGCATGAACTTTTCCAGTGTTTCGTCCACTGGTATGAAATGCGACCTTATGCGCTTGCTCTATGACAGCTATTTTTTTTGATTTGTTCAGACATGACAAATAGTATGAGATCGAAGTTCCAAGAATGCCCCCTCCGATAATTACTACATCAAAGTTATGTGCCAAAATATTTCAATATCATTTCATTTTGGTTGATATTAAATTGAATGTGCGGCAATCAAGATTAATATCTGATAAAATTTCAACTCAAATGTGCTACCTGATCAATGCTCTGTTTTAGAAGAAGGAAAACAATGTGTTAATCCTCCTGAATTTATCGTCTCTATTGTTTCTGATGATGATGAATATATGGTTGGGGTGACGTGCCAGAAACACAAACAAATTGTATCTGGCAAAGTTGGACTTCTACAAAATGAGGGAAAGATTCGTGATGGCAAAATCAGTTTTTCACCAGTAAAATCTGTTGGAACAGACTGCATTCATGGCGATGCCGATGATTTTATCCAAATTGGCATGAATCCCACTAAAAATTAAAACAATATTTTCTCTAATCAAAAGAAAATTTAGTTCTGAAATTAAACTGCATAATTGTGCCATGCGTGAAAAAGAACTATTCTAACCGTGCAACACATTCTAATCGTCAGTCACAACAAACAAGAAACTGTGTAGATGTGTTTTGGGAATCCAAAGAAACACTCAAGTTATTTAACAAATTTATGTCTAGACCATGATTAAAAAATATGAATAAACTCAGCCCTATTTTTTCTAAGGCATGTGATGAAATCACTCGAAACCTTTTAACAATTAATGAACCTAGTAAAAAACAAGTAAAAGAAGAAATCGTAAAAATTTGTACAAAATATGCCCTAGATAGAATTCCTAAAAATTATGAAATACTATCAGTGGTAAAAAAAGAGGATTTTGATAAACTGAGAAAAGTGTTGATCAGAAAACCCGCAAAAACTGCATCAGGAGTTGCAGTTGTTGCTCTTATGCCAAAACCATATGCCTGTCCACATGGAAGATGCACTTATTGTCCTGGAGGAATTGAGTTTAACTCTCCAAATAGTTACACTGGGAAAGAACCCTCCTCACTTAACGCAATTGAGAATGAATTTGATCCTAAATTGCAAATCATGTCAAAAATTGAAAAACTGATTGCATTTGGACATGATCCATCTAAAATGGAGATTGTGATTGTTGGTGGGACATTTCTATTTATGCCAAAAGACTATCAGATTAATTTCATCAAATCGTGCTATGATGCTCTAAATGGAATGGACTCAAAAGATCTAGAAGAAGCCAAATCCAATAACGAATATGCATTGATAAGAAATGTGGGATTTACAATCGAAACAAAACCAGACTATTGCAAAAAAGAACATGTTGATTTGATGTTGAGCTATGGAATCACTAGAATAGAAATCGGTGTGCAATCATTGCAAGAACGAGTTTATGAATTAGTAAACAGAGGTCACAATTACAATGACGTAGTGGAATCATTTCAGATTTCAAAAGATGTAGGATACAAGATTGTTGCACACATGATGCCAGGTTTACCCACAATGACGCCAGAAGAAGACATTGCAGATTTTAAAAAATTATTCTCAGATCCACAATTATGTCCAGACATGCTAAAGATCTATCCTTCGTTAGTTATTGAAAATACTCCACTTTATGAAGAATACAAGCAAGGAAAGTACCGCCCATACTCTGATGAAGACATGATCAAAGTTCTAACAGAAGCAAAAAGAAATGTTCCAAAATGGGTCAGAATAATGCGAGTTCAAAGAGAAATCTCACCAAACGAGATTATTGCAGGTCCCAAATCGGGCAATCTTAGGCAGATTGTTCATCAGAACCTGGCAAAAAAAGGACTTTCATGTAAATGCATACGATGTAGAGAAGCAGGCCTCTCAAACAAAAAATCGGATATAGGATCTGTAAAACTAAACAGAATAGATTATGATTCCTCAGGAGGCAAAGAAGTCTTTCTCTCTTATGAAGACAAAAATGAATCGATATATGGATTTTTGAGATTAAGAAAACCAAGTGATGATGCACATAGAGATGAAATCAATCAGAATACTTGCATCGTAAGAGAGATTCATGTTTATGGAAAGTCCTTAAGGCTTGGAGAAAAAGAGGAAAGCGAGATACAACATTCAGGATTGGGAAAAAGTCTGATGAAAGAAGCTGAGAAAATATCAAAAGAAGAGTTTGATGCCAAAAAAATTCTAGTAATCAGTGCAGTCGGAACAAGGGAATATTATCAAAAATTAGGGTATTCGTTATATGGGCCATACATGGCCAAGACATTAGACTAGTAAGATGTCAGGACAAGAAATTCTTGGTAAGGGAACCTGGATTGACAAGTTGGCTTCGGAATTACTTCAAAGAGAAAAAACACTTGGAAGGAGTATGGATCTATTAAGAGTTGAAAGTGGTCTTGGTGCGTCAGGAGTACCACACATTGGAAGTCTTGGAGATGCAGTAAGAGCTTACGGTGTCAAGTTGGCATTAGAGAACTTTGGCTATAAATCAGAACTAATTGCTTATTCGGATGATCTTGATGGACTAAGAAAAATTCCAGAAGGATTTCCAGATTCGCTAAAAGAGCATCTGGCAAAACCTGTTTCGTTAATTCCTGATCCATATGGATGTCATGATTCATACGGTATGCATATGAGTAGTATTCTTCTAGATGGACTAGATAAAGTAGGAGTGAAATTTGAATTCAGGAGAGCGGTTGACACCTATAAACATGGATTACTAAAAGAGCAAATTCACACCATATTACTAAACAGTGCAAAAATAGGCGAAAAAATTTCAGAATTGGTAGGACAAGAAAAATTCCAAAGATATCTGCCCTATTTTCCGGTTTGTGCAAATTGCAATCGACTTTACACAGCTGAAGCCACTGAATACATTGCAGGTGAAAGGAAAGTCAAGTACAGATGTCATGACACAGAAATCAGCTCAAAAATAATCAAAGGCTGCGGCCATGAAGGCGAGGCAGATATCACAAAAGACCTTGGAAAACTTGCCTGGAAGGTGGAGTTTGCCGCAAGATGGTCCGCATTTGATATTAGATTTGAAGCATATGGAAAAGACATCATGGACTCGGTAAAAGTCAATGACTGGGTAGCAGATGAAATCCTACAATTCCCACACCCGCATCATGTAAAATATGAAATGTTTTTAGACAAAGGTGGAAAAAAGATCTCAAAGTCATTAGGAAATGTAATTACGGCTCAAAAATGGCTAGAGTTAGGTACTCCAAAATCAATTCTATTATTATTGTACAAGAGAATTACCGGTGCAAGAGAATTAGGGTTTGAAGACATTCCATCGCTAATTACGGAATACAATGAACTTGAGGATATTTATTTTGGAAGAATCAAAGTAGATAATCAAGCAAAACTAACAAAATCAAAAGGGCTTTACGAGTATGTCAATCTACTAAATCCTCCGAAACAACCAAGCACGCATGTTAATTACAGGCTTTTAATGGAGTTGACAAAAATATTCAAAGAAAATAGAGATGAAAGAGTAATGAAAAAATTATTAGATTATGGAGTTATAAAAAATCCTGAACCTGAAATTGAAGAACTAATAAGACTTGCAGGAAATTTTTCAGATGAATTTGATCAGCAAGAAAAAACTCAGGTAAATTTACAGAACAACGAAAAAAAGGCCTTGAAAATTTTAGTTGATGCATTAAATACCGATGAAAAACTAGAAGACATTCAAAATACAATATATCAAACTGCCAAATCAAATGATGTTGAACCAAAAGACTTCTTCAAGATATTGTACCAAATTATTCTTGGCACCTCAAGAGGGCCAAAGATTGGACCATTCATATCAGATATTGGAAGAAAACAAGTAGCAAAAAAGCTATCAGAGTACACATAGTCATGGTTCACGGAGAACATAACAAAGCAAAAAATAATGGAAGTTTTGCAATGATAATTTTTGGAGCATTATTGCTGTTTCTTGCCCCAAACATCTACCAAGATATGCGTGAATTGGGCACAATAGCATTGCTTGGTGGGATTATGATAGGCGGAGTTGGGTTTTATTTGAAATTTTTCAGAGCACGTGTAAAGCAAGAATAAAGAAAGGTTCATCTTTTGGAAAAATGTGACTAGAAGCATGGGATTGTTTGGAAGGAAGAAAGAGGAAGAAAAGATATCTGAAAAAAGCGATGAGCTTGTACTAAAAAATGCTCTTGAAACAGAAGTAGAAAATCTGCAAAAAGAGTTCAGAACAAAACAAGAGGATCTTAATAATATCACAGAAAAGATCAAGACTGTAAAAGAAGAATATGATTCCACAGTCAGCAGTTTGATGTTGGTAAAAAAAGAATTCAATCAAAAAAAGATGGAACTTGATGTTGCCCAAAGAGAATACCGCGAAATCAACGAAAAAATAAAACATTCCAGGCAAATCAAAGATTCAAAAATAACCGAGCAATTTAATAAAACAAATGAAGACCTGGCAAAGAAAACACAAGAGTTGGAGGAATCTGCAAGAAAATGTGATGAGATCAAAGAGCAAATAATGCAAGAACAATCCACATTACACGATATCAGAAAACAGCAAATTGAAGTAGAAAAGGAATTAGAAGAAGCAAATTCAAGATTATACAATGCAAAAGATGAATTGAGCAAAAAAGATCACTTGCAAGATGCAAGTATTCTTACACCTTCCGAGAAAAAATACATTCAGGGTGAAAATAGCAATCAAAAAAGCTCCGCAGGAATCATAGAGGCTGCAAGTGCAGTCGTTGGTTCGTTAAAATCAAAACTCAACATGACACAAAAAGAATTGGAAGCTATTCAATCATTATTGGAAAAAGAAAGAGAAGAGCATGAAAAAACTAAACAAGAATTGGAAAAATTAAAGAAACAAAAGTCCATAGAACAATCATGAACTTTCAAAGTGTTTTTTCCATTTTGACTTGATTTCTTGCTCTGATGCCCCCATGTCATACAATGGCGAAGTTATTTTAGATACTTCTGAAACATCAATCAAAACAATTGATTTGATTGAGCTCTTGACATTCTGTGATCTATAGAAATTCAAAATATCGTCATATAGTGAGTCTTTTTCAAGAATCTTGGCTTTGCCTTTAAACAAATACCCTTTACGTGAAAAAGGATCAACAGTGTTAATTTCCACATTAGGATTGCTTTGAAGGTTATTCATTGTGTCTGGCGAACGGATGTCTGCAAAAGCCAATGTGTCTGATGTCCATCCGATCAGTGTTCCCTTTGGAGAAAGATTAGGTTTTCCATCAGGTGAGACAGTAGCAATGTAAGATAATTTGTATAGGTTCAAAAAATCTTTGATCTCTTGTGTTATTAGCAATACGATTATTCAAGATAAATTCGGTTTATTTAGTTTCCAAAATCATCGCATAACTTCAGCCATGAACTGAGAAAAGAAGAAAAATGAAATCCCTCCCCCAATAATTGCAACCCATGCGACAATTTGTTTAATTTTAGACATATGAAATGAGAGTTTTAAACTCATTATTGAATCTAATCGAATTTTCGTAGACATCTATAACTAGACAAACATAGTATAGTTATTGTGCCAAACGTCAGAGATATAGGTAAATTTTTTTTATTCATAGTTGGGGGTTTGGTGGCCATAGTAGTAGGGTCATTTATGATCCGAGGAACCATGCACATGTGGGATAAACCTGAAAACAAAAAACCAGACAAAGAAAATGACTAAAAGCAAGTCCAGGTAAAAAAGATCTGGATGTTACAAGACTCTACAATTCGAAGATCACTTGATGAATACATCAAAAGAAGAATCCAAGACATTCCTACTGAAATTAAGCAAACATTTCCAAACATTAAAAAAATTTGGAAGTGTGAGGATGAAGTAGATTTTCTTTATGGGTATTATGTTGGAAAGATTGAGGAAGGATCATTACATTATTTGCTTAAAGCGACACGAGCATCAGCTGGCAGTTACGTCGACACATTTGAAATAAGAGGGATCATTGAGACTCATAAAAAAGAATTGCAAGAAACCATTAGATCCGCAATCCATCAGTGAAGTAGAAATAGAACATAGTTGTAGTCAGAATATGGTAGGCCCAAAAGATGGTGGATTTGGATTTGATCAATCTAAAAAATACACAAGTGTAGAGAATATCGATGAGATTTGTGTTCAATGCCAAGCAGGCCAACATAAAAAATGTCTAAAGAAAGCAAAACAGCAAGAAGTTTGTGAATGTGAGCACTGCATGATTTATGGTTAAATTACAAATATGTCACCTACAATCAAAATAACAAATTGAAATGTAATGATAAAGAGATAGGCTGTTATCATGATCATTCCATTCGCTTGGATGGAAAAGGAAAATGCATAGTAATTGGATGTAAATGTAAAGAATTTAAAAATTAAAGCGCAGATGACTTATTTTCAAGATCTTGAATTTCTTTTTGATGTGAATCAGATACATTCTGTGCAAATTCCTTATATGCAGAAATGATACTAGTTAGTGCATCTTTGTAATCCGAATGACCTTTCTTGATTACATCACATGATTCAAGTATTGTGATGTGTCCCGTTACAGTTGCCATGGCCCCTTTTTTGTTGAATCTGACAATGCCTCCAAATGCCTCAATTAACATGAATGCAGATTCTGCCTTGCACTTGTAGGTAACTCTTCCAGTTTCAGTGTTGAACAGTTGTGTGATTCCTCCAGGTTTTCTAGTTACTGTAACTGTCATGAAATGATTGGAATTGATGAAGTATTAATTATTTTAGAAAAAAAAGATATTCTAAGCAGGAGTGTCAGCAGGAACTGTGGCATCAGCTGCAAGAATTTTATCAATTTCATTTATTGCAAGTTTGTCTCTTCCAATAAGATCGAACTTTTGTATCAAAGTTTCAAACTTTGCTTCTTCCTGTACTTGCTCATTGACGAACCACTCTAGAAATGCATATGTGGAATAATCTTTTTCTTTTTGTGCAATTTCAACCATTTTGTGGATTGCGTTAGTTACCGTCTGTTCACTGCTTAGGGCAGTCTTCAAAACCGATTCCAAAGATTTGTAATTGCTTGCAGGAATCTTTGTTGCAGGAATCGTTGCTGGTACACCTAGGTTATTCAAATAATGAACGATCTTTAGCATATGAGTCCTCTCTTCATCGGACTGGGCATAAAAGAAACTAGCACCCCCTTCATACCCTGTGACCTCACACCAAGACGCCATTGCCAAATAACTATTAGATGCATTTGACTCTAGGGCAATCTGATTGTTTAGTGCACTTTGCATGTTTTTAGAAATTTTCATGACCTTGACGTAACTTACTTTTTTCCATTAAAATAACTTACTAAAATCTCAGATTGTGAGTTTTGAGGTAAACCACAACCAGAAAAACTTGCTCTGTCACGAATTTCAGAATATGCCTGATACGATATTGAACTGAGTCATGAAAAAATTTTTATAATTAAAAAGAATATGGCAAACCCACTTAGAAAGATAATTCCTGCATAACTTAAAATTTTTAACAAAATTGATGGCTGATGCTTTTTATCAAGAAACTTGCCCGTTACAAGTTTAAAATTAAAAATAGCAATTATAGGGGCAATTACAAATGATAAGGCAGTTGCGAAGTCAACCAATTCTTTGAGATTATTTTCAAATTGAGATATTATCAAAAAAGAGCCAGACGCAATCATGATTAAGAAAATAGTGTAAAATGTACGAAATTTTGTGCGTATCTTATCTTCTCTCTTGGTAAAAATTAATTCAATGGTTCGCTGTAAGGTCCTGGAATACCCATCAAATACCGCAATGATTGTTCCAAACATCACAGAAAATGCCGAAGACGCAATTATGATGTAACTCCAATCTCCAATCGTCTTAGTATATAGCGTTACTACTTTTTGTGCAAAATCCGAATTATTGTTTGGCAATTCCTCACCTGAACCATAGAAGATCAAAGTTCCAAGTATGACAAACATTACTGCAAGAACACTTGTTATCAAATACCCCAATCTAAATTCAAAAAGAGTTTCTTTTAGATGTGGCTTGTAGTTTGTTTGTTTCATTCGCTCCAATGTCCACAGACTATTCCAACTTGAAAGATCAACTGCCGTAGGCATCCATCCCATCAAGGCAAGCAGAAAAAATATTCCAGAAATATCTGTTAGTTGTTTTGGTTCGAATCCTGATATGTGATCTATTGGGCCGTTATGTATGGCAAATAGAAAAGCCGCAACTGTGGAAAACAATAAAACAATTGCAATCACTTTGATCAAACTATCAAGAATATTGTATTTTCCAATTACCAGTATTCCAACACATACTACAAACAAAATCACTATAGTCCACTCTTCAAGAAAACCAATGCCAAAGAGATTCTCAAAAAACCCTGCAGTGACAAATCCTACCGCCCCCGTGACAAAAAACATTGAAAGAATAGTTAACAGAAAATACAGCCACAGTGCAGGCTTGCCAAGTTGTTTGTAACCGTCAATGATGCTTGTTTGTGTAGAGTTTGCATAACGAGAACCATATTCAAAGAAAGGATATTTCAACAAATTTACCAAGATTACAAATCCTACCATCATTAAACCAAAATCCGCGCCAGCTCTAGTTGACTGTACCAAATGAGAGACACCAATTGCAGTACACGCAAATAAAATTCCTGGACCTACAGTCTTTGAAAATGCAGATAATTTTTCGTTAATCATGCTCAAAAAATGTGCAAAATTCATGCATATAACCTAAAATTTTTCAAATTGATGAAAACATTATGCACATGCAATACATAATTCTTAAAAAATAAGTTAAGATGATGCAACCAATTAGAAAATCATATGGTTTCAACAGTCCAACTATCATTTACCCAAAGACCGACAACTGGAATTTCAGAATTCCATTCTTTGATCATCTCAACACCTTTTCTGATATGAGATTTGTGCTCATCACTAGATACAGGATTTCCTGCACAATCATAATGTCCTGAAACAAAAATTATGCTAGATTTGTGAGCATTAATCGAAATTTCAGTTTTTGTTTTTATGGATTCAAAAACAGAATCTTCTAAGATTTTCTTGTCCACTCCCGGCTCAGTAATGGTGTCCACAAAATTCACATCATAGTTTTGTTTAATCCATTCAATAATTGGAACCTGTATTCGTCCATCCATGCAGGTAATAGATGTAGCAAATTTTCCGTCTGCCATGAGATATTGTTGTCATTGTGGGTTAAATTATTTTTGGTACATAAAACAGTCAACGATATGATCATTTACCATTCCCACTGCCTGCATTAACGCATAACAAATGGTAGGGCCAACAAAATTAAAACCATGTTTTTTTAGATCCTTACTTAGGTTCTGTGAAATTTCATTGGATGCAGGAATGTCTGAAAGTTTTTTGTATTTATTTTTGATTGGTTTGTGATTTACAAAGCCCCACAGATATTTATCAAACGAACCATACTCTTCTTGAATCTTGAGAACCTATCTTGCGTTATTAATCACAGAATTAATTTTGAGTCTATTTCGAATAATTGATTCGTTCTTGAGCAGTCTCTCCACATGTGTTTTGTTGTATTTTGAAACTCTAAGTATGTCAAAATTAGAAAATGCTTCTTTATACCCGTCTCTTCGCTTAAGAACAGTAGTCCAAGATAGACCGGCTTGGGCTCCTTCTAGAATTAGAAATTCAAAGAGTTTTGCGTCGTCATGTTGAGGTCGGCCCCATTCTCTGTCATGATATGTTGTATTGGGCTCATCTTTTGCCCATTCACATCTGTTTTTCATTATTGGCCTTAGTTAACACAAAATATTAGTACTTTCAAAAACATCCATGAAACCAAATCAGCAACTACTTCAAATTAATAGGAGTTTTTTTGATTTGCTTTGCTGCATCGGCGTCTTTATCGGCAATCACCGCCCAATTACTATCTGATTATGACAACTACCTTACTACAACAATTACAATCATAATTGGATATATCGCATACTTTGGAATTTTCTCTAGTTTGTTTTATTGGGACAATATTGAACGATACAGGGGAATGAAATCTCATTTAGTCAAAAAAGAATTGTTTACACTGATCTCCTCCTTTGGGTTAGGCGAGATAGTGTATCTTGGAATAAGATGGCCAACATTGTATTATTTTCTTGAAATCGAAATAGAGCCATATCTCGCATCGATACTTTCTGAAATAATTGCAACAATTTGTTATATAGTATCAGTAACACTATTTCTTAGAAAGACTAGAACGTTTTAGTTATTTTACGAGATGATTTACCAAGTCTGTTGATGTAATGATTCCAATAATTTTATTGTCTTCAGTGACTGCAAGTTTTCTGATTTTCTTACTGCTCATCATTTCAGCTGCTACAGAGATAGGATTATCATGACTAATTGTAATTAGTGGAGACGACATTATCTTTTCTACTGGAGTATCAAAGGGAAGGTTGTTTGCTGCAATTTTTGTAGCAAAATCTCTGTCCGTTACAATGCCTACCGGATTTTCATTTTCCTTGACAATTATTGCCCAATCCCTCCTTGTTCCATCATTTTAGCAATTTGAAATGAGGTGGTGGTCAAATTTACTGAGATCAAGGCTCTTGTCATAATGTCTTTGACTAGAATAGATGATTGATTGAAATCGTCACGACTCATCACTTGTCTCTAAGATAATGATATTTAAGAAATTTGTAAAATAGTCATTTAAGACACTTGCTTTAAGGAAGATTCTAAAAATGCAATAGTTCTATTCCATGCGTCTTTTGATTCATCTGGAGCATATCTATCACCGGAAGGATTTGCAAAAGCATGATCAACTCCTGGATAGACCATGATATCATTTTGAATGCCAATACCATCTAATGAGGATTTGAATGCATTTACAGAATCCACGGTAACCCCTTTATCTAATTCTGCAAAAATTCCAAGTATTGGCCAATGTATCTTTGATAATTCTTGTTCATCTGTTACCAACTGTCCGTAGTAAATCACAGTTGCATCCATATCCTCATTACTTAATGCAAGATTGAGTGATTGACCCCCGCCAAAACACCACCCAATAGAGCCAATATCCTCTATAGAATAGTTTTCAATTAAGAACGTTGTTGCAGAATTCATATTTTGTACTCCTCGCTTAGAATCGTACGTGGAAATCAACTGTCTTGCTTGTTCTGAAGTGGTTGCAACTTTTCCATCATAAAGATCGACTGCCAATACAACGTATCCGTGGGATGCAAGTTTGTCTGCCATCTCTTTGATGTTGTCATTTAGCCCCCACCATTCATGAATCATCACTATTCCAGGATAGTTTCCATCAATTACAGGCTTTGACAGGTAACCACTTGTATCATCAAAATATGTTACAGTTTCAGATTCTGTCATAAATTCGCCAAGTGCAAAAATCCCGGAGTTATTGTTCTCATATTTATGATCTGGTAAAATGTGAATTGCCCACCCTCTTAGAATTAATTTTTCAACACTAGGGGGATTCAGACACGCAGGTAATCCATTTGATTGTTTTAGAACAAGGGTTTTTCCTTCAGTGCAAGTTACATTAAAAGGAGACACACCATAAGAAATTTGTTTTAAAGGTGGTGGAAAATATGCAATGGAAGATATGGTTATTGGCGTAGGCGCTTTGATCTCAGAGCATAATTTGTCCCCACAACTTTGATCAGACATTACTCCCAACAATGGCTTTTCATATACAACATTAGCTGACACCGTAGTAGGTAGAAATGCAGACAATAACAAAACTAAAGAGATGGAAAGAAATGACGCTAGGTTCAGATTCATAATTAATAACAATCTATTACGAAATAGAATTTAAAGGATCTTTTAGATATGAGGAAGAAATCTAGCCAGGAATGGAATTATCAAATATCACTATAGGGACTATTGTTGTATCCATAGGGATTGTAATGATTTTTGTTGGAAATTATTTCAGTGAAAAACAGGCATCCTTCATGTAGTGATATATTTCATGGTGTCCTTTGTAATTTTTGGTGGTGTCGTATTGCTATTTTCATATGATAAGACACCTGTATTTTAAAAAAATTATTTGCTTAGGAACTTATCTTGGTTTGCAGCGTGGTCTTTTACATTATGTTCCATTAGCTCAGATTGAACCTGAGTTTTAAACTCACATAGTTTGCAAGAATATGTCTTTACAATGATGTTTTTTGCTTTTGATGCTGCACGTGCCACAATGATTGTCAAAATGACTGCAATTATAGTAATAAAAATTGCATAAACAAGCATTAGACCTATACCTGTTCTTGAGTCCCAAAAAGTTCCTTAAACAATAATTTAATCGCATCATTCCATGCAAGCGCAGCGACTAGACCAAATGCAGCAGCAATCAATGCTGCAATCTTATCTAGAATTTCCTGTTTGATTGAATTAGGCTGTTCATTATCCGCCAAGATATTTCTAAGAATCTTTCTTGTCTGGAATATTAAAAGATACATCTAAAGGCAATGTGCCGCGAATTTATACGACATTCTAAATTTTGGCAAGTATTTTTTTCTTTTTTTCTTGAAACTCTTTATTTGTTATAATTCCAGCTTTTTGCAAGTCTCCGAGTTTCTTTATCAAATCCAATTCTTTTTGTGAAGAATTAAGATTCTTCCCAGCATTGATGCCAATTCTTATTCCTGATTTAGTTTTCTTTCTTAATTTTGAACCTATGCTGAAGCCTTTTTTAGAGATTGCTTCACTAAAATGATACCCTCTTTTTTTTGCATGTTGAATTACTTTTTCAGACTTTTCTCTAGTAATATCATCTAAAATCTTGTGCTTTTTTGCCATCTTGCTTAATTCATGGGTTTTCTTTTGTGCAAAACGTGCTTGGATCTTTAGATCTTTGATGATCTCATCTTTTGTTTTACGCTTGAATCGTCTCGTATATTCTTCAATAATTAAAACAGGAAATGGACTGTACTCTACATCAAGATAGTACTTGATTATGGTGTCATCAGGAAGGGCTTTCAGATACTCTTTAATTGATTTCTCTGATCTTATTTCCACACGTTTTATTCAATATGATCTCATAAAAAGATTCAACAATGAATTAAACCCATTAATGGTATGAAATTCATCTGAAATAGTTCTACTTGTCAATTGCATGTTGATCTAAAATGCCAATGCATTCGTGAAGTGCAGTGTTGTCTGAAATTGCCTCTGTCTCTTGCAGATTAAATTCCTGGTTTAGTTGTTGATCGTATTCTACCAGATCATTTTGATATGTATTACATGCTGAACGTACCAGTCTCCAATAATAGTATCCCTTGTTCATTTCAGCCTTCATTTGATCATGTTCCAAATTGAGAATCCTTGAAAGATTCTCATAGTCGCACTTGTATCCATCAAATTTTGCCCTTACAATTGCAGGCAGCTCTTGATACCAATCACGTCCCTCATTTGTTTTTTCAACATTGTGAATTTTTTGTAATTGATATACAACAGATTCTCTAAGAATATCTAAAATATCGTTTGTTTCAAGCAGTTTCATCAATTCTGGATTTATCATGATGATTGTCTAATGATTACAGAATTAAGCGTATTGTTTTAGATCTCATTTTTGAGAATAGAGGCTTTTCTTTTATTAACAGCATATCTTAAGGAAAGAGGATGAAGATTGCAAAACCTGACACTCAAGAAAATACGTTGCTTATAGGTTTCCCAAGCAATGGGCTTGTAGGCACTTTTTCAATATCTTATCTTATTCATCATCTGAAAATGAAATCAGTTGGGGAGATTGAGGTCGCAGATATTCCGGCAACTTTGTTTGTAGAAGGAGGGGAGATTCTTGGACCAATTAGAGTTTACAATAAGAAAAATATCTTCATTGTCATATCGGAGGTGCCGTTTAATCAATATCTGGCAGAAGGATTTGCTTATGCATCCCATGAGTTTTGCCAAAAAAACGGAATCAAAAAAATAATCATTGTAAGTGGAATGGGTGCCGTGAATCCATCAAAAGAGACTCCGAAAATATATGGCCTTGTAACTGATCAAGTATTGGAGAACATTCTATATAACAATGAAATTCCAAAATTTTTAGAAGGGAGTATTTTTGGAGTAGATGCTGCCATAATCTCTGTTTTCAGAAAATCAAAGATCCCAGCATTAATACTGTATGCAGAGTGTCACCCATTCTTTCCAGATCCAGAAGCGTCAATTATTGCAATAGAAACACTTGCAAAAATTTTGGATGTACCAATAGACACACAAGATATTCAAGACAGAATGGACAAGCTTAGGATACAATATAGGAATTTGATGGATGAAACAATCAGAACACTACAGCACAATCAAGAAAAAGGTGCGAGGACCCCTCAAATTTACAGGTGATAATTATGAGAAACAACGAATTCGAATTTAAAATGACCCTTCCAATCATCACGCCATTGTTAGACGATATTGAGCAAAGAATTCTTTCACCACTTTCATGTCTAAGGGAGTATGACAATTACTGGCTGGTAGAATTTGATCTTCCAATGGTTGGTAAAAAAAACATCAATGTCACTTTTAATCAAAATACTATTGCCGTAGAAGCAAAGCTAAAAGAAAAATATTCTGAAGAAAAACTAGGCAAAATTACAAAATTTGAGTATTTTAAAAAATCTGTGTCATTGCCTGGGGAAATAGTTGGTAAAAAAATTACGTCCAAGTTTGAAAAAGGAAGATTGGAAATTAAAATTCCAAAAAAGATCGATGGAACATCAATCAAAATCAACTGAAAGTCAATTGATTAGTCTTGATTTTCATAATAAATTCGAATCACTTTATCAACCACATCGTTGGTGTTGCAATCTCTTTCAGCACTAATGAGAAGTAAATGCTCATCTCCCAAATAAAATGAAAATCGCTTTACCTTGTCATATTCAGCCAAAGTATAGATGGTTTTACCAAGCCATTTTGACATGTCCTTTCGTGCCTTCCAATCTAGAACAGAAAGATTGACTAACTCATTTTCTGCATGCTCTGAAAGTAAATTTTTTAAACCTTTTCTCATGCCCCCGCCCACATGAGCTGCCCATTCATCATAGACCGTGGCAAATCTGATCTTAGGTTCTGCCTCTAAAATTTGCGAACAAAATTTTTCATAATCCAATAATTCTGTATTAAATGTGGAATTATTAGAGTTTTGGATATCTATGATTTTTAGCAGACAAGTTAGACACACTTGAAATCTTGTTTTAAATATTATGTTTGACTGGAAAAAGCAGATAGGGTTATTTTAGAAAAGCCAGAGCTCTGACAATATCTGTTTTACTGATGATTCCGATGATGTTTCCATGTCCAGATAAAACACCTGCTCCGTTGATATTTTTCTCCAACAATAATTTGCCTGTTTTTGCTAAATCATCATCATAATCCACTGAAATAATGTCTGTATTCATTATCTCATCAATCTTAGTACTTCCACCAAAACCTGAATTCGATATGAATCCCTTTCTTGGAAAAATTACCGAGATTACAGGATCTGTATTGTCTAATACGTCCTCTTGTTCACCTAATGTAAGTGCAAGTTTGAACAAATCTCTAAACGTTACGATTCCAACTGGGACTTCGTCATGATTTCGTATTATCACCCGTGAAATTTTTTCATTGATCATTTTTAACACTACTTCATACAGAGGGGTGTCAGAATATTGCCAAGCATAGTATGGAGACATGTATTCGCCTACAATTTTTTCTCCAGAATGGGTTTTAGTGAAATATCTTACAAGATCGGTTTTTGTCAATATGCCCACAATGTCATTATTTGACGTAATCGCCAATGAGCCTATTCCGTTTTTCAACATTATGTTGGCGCATTCATCAAGTCCTGTTTTCTCATCAACAGAAATTATTTTTACTGCTATTTCAGATAAGGGAACTTCGTCTAGTTTTCGTTCACTGTTATCTGTGAGTAAAAAAAATCCTAAATCCTTTTCAGTTACAAGTCCTGTGATTTTTCCATTATCTGTTATTAAAAGACGGCTTTTTCTCTCATCAATAATTTTCTTTAAAACATCAGCCAGATTTGAATTAGATTTGATAGTTCGTGGAGTGTTTAGGTAATCTTTGGCAATTTTCATGATTTCGTTTATTCTCTTCAGTAATAAAAAATACGAGGCAATTTCCACGACTGAAAATCAAAGCACCGTTCTAGAAATCAATTCAAAATTGACGATTGGCATGTTTTGTTAGTAAGATAAAGAATCATGTTTTATGATTATGTGAATGCTAATTTTGATTTTTATGACTAAAACTGAACCATGATCGCATTAGCAAAGCAAATTGTTCCAAAAATTCGATAACATGTAGAATTGTTATTGACTTGACGTCATCAATTAACGAAAGAAACAACTAATTTAGAATTTCTTTACCCTGTAAGTAGAATCACAAATGAATGAAACAACACAAACTCAAATCAACTTGGGTGATTACAACAAACCACAGGAACAAACCAAAGCCATAGGAATCGGAAAGATTTCAGGTAAAGTCATTAACATAAAGGATTTTCGAACTAACAGGGGTAAGCCGTCACCATATACCCCAAAGGATGCAATTGGAGAAGACGGAATGACAGACTATAATGTTATAGACACTGTGGAGACATTTGACGTGAACAATCAACATGTACGTTCCTTTTTTGTAACGCCTGCAATAGTCAAGCAGATTCAAAGAGTTCCAAATTATCAGTCAGCATTGGCTGCAGGGAATGTGTTTGGACCCTGCAAAGTAGGACAAAAAAGATCTGCAAAGACTAATGCATACTATTGGTGTCTTCTCTTCCCTGGTGAAGAAGGCTATTAGTCTTTTTTAAAATTATGATATTTTAAAATTATGATATTTTAAAACTATGATATTTTAAAACTATGATATTTTAAAACATACGTCAGCCTGACTAGTCTAAAACGCTGATGATTCTAGATTTTCATCTTGGAATAGCCTGCTGGATGGTGGAACTGTTTAAGGACTATAGGCGGACCCGACCAGGTCACACACTGATCACTATCGAATCCTAGAATAATAACGCAGAAAGCTTATTGGAGTGCTTTCAAACTCCTACCAATTTTTTTCTGATTCTGGTATTATGTTACTTAAAAATTCAAATCGGATGGTGTCCGTGACCTACAAGGAATGGACCGTGAAGTTTTTTGCCCAATCTTTGCATTTTGTTGTCTGGTAACCATCATTATTTTTTCTATGTTTTCTAAATGTAGATACATCTTGAAAAAGTTTACTTATTGATACTTTTGGTTCAAATTTCGCTGGGAGCACAATGTGTTGGGGGATATAGTTAGAGGATTAGAACTCAGACCCACGTGGCCATGCATTTTTAAATGAAAAAAAACAACAAGAGATTTGGTTTTTGGCGCAAAACCTCTTTTACATGATTAACAACTAAACTGCATCAATAAAATACAGCATGGAAACAAGCAGAGACCAAAATAGATGTAATTGGGTTTCTTTCTAATTACGGAGATGTAAAATCATTGTTCTGTACGACAACTAAAGACCTGATGTCTCCTTTTATACAAATTCTGCAATACCGGAATTATGAGCACAAGGCATGACACGAGAAGGCCAGACTGCCAAAAGGCAGAACCGCAAAAGTTTGTGAGCCACTCAAATGGAACCTTGTTTTACTTGTGCAAAAACTGCAATTATTTTGGAACCATGGATGCTTTTACAAAGAATCTCCATATCTCTGAAATACCACAATCGCATTGATTTAGGCATTCTGAGGCCTTTTCTAGCTGGACTAGTAATCCTCAATCATTGACTTGCTAGTCATGACATTTCTCTGTGTTTTGATATCGGCTATCGCATCCTCTACATTCTGAAATGCTTCCAGCGTTCTATCCCGTGGTTTTGTCACATGTGTTACAATGATTTCCTGCTTTTTAATTTGGCGAAAAGATATATTGAATGCAAAATTCATAAAGACAGGTCATATGTCCTGAGGCCTTAAGACTAGTGCTGTATGCAGCGGAATAGACAAAAATAGCCAGAACAGCACTCAGAACATGCACGAATCATTTATGCCAATAATTGAGACATAGTGGTATTTGCCTCTTGACAGTTGATGTGATCTATTGTATGTAGTGCACGGCAAAAACATTTTCTGTGTTCTGATTTGTTGGACTTGTCCAGATATTGTCCAAACTTGTCCAAGAAATACTGGACATGATTTGGACTTGTCCAGATATTGTCCAAAAATGTCCAAGGAAAAGCCTGGACATGCCAGTATTGTCCAAGAAATATTTGATGGGTCCAAGAAATGTCCAAAAAGATCCAATAATTCCATACTTATCTAGGGAAAATGCCCAATAACATCCAGGCAATGCCGCAAATACTTGCCACCTTGTGGAACAACTTGCACATACACGATTCTAGAACAACTCATTGAAGTTCCAAACACCGATTTCACAATGCCAAAAACAGCACCAGCAAATCAGATGTACTGCCGATTGATCATCTGCCAATGTCTCAATTTAGAATCAAAATACCGCTGCAAACAACAATCTACCTGCATGATGCTTCATGACGACTGATTATCCCGTATGAGTTTCACAGATAATCTCATACGGCTGTTTTGGATTTGCAATCAGCCTATTTCTTCAACTCTAGTATGATCTGCTCCATTATGTCAGATAAGGGCAACTTCTGGCCTGTCCTTTCTTGCATCTCTGCCAGCATTTCTCTTGCTTGAATTGCATTAGACATGGCCTCTTGTTTTTTGCCAAGTCTCAATAAAGAAATGGCAATTGCTGCCAAACTGCTCACAGTTCCTGTAATGTCGCCAATATCTTTTTTGATTACAAGCGCCTTCTCATGATACTCGACTGCCTTGGCATACTGGGATAAAGAATTGTATGCAAGGCCGAGGTTTGTGTAACATGCAGCCTCCCCTCCCCTGTCTCCAATCTCCCTGAATATAGCCAGCGCCTTCTCATAGAATTCAATTGCCTTGGCATACTGGGATAAAGAATGGTATGCAAGGCCGAGATTGGTATAGCATGCAGACTCGCCACTTCTATTTCCAATCTCCTTGAATATCACCAGCGCCCTTTCATGGAATTCGATTGCCTTGGCATACTGGGACAAAGAATGGTATGAATTGCCGAGGTCTTGGTAGCATATAGCCTCACCATTCCTGTCACCAACCTCTTTTTTTATCACCAGCGCCTTCTCTTGATACTCGATCGCCTTCTGGTATTCTGACAGGGAATGGTATGCAGCGCCGATGTTGGCATAGCATCTTGCCTCGCCTGACTTGTCGCCATATTTTACAAAATAATCCAACGCATGCTCCAACACGTGTATTGCCAGCAAAAAATATGAATTCTCATAGAGCAAGATGCCAATTCGCAAAAACATGCTCCTTTTTCCTCCTGAGACGTGTTTGCCTGCTTTGACAAGCCATCCAAATTTTTGACAAACTCATCAGGCCTGTCTTCATATGTATGAGCCATCTGCAAAATCTGTTTCTCATTTTCATCCATGCACAGGCATGCGAACCATGATCCTGCATAAAAGGATGCACATCGCTTTTATAGAATATCGTTACAACCACGCCATGGAAGAAAAACCAGATGACATCCCAAAAGAAAAGAAAAGAATAACAAAGGGATTTGTCGCATCGCGCCTGAAGTATCCTAAAGATGACGAAAACAAAGAATGACTCAGGTGAGATTCTTTTCCAGTCCTACAAAAATCCTTACAATGTCTGTCTGTAGCTTTGTGAGAAATTCATGATGGTAACACGCAATGTCAAAAAACAGATCTGTTCGTGATTTAGATTCATCTCCATTTGAAAAAAAATCATCCTGCAAGGCAACAAGATAGTCCCGCACCTGATTTTGTTTTTTAATTCTGCCATACAATGTTGAAATGTCTCTTCTTATCTCGTCCTCAAAGTATACAAAATATCCTGCACTCACAACGCTGTCAAATGCAGAGGTGTCAAAATACATGTTTGAAAAATCAATATGCGTTTGGTCTTTTTTTGCATATCTGACAATCTCGGATTTATCCCCACTCTCTTTTTCAATCTCTAATAATTCGTCTTGTATTTTTTTTGGTATTTGTGACCATAATGTCTTTGAGATCTCCAATGGCAAAAGCAACATGTGATTTTCTTTGATTTCTTGCATGATTGATTTTTTTGATCTTCTGACCATCACTCTCTGATTCCATCGCTGCTGAATGAATATGCCGGCAATGACGCCTGATGCTGAAGCAGCTATTGTGAGAACAGAAATTCTTATTTGTAAATCCGAAGAGTTTTTTGATTCTTGTTGAATTTCTGAAACGTATGCTGAAATAAAATCACTTGATTTTTTATCTAATTCATAAGGCTCAGAAGATGACTCTGTATCTGATGAATTCTGTGCACTAGCATTGGAAGGTAAAGTGGACGGTAACAGGATTATCAGAGTCATCAATACAAGTAATGCAAAATTCATGTTTTTCATCATCGTTTTATTTCAGCTTGACTTCAATAAGCATTTTGGCACCTTATTTTAGAATGCACATTAGATTCAAAATATCAAAAACAAAAAATGGATCAAGACACAACAGAGTATACATATTGAAGATTTCTGGTGATTATCAATTTAAGCAAATTGTCTAATGATTCTATCATGTACCTGATGAATTGCGATTTCTCCAGCGATTTTGGACAAATTGTGTATTTACAAAAATATCTTATTTTGTTCAAAAAATAGTAGAACCTTCTTGGACAGTGATTGGACATTTTATCTAAAACAGACTATGCTCTTGACCGTGTCAAATAATCGCCCAAAAAGATTCCAACCTGTCCAAAATAATCGGATATTCTTGGACATTTGTATTTTGTCCAACAAAAAATCTTGATTTGAGTAAAAAATAAAAAATAAGAAATTGTCCTAGTTGGACATTTGGGAATGGCCCAGTTCTCTATCATCCTCATTTTGGCGTCTTTTGTATAGGAAGATGCCAATTATTGTGGCCAGGGCTCCAAATACCAAAATCATTTCTGCCAGGCTTGTCTTTGGTCTTGTAGTGGCGTTTTGACCGGTTGCTATCCGTGGCAATTCTTTGTCAGAGTAATTCTGTGTGTCTGGCTTTAATCTCTGGAATCTCTTGTATAGGGTCCAGTTACTCAAGCCAGTTTCTTTACTAATCTCACCAATGCTTTGTCCTGAGTCCAGTCTTTGTTGCAATTCTTCTGTTGAATATCTCATATTATCACCTCCTCACGATGCGTGATCTGATACTGTGAAGACAGTCTGGAATGGCTTTGCAGAATCTTTTGAATTATGGAGTTGCGTATCTTTGGAATGGCATTCTGTCTTGCCTTTTTCTGCAATGATATCATACTGCTTCTGGATATTCCTATTTTCCAAGAGTCTTTTGGACGAATGGACAGAATCTTTTCTGTTATGTTGAAATATCTTGTGTATGCGTCTGAACTCATTCCAGCCGTGTTTGCCTCATCAAGATTGTTAGATTCCTTTCCGATGTGGTTGATTGATGATTTGCTTATTCTGATTTTGAGTCTCTTTAGAATCCCTGTATCTCCTGACGATTTTGATTCTGGATGATTGTAATAATCTGCAAAGGTCTCAGACAGTGGCTTCCAGTAGAAATGGGGTTCCATGGAACCGTCAGGGTATTTCTTGCCTGAATTATAGTCGACAAATGGCATAAACGGTGTCTGATTCTGCCTGTTTTCATCCAAAAATGGAACCATCGGGAGGACATGCCTGCCAGTATCAGAATCGACGCGGTTTGCAGTGCCAATCAATACCGTGTTGAATGGCCTTATCTTCTTTGTATGATATAGTCTGTCTAGCATTTGTGGTGTTGTAATGACAAGTTTTGATATTGAATATCTACCGTCATATTCCGTTGTTGTGTAATCTGCATTGTAATGTGACCTTAGGATGTTCTTCCACCATTGCTTTTGGTCTATGTCGATTAGATGTCCTAGTCCGTGAAGAGAATGCTTGTGGATTTGAAAACCGTCATCCATTATATCATATAGAACATATCTCTTGGACGATATTCCGTAAAACCACACGTCATGCAGCGGTGTGCCGTCCTCGTCTTTTTCAATCTTGAACATCTCTGTTTTAGCATCATACGGATTCATCTTGGAAAAGAAATCCTGTACCAGTCTGACATGTCTTGGTGAAATCATGACGCTGTCAGTGTCACAGTATGCCATGTATCCGCCATTACGTAACATCAGACATTCAGATACGGCAAGGACCAGTCGTGCACCTGCTGTCAGAAACGTTGAAACAATCGGATTGAAATGTACAGAAGGGTATTCTGTCTTGTTTGACCTGCACTCAAATGACGTCAATCCGTGTATGGTGTTGTCACTAGGCCTGCTCTCAGAGTTTGTCTGGATGTATATTCCATATGATGCGGCATTTGTAATTATCTTCAGGATGCCGGAATCATCATCTTTGTATTTTAGTTCAGTCTTTTTTCGATCAGCTGCTTTATGAAATCGTCTTTTGCAGGATTTACTGTTATGTCTTTTAGTATCTGCACATTATCATTTGGAAATTCCTGCACTCCTTGCGGGACAAACGTTATGGCATCATCAATTGTTGGAATCCTGCCAGTTAGCAGCTTTGATGCTATCAAATCAGGCAGGGTATACCATAGTGCGGTATCGTCAGTTGATTTCAGATGGTTCACTCCAATGTTTTGGGCCTTGCCCTTGCCAAAGTCAGAACGGGCAGGCAAGATGTCGTTGTCTGGCCTTATCCTGCAGATCGTCATCACATTGCACCAAAAGCCATTGCCGGACACGGATTCAGGCGTGATTTTCTCCAATAATTCCTGGATTTTCTCTGTGGTATGCTTGATTGATACCTTTTCAGATTTTAGAAACTGATTCATATTCATCAGGACAAACATAGATGGATACATAGATGTGAAATCAAGATATGAAATTCTGACTGGTTTCTTTCTTATTCTTACTTCTGTCCTTCCACCATAATATGATGACATTAGAAATCCAATAATCTCTTTTAAAAAATCAGGATTCTTTTGCAGAAATGGCTTAATTCCAAGCTTTTCAAGATATTTCTTTGCAATTGAAGCTGGCGAATACATCTTGTTTGCAGACTCTTCTGGCAGCAAAAAGACATCAGTAAATTGTCGTATCAATTTTTGATACAGTTGGTATGTTGTCATGGTTTTCTCAATGTTATGTCTAATTGATTCAAGTGAAATTTTTGATTGTGACTTGTTCTCAACATGCATCACTTCAAAGACATCTTCACAGGACTCGTTTGTCATGGAGTAATTTAGTGTCTTCAAGTCTATAAAGTATCCACGATATGTCTGTCTTTTCTTTTCTGATTTCTTTCTTATCGGTGCTGCAAACTGGACAAATGATGCATTATTGTTGATACTTCTGATTCTGATGTTTGGATAAAACAGATTCTCTGACAGCTTGAAGGAGAATCCGTTTTGCATGTTTCTTGCCTTGCCATGGTGTATTGCAAGTCTTGATATCTCAAACGGCAAGTCAAATCCGACACATTTTGCCCTGCCAGAATATACGTGTGGGAAAAATATCTTTGTCACAAATTCGTCTCTTGACATGATGTCAATAGTACACTCATCTGGTAGTTTCGTCTTTGCAACATGTGATTTTATTTTCTCTGTGAGTGATTGCTTTGAAGAGTCATCGTAGAAAAGATAAAACTTTTCTAGATTGCCATTTGTCCAGATTCCGCAGGAACCAATCACCAGGTTCTGGTATTGGTCAGATGTAGTCTCTGTTCCAAACACCAGGACAGTTGAATTGTTGTGGTTTGAATGTGGAGGTTCTCTATTGGTAAACTGTACGTCATTGTCTGCAAAGCATCGCAGGCTGATTTGTACTGGCTTTTTGCCTCGATCGAGGCTGTTTTGTGCAGTCATGCGCAAATCCCCTGCCTGATTTGTAGCAAATCAGATATTTTCTGTCTGAGATTGAAGGCAATTGCATAGCACACGTCATTGGCAGTAAACTTTGAGCGCAAGACAAGAACATCATGTAATCCTAGAAGAAAAAATGCATCTTTCACATATTGCGATTGGTTGACTTCCATCCACCTTACATCCCAAGTCTTTTGTGATTCAGATAGCTCAGCATGGCATCTTCTGCATACTGTTACTGCTCTCGAGTCATGTTTTCTTCCCGCTATGTGATGCTGTTCAAGATTGTATTGCATTTCTCTTGAATTGCAAACTTGACATCTTTCCTTTTTTGGAATGTTCTTTGTCTGTACCAGTATTTCATTTAACCAAGATTCCATTTCGTTAATCTCAAGTTGTACATTGTCACGTACAGTGCCAATCTTGGAGTTTACAAAGACTGCAATGTCATTCATCGTGCATACACCTCAAAGAACTCCGGCTCCTCTATTCGCTGGTTAATCTTGATTATTTCATCAGGATTTATTTCCAAAGATAAAGAATCAAAATGTAACTTCCCACGACAATGACTGTAAAAACTATCAAACCCCTTAAACCAAATTTCAAGAATATGACCACATATGATAACCAAGGAAGTATGAATAACACTATCTCTGCAAACCTGAAAATCATTACATTTTGTTCAGTGACGTATGGCTCTAAAGTACCAAAAATCCTCAAACCAAGTCCTGCAGGGGAGACATCTATTCCTGTTTTTGTTACAATTGCCAGAAAAAGACCATTAGCAAATGCAGGTACAAAGAATGTATGATAAAATGTGGCCATAATATTCACAAAATATGATCATACTTAAAACCAATTTTCAATTAATTACTGAAGTATGATGCTTGATGATATTTTACCATTCAATGAAACCGTAAAATTCCTTCATCAAACTCTCGTGGAAAAACTAGAGTAGATATGGCAAAGCAATGCGAAGTCTGTGATTCAAAATTAGGCATTCTCTACAGAAAGAATGTTTGTAAGCAATGTATGGAAAAATTTGATAAATTTTTTACAGATGATTCTATTCTAACACTTCCAAATTTAGATGAAAAAAAATTAGTTGAACTCAAAAAATTTGGAAAAGAGAGGATAATTTCATTATACGACAAATTGCTTGAGGAATACACCTCAGACAACATAATGACTGAAGAAGAAATCACAAACCTTGAAAAAGTCTCAAAACCGTTTGAATTAACTCCTGACGAGACAAAGCACGACATCATCATCTATCCACACAAAATAAAAAATTATATCGACAAAAACAACAGTCTTCCCACCCTAGATTATGACAGATTCAAAGAATTTGGGATCAGAATACAAGATGATGAGGAATACTACAGTTCTGGAGTCTCTAATCTTTATGAAATGAAATCTCATTCCAAATACATTGCAGGATCCAGAGGGGTGAGTATTTACGGTTTTAAAGTTGGAAGGGTACAGGGTCAAAGAATTTCAGAACAGTTACCTGTGCAAAAATCAACTGGGAAATACGTCCTTACTAACAAGAGATTCTATTATGTGTCTGATTCATATGGAAAGATGACAAAAATTGACTTGAAAAAGATCATGTCTTATGACTCTGATCCTGATTTTCTCATCATAAATACTCACACCAGACAAAAACCATATCTGTTTCAAATGTCATTAACAAATATCAAAACTACCTTGATTGGATTGGATTTTTTACTTGATAATTGAATATAAGTTAATTTGAAGATAAATTATACAAAAAAGGACATAATATAATGAAGCAATTAAGTTAGAGAATTACAAAACCAAAAACTAGATTATTTTTCATTGAATCTTAACTTTCTTGTATTCTTTAAGATGTTATCAAAATCTATGCATTACAGTTATTCTTGTTCTTTGATAACTTTTTCAGACCATCAAAATATCATTCATAATTTTTTGGATCGATTCATCAAACTAATTTGTTAACAGAATTTACCGCTTAATTGATTAGTTTCGTTAATTTACACATAACAGTGATTTCATCATGAACTATGAAAAAGAATTTAGAGATCCGATACACGGGTTTATTCAAGTTAGTCCTATTGAGTTAGAGATTATTAGTTCGCCTATTTTTCAAAGACTACGTAACATAAAACAATTGAGCTTAGGCAATTATGTATATCATGGAGCTGAACATTCTAGATTCGGCCATATGCTGGGTGCTATGCATTTAGCAGGATTGGCATTTGACTCTTTAAAGCGAAATTCAGGTAGATTAAACGAAACACTAGATGTAGATGATTCTGACAGACAGTCATTACGTATTGCAGCATTGTTGCATGATGTGGGTCACTCCCCCTTTTCACATTCTTTAGAGAATCTACTTAATGCAAAACATGAAAAATACTCCACTGCATTAGTAGAACACCATTTTGGTCCAATTTTAGAGAAAGCAGGACTAAAAATTGAGACAATTCAAAATCTAATACTTGGAGATCCTTATCCAGATAAACCATATCTTAGCCACATAGTCAACGGCCAACTTGATGTGGATAGATTAGATTACCTCTTAAGAGACTCATACTTTACGGGAGTCTCTTATGGCAAATATGATCTAAATCGATTGATTGATCAATTTGTTGTTGTTGAAAAAAAATTTGTTATTCTTCAAGGAGGTTATGAAACAGTAGAACAATTCATTTTTGCCAGATATCAGATGTACCAACAAGTTTACTTTCACAAAACTAAGAGATCGTTTGAATTAATGTTGTGGAAAGCCGGAAATATTCTAAAAAACTTGAACAATATCGAATATCCTACGATTACAGATCTTGAGACTGAAAAGGGACAAAAACAATACGTTGACTGTGATGATAGGTGGTTTTTAAACCAAATTTATGATGAAGGCAACCCTGAAGAAGTTAAAATCTTGGCTAAAATGATTAAATCGAGAATGCCTTATCAGGAAACATATTCTCCATTAACATTTAGAGAGAAATCAGATTATGTGAAAAGTCAACCTTATGATGATACGGTTGGTTTAGATGTAATTGAAAAATTTCTATTGAAAAAATTACCAAAACTTAACATACAAGATCATGAATTTTTAACAGACGATCTCTCTAGAGCGCCATATAATCTCATGCCAAATTACGGAACAACTGATGAAATAGATGCCGAAGGAGATACGATTCTAATATTTTATAAAAATAGAAAAGTAATAGAACCTATTGAGAATAGATCCAATGTAGTCTATACTTTTGGAACATATAGACCATCTATGAAAAGAGGTTTCGTTATTCCTGAAAAATATAACATAATCAAACAAACATTAAAAGATAATTTTGATTACCCTTTACCTGAACGTAACTCAAAACTATGAACAAAGTTTTAACCATATGTTATAGTTTAATTTACCATGAGTTATCAATATCATGTGGAGTCTGACAACATATGAATAACATATCAAGAGAAGATCTAGTATTATTGTTAACTAAAAAAGCAACTGAAAAGGATGTTGATATCCCTGGAATAATGGGACGTAAAGCATTACAGAAAAGTTTCTATTTTTTAAATCAACATTATGATTTCTTTACTTTCAAATGGCATGACTATGGTCCTTTTAGTGGGGAATTACAACAAATTACAAAGGATTTGGTATCAAATGGAAATATCACGTTGAAAGAAATTCAAACAAAAAAACAAGATGCAGTAATTAATCATATGACTTTCTCTGATGACAATAACCCGTATTTTTCTGAGGAGGATATTCCAAAAGAAATCCACTCAAGAATGAATCAGGTACTTACTCTTGTATTAGGTAGAACGCCCAGAGAATTGGAATTATTAGCTTCTGTACATTATTGGGCAAAGAAAGAACAATTTGCATTAGATAGTTATTCTCCAGAATATATTCACAATAAATTGACCGAGCTAAAACCTGATGCAGGTTTTACTATGCCTAATGTCATCCAGGCTATTGAAACTCTTGAACATTTTGATTATCTGCATCCAGAAATATCTGAATAAATTCATTCGTGGACATTACAAAAATTCATTGGGATTTTTTCAAATTATTTAGATGTTAGCCGTCTTTCAATTAAAAAAAATAATTACACGTGGGTATGAAAAATACAACAATAACTATATCCCCAGCACAATGTGTTGGGGGTTATAGTTAAGGTGTTATTTTGTGAACCCACGTGGAAGTTTGAAAATTGTTTAAAATTAGAGTCTATGAAAAAAAATTGATAGGCACTAGAGACGATTTAAAATTTAAACTTTAATCCTGAAACGCTTTTTCTGATTAAATTACCTTCAAGTTTAAACAATATTATGAAATTTTTGAATCGATTTTGATCCCATGTTTAGCACACTTTATGACTGATTGATTTGAAGAATTAGAAAATGAAAACTAGGTTTTTTCAACACTTCACATTTTTCCAACCTTAACTTAGACAATGAAAATTAATTTCATTCTCGTTTGAATATGTTGATCGCTATTTAATCACGAAAAGTTACTCCCAACTTCGTTTTTGTTGGATTCTTGTTTATGCTCTTTACGTCTTTTCTGTTTAATGGTGCCACCAATATTGTGTCCACGGGGTAATTTCTTAGTCATATCTGTTGTTTCCCCATATCATTCATGTATACCTTTGTAGTTTCTTCTTCTCAGGGGCATTACAATTCAAAATACCGTTTAATTCTTTTGTCATATATGACAACGTTGCACATGTTTTTGTAATGTATCAAAATCATCAAATTCTTGATCGCATAATCTACATAACTCTTTTTTCAATGAATCACAATTGCATCCAATAGCTA
>Ga0224506_10000021_pt1 | contig 184663 bp, 177 predicted proteins | sample SF_Jan12_sed_USG_2_FD_169108 | JGI IMG/M metagenome (GOLD analysis project Ga0224506, IMG submission 169108) | Sediment microbial communities from San Francisco Bay, California, United States - SF_Jan12_sed_USGS_8_1 | ecosystem: Environmental > Aquatic > Marine > Sediment | place: USA...
GCAGAGAATTAACGAGGAAATGAGAAAGTCTGTACAAAGAGAACTTGATGCATTGGAAGATGCCATAGAGAGAGCAGACCTTGCTGAGGTTTTACGTCACAAACTGATATTGGAAGTCTTACTGGGACAGCAATCTTCATCATCACCCAAAAGCGCTTCTGATTCGGTTTTATGACTTGTGTAAGTACCATTGACTAGTTATCGGAGACTTTAGGCAAACATGATGGCGGAGGAGGAAAAGCCCGCTAAGGTTTTCTAGTATGAGCTTGAATATTATCTATGTTTAAGGTGCTGTTTGAATTGATTGAGTGGGAGTATAAGGTGATCCCGATAAAGACGCGGATTCATTCAGATCATTTCCAAGCTGACAGCAAGCCAATCATAGATGATGTTCAAAATGACCTTAATGCCCTAGGCCATGAAGGATGGGAACTTGTCAGCGTCCAAAACATTAGCCTGCCCGACGGCAGAATGTTCACTGTCGCCTACCTCAAGAGACGAAAAAGGGTTAGCTAGTGAGGAGCTATCCATAAAGGACAAGCTTGCTATTATAAACTATCATAAAGCTTGGAAAACCATGATCGACGAATCTTGCAAGTTGATTTAATGGACAAGGATTTTCAGTGAGCCGACTCAATTGAGTGAAGGCTGCTCTTGGCAGATATGACAGTTTAAACGCTTGAGTGAAATCAAAACTTGCCCAGAATTTGAAGTCGTTTTTACACCATGCTACGCTTGAAACAAGCGAAATTTGAGCGAAACTGATGGTTCGAATGTGGTGCGGGGGGTGGGACCCCCACCCGAGTTTACCAGTAAAGAGGCATACCTGATATGTTTAGCAAGAGTCGCAACTTCCTGGCCAAAAACAGATCCTAGTCAGGTCGACTTTCAAACTCTCGGCTCAGTGATTGTGATGGAGGTTGGGTTTAAACATCGGTTGATATTCTCGGAACTTAAGCCTTACATAGATTTCTATTAACCCTTCAGTTCCCCTTGCTTGGGATTTTTACTTGTATCGCATGGCTTAGTGAGTACTTGTGAATTTGTCGCATGATCTAATCATTCTCCTTGATCAAAAATAGTTTATAAAATTGTGCAGATCTAGTGGAAATTGGCTTCCGAAAAAAATATAATCCCTTGCATGCAAAAATTGAGATGAAAGTTATGAACATTAGGAACACATTACTATGTCTACTCCTGATTTCCTTCACACTTTCGTCTCTAAGTAATATTTCGTTGGCATTTGAGCATGGTTCAGAAAAACTTCAAGTAGAAACTGACGACAGTTTACACTTTAAGATCACCAAACTTTACGGGATAAACAGCACTATTGAGGGAAACTATAGTATCTTCTTAATGGACACAAACCCACCTCCATGGAGCATGTTCGCATTTGGACGGTTGGATTGGACTTACTTCGCTTCATACCCGCTCGCTTCTGGATTCACTTTTGGCACTATGAACATGACCATTTACAGTAATGGCGGTTTGTCTTCCTACATAGATGTGTCAATCGGCTGGTTTGATGATCAAGGAAACGCGAACTTTTATCAGAATGAAAGTAGGCAGTCGTCGGGAACTGGAATTGACTCAATAACAGTGGATGTTAATCTGCAATTGCAAGCGGGACAAAGGTTGATGATAGGTGTGAGGGTTATTGAAGGACAGATGCTTCAGACCTTCTGGTTTGGCGATGACGAACATGACAGTAGAGTTCAGTACATTGGAACTGCACAATTTATACCAGAGTTTTCGTCTATCACCATTATGCTCACATTTATGATTACTATGATCTTTTTGCTGCGATTGCGAAAGCGCTTCAAAAACCATTCTGGCGACACACTTTTCCAATTTACAGAAAATCAAGTTTCCTTAACTAAACAGACAAAAATTGAAAAATAGAGAAGAATGTGAATGTAATAGAACTCCTAAGTGACTAACTCATGCAGCTGTCCAGTGTTAAGAGCCCTCTTAATCTCTAATACTGTTCGGTCGCCAGTGCTCATTGGTTTTTTATGTTTGCGTATTGGGAGCCTAAGCTTTTAAAAAGCAGAGAATTCAAACGCAGCTCGCTTTCTAAGTGCGGGGGGTGGGATTTGAACCCACGAACCCCTACGGGACAGGCTCCTGAAGCCTGCGCCTTTGACCAGGCTTGGCGACCCCCGCAACAACACGAAAATACGCTAAGAAAAGGTTTAAGAGTTGCTGTAAACTCTTACATGGAACAGGTGTATTGGAATGCCTACACACGGTTCACTCTCTAAGGCTGGAAAGGTTAGATCACAGACTCCGAAAATCCAGCCCATGCGAAAAAAGAAACCGACGCCACGCTTCAGAAACAAGCGAAACTACGAAAAAAGAATAGTCATGCAAAGAAAAGCTGGACAAAACTGGATTTAGCACACACTCTTTAAGGCTTTTATCTTTTTCATGCATAATTAACCTCTATGTTAGAGGCTACACTTGCGATTTTGAATGGTAAGGTTATGACTCTGAATCCAAATCAGCCAAAAGCCGAAGCAGTGGCAATACAAGACGGAAAAATAGTCGCCGTGGGTTCAAACAAAGAAATCCGCAAATACGCAGGCAATAAGACGAAGATTATCAATGCAAAAGGTAAGATGGTCATTCCAGGTTTTGTTGATTGTCATGTGCACTTGACGGGGTTTGGCAAGATCTTGCAAACTTTAGAATTGAGAAACACTAAGTCCATAAAAGAAATGCAGCAGAAACTGCGAGAATATGCTGAAAAAAACCCTGAAAAGAGCTGGATTCGTGGAGGAAGATGGGATCAGGAGAGGTTTGCCGAAAAACGCTATCCCATTCGCTCGGACTTAGATGCCGCAGTCGCGGGCAAACCGGTTTTTCTCGTTCGAGTTTGTGGACACATTGCTGTTGCCAACAGCAAAGCCTTGCAGCTGGCAGACATAAGAAAAGAAACAAAAATCGACGGTGGCAAGATAGATTTAGATGAAATCACAGGCGAGCCTAATGGCATACTACGGGAAAACGCCATGGATCTAGTTTGGAAAGTAATCCCGAAACCCAGTCAAAATGAGAGCGAAGAAGCTTGTCTTGTGGCATGTGAAAAAGCCGTAGAAGCAGGTCTTACGTGTGTTCATTGGATTTTGGGTTCTGCGGATGATATGCGCGTAATACAAAAACTCGATGCAGAAGGAAAACTGCGTTTGAGGGTCTATGCAGGCATACCCGTAGATTGTCTTGATGAATTGATTAATCTAGGATTGCTTACAGGCTTCGGAAATGACATGGTGAAGATAGGCTTTGTCAAAATTCTAGCAGACGGCTCGCTCGGCGGACGCACAGCCGCACTGAAAAAGCCGTATTTTGACGAACCAGAAACAAGCGGTATGCTGCTTTACACCCAAAAAGATCTGAGCCAACTTGTCCTGAAGGCTCATAAGGCAGGCTTACAGCTGGCTGTACATGCCATAGGCGACCACGCAATGGAAGTCGTTCTAGAGACTTTAGAGAAAGCTTTGAAAGCGCATCCGCGTAAAAATCATAGACACAGAATTGAACATTGCTCTGTCCTTAACCCAAAACTAATAAAACGCATGAAACACTCAAAGATAATAGCCTCAGTCCAGCCTCACTTCATCGTTTCCGACTTTTGGGTGCCTGACCGCTTAGGTAGGAAAAGAGCACCTTGGGTCTACCCACTCAAAACGCTCCTGACGGAAGGAATAGTTGTTGCGTCTGGCTCAGACTGCCCTGTAGAACCCATAAATCCAATCTTGGGCGTCTGGGCTGCAGTAGCAAGAAAGAGCTTTACGAGAGAAAGCCTAACAGTTCAAGAAGCCCTAAAAACTTATACTATAAATGCTGCTTACGCCTCCTTTGACGATGGCAAAAAAGGAACAATCGAAGCTGGAAAACTTGCAGACATAACAATTCTATCAGCAAACTTGTTTGAGGTTCAACCAGACGAAATCAAGAATGCCAAGGTGGTAATGACGATTGTTGGCGGAAAAATTGTTTATGCAAGCTAGCGGAGTTTATTTGCTGGGTTCATCTTAGTGTATTGTGGTTGCCGTTAGCTTGAGTACAAAAAAAGCCTTGAGAGAAATAATTGAGAAGTTGATGCGCATTCCTTCACCAAGTAATCGCGACGTCAACCACGTCAAAATGCAGGTTTCTGCTAACTATCATCTGGAAAAAACGCCGTCAAACTCACAGATCATACGGTTACTTAGAGCTGAAGAAAAACGTAAGCTTCTGCCACTTCTGAGAAGGAAGACAACCCGTACTATATCAGGTGTAACAATTGTAGCCGTAATGACGAAACCTTACCCATGTCCACAGCCTCAGCCCTGCGCGTACTGTCCAGGCGGACCGCCATTTGGAGTTCCCCAAAGTTATACTGGTTTCGAACCAGCCGCAATGCGTGGGCTTCAAAACAATTTTGACCCTTATTTGCAGGTAAGAAGCCGAATTGAACAGCTCCAAGCCATAGGGCACGCTGTGGACAAAATCGAATTGATTATAATGGGTGGAACGTTCCCAGCCACACCAACGGATTATCAAACATGGTTTATTAAGCGATGCCTAGACGCCATTGCAGAGAAGGAATCCGCAAGTCTTGAAGAGGCAAAAAACAACGCGGAAAAAAGCAGAATTCGCAATGTTGGTATAACCGTTGAGACACGTCCAGACTGGGCTAAGGAATCTCACGTAGACCAAATGCTCAACATGGGTGTGACACGGGTGGAATTGGGTGTTCAAAACCCTAATGACGAAATTTATCATCTTGCAGGCCGAACGCATTCGGTTCAGGATGTTTTGGAGGCTACACGTGTAACGAAGGATTCTGGATTAAAAGTGGTATATCACTTAATGCCGGGAATGCCAGGCTCAGACATGGAAAAGGATATGGAGATTTTCAGAGAGATTTTCGCAAATCCAGGTTTCAAGCCAGACATGATTAAAATTTATCCATGCCTAGTTCTGAAAGACACAAAAGCGTACAAATGGTACTGCGAAGGCACGTATAGGCCATACACAAACGATGAAGCCGCAAACTTTGTTTCAGAAATTAAGAAGAGTATTCCACGTTGGATACGAATAATGCGCGTCCAGCGTGACATTCCAGCCCCATTAATAGTTGCTGGAGTCAACAGAAGCAACTTGCGCCAACTAGTTCAGCAGAAGCTAAAGGAACAGGGTATAAGATGTAGGTGCATACGCTGCAGAGAAGTAGGTCACAGAATTGCAGCTGATGAAATAAAACCTGACCCAGATGAGGTGAAGATTTTAGCCACTCGATACACAGCGTCTGAAGGTGAAGAAATCTTCATTTCAGCCGAAGACACCAAAAATGATGCTCTAATTGGTTATTTACGACTGCGCATACCCTCAAAAAAGGCCCATAGACCAGAAATAAAAGCAAAGCCATGCTCCATAGTGCGAGAACTTCATGTTTATGGACCACTTGTTCCCGTTGGCAAACACTTAGCCAAAGCATGGCAACACAAAGGCTACGGCAACATTCTATTAGCCGAGGGTGAACGTGTGTCGAATGAGGATCATAATTTAAAAAAGGTTCTAGTAATAAGTGCTCTTGGAACAAAACAGTACTACATGCGGTTCGGCTACCAATATGATGGAGTTTACATGTCAAAAATGTTGGAGAATTAAGAATGAGTAAGAAGGAAGAATTTTTTGGTTATAAAAGCAAGGCGTTTGAAGCCCTTAGAAAAGCTGAAGCCGAAATTGGCGATATGATAAGAATAACAAGAAACGGAGAAGTCTATGAGGGAATTCTGATTCCACGCTCGGAATATAGTGATGAAAAGCATATTGCTTTGAAGTTGAAGAGCGGCTACAACGTCGGCGTGCACATTACTTCAAGCACAAAAATAGAAAAAACGGGGAAAGGAGCAAAACCAACCTTCACCTTGCCACCACTTCCAGAACAAAATCCGGAACTTCCAAAAGTCACCATAATAAGCACTGGCGGAACCATTGCAAGCCGTGTAGACTACAGAACAGGAGCAGTACGACCAGCCTTGACAGCAAGCGACTTGTACAGTGTAGTGCCTGAACTAGCCAACATAGCACGCGTGGACACCCAAATATTGTTCAGTCTGTTCAGTGAAAACATAACGCCCAAACATTGGACAGAAATAGCGAAGGCTGTCGCCAAGCAAATATCTCAAAGCATTGACGGTGTTGTAATCGCCCATGGAACAGACACAATGGGGTACACGGCTGCAGCCCTAAGCTTTGCATTACAAAACCTTCCAATTCCTGTCATACTTGTAGGTTCACAGCGTTCAGCAGATCGCCCAAGCTCCGACGCGGCAACAAACCTTGTAGGTGCAGTTACAGCTGCGGCAAAGGCTCCTTTTGCAGAAGTCACTGTGGCAATGCATGAAACACCTTCAGACGCTTCAATAATATTCCATAAAGGGACAAAAGTCCGAAAATGTCACACAAGCAGAAGGGACGCTTTCAAGTCTGTTAATGCATCACCAATAGCGAGGATACAAGACCGAAAAATGATCATGCTTACAGACGATTACACAAAACGTAATCCTGCAAATAAGCTCATCTTAAAGCCAGAATTCAACGACAAAGTCGCGCTGATAAAGTTTTATCCAAGCATAAACCCTACAATGATAGACTGGTATGCACAGAAAGGCTATAAAGGCTTGATTTTTGAAGGAACAGGCTTAGGTCACGTCGGTAACTGCTTTCATGAGCCTATACGAAATGCAATAAAGCAGAACGTTTTGATTGCCATGACTTCTCAGTGCATTTGGGGACGAGTAAACATGAACGTCTACGATTCAGGCCGCGACTTGCAGGCTTTAGGCGTAATCCCATTGGAAGATATGCTCCCAGAAACGGCCGTCGTTAAACTTATGTGGATTTTTGGACAGACCGAAAACTTGGAAAAAGCGAAGACCCTTATGAAAGAGAACATTGTGGGAGAGCTTTCTCCAAGAACTCTTCCAGAAAAAACAGGCACGGAGTGAGGAGTGTGCAAACATAGAATTGGATATGGATTATGAAAAAATCGGGTTAAAAGTCGGTCTGGAAATTCACCAACAATTGAACACGTCTGAAAAGCTATTCTGCGGCTGCAAGCCCGAGCTCTTTAAAGAAGAGCCAGAAATAACCTTTCTTCGTAGACTTAGACCCACCCAGAGCGAGTTGGGTCAAATAGACCGCGCAGCCTACTTCGAATTTCAGAAAGGAGTAAAAATACTTTATGAAGCGAACAAAACGACTTCATGCCTTGTGGAGATGGATGAAGAACCGCCTCATTCACTGAACATAGAAGCTGTTGAGATTGCTTTAACCGTGGCCATGATGGTGAAAGCTAAGACAGTCAGCGAAATTCATGTAATGCGCAAAACAGTGATAGACGGCTCGAACACCACTGGTTTTCAAAGGACATGCGTGATAGCTTTAGATGGTGGAATTAAGGTTGGAGAAAAGAGTATCCCAATTCAGCACATAGGTCTAGAAGAAGACGCAGCTAGAAAAATGGGTGAAGAAGACAACATTATACGCTACCGCATAGACCGCTTAGGTATACCATTAATAGAAGCTGCAACTGCGCCAGTCATAAGATCACCTGAAGAAGCACAACAGGTAGCCTTGGCAATTGGAGGAATCTTTAGAGCCACTGGAAAAGTCATTCGAGGCCTAGGCACGATACGCCAAGATGTAAACATATCAATTCCAAAGGGTGCATTAATAGAAATCAAAGGAGTTCAGGAGCTTGAACTCATCTCTCTTGTCGTGGAGTATGAAGTTCAGCGCCAATTAAACCTCATAAAAATAAGTGAAGAACTAAGGAAACTTGGGGCAAAAGAAGAGGAAATAATTGAAGAATTTTTTGATGTGACAGATATTTTCAAGCAGACAAAAGGCAAAGTCATTCAAAAAGCTTTGGAACAAAATCAGCAGGTGTTAGCGGTAAAACTTCCAAAATTCAAGGGTTTTCTGAAGCGTGAGCTTATGCCAAACTTTCGTCTTGGAACAGAAATGGCAGACAGGGCACGTTTCTGGGGAAAAGTTGGCGGAATATTCCACACAGACGAGCTTCCAGCCTACGGAATAACAACAGAGGAAGTTGAAAAGTTGAGAACTGCTGTAAACGCGGAAGAACAAGATGCTATAATATTCGTTGCAGATAACCTAGAAAACGCTAGGGACGCGCTAAAAGCTGTAGCGAAAAGGGCAAGAGAAGCAATAAGAGGAGTGCCAGAGGAAACCAGAGCGCCAAATTCCGATGGAACAACACGTTACATGAGACCGAGACCCGGGGCAGCGCGAATGTATCCAGAAACAGACATTCCACCAACCCAAATAACAGAAGATTACATAAAAAAGATTAGTTCCAACCTGCCCGAGTTCCTAGAACAAAAACTTCAACGTTTAATGAGTGAGTATGAGCTAAATCAGAAATTAGCTAAGCAAGTTCTGGATTCTGAATACGGTGAACTCTTTGAAGTCATCGCAAAAGAAATCAGCGTTTCACCAACAACTGTAGCAGCATTTTTGACTGAAACATTAAAGGCGTTAAAACGCGAAGGCATCCAAATAGAGAAAGTTTCTGAAAATCAAATTCGTGAGATCTTCAAACACGTAAGCATAGGGGAACTTACCAAAGAAGCAATATCAGACGTTGTAGTTTGGCTCTCGAAACACGAAGACAAAAGCTTACAAGAAGCAATCGAAGGTACTGGACTAAGGCTGCTTTCAGAAGAAGAGCTAAAGAAAATCATCGACGATGCGATTAAGAATAGTAAAGACTTGATTGAGAAAAGCGGAGCGAAAACTTTCGGTCCACTCATGGGCATGGTAATGAAAGAAGCAAGGGGTAAAGCAGACCCGAACACAGTCAGCGCATTGATAAAGAAGAAGCTAGAACAGCTTGAGAGAAAGCTTGGACAACGATTTAATTAGAATATTAACACGGTGACTATTATCACGATTATCAAAAGAATCAGAAGGATAATGAGTATGGGAAGAAGGGCGGTCGTCAGTAACGCGATTATTATAGCGACGTAATCTTTCCAGCCAAGTCGTTGCTTCTCTTTCTTTTCATCACCCATCAGCGGATTCACCAGTTCTCATTTCAGCCGAAAAATCTATTTCAGAATGACAGGCAACGAAATGCCCATCTTTTTCGACAAGATTTGGCTCTACTTTCCTACACTTTTCTTTTGCATATTTGCATCTCGGATGAAAACGGCAACCAAGTGGAATATTTATGGGGCTTGGAACATCCCCCTCTAGAAGTATCTCCTTCTTTTTTGCCTCTGGGTTTGGCACGGGTATAGCCGCCATAAGCTGAAATGTATAGGGGTGTTTGGGGTTGCGATAGATAGTGTTTTTGTCCGCCAACTCGACTATCTTGCCCAGATACATGACTGCGACTCTGTTACTCATGTGATGGACGACGGCCAAGTTGTGAGTGATGAACATATAAGTTAAATTGAGATCTTTTTGAAGATCCTTAAGTAGGTTGAGAACTGATGCTTGGACAGAAACGTCGAGGAAGGATGTGGGTTCATCTAATATTAGGAATTCAGCGTTCGCAACAAGAGCCCGCGCTACTGCTATTCTTTGTCTTTGACCGCCGCTAAATTCGTGTGGAAAACGGTATAAATGCTCCTCGTCCAATCCGACCTTTCTGAGAAGCTTCAGAGATTTTTCGGTGGCTTCAGATTTACTTTTCACAACACCATGAATATGCATTGCCTCGCGCAATAGCGAACTGACAGTTTGTCTAGGGTCCAAAGAGGCGTATGGATCCTGAAAGATTATCTGCACTTTCTGACGCAAAGTTTTCATTTGTTGTCTATTTGCCTTTGGTATGTTTATGCCATCGAAACGGACCTCACCCGCTGTTGGTTTTACCAGCCTCAGAATAGCCCTAGCAAGGGTGGTTTTGCCGGAGCCAGATTCACCCACAACTCCTAGAGTTTCATTTTTTTTCACACTAAAGCTGACTCCATCAACAGCTTTTACGTGTCCTATTGTCTTTTGAATGACACCACTCTTTATTGGAAACCATACCTTCAGGTTTTTGACAACTAGTGGATCGATTGTTTTGACTGCATTTTTAGTAGAGATAACATGCGACCTCATGTCCTTTCTCAACCTCCTTGAGTCTAGGCCTCTTTTTAGTGCATGCGTCCATGGCATATTTGCATCTTGGGTGAAAACGGCAGCCGGGTGGAGGATCGATCATTTCCGGAACAGTTCCAGGTATAGCTTCTAATCTGCTCGTCGGATTTTCTATGTTCGGTATCGCCTTCAGAAGCATTTGGGCATAGGGGTGGAAGGGTCTTCTAAACAACACTACACTAGAAGCAACTTCTACAACATTTCCACCATACATGACAGCTATTCTGTCAGCCGTTTCAGCAGCCACTGAAAGATCATGAGTGATCATCAAAGTTGACGCGTCAATCTTGTCCCTGAGCTCTTTAAGCAAATGAAGTATTTGAGCTTGAATTGTTACATCCAAGGCTGTTGTAATTTCGTCAGCTATAAAAATGGAAGGCCTTCTAGCGAGAGCCATGGCAATCATCGCCCTTTGTCGCATGCCACCAGAAAGTTCAAAGGGATACTGCTTCAAAATTCTTTCTTGATCTGGAAGTTTAACCAAACTCAAGATAGCAGCGCATAGTCTCTTGGCAATTCTTTTGGTTTCTCGCCTTGAAATCTTCAAATTCTTAGGTTCAGTTGCAGAATCATCCATTTTAATAAGGTCAGTAAAATCTAATTTCTGTTTTGGTTTCTCTATAGCTATGGCCTCGACCAGAAGATCTTTGTCCATAGTAACAACCTCTTCCAGTTGCGTTCCAATTGTTAAAACAGGGTTTAAGAACGTCATTGGATCCTGAAAGACTATGGCCAGGTCGTGTGTCCTCAATATTCGCATTTCTTCTTTTGTTTTGTTTATTAGGTTGTCACCATCGAGGATTATTTCTCCTTCAAGAACAGAAGCATTTTCGGGTAATAGCCCTATTAGGGTTTGTACAGTTACTGATTTTCCGCAGCCAGATTCGCCTACAAGAGCGAGAACTTCTTTGCAACAGAGTTTCAAATCTACTCCGTTTAGTGCTTTGACTTCCCCTCTGTAAGTGTGAAAATTGACTTTTAGATTTTTTATTTCAAGCACAGTATCTTTTGCATTTCTCTTGTCACTCAAATTGATTACCTTCTTAGTCTCGGATCCAAGACGTCTCTTAATCCGTCGCCTACGAGGTTGAAGGCTAGTGATATTATTAGCATTGTCAATCCTGAGAAGAGTATTACCCATGGAGCGCTGAAAATGGCATTGTACCCGTCAGCCGCAAGATTTCCCAGTTCTGGAAGAGATTTGCTAGGTGAAAATCCTAGAAACATCAAAGCCGAAAAAGTCAAAATTACACCACCCAAATCCATTGTTGCTTGTACAAGTATAGGGTAGATTGCATTCAGCATGACATGTCTAAAGAGAACCCGCAGGTGACCAGCTCCCAAAGCCTTCAATGCTTCAACGTACGGCTTTTCTTTTTCACTTAATACTTGGCCGCGCATGAGCCTGACGTAGGGGGGCCACCAAACCAAGATAATTGCAAATTGCAAAGTTTCGATTGATCGGCCAAACATCGATGCGAAAACCAATGCCAAAACTAATCCTGGAAAGGCAAAGAAGACATCTGTAATTCTGAGCACAGCTTCATCAAAGATGCCTCCTGCATACCCAGCTAGGGCGCCTAAAGTAGTGCCCAAAAGAGCTGCTACGACCACTATAATAAAGGCATTATAAAGATCTACTGGTAACGCAAGAATTATCATGCTCAGTAGATCTCGACCCCAGCCATCCGTTCCTAGATAGAAAAATTCTGGACCATCATGCAAAGCTATGTCAGGGCCCCAAACTATAGGGTGATTCGCACTCCACATGTACTTTCTTTCGAAAGGATATGATCCACCTGTATATCCTTCAGTGGTAGCCAGTCTTGGATCTACTATGAAGTTCGCCAACAAGGCTACTATGATAAAAAACAAGGAAATTATCGTGCCCGTCATTACGAGTGGGTTTTTTCTAAAAAGATGTATCATGTATTTTATGTCTGCCAGTCTTGCTTCCCATTCGCCTCTTCTAACTTCTGAGTCTTTTTGCATTCCATGCACCTCAATACTTTATCCTCGGGTCAAGAAAGGCGTAGGCAACGTCTACTGCCAGATTGGCAAGGACAATTATTGTCGCAAAAACAAGACTGTAAAGCAGTATGAAATTGCTATCCCCTTGTCCAACAGCTAGCAACGCTGCCTGACCAACGCCAGGCCAAGAGAAAACATATTCAGTAATCATGGCACCGCCAAGAAGACTGGCAAAGAAAATTCCTGTAAGGGTCACGGCGGGGATTAAAGCGTTCTTTAACGCATGCCGGTAGATTACAACCCTTTCCCTGAGGCCTTTTGATCTTGCCATTGTAATGTAATCCTGTCTTAGAACTTCTAGCATGCTTGCTCTGACTATTCTTGCAAGGAAACCTAAGCTTATGAATGAAAGGCTGATGGATGGCAAAATCAAATGAACAAACTCGTTCCATACAAATCCAAGGTTGCCGGTCAGCAACCCATCTAAAATCGGTAGACCTGTGATGCGTGTAGCAATACTGGGAGCCCCACTGCTTGGGAGATTAGGTAGACCCCACAAGGAGAAGTAGTAGAAGAAGACCAATTGCAGGAGAAATCCGAACCAGTATGATGGAGTGGAGTATCCTGCTAAGGCTATTATTCGAGATATATGATCAGGAAGCTTATTGTTCTTTACCGCTGAGATTATTCCTAGCGGTATTCCAATACTGATGGTTAAGATGGTTGCGAAAACAGCTAACTCAACCGTGCGGGGAAAGCGATTAAAGAAAACTCTGTTCGCAGGCAGACCTAGTCCCCATGTTCCTGTAAGTCCCCACTCTCCGTTAAACACGTCCCTAAACCAATAAAAGTACTGCTCATGTAAAGGCCTGTCAAATCCGTGGGCTTTTATCACTTCTTCTATCTGTTCTGCAGTCATTTTTTCATTAATGTAAGGTGCCCAAGGAGCAAAACCTCTTTCAAAGCCTCGTGTCAAATAGAAGATCAATACGCTGACGGCTAGCAATACAAAAACCAGTAAGATCAAACGTCGAATTATGTATTCGTATAGTTTCATTCATATAACCTTGCGATTTTAGTCATAGAAACCACAGACAAGTCTCAATATAAAAGCCTATCTGAATATCAATGCCTGCTGACAATTTCAAGAAAAAAGAGGGATTAAGTTTATGGCTGCTCGTAGTACATTGCTGACCAAAGGTCTACTCCGTATACTGGGTTCACGTACCATCCTTTTAGCCATGAGGAACGCGTAAAGTACTCGGTGTCATGCCACCAAACCATGTACATCACGAGCTCATTGGCAATAGTGTTCATTTGGTTGCTTATTTCCACGAGTCTTGTAAAGTTTCCTTCCTCGTCCGCGGCGACTGCCTGATCATACAGATCGTCCAGTCCTGTTACGTTCCACAGGTTCCACGACGGATAGGTGCCTCGAGAATAGTACATTGGCATTAACCAGTTGAGTACGTGGTTGTAGTCGGCTATCCACCCGCCCATGTAACCATCGATTTGATGTCTTGAAGCTAACGTGTATTGCTGACCGCCAGGCACGATGACGACACGAAATTCTAAGCCTGATCTTGTTCCTGTTATGCTTCGAGTTATTAGGTTCAGGTTATCAGTTAATGTTGTCAGGACCTGTTGGAATGTGTTTGCTCCGCTTTGCACATATATTTCAACCACTTTAGGATATGCTGTGCCGAATCTGTTATCGACCACTCCTGCGGGTATTTCTGTGCCGTTGTAGAAGTACATGTCGTAGTCCGTGCTGTTCAGTGGATTTGCATATGCGTCCTCGAGCAGTTCTCGTGTTCTTGTCAGGTTAAAGGAAAATGTAGGTGTGATACTTGGGTTGTATGAACCTTCTGGGAATGTTCCTGGTGGAACTATGTTGTTTGCCAAGATGCTTAATCGGTTGTTGACGTATATGTTCATGTGCGTCATGTTAACCGCGCAAGCTACGGCCATTCTGATTCGCCAGTCGGAGAACGGCTGCCAGGATTTGTATGATCCATCTACGTTTGTGACGTTTGTGTTGAAGTCTATCCACCATGTGTTCAATGTGGGAACAACGCCGTGGACCGTCACACCAGCTATTATTGATTGTAGAATCCCTTGATCAAGCCATGTATCCCTGTCGACCACTGAGTAAATGTCTGTTTCTGATACAGCGATAGCTGTTGATGCTCCTTGTCTCAAGTTTAGCAATCGTGTTGCGAAGCTTGCGGTGTAAATATATTCTATTGTTGCAATTCTTGTCTTTCCAGTCGGCGGCAGATTCATATTGCCTGGTCCGCCCCAGTAGTTGTTGTAAGCTTTCAACACTATTTTGTAGGTCGATGTATCCACGCTTTCAACATAGTAGGCGCCTGTGCCGAATTTCCAGCCAGTTTCCGGAAGATTGAAGTATGTGTCACCAACCCCTGCCATGTGAACAAGATATTTTGTGAGGTTGTATTGTGGTTGCTGTTCAGCCGCAAAATTCCAAGCATGATACGCGTAATCTTTCGTAATAGTTTCTGTAGGTGAAACGATGCCTGCCCAAGTACCCGCGAGTATGACAAGCAGTTGTGATGTCGGTGTCGCAAGGTTAAGCCTTATTGTGTAATTGTCAATTATTTCTACGAAATTCAGGTCCAAAACCGACTTTACCCAGTCTTCGTCATAGGATGGATCAGCACCCAATGCAGTGAAGTAATCTCCATCAGGGTCGACCAATTGCTGGACCATCCATGCTGCTTGGCTTCCGCGTACACCAGTGCCGCTTGTTCCATCCATCACAAAAAGTCTGTTAAGACTGAACCACACTGCTGTGGCGTTGAATGGTGTTCCATCTTGGAAGGTTATCCCTTGTCTCAACGCAAAATCATATGTGGTCTCATTTACCATTGTCCAGCTACTTGCCAACCATGGAATCAGATCTGTGGCGCTGCTCTTGTTATACCACATGAGCGTTTCAACGCTGTGCCAAAGTATCCAATAGTCATATTGATAGTATGAAACGTGGGGATCGAGCCACTGGAACGTTGCGCCAGCTTCATAAACCAATTTGTTCTCTGTAACGAAAGTCGGAGTTGGTAATGGTGTTTTTGTGATAAGAGCGTTAGCAGTATATGTCTGTGCATCTGTTGCACTGACAGTCGTAGAGTAAGTCTGATAACCTGCCGCAGTAATCGCAAGCGTATAAGTACCTAAAGGCACGGCCAAGGAGTAATTTCCGTCTGGACCGGAAGTGGCGACGTATCCATCAGCAGCCACAGTAGCACCAGAAATAGTAACGTTTGTAGCTGAATCTTTAATCACTCCAGTAATCATGGCAACTGGTCCTGCAGGTGGTGGTAGAGTAATGAAGTAGGCGACTGTTCCAACTAATCCCGCTGCTAGAATTATAACTGCCGATATTAAGATCATAATGTTTCTTGCAATGCCTTTCATATTCATTTTTGAACCCTTCAGTTTCACTTATTCTATTGTAACATTATATAAACTTTTATGCAATTAACCAACGTCGCTTCAAGGAGTAGATTCTAGAACCAAAATAAAGAAATGGCGATTCGTGCATTAGCATGTACAAAAAAATGTTAATCCATGCACGTTAATTGTAAACAAACTGTGAATTGATGTTTTTCAATTATAACCCATATGACATAAGAATAATAGTTGTCATCTGTAGTCTTTAAGTGAAACCACATTTTCTGGAAGAGGCTTCATCTTCTCGCCACAGTAGGGGCAAGTCTTGAATTCTGGCAACAATGGTTTTCCACACGCAGGACAGGAATTCGAGAAATGAATCCTTTCCTCAACTTTTTTGATTTCTTTCTTAAGACTACTTAATTCAGTCTTTATTTTCTCCATATTCTCTTTTAGCGGACGCAGTTCTTTAACATCCGCCCTAACATTGCACATCAAATCCTTAACTTGCCCAAGGATTTCGTTATCCGATTCTATGGTTTCATACATCGCATCAAGCAGTTCACTTTTGTCTTCGAGTAGTTGGGTTTCAACGGCACCTTGCTTCTTAGCGTCTGAAAGTATCTTGTTCAAAAAAGCCTCCACAGGATTGTCGAAGGCTACGACGCACGTAATTCCCCAAAGAATAAAGGTTGACGCTGCGCTCACCCAAAAGTAGGCTATGGGTGTTATTAGTTGCAGTTTTCCGCCTAAAAAAGGATAGAGCTGAAGGAGCTTGATTTCATTGCTGAAAATCAACGCAGAAATTGCATCAATCAGATGTGCGAGAGCCATGAAAGTTAGAGAGCTAAAGATCCATACTGCTATCCCTTTTTTGCCCAATGACATTCCTCTTGCCTTAGCGTGAGCACAAAAACTAATTATGGTATCTTACTATTTAATACGATATTCCTAATCTCGACATATGTCGAGATACGTAAATCCTAAAAGGAGTACCGTTGTTTATATTGTGTTGTTGATTTGCGTGGAGGGTCATTGGAGATTGGAGGGAAACTTTGTCTTTCGCGTGAAATTGGGCGAGTACGAGGTTGAGATTTGTGGCGTTCGCGAGGAGGTTTTGAAGACAGTAGAGGACTTGCCTGATTTGATGGCTAGTGTCTACAGTGCATTTGAGAAGGTGAGGCCTAAGACCGTGACCACACTCACTGTAAAGTCAGAGGCGCCCAAAGAGGAAGTATCAGGTCAAAAATACCCAAAAATTTCGCGTACACAAGACTGTGATGAAGCTATCTTGAAGATTCTTGAAACAGATTGGGGAAAATGGCGACCGCGCAACATAGGGGAACTGAAAGAGGCGTTGAAGGCTAACGGGCTGCAGTATTCAGGACGCGTTTTCGCTGGAGTTCTCTTAGGGCTTGTTAGGAAGAAAAAGGTCAGACGTTGGAAGACCGACGCGGGTCACGTGTACATACTTGCTGAAAAGGAGACATTAGCCTGAGAGGAGATGCCGGATGAAAAAAATTGAAGTGCGGATAAAGACGCCTTTCGGCGAAATTCTGATCGAAGGCGAAAACCCGCAAGAGATTCTCAGCATGCTTGGAACTTTTCCAGAAAATTTTATGGAGAAAATTGCAGATTTCGTTTCAAACCGGCTGATTCCTTCAGGGGTCCAGTTGAAAGGCATAGTTGAATTTACAACGGAAGGTCCTGTAATAGTGACTAGGGAGAAACTCACCCATTACGAGGCTATAGGCTTGACATTATACGCTTCAGAGGATAAAAAGGGCACGGCAGCGCAGATACATAAGCTTTTGGAATCAAGTGGAATAAAATCTATGGTTCCAGCCCGCTTGAATGAGATGACTAAGAGAGGTCAAGTTTTCAAGCCAGACCCTAGCAAGCCGGAGTTTAAGTTGACCATGCAGGGCGAGAGATGGATTGAAGATGACGTTCTAGCCAAGCTTAGAGGCAAAATGAGTTGACCGGACCAGCGGATAATATTCTAATCCAAGTAAAATACAAGGACGTTGAAAAGACTTTTTCTGGTAGTCCAGAAGAAGTTTGGTTGTTGTTGAACAAGTTTTTCAGGGAGTTTCTTCCTTCTTTTGAAATTGCGAGTAGACTTATGCTTAGTATTGATTTGCAGAAGCTTGCAAATGAATGCGACGGTATAATTGCTTTTTCAAAGGAAGGTCCTAACTTGCTGGTTTCTAAGACTAGGTTGACGGATAATGAAACATTGACTTTGTGGCTTCTAGCGGCATACGTGGGGTGCAAGTTGGGCTTTATTGGATGCGATTGTATCTCTAGGGAGGAGTTGCAGTCTAAGCTTGGAAAGAGTGCAAAAATTACGAGTACGCGTCTTGGAGAACTCGTTAAAAACGATATGGTTGTGAAGACTACTGATGATAAATACAGGATTACCACTTTTGGGATATTGCAGATGCAGAAGGATTTTATTCCGAAAATAAAGGCGAAAATAGGTTAGCTAGAATGATTTTGGGTTCTGATGCTCTGCAGTGAGCAGCCCCTATCTTATTAAATAGATTGAACTTTGCCCAAGCATAGCTTTCATATTGCTGTGACGTGAAGTTTGTAGGAACAATGAGTTTATAGCAGAACTCTCATTACAGGGGATGCGCAGAAACCGCGAGGTTTTTGCTTCGCAATGCGGAAGTCGTAGGTTCAAATCTTGCTAGGTCCATAATTGAACTTGAACTTTTTTGGGTTTCCCAGAATTATTCACACAGCAAGCAGTCCTACTCGATTATCAGCTGTCGAAAGTGTTTCCTTAGCGCGTGCATTACGTCACTTCTTGTTAGGATTCCTAGTAATGTACGTTTGTCTCTTTTGTGAACAACAAGGAGTCTTCCAACATTGTATTTGCTCATTTTTTCAAACGCTTCAATGACTGAATCTTCGGGAAACACTACAACGAGACTTTTCGTACAAATCTCATCAAGAAGAACACTGTTTCGCTTCTCTTTATCAACTTTCATTGCGTCCTGCAAAGTAATAATCCCGACAATTTTATTTGATTCGCTCATTATTGGGAAGCCAATGTGATGGTGCTTAGCGATTTCATCTAGTAGCTCATTAACTGTCATGCTTGGCGTCAAGGTGACTACTTTTTTTGTCATTACTTCTCCTACTTTCACTTCTTTTAGCGTACTGATTTCGCTGGCTATCGGTCCTGCGGAAAACTTTGCTGCTGTGGGAATCGGGATGTTTGCTCTTTGCATGGCTTCGATCTCATTTAACGCAGCGTTTCTTTTATGAGCAGACAACTGGATCAGATGAGCCAAAGGTTCCGGCTCGGTGTCTATCTCCTTGGTTGTTATAATACCTTCTTTAATAGCTCGGTTGAGAAAATCTTCACCTTTCTTGGTTCTGATAATAACTATTGACCAGTCTTCCAATGGGCTTGCTCCGCCAATACTTAGGTCAGCAAGTTCTGATGTAAAGTCGGTACAGGTTCTACAGCGGTTCATGATGTGAGATTCAACTTCTGCTATAGGAATTCGAACAACACGGTTCTCTGCAGTCACAACATATTCGTTCACTGTCAAATCGACGTGCTGGATTTCGTTAGCTGCAATTTTATGTTCTTGCAGAAGATACTCTAGCAGTCGACCTAGAGAAAAAGTCCAGAGGCAAAAGAGTCCTATAGTTATCTCTAGGCTGTCCATCAGTTTGTGTTGCCAAGCTTCAAGTTTTCTAAGGGCTAGAATGTGACAAGGTACGCCAACGAATGCAATGTGGACCTTGCCATGTTCAAAAGCCGCACGACCGAAAGCCTCGGCCACAGCGGACGGCACGATTTTCGTGTCAACTGCGGAGAGCGTATCATCTGGAACAAGGTTTATGGAAGGTCTAACCTTTATCGGGACTCTTGACGATGCTTCAGAAACGATTGCACTGTCAATTATTTTTCTGCCAATGGCAAAATTAAGAAGAGCATTTACAACTCCCCCGCTTCTACTAGCATCTCTCAGAGTAGGATTAGTTGAGTGCGCAAGCAAAATCTTTCTATAATGACCCAGGTTTTCTCTTCTATGAGGTGCATCAGCGACAAACCTCAATGTCTCAAACAAGAGCTCGTCAGTGTGCGGACATATATCATAACAGATTGGACAGGAATCCAGATGCTCAGAGCAATCGTGAAGCCTAACTGGCTTCTCATCCTCTACTTTTATTGCGTGAACTGGACATGCAGCTTCGCAAGCGCCGCACATAGTGCAAAATCCTGGTTTTATTATAAAGCGTTCTAGATCATCAAACGCTATAAGCTTGCTCTTCTTGTTTGGCACAGTTTAGCCTTCCATTAATAAAAAGACGAATCATGTTTTAAATACATATCCAAATTTTTCAAGAAAATTACGGCGTGAACGGAAGCTGCTGTATTACGTGTTCGATGAGGTTTAAAACGATTGTTGGATAAATGCCCAAAACAATTATTGCAGCGACGAGAATGAAAATGGGAATAAGTAGCTTTTTTGGCTCCCTGATTTTGGCCTCTTCTTCTAGTCTTTTTGCAAACATATAATTGATCAACCTTACCAAATATGCTGCTTGGATCACGCTGGCTAAGACTCCGACGACTGCCAGCCAGCTTAGGTTAGCCTCTATTGCTGCTGTGAAGACCAGATATTTTGCGATGAAACCTGCAAGAGGCGGAATGCCTGCAAAAGAAAAGGCGCCTAGAAGCAAAGCTAAACTTGTAAGCGGCGCTTTTCTACCTACTCCTGAAAAATCCTCCAAGGTTTCAAATCCCATGCGGTTCAAAATTCCTACGGTCATAAAAGAAAGTGCCGTGGTTACACCTCCGATAAGAAAGAAATAAAGGTTGCCCATGATTCCAAGCGGTGTCACGCTTGTTATCGCTACAAGATTGTAGCCCACATCTGCTATGCAGACATATGCAATCAAGCGTTTCACATTTTTTTCAGTTAATGCGAGTAAATTGCCTACAACCATTGTCAACGCAGACAAGACAGCAAGCATTAACGTCCAACCTAAAACGGTAGGAGGCGTCAGAATGTAGATAAGGACCCTTAAGAGAACGTAATAGCTTCCTTGGTCAATAAGTGCTGAAAGAAAGGCGGAAGAGGATGCTGGTGCTGCAGTGTAGGCGTCTGGAAGCCACATGTGGAAGGGCACAACTGCAGCCTCAATAGCATATCCGACTGCAATGAAAATGAAAGCAACTACAAGTAGATGCTTATCCTCCAAAGCCATTAACGCATTTTTCACTGTCCAAAAATTTAGTGTGCCAGTAATGCCATACACTATTGAAAGACCGTAGATTATGAAAGCCGAGGCGATGATTATCATAACAAGATATTTTAACGTGGCATGCATAGACTCAGGCGTTTTCTTATAGAGCATCAGGAAGCTTGAACCAGCAGCTGAGGCTTCCCAGAAGATGAATAGGGTCAGAAGGTCTCCTGCAAAGGCAGCGCCTATTATGCAACCAGTAATTATCAACATAACTGAGTAGTATCTCTCCGAGAGTCTTTCGCTAGGGTCAACGTAAAACATGCTATAGAAAAAAACGATTGCACCAACAACTGTGAAGATTATTGCCATGTAAATTGATATTGCGTCTATCATAAAGGTGCTTGAGAATATGGTGAACGGTTCACTTGTTAGTGTTATGTTCAAGAAAGGTTGAGGTGACGCCTGTTCATAATATTTTGTTGCCAAATTCGCTACGGTTATGCCTACTGTAATAAAAATCGTTGCGAACCAAACAAGCGTAATAAGGGTTTTTCTCGTTTTTGCTTTGCGGATAGCCTTAACTACAGGAATTGTTAGGAGCGAAAACAGAACGAAGCTAATTATCGGTAATGAAACGTCCAAAATTTCTATCATACGCCTCACTAAACAAAACTAACTGTTGAAATGAGTTGAATAAAAAATGTAGGCCACACGCCGAGAATAATAACGAGCACCATCAAGACAACCATTGCTAGCTTCATAAAAAACGGAGCCTCCTTGGCTTTTTCAAGTTTTCCCGATCCCAAAAAAACATGGCTTACATATCTTAAAGCGTACGCGAGCGACAAAACAGTGGCTATCAACATCAGCGCTGTTGGCAGAAGGTAGAAATTGTCGTTGTTAATTGTTTGAAAGGCTCCAACAAATATTAGAAATTCGCTGATGAAACATGCGAAGGGAGGAATCCCTGCGATGCTTAGCGCCGCTGTCATTGAAGATATGGCAGTGATAGGCATCTGCCCAGCGAGTCCGCCCATTTCGCGTATGTCTCGGATTTCAAGCTGTTTCATAATGGTGCCAGCTGACAAAAAGAACAAGCCTTTACTCACAGCGTGATTTACGAGATGTAGCACTGTCCCGGTTATGACTTCTGGATGTAGTACTGTTCCGCTCATGATTTCTTGGAATGGAAAGAGTGAGAGTCCAAAAAGAACGTATCCCATGTGAGCTATGCTTGAATATGCGATTATTCTTTTTATGTCATTTTCTACTAACGCAATAAGAGTACCAAAGAACGCGGACATGACTCCGAACACGGCCAAGCCATGCAGAAACTGGTTTCCGAAATCAATTGCCATGACAGCGACGGCGGGGAACACTGTTCCTAACGATACTCGTAGTATTGCATACGCTCCAGCGCTGATTATGACTCCGCTTAGAAGAGCAGACATCGGTGCAGGTGCCTCTGAGTGGGCATCTGGTAACCACATATGTACTGGCACGATGGCCATTTTAACGGCGAAACCTGCGGTGAGAGATAACAGGATCCACTTGACAAGTTCAGGCTGAGCGGACATCAACGCAGTTTGTGCTTGAAACATGTCTAGGTCACCTGTAACCATGAAGATTGCCCCTATGCCTAAAAGAACAAACACAGCGCCTGCATGGGTGAATATAAAAAACTTGAACGCTGCTCTATAAGGCTCTTTGTAACCCCATCCGCCAATTATAAAGTATGCTGGTACCAGCATTAGTTCCCAACAGAAGTAGAAAAGCATAAGATTTGATGTAATGAAGACACCGACAAGACCTATGAACAACAATGTCAAAAGCGCATAGTATTCAGCAAGGCCTTTCTTTTCATGCATGTAATTCATTGAGAAAAGTGTAGCTGTAAGAATAAGTATCAAAGTTATAATCGCAATGGACAAACTGACTCCATCAACAAAAAGCGTAAAAGAAGAACCTAGAATAGGAATCCAATAATAAGACTCAACATACTTGTGCTCTGCTGCAGGAGCGGAATCAAGAACGACGGGCACAGTTGTTAAAAGCAACGCGATATCAGCTATTGCAATTAAGGCAACTAGAAGTGCAGCTGCTTTTACGGATTTTTTTCCCAGTAAATAGACAATAGGAACTGCCAATGTAGGCATGAGTAGCGTTAACAGGAGTGTGTTTTGCATTTCATGTCACCTTAAGATTGTAATTATTATTAATATTAAGAGTATGAAAAATCCGAGTATAGCTGCTGCTATGAAGTGCTGAAGGGAGCTGGAATGTATTCTCTTAATTTTAGAAGCAGATGACAACGTTCTGTTTGCCATGATGTACAGCATTTCATCGACAAAGAGGTCAAAGTACTTATGAGTGCCATGAGCTAGACTTATTACTTTATTTGCAATAGATTGGGGTAAACGGTCAAAGATTGCATTTTCAACGTATTTTTGAATGTTGTGGGAGATTTCGACAATCCCGTCAGCAAAAAGGTAAGGTAAACGTCCAAAACCAGTCACTTCAACGTACCGGAGACCTTCACAGAGTCTGATGAATCCCTTAGCGACGACTTTTTGGTAGAAATCATCGAAGAAGTAGCCATGCTCCAGAATCGTATTTAACGGAGCTAGCAGTGTCCTTTTAACTCTTTCTATCAATGTGGATTTCCGATAGTATGTAGCATAAACAGGGAAGCCACCCAATAAGAGAACGACTATGAAAATCAAAGTTGTTGAACTGAAGACCTCACTTAGTCCCATTTCGACGGCAACGTGCATAAACTTGCCAACCAAAGGTCCCAGAAAACCCCAAGCGAAACACAAAACAGCAAGTATGCCTGAGGAAAGGAGCATTATTTTCGGAGCTTCTTGTAACTGAATTTTCTTCAGATATCCTGATTTTTCACGCAGAAAGGTGAGTATAATAAATCGTAGGGTGTAGGCAAACGTGACTGCCGTAGAAGCATAAATCGCAAGCACTAGCAGAAAATCCCCGGTTGACCAAAGACTGCTTATGATGAAGCCTTTGCTGAAAAAACTTGCGAACGGAGGAACCCCAGTGCGGGCCAACATAACAACTATACTGAGCCCAAACGTAATCGGCATTGCTTTCCGCAGTCCTCCCATCTGTCGCATGTCACGAGTTCCAAGCGTGTGAACGATTCCGCCTATCGTCAGAAAACCGAGGCCTTGAAAGAAAGCGTGACTTAACATATGAAATAGTCCCGCAAACCAGCCTAGTGAATAAGATAACGGAGCGGCGCCCAGTGCTGCCATCATAAATCCTATCTGACTAACGGTTGAGTAGGCTGGCACTCCTTTTATGTCAGGCGTGTGCAATGCCAAGGTTGCTCCAATGAATGCTGTAATTGCGCCGATCCAAGCAATGCAAGGCAACCACATGGGGATCAATGTAACTTGAGCACCGAACAGTAGGAGCAATCTTGCAATCAAGTAAACGCCTGCTTTTACCATGGTTGCTCCATGTAAAAGCGCACTGACAGAGGTTGGCGCCTCCATAGCGCTGTAAAGCCAAGTATGTAGAGGTAGCTGAGCTGACTTCGCAACAGCTCCACCGAGCATCAGGAAGGCAACTGCAGTTAGGGTTGGTAAAGGTAAGGACCCTATGTGGCCAATCACGTAGGAAAAAGAAAACGAGCCCAAGCTCGCGTAAAGAAGAACAATTGCCGCTAGAAGACAAACATCTCCCACACGAGTCATGAGGAAAACTTTGACGCCAGCCCGAACAGTTTCTGGGCGTTTGTACCAGAAAGAAACCAGCGAATAAGAACAAAGTCCAACCATTTCCCAGAAGATAAACATCTGAAGGAAATTATCTGACATGACGAGTCCAGTCATTGACCCGATGAAAAGAAGCATGAAAAAGTAGTATCGTGTTAAACCTTCTTCGCCCGTCATATAACCCAAAGAATAAATGATGATAACTAGACCAAAAAAGGCGATTAGACTCGCAAATAGAATGCTTAGTGAATCAATGAGCACTCCGGCACTTATACCCAACGCGGGAATCCATGATATGTTAGACTCTGGGACTGCCAAAGAGTTAAAGTAGACATCAGGGACCATGGAAAATGCAGAAACAGTAGCGGCCAAGCTCACTATTACTGCAAAGCGGTCTCTTGCTTTTCCGCCTAGCTTTGCGACGAGTGGAATAAATAGGCTGGAAACAGTTGGAATAATCCAAACAAGCCACGGTGCATAAGGAAACAACTAGGCATCACCCTCGCCTATCTCACTGCCATTTTCCTTATTCCGCTCTAGCCGCGCTAGTTTTCTGATGTCACGCGTTCCATATTTTCTAGAGAAGATAACTAACAAAGCCAAGATAATAGCGGTTACACAGGTGTCCGTGGAAAAGGCAAGTATCAGAAAAGCTTCGCCCAACGCTTTGTTTAACGAAGAAGCAAGCAATACGAAATTCATTGATGCAGCTGTCGCGATTAACTCAATTGATACTAACACTTTCAACAGATGGCGCTTAGTTAGTAGACCGTAAATGCCGATTGCCAATAAAGTAACAGAGAGAATTACATAGTTCATCAGTTTTTTCCTCCCCTTTTTTCGTATAAAACTATGGCAATGCCTAAAGCAACGGTCATTATCACCATGCCTTGCAAAACAACATCAATTGCTCTCAAGTTCCACAACGCTTCTGGAAAAGAAACTCCAGAAGTAACATTGGTCTGGATAGCCTTTGCAGAGAGTAAAATCGATGGAATCGACAAAAGTAGTGCTCCTGCTATTGCTAAAAACAGATTTCTTAGAGATTTTTTACCACTTGGTTTCTCGCTAAGCATTTCACCTGACAAAAAGAGAACCGCCAAAGTTCCTGCACTTATTGCCAGCTGAAAAACTGCGGCGAAATTGGCGTCACTTAGCGAGTATAAAATTGCCATAAGAATAAACGTGCATGTTAAAGAGACAATTGAGTAGACTGCTTCGTCAAGATGAACCGCCAGAACAGCTGAAACAATCAATCCTGCTGCAAGCAACTCCAGAATCATATTATGCGTCATTCCCCTTCTTCAGACTTATTAGGTTTTACAACCAAGTCAGATTTATCAGTTGAGGCAAGTTCAAAAGCCTTCGAGCTCTTTATCGCATTTCTGGGGCAACTTTCGGCACACTGATAGCAAAAAATGCAAAGGTCAAGATGAAATAACGGTCTGTTCTTTCCTTCAACATCCACCATCTCAATGGCTTTTGCGGAACAATCTCTAGCACACAAGCCGCAGCTAATGCAGAGATCAATATTAAATATCTGTCTTCCCCGGAAGCCTTCAGGAATTTTCGGTTTGACCTCGGGATATTTTTGAGTAGCGGGCTTTCTGAAAATTTGAGAAACCACCTCTTTTAACATAGGCGACATCTTGCTTTTCTTAGCCATTTTCTTATCCCACCAGTGGATTAAGCCAAAAAGCCACAGCGGTAGTCGCAACAAGTGATAGAATTGAGAGTGGTATCAGCACCTTCCAATTAATAGCTAATACTTGATCAATGCGTAGTCTTGCAAATATGCAGGTTAAATATTCCGAGATCACAACAACAAAGAGAACCTTAAGCACAAACCACAACGAGTACCAAAATGCGCGTAAGTCAAAAAACACTGGTCCATATGGACCATTTAAGAATAGCTCAACCACAATAACTGCACCTAAAACGATTTGCACATCTTTAGCAAGCTTAAGAAAAGCTAATCGCCGACCGCTGTATTCAGTTTCGTAGCCACCTACTATTTCGGTTTCAGCTTGAGGAATATCAAAGGGGTCTTTCTCCAACTCTGCTTGAAGAGTAACAATGAATAGTACAAAAGCCCACGGGATTAAGAGAGCAAACGGAACGGGTTGATTAGCTGCGATCGTTGAGACGCTGAGATCGTGTGCGAGGAAAGCGGGGGTCAACGCAAGAATGAAAAGAGGTACGTCATAGCCGAGAAGTTGCGTTAGAACTCTAGCGGCACCAATTGCGCTGTAGGGGTTGGTTGAAGACCACCCAGAAAGAAAGAGAAAAAAGTTGGCAACTGATACCAATGTCAGAAGGAAAATCAAATCACCCTCAAAGCTTGAATTTGGAATGACATTTGCCCCATCAATGGGCAAGAAGAAAAAGGCAAAAACGAGGATTGAAAACGCAACTATAGGTGCAACCTTGAAGGTAACGCTCTTAGTGTTGCGTGGAACTATGTCTTCTTTTGTTAATAACTTGACGAAGTCAGCGAAGGGCTGCAGGATACCCGCAGGACCAGTGTAGGTGGGACCAATTCTGTTCTGCATCCGTGCCTCAATTTTTCTTTCAATCCAATCACAAAACATAGTAAATAAGAAGATAAAGGTGAAGCCTGGAAAAACCAAGACTCGGAAAACAAATTCCAAATTTAAACTCATTTTTTAATCTTCGGCCCCTATCTGTCTGTGCATGAGAAGCAAGGATCCAGACTTACGAAACTAGCAGGCACATCCGCTACGTTGCCGCCCTCTGCGATATGGACGAAAGACAAGATATTTGCGAATGTTGGAGTACGCACTTTAACACGTTCAGGGCACGCTGTGCCGTTGCCTTTCACGTAATAGAACAATTCACCTCTCGGTGCTTCAACACGGCTAAGTGCCTCGTCAGCGGGCACAATTCTTGGGACTCGAACCCTGTAAGGTCCACTTGGTAAGTTGTCTAATGCGTATTTTATTATGTCGATGCTCTCGCTGATTTCATCTAAGCGAACCATAAGCCTTGCCCAAGAATCACCTTCGTTGTAAGTTATCATCCTAAAAGGGATATCGTCATATGCAGTGTAAGGGTCATCCTTCCTGACGTCAATCTTCACATCTGAACCTCGAGCTACAGGACCCACAACAGACAATTTTAATGCGTCTCGTTTGTTTAGCACTCCAACATTTTTAGTTCGCATCTTTAAAGAGGGGTCACTCTCAAAAAGTTGTTTGTAGAAACCCATCTTCTTCTTCAAAATCGCTAGTTCTTCTTTGATTTTCGGAATCATTTCTTCTTTCAAGTCTCGTCGTACTCCCCCAATTGTGATAAACGAAGCAATGACTCTGTTACCAGTAAGCCACTCCATTATGTCCATTACTGTTTCTCGGTCACGCCACATGTATTGAAAAAGTGATTCATACCCAATTTCAAGGCCAGCGTGGCCTAATAAAAGCATGTGACTCTGGATCCTGTTCAGCTCTAGAATTATTGTGCGTAGATATTTAGCTCTAGATGGTGCACTTATTCCCGCTATTGCTTCTACCGTTTGACAAAAACATGTGGCGTGACAAGCATTGCAAATTCCACAGATCCTTTCAACCAGGTAAATATCCTGTAAGTAAGTACGTTGTTCTACAGCTTTTTCGATTCCTCTATGAACGTAACCGATGCGAGGTTCAACCTTTTCCACAATTTCGCCATCAACCTTCAAAGTAAACTTCTCAGGCTCTATCAAAGCAGGGTGTTGTGGTCCCATAACGATGTTTATCATATTACTACTCTCTAAAAACTGCTTATTCTCATCCATCACGGTAGTTTTTTCCAAAGTATTTGTAACATGCGCGATCTCAGCGTCTTTTCTAAGTGGAAAAAGTCTTTTCGGCCAACCATCTGGAAGGACTAATCTTTTCTGGTTTGGATGACCTTCGAATATTACACCTAACAGGTCTGCTACTTCTCTTTCGTGAAAATTCGCGCCTGGGATTAGGTCGGTTATGCTCTTGATCCGTGCATCTTCTTGTGGCACTTCAGTTCTAATCGTAACTATGGCGCCATGGGTGCGGACATGGTACATCAACTCGACCGCTTCACCCAAGTCCACGCCTGTAATCGCAGATATGCCCGCGCTTTCATCTTCATCGAGAAGGATTTTTAAAGCGTTTACGTGAACCCCAGCATTAACTCGGATAAAGATCTTTCTTGGCTGTGGATTTTGGGTTTGAAGGATTTTTTCTCCTAGTCTGTTACTAAGCGCTGTCAAGATTTTTCGGTCAACGTCCACCATTGAACTTTACCTCCTTCACTGATTTAAGTAGTTTGATAATTCCGTCAATTATCGCTTCAGGTTTCGGTGGGCAGCCTGGAATATATATGTCGACTGGAATAGCCTTGTCTACTCCTCCCAGCACGCTGTAATTTCCTTCGAATACGCCGCCTGAACAAGCACATGCACCTATTGCTACGACAAATTTGGGTTCAGGCATTTGTTCATAAACGCGCTTAAGTCTATCTACACATTGTCTAGTAACAACACCCGTAGTCAGTAGAACGTCAGCGTGTCTGGGTGATGGTTCAAGTAGTATTCCGAAGCGTTCGACATCATATCTAGGGGTTAATAGGGCAACAATTTCAATATCGCATCCGTTGCATGCCCCAGAATTAAAGTGGAGAACCCAAGGTGATTTCAGTCTTGCCCATTTTGTTGGACTAACAAGATGCGTTATTCTTTGCCTCCTTCAAGAAGCAATGAAGTCGATGCAAGCAGTATAGCCAAGTAAAATATAAACAGCATAATATTTATCGTTCTGACTGCAAGCGAAGCAAAGGCAACGAGCAGTACCGACGAATCTAAAATCACAAAGTAGATAAGATATCTATACAACGACACATTAATCCTCAACTTTGGAAATGATGCTTTTTCTCCACATGCGTATGTTGATTGTACATTTTCGCCTTGGGTATGTTTAGGTGATAAACAACGACCAAATATGTAGATCAGGCAAGACGTTATAAATATTAAAATGAAAGCAACAACGAATTCATCAAACGTAAATTATGTCCCCATTGGCAATACATGTTTCACACATTTAACTTTGCCTCACACAAATTGAGGTCACTTTCTTCCTGACAAGATTTTTTCAAATGTAGAGATGCCTACATATGTATGGGTCCACAGGATTTTCCATCTTACCTTTCAACACTTTGGAACCAAACACCAAGATTTAAAGTTTATCTGCAATTTTGGCTTAATTGGAAATTGCATCTTTATTCAAAACATCATGGCGGTCTTTTTTGGGCGTATTGGTATCTGCGGGGTTTTCCTTGTCTGGTCAGGATTCCGTCTTTAACCAGGTCGATTAGTGCATGAGCTACTGCTGTTCGGTCATAGTGAAATCCGCGCCTTGCCATTTCGCTGTGCACTTCGCTCAAGCCTTTGGCTGTTGCGAACCAGCCTTCTGCCCAAAGTTTCTGTATTACGCCTTTGCACGTTTCTGCCCTCGGCGGCGCGGCAGCTCTTTCCGCTATTAGCGGCGTTTCTTTCAGTTTTTCTGTTACTGTGGAGAGGATTTTGTCTACTGTGGCTTGTATCTGGTCTTCTTGGCATTCTATTTCGAACTCTATTTCGCCTATCTTCATTTTTACGCGGATGGGTGGTTTTTGTTTTGTTTCTGTCAATTTTTCACCTTGTTGTTTATTGTATTGCACATCTTGTTCATGCACAACACTTAAATATGCCTTCAGCCAATCAATTGGCTATTGGTGAATCTTGGTGATTGAACAATACACTATTACAACAACACCAAAATATAATTTTCCACAACCCACCGTAGACACAACATTACCCCAACGCTTCATAGAACTAAGCATACGCTCACTAAAGACTGGGCAAAACCAAACCTTTCAATTAAATCAACAAACCATTCAACAAAGCCAAGTCCAAGCATTACAGCTTAATCCGCAACCAATACCGCTGAAACCTAGACGCACAGAAACCATAGTCGCGGCCGTGGACACTTCAAGTATGAAAATCGGCGAAACAAGCACAGGCATGCTCACAGCCGTCAGAGGCGCAACTGTATGGAAGCAAAACAGACGCTACAAGTACATGCGGCTCGGACCCTTCATATTTCACATTACAGAAGAAAACAAAAGAGAAGTCTATAACACACTAAAAATAGCCTACTTCAACAATAACCACGACCAGACACGTCAAGGCTTGCTAAACCTTCTGCAGATGCCGACACGCATAGCAAACGTCCTCGAAAGATGGCTCCAAACAATGCTGTCAAAAACATTAAACAACAGCCTAATCCTCTTCGACGGTTCACTGACAGCAGGAATTGCCGACACTCCAACACAGCTCATGAAAGAAATTCTGTGCACGTCGAGAAAAAAAGGCAACATTGTGCTAGCTTTCTCAAAAATGACGACCTTGCGGGTCAATGGCCATCTCATAACAGATTTCATGCCGTTGTACAAGCCCCCTTACATGCTTGAGGCAGTCGGTTTGAAACCTAGACCCCCACTTGTATTGTTAGGTGACGTTTACGTGGCCAGATTAACCAACGGAAACTACGCATTCAGGCTAGACATAGACAAAGAAGCTTCCTCTGAACAGAAAATTGGGGCAGTTGAGAAACTCCTAGGAAATGATTTGCTCTTACAAAGCTATCCAGAAACCCTGCGCTTGGCACACATCCTCTGCACCTTCACGGCCAATGAAGTCATAGCCATGCAACACTTCATTGCACGTAAGTACGGTCTAAAAATAGTCAATAGACCAGACATTCATAGGCTTTTGTTTGGTCCCTTCGGTAAAGGGGAAAGCAGTTCATGAAGTTGTATAAGAAAGAAGGCAACGTCGTTCAGGTTCTCAGCTTCCCAAATGAAACAGTGGAAAAGGGCGACTATCTGCTTGTTGATGATTCTGACGCTAGAAAAGCTCTAATAGTGCAGGTTATCGACGTGCAATTCGCAAGCATTCCAGGAGTTCTTGAAGAGCTGCTCCGAAGTCTGCCTGACGGCGGAGAGCTAATTCGAGGAGAAGATTTTGATCCACTAGAGATTGCGCCCCACATCACGTACATTCAAGATGCAAGTCTACTAATCTGCAAAATCCGTGCGACAATGGAAAGTGAGAATTTAAGCCCGAGCAGTTCGTGGCTCCCTTCGCGCTCGCAATCAGCAATAAGAAAACTTGCAATCCCAACATTGTTGAAACTTGCAAAGGTTAATGGGAAACTTCCAATAGTTTTAGGCGGGACAAAGGATTCTTCGCTTTTGACAATTGATGCCTTGTCATTGGATGGCAGATTAAACATAATAACCGGGAAGAAGGAGACTGGGAAATCACATTTGTCTAAACTTTTGATGTTGAACTTAATAGGATATAAGGCCACAGTTTTTGTTTTTGACTTGAATGGTGAATACCTGAGCTTAGGAATGACATCTGATGGGAAAAGAAACGCCTCCTACGATAAGATTCACGTTTTGACGCCGTCACAAAACTTTAAGGTGTCCTTGAAACAGCTGAACCTTCACGTGTTGTTGGGCATTCTTATTCATGCACTTCATTTGCCTGGAACTTCCGCTCGCGAGTTTAGACGTATATGGCAATCGTTGAAAGAAAGAGACATGCTCAGCATGCATGAGCTAGGCGAAGCCATACGCAATTGGCACTGCAACCAGCACGTTCGTGACGCACTGTTCTCGCGCTATTATGCACTAGTTAATTCGGGCTTTTTTGCAGATGAAATAGGCGGAACCATGCTTTTAGAAGAATGCCTATTTAAGGCTCGGGAACATGGCGGAGCCATCATAATAAATCTGCGAAATACTTCTTCGATTGACCGTCAAATAGTCGTCGAATTTGTACTCGGGAAACTTGTTGAACTACTAACAAGCTGGAAGCTCAGGGCAGTCTTCCTTTTCGCCGAAGAAGCGCACTTATACCTTCGTGAAACTTATTGGGACGACATTGTAACTCGCATGCGGCATTTTGGAATCTTTACGACATTCATAACAAACCAGCCTGACACTATTCGGGAAAACATTTACCGTCAAGCTGACAATATATTTCTCTTTAACTTCATGAATGAGCACGATTTGGAAGTTGTTTCGCGCGCGGCACGTGTTGACGCGGAAACAGTGAAGTCCATAGCCAGAGACTTGCCTCCGCATCACTGTCTTGCGCTTGGAAAAATAGTCAAGGATTTTCCGATGGTTGTGAAGGTTAGGGCTTTAGACGTGAAAACAATGGGAGAAACAAGGCTTTTCTTCAAGGAACAAAATAGCTAAAGTTCTGTTAATTAAACATGCCATAGACCGTGTTGCAGTTATAAGGAAAAACCAGCCCATTTCCACGTCATGAACAACTATTTAATGTTTCTAGTTTTTGTCTGTTTCTTTGGAAGAATTCTCTGAACGTTATTGTAAGATCATATTTTTCCACTTCGTCAAATGCAATCCATTTCAATTCTTCTGCATCGCTTGAAGCTTTGAGCGTACCACCTTTAAGCTTCACAAAATAGTCGATTATGACAAAATGATACTTTATCTCATCATTCTTATCTCTGATTATGTTGTCAACAATATCGATGTGATCAGGCTTTTCAACATTAAGACCTGTCTCTTCCCTAACCTCTCTAACCACTGTTTGGTCCAAGGTTTCGCCTAATTCAACTAAGCCGCCTGGAATGCTCCATTTTCTCTTACCTGGATCGTTTTTTCTCTTTTCCAACAGAATTTTGTCATCACAAATTATGACTGCGCCAACGCCTACAATTGGTTGTTTAGGGTAGAGCCTCGTCAACGTGAAAGCCTCGACAAGCTATTGTCTTATTCGTATCTTAAAGCTTCTACTGGCTTAAGCCTAGAAGCCCGCCAAGCAGGATAAAGCCCAAAGATGAGGCTCACTACTAGCCCGAAGGCAAAAGCACCTATGAACACTGTTGGAGTCAAAACAGGCGTTATAGTCATTCTAGTCATTGCCCCTGCTTGAGTCCCCTGTTGAATGTTTCCTCCGACAAATCCAAATCGTGCAAATATGTTGGCTAGACCCCAGCCAGAAGCAATGCCAATGGTTGCACCCATTAATCCTATGATCATAGTCTCGCCCAAGAAAATAGAAAGTACAGTTCGACTTTTCATGCCCAACGCCTTCAATATACCTATCTCTCGGGTTCGCTCCATCAACGAAACAATCATAATATTCATTATCCCAATCCCAGCAACCAAAAGAGAAATACCAGCAATACCAGCTAAGAAAAGCTCCACACTCGCAAACACACCAGAAATAATGTCAAGTACCGCAGTAGGGGAAGTCACTTGAACCTGACCGCCAAATGCATTCTTTATCGCCTCAGAAACATCTTCAATAGTCGCCTCATCACTATTTTTTAACTGCACAATTATCGCCTCACACTCATTAGTTTCAAAAAAGTTTTGCGCGTGCGAAATTGGAACATAAATGCCTAGATCAGAAGGTCCACCTAGACTGAAGCCTCCGATTTCATCAAGCACAGCAACCACCTGCCCAGCGTAAGTTTCTTCTATTGGGAGGCCAGTGACGTTTCGCTTAATCCAGGTAATTTCAACAACATCACCAACATCAGCAAGTATTGTTCCATTTTGCCAAGGCTCACGTATTCTTGCACCGATTACAATTGACTCATTGTCTGGACTTGAGGATATTGTTCCGTTGGTGGGAACAAAAGTGCTTTCGTAAATACTCATGTACTTGGCGAAGTCTACCCCGATAATGTTGACTATAAAAGTTCTCCCGCGGGAGCTGACGTTGCATGTTTTCTGCATAATCGCTACTGACATACTAACGTTGGCTATTACATCAATCGTCTGCGTGTCAGCAACATATAGCGGAAAGCTTGACTCTGTCGCACCGAAACTCCTCTGCGAAACAATCAAAGTATTAGTTGCAAATCCCTTCTCGAATTGAGCAGTTATCACATCCTGAAAGCCCTGAGCCAGTGAAAGCAAAGCAACAATGGCTGCAATTCCTATAATTACGCCTAAAGTCGTTAATCCGGAGCGAAGTTTTCGCAATTTTATCGCGCTGAAGGCATAAGAGAAAATATCACTTGTCTGCATGTTAATTCACCCTCTCTTGAGTTACCATGCCATCAAACATCCGCACAATTCTTCTTGCTTCCGAAGCCAAAGGGCGATCATGAGTTACCATGATTATCGTCACGCCCATTTCTTCGTTCAGCCGCTTAACAAGCTGAATTATTTCACTAGCAGTCTTCGAGTCGATGTTTCCCGTTGGCTCATCCATCAGAAGAAAACCCGGATTGTTTGCTAAGGCTCTTGCAATTGCCACGCGCTGCTGTTCACCGCCGCTAAGCTCAGTCGGCTTATGATTCAGCCTCTCCTTCAGTCCCACAGTTTCTAGGAGCTCTTCAGCACGCTTTTTCCTTTCCTTCCCGCTCAAGCCAGCTATAGCCATAGACAACTCGACGTTCTGTCTTGCTGTAAGTCTCGGAATCAGATTGAAAAACTGAAATACAAACCCAATTCTGCGTCTTAAATCAGCTAGTTTATTGTCAGTTAGTGTTGAAATGTCAACGTCTTCAATGAACACTTTTCCATCAGTAGGCTTGTCTAATGCGCCAATCAGATTCAGAAGAGTGGACTTACCGCTTCCAGAAGGTCCCAGAACTGCGAGAAAATCGCCTTTTTCAACTTTCAGATTCACGCCACGCAGAGCGTGAACTGGAACTTTTCCGAGCATGTAGGTTTTTTTCAAATCCACAGCCTCAACAATAGCCGCCATGAGTGCTTCATCTCCCCCTATTTGCTTAGATATCTCCAAGATAGGACAATGCCAATCGAAGTGAAAATTACAGCAAATACACTCAAATAAGCAAAGTCTATCATAAGCTGCATAACATCCGTATTGTACAGAAGAAGCTGCCTCATGGCGTCGGTAGTGTAGGTTATTGGGTTAATCTTAGCTATAGTCTGTATCCAATCCGGCATCATCGAAGTTGCAAACAGCGTATTGCTTGTAAACATAAGCGGCAAGTTAAGCAAATTAACAATCGCCATCTGCGTTTCCCAACGTGAAGATCTTATAGCGATCAACAAGAACAACGACGACAAGCCCAAGCATATTAAGAATATGACAGCGAAAACTCCAAGAATATTCAACGGACCGAAAGTAGGGCTGAGCTGCATACCCAACAGCAACGCAAACACTATAACTATTGACGCCTGAACGATCGACCGAAGTGTCGCAGACAAAACTTTCGAAAAAATTATTGTACCTCTAGAAACTGGGGTGCTCAGCACTTTGTTCAGGAATCCTAAGCGTCTGTCCCAGACTATTGACATGCCACTGAACATTGTTGTGAAAAGCACAACGAAAGAGATCATACCGACTGACATATAGGAAAAGTAATCTGCAATTCCAAAGGTATTCTCCAGCATCTTACTTGGAATATTTGACAGCGCCTGCTCAAGTTGAGCTTGTAGCTCGGGAGAAAGACCAAGGTTTGGTGGAAGAGTTATGGGATTATTAGTGAAAATAGCGCCTATATTCATGGCCTTTCCAAACAATCCCATCCAAATCGCAGGTTGAATTATAGACATGAAAAGTATTATTGGCTCTTTGTACCACTTCTTGAGTTCTCGATTTGTCAAGGCCCAAAGTCCATGAAGTCTGCCCACGCGTTGCTCATTTAATTGGCTCATCTTCCTCTAGCCCTCCTTAAAGCTATTCTTTGAGTAACTAAACTTTCCCTCGACTCTTCCGCATCCCGCATGGACTTGCCAGTGTAATCCAAATAGACCTCGTTTAATGTTGGCTTTGTAAGCGAAAGCTTCGTTACAACATAGCCTTTTTTCCGTAAGGCTTCAATTATTAGAGGTGCTGTCAACTCACCGCTTTCAGCCTTAATCAAGTATGTATCGTCTTGCTTTTTGACTTCCTTCACATGCTCAACTTTCGCAACCAATCCGCCGATGTCAGCTTTTTCCTGAATGCTCAAAGTGATTATGTCTCCGCCTAAATTGTTCTTCAAATCCAAAGGCGAACCTGTCACAACTATTTTTCCATGGTCAATTATTGCAATTCGGTCGCATAGAGCATCTGCCTCTTCAAGATAATGTGTAGTCATGAAAAGCGTCATGCCAAACTCTTTCTTAAGCAGTCTAATGTAATTCCATGTCGCGGCGCGAGTTTGAACGTCTAAGCCTAAAGTCGGCTCGTCAAGGAAAAGCACCTTCGGTCTATTGATTAATCCACATGCGAGCTCGAGTCTCCTGCGCATCCCGCCTGAATATGTTTCAACCTTTTTGTCCTTAAACTCTGTTAATTCAACAAGCTCCAAAAGCTCAAATGCGCGGTTTTTGGAAACTTTCCGCTTTATGCCATACAAATCTGCACATAGAATAATGTTCTCGTAGCCGGTTAGGTCTTCGTCTGCGGTATACTCCTGCGGCACAACGCCTATAACGTTTCTGACCTCACGCGCCTGTTTTACAACATCGTATTCAAATACTGATGCTTTGCCTTCTGTTGGTCTTAAAATCGTTATAAGCATGTTAATGGTTGTCGTTTTTCCAGCACCATTTGGGCCTAAAAACCCGAAAATTTCGCCGGTATTTACACTGAAGTCCACGTGGTCTACTGCCTTTAGACGCTTGTTGAAAATTCTGGTTAATCCTTCGGCTTTGATTATTTCTTCAGTCATCTCGAGTTCGCCTCATTTTTCGGTTTATTTCTTCAATTTTTTTCGCGGTTTCGTCCAAAACTTTGCAAGTTTCCTCGATGATTTGATCTGAAAAATGTTCTTCTAAGTTGGCGCCTAGCTCGAAAAAAGCAGAGAAGACTCTGGTTAAGGACCTTCGCAGTTCAATAGTTTTTTCTGGCGGTATACGAAACCATAATGCGCCAAGAAAAGGAGGAGGCAAAAACTTCGCATCTTTCCTGAAGTTCATCTTGATTTTTCTTTGTTCTTCTAGTAGAGCTTTACCTTTATCTGTAAGAGAGTAACGTTTCATGCCACCTTCTTCAGTTGACGACTCTTTTGCGTAATTGTTGTCTTGTAACCAAGAAAGAAGTGGATACACCGAACCTGGACTCGGTTTCCAACGCCCATCTGTCCTCCTCTCAATCTCAACCATTATTTCCGAACCAGACATGGATTTCTCGGCCAATAACTCGAGTACCTGATAACGTATGAAACCCTTAGGTACCATAGCTGTATGCCTCATCCAGTGTTTTCGAAATGGAAGCATTTTTATCACCATTGATATCAACGGCGATATCAACAGTGATATTTAAACATGTCGCCTGCGAAAAGAGGAAAGCCAACCTAAACTATTACTGTTCCAACGTGTTTGCCCCTGATAACAGCCACAACGTTTTCAGGTTTAAACCCGTTCACAACAACAACCCTGACTTTTTTACGTTCCAGAATCTTAACTGCCTCTGGATCTATAATTTGGTGTATTCCAGCCTTATGTTTGTCTTCGGCAAACACGCTTGATAGATCCCTGAAGGTTAAGTGCTCAAGTTTGACTGCATCTGCATGTTTCTTAGGATCTTTATCGTATACGCCCTCTTGGTCTGTCGCCTTAATGAGTAAGTCAGCATTTGCTTGTTCAACAATCAATGCCGCAACAGTATCCGTGGTCATGCCTGGTTCTAAACCGCCCATAACTGCAATCTTTCTTCTCTTCAAACATTTTACAGCATCTTCAATTGTCAATGGAACATTCTCGCAACTAAGTTTGCCGAGTTTCTTAAGGAAAAGTTGGGTGAAAATTCTTGAGACAGAGATCGCAATTTCATCTTGAGCCTTCTCATCCAGTCCCAAAGTCTTTGCGGCTTTGATGAAATCCCTAGCTAAAGTCCCGCCGCCGACGACAACCGCCACTTCATGCCCGTGTTTCTTTAAATCCTTCAACAAAGCTGCATATTGACCAATTAAATCTGGATTTAGCGGCGAAGCAACGATTGAGCCGCCTATTCTCAACACAATCTGCATAAATGTCACATCCTTTCCAGCGTATTATAAGACTTTTCCAATTAAATTCCTTTAGATAACCAAGTTTTTCCTAGATCTTGGCAATCCCAAGCCAAAAATAAATAAATTATAAGTTAAAAAATAATGAACTCTGAGTATGGAGGAAATCGAATGGACTACGAGGAAGAGAAAAAGAGGTATGTTTCATTTTGCGGCTCATACTGTCACACTTGCGATTGGTTTACTGGAAAAATAAGAAGAACCTTTCAATCGGCATTGGATATGGTGGAGGAATACGGGTTTGGAAAACTTCTTGAAGGCAAAGCGGATGTGGAAAATTTGAAGTTGGGCCTGAAGATTCTTGCGAATTCGTCAATAGACTCAGGGTGCAAGGCCGAGGCGAAAGAAAATCCCGAAGACAGGTGTAAGATTCGTCAATGTTGTCTCAGAAGAGGGTTCGATTTGTGCAACGAATGCGATGATTTCCCATGTGATTTATTAAGGAGCAATCTCGGTGTAGTGAAATTTCATTGCATAGAAAATCTAATGGAAATAAAAGAAAAAGGAATAAAACATTGGATTGACAAACAATGGAAAGAACATTCAGTTTGCACTTAGAGAAATTTGTTTAAGCCTTGCCGAGTTTTTCTGTTCGTTTGTATTTTTATTGTTTCTCCAAAATTTATTAGCATTCCATCCACGGCAGCAACGGTGGGGACACCGGTTTTTTCTTCAACGAGTTTTGCCTCTTTTGCCGGTCCTGCGAATATCATTTGCATTCCAAGATGCGTCAAAACAGCGTGTTCTGGACGGGTGGCCTCGACTATTTTTATCGCGTCATTTGTTGTCATGTGGCCTTTCCATGGCTTTCCAGTAGGTCTCATCACGCATAGCATGAGAAGCCTTACGCCTTCATAATATCGGCTTATGCCTTCGAAGTATTCTGTGTCACTTGTATAGGCGAAGCCGCCGAATTCTTGGGTTTCAAATCTGAAGCCCACCGTGTCCGGATCAGTGTGCCTTGCTTCAGTCACTGAAACGTTAACATCGTCCATTTGGAACTTCATGTTAGGCACGGCTTCGATTTTCTGCTCGGGCATTTGCTGATGATACTTTGAAATTGAAGCTTCGCAAGTGTTACTTCCGTTTAAAACGCTTTTGGCAGCGACAAGCACTCCACGTTTTTTAGTGGTGCCCCGTGTCATGGCTTCAATCAAAACCTCAGCATCAGTGTAGTGATCAGGATGACAATGCGAAACAAAAATAGCGTCAAGTTTCTGCGGGTCTAGCCCTTCATTAATCGAGTGAACAAGCGCCCCTGGCCCAGGGTCTAAGTGCATGTTCAAGCTGTTGCTTATTATTCGTATGCCGGCGGTGCGTCTTTTCTGTGTAATTGTAGCGAATCTTCCGCCGCCGGTGCCTAGGAATAATATTTCAAACTGGGGCATGGATAAACTTATAGTGTCGACGTAATTTTTGCTTTATGCCAAACTTGGTAGGCAAACTGGGAAAACGCTTTTAACGCTGTCTTAAAACCCATTAAGAGGAAGGAGTGTGAATTGGTCTGTTAGAAGAATGGGGACTGCTGGGCAATGCACTAGTTCTTATAGCCTCACTGATTGCTCTCAATAAAGCCAGCGATTTAACAATCACTAATTCGGTAAAAGTCGCAGACATAACTGGCTTCGGGAAAACAAAAGTGGGATTCATTCTAGTTGCTTTTTCCACGTCTCTCCCAGAACTTTGCGTAGCCATCATCGCTGCTATACAACAGGAAAGCATAGGAGTAGCCATAGGAAACGTTTTAGGTTCAAACATAGTAAACATCTGCCTAATACTCGGCATCTGTCTCTTAATCATGACATTAAAAAGCTCAAATAACGTGAAGATTCTGCCATCAATGGCTAAAGAGGAGATAGGGAACCTATATTTTGGACTTTTTGTAGCTTCAATTATTCCGTTAACTCTACTTTACATCGGATACGCAAGCCAATTCATAGGAATAGTCCTCATAGGAATTTTTGTGTTTTACGTTTATCAACTCTCAAGAATAAGAGCAGTGAAAGAAGAAAGCGCTTCGGGAGAAGAAAGACAAAGAATGTCTAGATACACGTTTTTAACGCTTTTAGGTGCTGCGGGAGTTGTGATCAGCGCTTACTTCATTGTGGACTCTGCATCATACATTGCTGGAATCATAGGCATACCCCCCGTCGTTATTGGTGCCACAATAGTGGCCCTTGGTACAAGCTTGCCAGAACTAGCCACAAGCGTTAATTCAGTTCAAAGGAGACATTTAGACCTCGCACTGGGCAACATCGTAGGAAGCTGCTTCATAAACATAACATGTATTTTAGGAGTCACCCTGATAGCTTCAACATTAAGGGTTAACATGTCCGCATTCTCCAATTTGGTCATGTTCTCGTTAATAACAAACCTCTTCTTCTGGTACTTCCTGTCAAGCGAAAGGATAAGCTGGAGAGAAGGCGCGGTTTTACTGTTTATGTATTTTGTATTTCTAGTAACAAGCTTCGGCGGCTACAGAGTTTAGTCAAAAAGAGCGTTTAAATAAAAGCGTGAAAATGATAAAAAGATAGAAAGTGAAAACACTGAAGGCTCTAGGACTTCTGTCCGGTGGCTTGGACAGCACATTAGCCGTGAAGCTAATACTAGATCAGAGCATAGAAGTGGAGACCATAAACTTTGTGACCCCATTTTGCCTCTGCAAAAAAGGTGGCTGCGGTGCACCTGAGGTCGCAAAAAAATTCAACGTACCGTTAAAAATCATGAGCACTGGCAACGATTACTTGAAAATTGTAAGGACCCCAAAACATGGTTATGGTAGAAACATGAACCCCTGCATTGACTGCAGAATTTTCATGCTGAAAAAAGCAAAGAAACATGCGAAAGAAGTCAATGCCTCTTTCATTTTCACAGGAGAAGTCATAGGCGAAAGACCCATGTCTCAACACAGAAAGGCATTAAAGCTCATAGAAAAAGAGGCAGGATTGGAAGGAAAAATCCTGAGACCTTTATCCGCAAGATTATTGCCAGAAACGGAAGCTGAGAAAAAAGGATGGGTGAACAGAGAAACCTTTATGGATATCAGAGGAAGATCAAGAAAAAAACAGATTGCGCTTGCTAGAAAATTTGCAGTAGCAGATTATCCTTGCCCAGCCGGAGGCTGCTTATTGACTTATAAAGAGTTTGCAGATAAGCTGAGAGACTTGTTTGAGTATAAAAAGAGAATCTCCCTAAAAGATGTGCAATTGCTGAAGAGTGGAAGGCATTTTAGATATGGTAAAAACAAGATAGTTGTCGGAAGAAACGAAAGTGAAAATCAAATTTTGCTGAAACATAAAACTAAAGAACATTACTACTTTGAAGCCCAAGGTTGCGGAAGCCCAATCACCTTGCTTCAAGGACCAAAAACAAAAGAAGCTGTCAAAAAGGCAGCTGGTTTAACAGCCCATTACTCAGATCAGAAAACTGGGAAAGTACTCGTAAAATTCGGTAGAAAAAACCTAGACAAATCAGTAACCGTTGCCATTCCAGGTCGAGAAGAAATAGAAGAGTTAAGAATCAAATAGCGGAATCAATAACTAACTTCTTTTTATTTGGATCCACAGTTATTTAGATGTTATGTCGTCAGCTGAAGTTGCGGTTCAAGTCTTTCGCAAACTTGAAAACGAAGACCTCAGAGTGTTGCAGGTCATAGAAACAGCCATGAGCAAACATGAATTCGTTCCGAAGGAGCAAATTGCAAAATTCTCTGAATTCAGCATGCGAGAAACAGACTTCCGTTTAAGCCGACTTAACAAGTTATGGCTAATCCGCCAAACGCGGGGCGCCTATGTTGGCCACACGTTGAATTACGCAGGTTATGATTGCCTAGCAATAAACGCCCTGGTCAAAGCCAGCGTTCTTGAAGCCTTTGGTAAACCTTTAGGAGTAGGTAAGGAGGCGGACGTTTACGACGCATTAAGCCCTGAAAGGGAGCGAATTGCCGTGAAATTTCATAGATTGGGTAGAATCAGCTTTCGCCAAACAAGGCGAAAAAGAAACTACACCGCTCAGCGTGTCAACTGGCTTTTTCAGTCTAGACGTGCAGCAGAAAAAGAATTTAAAGCTCTGAAGCTGGTCTCCCAGAAGAGGGTTGCAGTTCCAAGGCCGATAAGCCAAAACCGACATGTCATAGTCATGGGGATGATTGAAGGAGCAGAACTTGCAGAATGGAAAGAAATTCCAAAACCAACAAAAATTTTGGAAGAAATACTTTTCAACATCCGAAAAGCCTACATAAAGGCTGGCGTCATCCACGCAGACTTAAGCGAATACAATGTCATTTTGAAGCCCAACATGAGAATTCTCATAATCGACTGGCCGCAATACGTTACGAAAGAGCACCCGAACGCCCAACAACTTCTAGCTCGAGATGTCAAGAACATCCTAGGATATTTTGAACGCAAGCGTATGCTAAAGACTAAACTCAAAAAAGCATTGGCATATGTAACTGGAAACAGCAAAGCAGCTAGCTTTTAGTGTGAGTTCAAGGCTATGTATAGCACGTTGTTTCCACGTAGCAAGACATTTCCATAATTGGCAATCAGCTGATCGTCTCTGGACTCGGTTGCTCCTTCAAGTAGCATATTCATATGCCCGTCGCACTTGATCATTTTCCCCTTGTATTCGCAACCGTTCTTCAGCACTACAGCAATGTTAACGTTCAATTGCTTAATCAGCACATTTAATGGCTTTTTGCTAGGCTCCATGCAGGCACCTTAGCCCATCATCTCAATATCCATATCCACAAGCCATCAGATATAAAAGTTTTATGAAAGCCATTTCTGAAATTTGAAGTCAATTTAATCACATTCCGAATTTTTTAAGCTATTTCTAAAAATAAATCCCGTTTCATCATAGCTTTTTCAGTATTGACAAGGCTGCAATGACTAAGAATGCAATTCCAGTCCACCACAGGTTTCCTGTGAGAAACCAGACTACAAAGGCAACGATGGCTGCGGGAATTAGTACTAAAAGTAGCCGAATGACGAGAATAATTATTATGCCAATTATGATTAGACCGATAATTCCGACGATGTCGTACATAATCGAACTCCCCTAATTCCTAAGAGGCAATGTATATCTTGGAAGGTAATAAATAATGTTTTGCAAAAGACTAAAAAACAAAATTCCTCAACATATCAGAAGAGAGGAATTCCAAATGAAATACGAGATAAAATACAAACCATCATACTCAATGCTCGTTGTCAATCTGGAACAAAACGAAAAAATAACAGCAGAATCTGGAGCGATGACCTACATGGACCCAAACATAAAAGCGCACACAAGGAAAAGAGAAAAAAGCCTTCTAGGAAGCTTAGGCCTTTCGATTGTTGGACGGCAATCTTTCTGGGTAAATGACTACACAGCCTCAAGAGGCCAAGGAGAAGTGGCCTTTGTCTCCGCTCCAGTAGGCGACATAGAAACATTAGAAGTAAAGCTAAATCAAGGCTACATAATACAAAAATCCGCGTACATAGCGTCAACGGAAAATGTGGATTTAGACGTTAAATGGGAAGGCTTCACGAAAGGACTATTCGGTCAAGGCTTATTCATGCTGAAAGCCAAAGGTGACGGTATCCTCTTCATAAACACCTTCGGAGCAATAGACAAACATACCCTGAAGCCAGGGCAAACAATGATAGTTGACAACTTCCACCTAGTGGCCTTCAGCGACACATGCAGCTACAAAGTCACAAAATTCGGAGGATTAAAAGAAACTTTGCTAGGCGGAGAAGGCTTAGTCACCCAAATCACAGGCCCGGGAGACATTTACATACAGACAAAAAATTTGAGAGAATTCGTAGAATGGCTCTGGACACTGCTAGAGCCGAGAGTCAGATCGAGAGCACGCTAAGAACCCCATTTTCTTTTTCTGAAAGAGGCAGTGGAAGTCCAAGCGAAAATAGGTTAAATGCTCCCAAAGGATTAAAACTTGAAAAGTTCCTATTGCCCTAGTGGAGAGAATCGTATGCACGAAGTGCATATTGACGGCGAAACATTAACGATTGAAGACATTGTAAAAGTTGCACGAGAAAACTGGACGGTTACAATTCCAGAAAAAGCGAAGAACCGAGTCAAAAAAAGCCGAAAGGTCTTAGAAAGGCTGGTTGAGGAAAATAATGTAATCTATGGTGTTAACACTGGTTTCGGAGCTCTAAGCAATGTAGTAATTCCTCCAGAAGAAATTAACCAGTTGCAATCAAATCTCATCAGAAGTCACTCAACAGGTGTCGGAAAACCTTTAAACACCGAAATTGTTCGTGCCTCAATGCTTTTACGCGCAAATACATTGGCAAAGGGATATTCTGGCATACGTTTAGAGACCTTGGAAACCCTTGTGGAGATGTTGAATAAAAAAGTACACCCAATAATCCCAGCCAAGGGCTCCGTAGGCGCAAGTGGAGACCTAGCCCCATTATCCCACATGATTCTAGTGCTCATAGGTGAAGGAAAAGCCGAATACCAAGGCAGAATTATGAGCGGAAAAGAAGCCATGGAAAAGGCTGGAATAAAACCAGTCAAGCTAAAGTCCAAGGAAGGAGTGGCCCTAAACAACGGCACGCAAGTTATGACGGCAATCGCAGCATTAACGATACACGACGCTGAAAACCTAATTAAAACAGCAGAGGTTGCAACCGCTTTAACACTAGAAACGCTGTTGGGAGTTACTGACGCATTCGACGAGAGAATCCATAAAGTTAGAGCACACGGTGGACAAGCCATAACGGCAAAAAACATTAAGGAAATGATCGCCGGAAGCACCCTTGTCCAAACAGGAAAAAAAGCCATGAAAACAACGCGACGCCCCCACGACCCTTATAGTCTGAGGTGCGCACCGCAAGTTCTAGGTGCTGCAAGAGATGCCATAGCATATTGCAGAAGAGTTGTGGAAGTTGAAATCAACTCAGCCACCGACAATCCTTTAGTCTTTCCAGACGAGGAAATTTGCCTCTCAGGAGGAAACTTTCATGGTCAGCCCATATCCATTGCCATGGACATGCTTGGAATAGCCTTAACGATGATTGGCAACATTTCTGAAAGAAGGACAGCCAGACTACTCGATGAAAAACTAAACAATGGCTTACCCGCATTCCTAATCCCGCCTCAAGCCAAAACTGGATTAAACAGTGGCTTAATGACCATCCAATACACAGCAGTCGCCTTAACATCAGAAAACAAGATTCTAGCCCATCCCGCATGTGTTGATTCGATTCCAACATCAGCAAACTTTGAAGACTTCGTGAGTATGGGAACCACAGCCGCTCAGAAAGCTCTGCAGATTCTAGAAAACACAGAGTACATAATAGCCATAGAACTGTTGTGCGCGGCTCAAGCAGCAGAATTCCGCAGACCAGGAAAACTTGGAAAAGGAACAGAAATAGCCTATTCCACAATTAGAAAATTTGCACAACCAGCCAAAGAGGACAAGGCCTTAAGTGAAAATATAGAAAAGGTCAGGCAGACAATCAGAAATCACGTAATACTTAATGAGATTAAGAACAAAATGAAATCCTTCTTGTTTCGTTGAAAGTGTCTTGGTCGGGCGGGCAGGATTTGAACCTGCGACACTCCGGTTTCTGTTTGTGCGCTTAGTAGGCTGGGTGACACCCACCGTGGGCAGATGTCTACAGCGTCTCCGCCAGCTATTCAGCCTTATGCCTATGCTGGCTCGGAAGCTCTACCAAGCTGAGCTACCGCCCGACCAGAATTACAGAAAACAGAATATATGATTTATGCGTTTCGTTCCTTTTCTTCAGATTTCGGCTTCACGACTTTTCTAGCATATTCTTCAACAGATTTTCAATATCCTTTCTTTCTTCGTCGTCTAATGGCAATGCTGGTCTACGCGGATAGCCGCTGGGCAAGCCTCGCAGCTGCAATGCTGTTTTAATAGCTGATAGCTGGTTGTGCCTTTTCACGAGGACCTCGTTGATGTAGGAGATGCGTCGTTGTAGTTCCTTTGCCTCTTCATAATCGCTTCTTTTAAAAGCTTTGTATAGGTCACTGCACATTTTGGGATATACGTTTGCAACCGCTATTACAGCACCAGTTCCTCCCAGCATCAATGTTGGAAGAGTCACGGAAGCCGCTCCAGCCAACACGGAGATTCTGTCGCCGACCAACCTTATGATCTCGACTATGTTGTCGATGCTTCCGCCACTATCCTTCACTCCTACGACGTTGTCGTATTTGGATGCAATTTGAGAAATCACGCTTGGTTCTAGAGAAAAACCCGTGAATTTTGGAACACTGTATAAGATGACTGATAGATCGACGGCTTCAAACAGAGCTGAGTAATGTTCACGGACCTCTCTGTTTGAAAGTTTGAAGTAAAACGGCGTCACAACGAGAGCAGCGTCCGCTCCCAGATCTTTCGCATCCTTAGTGAACAAGATGGTTTCTCTAGTGCTCATGCTGCCAGTTCCAGCAATCACTGGAACTTTTCCATTCACCTCGTCTATTACGATCTTGATTACTCTCATTCTTTCTTCTCTAGATAGGTAAGGAGCCTCACCATTACTTCCACATGGCACCAGTCCCGAGACCCCACCTTCCACCCAAAAGCTTACACATGTTCTCAACGCTTCTTCATCAATGTTGCCGTCAGGGGCAAAAGGGGTCACATGAGGCACAAATATACCATTTAGCCTAGTTCTTTGCATGTCTGTTCCCGCAGAACTTTAAGATGGGATATTATATATCAATTTACATTTACCGCCTAAGAATGGGGGAATTCATTGAAAAAAGATCTCAACATAGTTGTTGTTGAGCCTATCCACGTAGAAGGGATAAAAATCTTGAAAAGATATGGAAAGGTCATCCAACTCTCTTCAAGTTCTACAGAGGATGACCTCTTGAGAGTTTCTGGAAAAGCTGATGCGTTTATCACGCGTGGCTTCATGAAAATCTCTGAGAAGGTTTTTAGGACTACAGAAAGACTCAAGGTAATCGGGGTTCACGGTGTTGGCGTTGACCACATAGACATAGATTTTGCACAGAAAAAGGGAATACAGATAGTTCGTACGCCTAGTGCACTGGCCGTTACGGTGGCTGAGTTCACAATTGGGTTGATGCTGTCTCTTTTGAGAAATATACCTAAAGCAGATTTAGCTGTTAGAAAGGGACAGTGGGGCAAGAAATACAGTGAGTTGATAGGTGTTGATTTGACACGTAAGACGGTTGGGATTATAGGGCTTGGAACTATAGGAAGCGAAGTAGCTAGGAGGCTAAAAGCGTTTAACGTGGAAATAGTCTACTATAAACGAGTCAGAAATCATGAGCTTGAAAAGCAGCTGGACGTTAAATATGTCTCTCTTAAGCGGCTTTTGGAGATAGTTGACATAATATCGATACATGTTCCATTAACCCTTGAAACCCACCACATGATTTCCACTGAAGAATTTGCGTTGATGAAGCACGGCGTGTACATCATAAATACTTCCAGAGGAGCCGTAATAGAAGAAAAAGCATTGTACGAAGCTTTAGTCTCAAGGAGAGTGGCAGGCGCGGCATTAGATGTCTTTGAATCTGAACCCATCTGCCCTGACAGCCAATTGATCAAGCTTGACAGAGTTATTTTGACCCCTCATTTGGCTGCCAGTAGCGAAGAGGCTTTGAGAAGAATGTCAGTTGCCGTTGCAGAGGAAGTCATTGGAATCCTAGTGCCGAGCAAAACGTAATGAGACAAATTAAAGCTCAAAGCTGGGCTTGTCGATCTTTTCTGCAAGCACGAATCCAGAGCGCCCCAAAGATTATAATAACGACTAGCGTACTCCAGAAAAGAAATATCAGAGTCCGAACAGCGTCGGAAGCAATTTCTTCAAACATTTTAGGCCTTCTCAACAATTCTTCTCTCTCCGAAGCTAAAAAACGAAGTTTCCACATATGAAATAAGTATGCAAGAGACATATTTTGGCAGAAGATATATGCCAACGTAGACAGCAAGGATTTTATAAACATTTGACGTATACAGTTTTAGCCAGCAGGGTGAAAGGGGAAGGCTTCTATCACTCTTTTTTTGAATAGAAAATTTGGAAAAGATACTTCAGGCTTAGCGGGTTTTACGTCGTAAATCATAACCGTAATACCAAGCAGCCCAACCTTTATAGAAATCCTCATCAGATGTCCTTCTCCTTCTACGGTAAAGCAAAGCAATCAGAAAAATCATGAGCGCAACTGAAAGGGACAGCAAAAGAAGCCAATAAAACCATTCTGGAACATACCAGCCCTCAACACGTAAACTGAAGTGGGCTGTAGCTACGTGAGGGCTATCCATGTACACTGTTATGGTCTTGACTCCTGTGCTCCGTGAGACCCCGTCAACATCCCAGTATCCAAAGTCATATTTGTCAACGGGTGAAGCGGTCAAAAGGACATTTTCAAATTGGTCATACCAACCTTCTCCCGGAATAGTCAATAATCCGGACGGATCAGTTTCTACAGCCAAATAGTATTGGCTTTTATAGTTGCCTGAAACCGTCACCGAGTTTGTTACGGTCATTGGAGACGCCAAGCCTATGATGCTTGTTAAAATGAAACGTTTACCCGTGACTGAGCTTGAAATGTCACTATATGTGTAAGTAATCACAGCGCCGTGATCTACCCAAAGAGTATAAGGCAATTCACCGAATGTTTTGGGATTCTCATTAATGGTCACAATCCAGCCAAGGGCTGAAGAATCAAGCCCGGTATGGTTAAAGATTACTCCATACTGGACTTTCCAGTTTGCCACTGCAGTTTTTGGTCTATCCATGATTATCGGATTACTTTTAGCATAGTCTGTTCCAAAGGCGTCAGAGCTCCAATGAGTGAATACTCTGCGGGTGCCATTTCCAAGGTCAACGATACCGGCGTCTAACGTAGCATAGGCTGTCGTGATGGTGTCGTACCAACCTTCGCCGCCTGTGTTGCCATAAGGCGAAATCACGAACAAATAATTTTGGAGAACGTAGTGAGCGGTGGCTACATGATTAGTATCCATAATCACTGGAATAGGATTATCAGAACTAGGTGTTTCGTCAACGTCCCAGTGGCTAAACCTGTAACGAACACCTGTGGACACTAAAACATACTCCGGAGCAGTCAGAGTCACAGTCACGCCTTCATTATACAAACCCTCGCCAGAAATAGATGTGACGTCATATGGGTCGGTTCTCACGGTCAAGTAGTACTGCTTTATTGCGGGTACAATTTCAATGACTCCATCAAAAAGCTGGTTATCTGTAAGATCTGCCTCTCCAATCAGGTATGGGATGAAAGCATTTATTGTGTAGTTTCCTGGATCAAGTCCTGTTGTGTTAAACGTGAATAGCAGAATCATTGAGGAATAAGGTTCCAAAGCAGTGACTGTAGATGTGCCGATGAGGTTATCATCATGGTAAGCTCTAACGTTGAAACTTTCCTCGGTAGTCCCTTCATTCCTAACAGTTATGCCGATAGAGACGGGCTCACCTGACATGACTGAAGTGACAGAAGGTACAATCTTCACTATTGCCGCGTCACGAAAATCTAATGTTAGCGGTTGATAGACTGAGACAAGAAACTCAGCTGATAGAGCTGGACAGAAGGAAACTCCACCTTGATCTGCAGGAGCAGTGAGCACTGATACAATAGCATTCGCGTTTCCTATGTGTGTCCATTTGGGAATGTACATTTTGCAGTAGAGAAAAACCATTTTTTCATTGGGCTGAACCTCAAAATAGTTTATTGCAATAGAACTGACTGGAACTGTCAATTCGTCTTGTACAACAACAGCAAGTGTAGCATTTCTTATGCTCATGGCTATGCTTCTCAGAGCAATTTCTAAGCCCACGTCTCCTCCGATTCCGAACTCGCTGCGAGAAGTGAGATTCTCGTCAATGACTCGTACTGAAAGAAGCTTCACAACCCAATCCACTCTGAAGGTTAAAGAGTCTTGAAGAAGATCGTCCATAACAAGTACATTTGTCAAAACAGACCATTCCCCAAAAAAGTCAGTCAAATCTTCATGTCTTTGCGGTATCGAGAAATTGATTGTAGCAATTCCACTTGCATTGGTTCTGGCCGTGAGACTAAATGATGAGCTGTCAGGCGCTTCCACATGAAACGTCACAATTAGATTCGGCACTGAAACTTCGCCATAGGTTACTAGCGAATACAAGATGACAATATCGCCTGGACCAAATGCATCACTTGGCATGTTTGGTCCCCTTCCGCTGAAGAGCTCTTTTTGAGTGAAGAGATCCACGTTTCCACCGGCGCCTTGCGAAAACGCAATCTCTACGTTTGCCAATGTAAAAGTCAAAAGAATTACGATCATTGCTAGCATAGCAGCTAGTTTTTCCAGCCTCGAATTCATTGTTATCAAACATTTAATTAACACAGAATACTTTAACAAATATTCCGTAATCACAAATATTACTATAAAAGATGGGTCCCTAGTCAGCAAAGACACATGTTTTTTACTAGAAAATGTCAAAATCGAAACTATTTATAAGCGGGCCCGCCGGGAATTGAACCCGGGACCCCCGGGTTTCTTTGCAATTCTAAACGCTTAAAAGCCCGGTGCTCTATCCTTACTGAGCTACGGGCCCTTTTGGGCTTTTGCTTTCGCTTCTAGAGAAGTAGTGAAGGTATTTTTTAGTATTTCGATTCACTTAGTTTAGTAGAAAAGCTTCAAGCAGCAGATTGGGCTTTGACAGGATTTGTTATGAAGTCTTTTTGACCTTGTGGCGCATTCTGTTTCAAATTAATTCGAATCTTAAATTAGAAGTCCACATAATCTCACATAAATTTTATAAAAAATATGAGTGACCCTATCACTATTACTATGAGCAGAGGAAGTCTGATGAAGAGAATATCCGCGCGTAAGGTAATATACAGCTTTTCTCGAAAACACAAACCAGTGGAACATGTCACGACAAAAGAGAAGGTTTTGCTGGAGACTGAGGATGCTTTTGGCGGTCAGGTTAAGGACGAAAATATGTCAATAGAACAACTTGACTGGACAAAAGTCAACGGTGCTACTGGGCCAGTTTTTGTTGATGAAGCCAAACCAGGTGATACACTTGTCGTCGCCATCGAAGAGATAAGGATACCAGATAAGGGCGTCATAGCGGTTATACCAAATCAAGGGGCGTTAAGGAATAAATCCTTCAGTGCTGTTGTGAAGATCATTCCACTACATGAAGGGCAGGTACACTTTGAAAGAGAAATCAAGGTGAAAGCCAACCCTATGATCGGCACCATAGGAGTTGCTCCTTTAGTCGGAGAAATTCCGACAGGCAGTTTGGGCAGGCATGGGGGAAATATGGATGTCAAGGAAGTGACGAGCAGAACAAAACTGTATTTACCGGTTTTTGTGGAGGGAGCTCTTTTTGCAGCCGGAGACCTCCACGCTGTTCAAGCGGATGGTGAAGTCTGTGTGTCAGCGGTTGAAGTTCCAGGTGAGATAATCTTAAGCTTTGATATTATAAAGGGAAAAAGTGTGTCTTGGCCTATTCTTGAAACACAAAATAGCTACGCTATCCTTGCATGTGGAGATTCCCTTGATGAGGCTTCTGCTTTGGCTGTTGATGCAGCTGTGGAGGCTTTTATGCGAGAATATAATTGGTCTTTTGAGAAGGCATACATGTTTAGCAGCCTAGTTGTTGACCTTAAGGTTAATCAAGTTGTAGATCCGAAAAAAGGCATCAGGGCGAATATTCCCAAAAGTTTGATGTCGCTTGAAAGTTTATGCCACGGAAATTCATGACAGTTCTAGTAATGAAATGTTTCAAACTTTCAGTTATATTAGAGGGCAATAGATTAGTTACTTTTTAAACGTAGTTCTTTATCTAAAGGCTAAAAGCTGCCGTTTTTAACAGTCAGCGATATATCTACATGTTAAAAAATGTTATTTCTTTCTATTGCGGCTAAAAAAGGGACGGTGTTAAAATTGATTTCGTGGAAGCATTCTTTTAAGAGATTAAACGAAGAAAGTGAGATGGCGAAGAAAAAGAAGCAAGCTTTGGACAGTTTATTAAGTGGAGGCAGAATTTCGCAGTCTACATTCGAAATATTCAGCGAAGAGATAAGCCAGGCGCTTGCAGAAATTGAAAGGCAACAGAAAGCTTTGCTGGAGAAAATGAATTCTAAAATGGATGAGCTTGAAACTCAGATTAAAACTTTAGAAATACTTCTTGCAAACTTTGAAATTCAACATGTAACAGGAGAAGTGGAAGAGGAAGTCTATCAGCGTGAAATTAGTCTTCTATCTGCTGGACTTGAAACTTCAAGGCATGAATTAGAAATTGTTAAAGAAGCTATAGGTCAGCTCTCAAGTGGTATACAAACTCCCACAGATGAAGCTGTAGCACAGCAGGGAATGGAACAGCAACCTCAACCTCAGGAGAATATTGATGTTTCTAATGCCGAAGTTGAAATTACAGAAGAACAGGCTTCGATTGTGGAAGAGAACTTGCCAGAACCTCCAGTAGAACCTTTACAGGTCAGCGAAACTGATACATCTCAGACTCCACAGGCTGAATCACAAGAATTTTTTCAAAGCGCCGAAGAAACGCAGGCGACGGAGACGAACGTCGAAGGTGAGGAAAAACAAGAAGCATAATCGAAAAGAGTAGCCACTTTCCCTTTTTCTATTTTGCAGATTTGAATGAGCTACAGAATTTTATATAATTGGTTTTAGTAATCTTGATTCGAGAGTGGCTTTACTTGCCAGAAAAAGTGATGCTGACATTTCATGAAAAATTTAAGCAATATGACTTAGGTGAAGGCCACCCCTTCAGAGGTGATAGGTTTGTAAATGTGATGAAGCTTTTTGAAAGTCAAGGCTTGCTTAGTCTTTCTGACGTTGTTCTTGCTGAACCCAAGCCTGCATTAAAGGAGGATTTGTTAAGGGTTCATGAAGGCGGCTATGTTGATTTGATTTTTCGTTTGGCAAAGGAAGGCAAGCCTTATGATTTTGAGACACCTGTTTCACCGGAAATTCTGGAGGCAGCACTGCTAATTGTAGGCGGCGCAATTGAATGCGGCAAGGCAGTTTATGAGGGAAAAGTGAAACACGCAATCTCCTTAGGCAGCGGTTACCATCACGCTGGAAGAAATTATGGCGGAGGATTCTGCATATTTAACGACATAGCTATCTTAGTTGAGTATTTGCGGGCGGGATATGGCGTTGAACGGTTCTTAGTATTGGATTATGATGTTCACTTTGGAAACGGCACAAGTGACATCTATTACAAAGATCCTTCTGTGCTTTTCATTTCTTTGCATCAAGACCCCCGGACGATTTATCCGGGGACTGGATTCACGTGGCAAATTGGAGAAGGCAGGGGAGAAGGCTACAACGTTAATGTGCCGTTGCCTCCTGGAACGGGTGACAGCACGTATCTTTATGCTTTGAAAGAGATTTTTGTTCCTTTAGTAGAAGAGTTTAGGCCTCAGATTATTATTGCGAATGGTGGAAGTGACCCGCATTTTGCTGACGTTCTTGGAGACTTGAGTTTGACTGTTAAAGGCTTTTTTGATTTGTCTCGTTTGATTAGGGAAACTGCCATAAAAGTTTGTGACGGTAAACTTGTTTTAATGCCTGGCAGCGGATACAACCCTGAAGTTTTGCCGCGTTGCTGGTATGCGCTTGTTGCGGGTGTCGTCGGTTTAGAGGAAATTAATGTTAGTGATCCTTATGTTCCGCCGAAAGAGCCGTTGTATTGTCGAGAAAAGGTGGAAGACATCTTAAATGAATTAAAGAGTTTGCTAAAGAAGAAGTGGAAGTGTTTCGTTTGAAGCTGAACAGTGTCTAGATTGTGGCAAATGTTTTATATTGCCATTGGAGAAATTTAAATTTGGGTATGCTGTTGAAGGAGTTTCTTAAGTCATGCTCAGATGTTCTTCTTGCTAGAGGCAAAATGTTCGTGGTTTTGAATGGGTTGTTTTTTGTTGTTGTTTTGGCCTCGGCTTTAGTAGCGTCTTTTGTTTTTGTTCTTCCGCCTCTTGAAGAAGGTACTAGCGTAATTCAAAATGGTTTGTTTGGTGACAGTTGGGTGTTGACCTTTCTGTTCATTTTCTTTTCGAATTTGATTCTCAGTGCCTTTTTGGTTGTCACTCTACCGGGCCTTGCGTTTTTTGTTTTGTCATGCCTTTTGCTCTCGTATAGGAGTGTTTTTTGGGGTTCGCTTTTGGCTTTCTCGCCCATTTCTCAGTTTCTGGCTGCTTTGCCTACCATTGTCCTAGAGGGTGAAGCCTACGTCATCGCGGCGGTTGCGGGAACCACTTTGGGCTTGTCTTGGTTTAAGCCGAACTGGGTGTTTAGGGGAGAGAGTCTTTCGAGGAGAGAGGCTTTGGTGCGGGCTTTTAAAGAATGTTTTAGTCTGTACTTTTGGGTTGTTTTGGTTCTTTTTGTCGCGGCGATTGTGGAAACGTTAACGATTTACCTTTTATGACCTTGAGAAGTTTCGGTTGGGTTTAAAAAATGTCTAGAATGTCTGCTTTCTGGATTGTTTGCCACGCATGATTGTACTATGAGATTGTTTCATAAAGCTTTTAAGTAGTTGTCTCAAATAGTTATATGGGTGGTGCGCGCGGTGACTTTACCTTCTAATCGCAAATGGCTTTCAATAACGCTTCTTGCGATAATAGTCCCAGTGGGACTGCTAACGACTTTTAAAATAACAGGAATAATAAGAGAGCCGCTCGCACCAGAGATTGTCAATGTAGAAGCGGTTTTTGGGAATGTTACAAGGCCAGAAAGCTACACATTCATTGATAGAGTCGTGGAAAACCATTATGACAATGGGTTCAGCAGAGTGAAGATGTACGCTCACGTGATTGATTATGAGGAAAAGCATCCTACATTTGGCGAGCACATATGGCTAAGCATAACCGCGACTGCACAACTGCAAGAGGGCTTCATTTACTCTATGCTACTCAAGCTCTCAGTCCACGACGCCGACAGTTGTTTGGTTATAGTCCTATTGTTCCCTTGGGGTGCCCCTCTTACTGAGAATCTAAAAACTGAGAGAACCGACACAACTGGTACACAGACCAATGAAGCTTACGTTTATGCAACTGGAATTGATGAACCGAAGAACTGTTTCATCAGAATTATAGTCACTTGGCAGTTTCTTGACAGGAGAATTCTGGACCATTGGATGACTGCGACCTTGGAAACTACGTATTTTAATGGAACAGCCTATCAAAAAGTGATTATACCAGTTAAGATTGGAGTTTTAGTTTAATGAAAAGAGTCTATTCGATAATGCTTTTAGTAATACTGCTATTATCAATTATACCAACAGCATTTGCTTGGGAGATGGAAAGACCAGCTAATAATGTGACATTTGAGTCAGAAACAGTGGCAAACGCCACTACTAATGGTGAGGCTACAATTGGCTTAGGCGTTCACGTCGAAAGTTATGAAGAAAACCAGCCAACTTTCAATGATGGTATGTGGTTAAGAATAGCTACCACTGCAAACACCAGAAAAGGAATAAAATATGGATGGGGCAATGTTAGTTATTCTTGGGTGGATATAGATGTTCCTGGGCTTAACCCTCAAGTTTTAATGAGCCCAGACTATCCTTTTTTCTTTGTAGGGATTTCCCTCTTTTGTAGTGTTCGTTTCTATGGCGGACCAAAAAGTGCCGAGTTCGCGTCACTCTATGTATCCAATAATGGCGTTCTTTGTTTCGATAATAGATTGAATGAGACACAGCAACTTCCAGTGCCTGATGCCTTTTATGGCAATGAGATTCCAAGTACCGAAGGACTTAACGCCTTTATTGCACCGTTCTGGAGAGAGCTCAATCCGCACTTAGGAGGTAGAGTGTTATATGTAGATCACATTTATATTCAGCCGCCGGGTGAATATGATCCAAATCGTCACTGCGCAGTCATAAGCTGGATTGATGTTCCGGACAAATTCGGTAATCCACAGACTTTCCAAGTGATCATAGAATTATCAAGACCACAAGGGTATGCATATAGGCAAAACCTGATTTGGTTCCAATATAAAAACGTCACATTTGATCAGGAGACAATTGTTGGAATAGAAGACCACGGAGGTTGGGACGGTTTCTCAATAGACCCTCAAATTCCTCAAGCAATTCAAGGGAACAAGGCAATAAAAATTGGGCAAGTATACGGATGCAATAGCTTTCTCGTTTCAGCAATAACCATCAAATTAAGTTCGCAAGACTCTGGTTCGGACTCATATATTGTTCCCTATTCAGGCTGGATAAGAGGGTACAACGTGGAACTAAACAGCACATTGCCTGATGATGAACTAAGATACGCTCTCGCGTTTGGAAATGTCCTCTCGTTGGGCCTAGACGCTTTTGGCATGCTCGTCGGAGGACTCTTTGGAGCAATAGTTAGTGGGGGGGCTTTTTCCTAGGTTGCGGTCTAGTCATTGTTGAATTAGCTGATATCGCTGCAAGAAATCAGGCTGAGGCTAGACTTTTGGAACTTGAAACTAAAGAGGCTACAGCACATGCAGATGGTGAGGTGGTTGACGCATCATTTGATGTTCTTGCCTATTGGGAGTTTCTGGATTGGGCGACAAATGATCAGAATCATTGGCTTAATGTTACGGCAGAACTATCTTATATGGAAATTTCAGTTGATGGTGTCTTGGTTGACACCAATATGACATCAACTTCAGTGATCCTGAAAACTGTGCCAGACGCAGGAAACACCATTAATGCCCCAAACGTTAGAGAAATTAGCCCAGGAACTTACAAGGCATTTGTAGGAGTAAATATTCCTTGGCCTGGATTCAATGATACGGACGATTATTACAAAATCTATGTTGGCATAGGCATGGTTTTACACTTAACTATGAAGCCACATACTAACACAGACTTTGACTTGTATCTTTATAATCCAAACGGTCAATTCATTAAATCCTCGAAAAGAGGAACAAATGCTATTGAGGAGATTTACCACCCTACCAATATGACTGGGTATTGGTTCATAAGAGTTAACGCAGTTGCAAGTTATGGAATTTATGCGCTTACGATAGATCAGCCTTATCCTGCTCCGTGGGTGACTGTTTTAGCCAAAATCACACCTAGTGAAGCTGAAATTAGAGATGTTTTTGTTATGATAGGAATGGGCGGAGTCTACTCTTTCTCTCCGGTTACTGTGGCTGTTTTGCCAGAATATTACTACATTGGTGTTGAATCACCATTTACTAGAGAGCATTACAGCTATACCTTCCATCACTGGGCTGACAACAACTCAACATTTCAGTCAAGATACGAAAACATACAAAGCAACAAAACATTCATAGCATACTATACAGAACAGTTCTTCAACAATCCGCCAAACATCCCTCAGAAGCCTGAGGGCAAAACCAATGGTCACGTATACACTAATTACCCTTACTATACAAACACAACAGACTCCGAAGGAGACGATCTCCGATACGAGTTTAGCTGGGGAGACGAAACAAGCAACACATTAACAAGCTGGTTCACATCCGGAGCCAACGCAAGTGCATCACATTCTTGGACTAGACCCGGAACATACAGTGTTTCGGTTCGAGCACAAGACAGCTACACTCTATGGAGCAGTTGGTCCACCACCTTAACAGTAAATATCAACCAGAACGACGCAGGCACAGGCTATGATGCTGGCAACAGCTTCACTGCGGCCACCTACGTGAGTCCAAGCTCGTACACAGGCGCACTATACCAATCCAACCCGACCGACACAACCGATTGGTATCAGTTCTGCGCCGCAGAAGGCCAGATCATAGGCATAACCATGACGCCTCCATCCAACGCCAACTTCAACCTAGAGCTTTACGATCCAAGCGGAACCTTCAAGGATGGATCCTATCTCGGAACTGGTTATATGGACAGCGTCTCCTACACCGCCGACGCAAGCGGCAATTGGAGAGCCAAGATCTACATCGCAAACGGAGAAGGCCAATACTCGTTCTCTGTTACGGTTAGTTCTTCGGGCGGAGGTGAGGGAGGCTGTCCAATCCTTTATGTTTACAGCAACGAAGAATACGTCTGCGAAGGTTTACTGGATATTCACAATCCCGAAGGTATAGACATCATAACATACCACAACTTGGCGGCTATACCTCAATCTGTCAAAGGCACTTACCTTTTCCGACTGATTGAACATCCCTACACGTGTAGCCACATAGACCAGATCAAGCTCTACGCTGTCCTAGAGAATGGAAGGGTGATTAAGCTACCGCTCGTATGGGCTTGGCACTCGGAAGACGGCAGCGTACTGCCACAACTACTATTCAGCGACGACTACAAAACAGACACACTAGGCGCAATCCATAACAACGGAACAAGCCAAAGTATAAACGTAAGATTCATAGCACTACCACGAAACCTCAAAATCATAAGATTCATATTCCAAATAGAAGGAAATAACCCAGAATTCAAAACCTAGAAGAAGACTTCCAAAACTTATCAAAGACCACTTTTTTGCTGGCACTAAAGCAGTATTGGAATCTTAAAAAGGGAAAAGTAATTCAATTTTTTAATTTGCGGTTGAAGAAGTCTATTAGTATCTTGAACGTTCTAGTGCGCATCGTCATGTCCGTGTAAGCCCCGTGTCCTTCGTCGCCGAATTCAACATACTCAAAGTCCGCTCCTTCCTTCTTACCCAACTCAATGAGCTTGTCCCTGAACTGCCTGCTTTCTTCGACAGGACAGCGGGGATCATTCTTCCCATGAACCATCAATAATGGACATCTCAAGTTTTGCGCGTAGTTCAATGCGCTTCTGTCTTCCCAAAGCTTCGAATTCTTCTCCGGGTCACCCAAATGCATCCTTACAAAGTACCTGAAATGTGGCTGTGAACGCTCATAGAACGTTTTGAGATGCGAAATTCCAATCCACGCGACTGCGGCAGCCCATAAATCAGGCTTCTTCGTGACTGCAAGAAAAGTCATGAACCCACCGTAACTTCCTCCGAAAACACCTAGTTTCGCCTTGTCCACGTATGGAAGAGCCTTGAGATACTTCGCACCGGCAACCACATCCTCAAGATCAGCACCTCCCCAATCCATGAGGTTCATATCTTGAAACTTCCTGCCGTATCCAGTGCTTCCTCTCACATTAGGCAGCAGCAGAACATAGCCCTCATTCGCCAAAATCTGCCCCATAATGTGAAAATCATAGAAATATTGAGCCGTCGGTCCTCCGTGAGGCATTATGAGAGCTGGAAGCTTCTTTCCTTCAAAAATATCCTTAGGCTTGTAGACAATGGCTGGAATCTGTACCCCATCAAAGGACTCATATTTAACATATTCAGGCATCACAAAGAATTTCGAATCCACCTCGCCATACTGTGGTTCAATCAAATATTTGATTTTCCTGTTTCCGATGTCGTAGGCAACGAACGCGCTTGGAATGGTCGGAGTATTTATGGCTGAGACCAAAAATCGGTCGTCCAATGCAAACTGAACACTCATCGCTATGCCTTTCGGATATTGGGTCTCTTCACAGTTCCCAGTTTCAACATCGTAGATGACTGGAAAAACCGTGGCTTCACAGTTTCTCAAGCAAACAAGTTTCTTCCCATCGTCAGAAAAGTCTGCGGCAGTTTCCTCATATTCTAACTTGCCTAACAGCTTTGTCTCTCCTGTTTCAAGGTTGTATATGCCCGCTTGCTTAACGCCGTTTGCATCAGTTGTAAACGCAAGCAGCTTCCCATCTTTGTTCCATCTGGCAACCGTGTCCTGCGAACCTTCTTTTACGCTTACTATTCTCTTCTTTTCACTTCCGTCTGTTCGCACAAGCCAAATGTCCATGTTTCGCATGTCTTTGGTTTCGTTCACATCGTACGCAATCCAATCGTGTTTCGGATTCCAAGAACAACCTCCCCAAGTGGGATTTGCATGGTCAGTTAGCTCAATCACTTCCTTGCTCTGCAAATCCAGCCTAAACAGGTTAAGTTGTCCCTTTCTCGTCGAAATCATTGCTAGGAATCTGCTATCTGAGCTTGTGTCTGCAGCATACTCCTGATATTCCGGAGTATTAGTCAGTGAATCGGTTTTTCCAGAGGCGACGTTGATTTTTATCAAATCGTGGTTTTCGTTGCCATATTTGTCTTTTGCAAAAATTATGTCTCTATCATCTATAGTCCAGACAAAGCCTGCACGCAACGCTCTAGGACATTCACCATGGCTCACTTGATTTATTCCATTCGTCCTCAAATCGCACACGTACATTTCTATTATGCCAGTCTTGTCAAAGTAGAAAGCCACTTTATCCCTTGAGTGGCTTACAACCGGCAACCATATCTGCGGTATTTTCGACAAAGTATCAATCGTATACTCTTTCTCGCCCATATATAATCCTCTCAAAGAGAGAAATTCTTACGAGCACCTTGCTTAAAAAATTTACTTCGAACTCCAAGATGAACAAATCTGACGATTACGGCTCACCTTGAGACTTTAATAGCTGATACTACTAACTAGAGCTATCACCATAAGCTGGATGAAGTTTACATGAAAGACATTGAAAAGATCCGTGAACAATTTCCAATAACTAAAAGCAAGGTTTTTTTAAATCATGCCGCGATGTCTCCACTTCCAAAACCTGTTGCTGAAACAGTTCGCAAGTGCGTTGACGAATTCTCAAATCTTGGAACTACTTCAATTGAGTGGAATAATGGCGGAAAACCATTCTTTGCAAAACTAGTTCGAGCCGAACCACAAGAAATAGCCCTTGTCGAAAACACCTCCACTGGCTTAAACATAGCTGCCAACGTACTTTGCTATCCGCCTGGCTCAAAAATCGTCACAACAGACTTGGAGTATCCTTCTGTAGTCTATCCTTGGCTGCGCAAAAGCCTAGGCGTGAAAGTGCACTATGTGAAGAATATTGATGGAAAAATTCTGCTGAAGGACATAGAGAAGGCGGTTGACGACAAAACTGTGGCTGTTGCAGTAAGCCACGTTGAATACGTTAATGGTTTCCGACACAACTTGCAAGCTTTAAGTGAAATAGCCCACGAGCATGGAGCCTATCTAATTGTTGATGCAATACAGTCAGCTGGCGCCATGCAAATTGACGTCAAAAGAGACAACGTCGATTTTCTGACGACTGCCTGCTACAAATGGCTTCTAAGTCCACCAGGAGCAGGTTATCTTTATGTAAAGAAGGAACTAATCGAAGAGTTTGAACCCCCATTCGTCGGCTGGGCAAGCGTAAAACAAGAGATATTCGAGACAATAGATTTCTGGGACATTTGGAGTCTGAGGCTTTCTGAGACTGCAAGCCGTTTTGAAGTTGGTTCTCCAAGTTTCATAAGCTTAATAGGGACTACAGAGGCACTCAAAATATTTTTAGACATTGGCATTGAAAACGTTGAAAGGAAAATATTGAAGCTGACGGACTATTTGATAAAGACTATTAAAAATTTGGGACTCAAACTTCAGACACCAGAAGAACAACAATGTCGTTCAGGCATAGTAAATTTAAAAATAGATAGACCGCAAGAAATGGTGGAAAAGTTAAGCCATAAAGGCATAATTGTCTCTGCTAGAGCTCATGGATTAAGAATTTCACCCCACTTTTACAATACCGAAGGAGAAATTGACAAGCTAGCAGACGCAATCAAAAAGGGGTAAAGAATAACTGCATGACTATAGCGGTTTTATTCGATTTAGAAGACACATTAATCCAGACCCCATGGTCAAATTGGCAGCACGTTCTAGAATTCAGACGCAAAACCAGGGAACAATTAATGGACCTTGGTATTCCGCACAGCGTGCTTGAAGGAATAGAACGCGCTACCATAATGCGTAACAAAGCCGTTGAACACATTGAGAAAAACTTTACCCGAGTAGAAGCAGAAAAATTTCATCAAGAACTCAGCAAGTTCTTTAGCCAATATGAATTGGAATCAGCTAAAAAATCAAAGCTCCTTCCAGAAACAATACCTACTTTAGAGAAATTAAGAAAAATCGGAGCAAGAATTGGGCTTGTCACAAATACATCAAGTAAAGCAGTGGAAATCGCTTTTCAACTTCATGGTTTGGAGAAATATTTTGACATTGTTGTGACTAGAGAGAAAGTGAAAAAACTGAAGCCTGACCCAGAAGGCGTCTTGTTGGCTGCAAAAACGCTTGGTGTTAAACGTTTCTGTATGGTTGGCGATTTAGTCTTTGATGTGTTAGCCGCTAGAAACGCTAATGGAGTATCAATCTTTGTTAAAGGAAGTTTTCAGGAAAAAATAGATCCTCCAGCGGATTATATCGTTCGATCTCTGAGCGAGATTCCAGCAATTGTTAAAAGAGAGATGGAGAAATCTTGATGGTCGTAGTTGAGAAGGTTGATGAAAGCAATAGGCAGCACGTTATTGATTCCCTTAAGTCAGATGTTGTTAGGCACGTTTTCGCGTTCCACGACATTCAATACGATCCTCAACACACGACTACTTATGTAGCTTTTGAAAATGGAAAATTGACTGGGTATATCCTCATCTACACTGCTCTGGAGTTTCCAAGCGTAATTTTAGAAAGTGAAAAAGACGCAACAGGAAAACTGATTGAACATGCACCGGAAAATCGGTTCATTATGCATGCTCCACCAGAACTTTTGCCAATCATAAAGAGAAGATTTCCTGATGCCAAGTATTATGCTGAAAATTGGATGCTAGTCAAAAAAGGACAAGCAAGATTTTTCAAATCAGACGCTGTTCGCAGATTGCGCACCAAAGATGATGCTATCAGGCTTGCAGGTCTCCCCTCGTCGCGTGAAGACCGTTCAAGAAGCGGTATAAAGAAATATTTGGATTTGATCGGCAGGATGATAATGTATGGCGTTTTTATCGATGAGGAACTAGTTGCTTATGCCGGTTCTTTTCTGCAGCTTCCACAGATTTGGATGATAGGTAGAGTGTATACACATCAAGACCACAGGAACAAAGGATATGCAACTTCAGCAACCTCAGCGGTGACAGAAGAGGCTCTGAACAATTCGGAATCCGCAGCCCTATTTGTAAGATCAGACAACTACTCGGCTATTAGGGTTTATGAGAAGATTGGCTATGAGAAAATAGGCGAAAAACTTTGGGTAGACATGGGGACAGGAGTAAAACCCTAAAAGCTAATATTTGCTGACAAAACTTATCTCTGAAAATTCTTGGATTTGTCTGCCCCTTCCTTTCTCCGATAATATTTCGAGCTCTAAGATTTTGCAGGTTCCTGCAACGTCGTCCTTGCTTTCATTGATTATTTGCGTGAATTCGCTGTTTGCGGCATAGATTTTCACCTTTTTTATTGGCGTATTTAGGGGTTTTCTATTCTCAGACTTCTCTCGTCTAATCTCGGTTATCAAAGCCATAATCAAGTCGCCCTTCTTCTCAGCGTCTTCATCAATTTTTCGCATATCAGGCTCAGGCCAAGAAGCCAATTGTAAACTTCTGTGACCTATAGTGTCAGCGTACATTGTTTGATATATTTCCTCAGCAATGTGGGGCGATATTGGGGCCAGCATTTGGATTATACGGTACAGGACATGGTAGAGTGTGAATTGAACGGCCTTTCGCTTCTCTTCGCCGTAGATTTCTGGCTTGTAAAGTCTGTCCTTCACTGCTTCGATGTACTGGTCGCAGAATACGCGCCACGTGAAATTGCGTGTTTCATCCAGAGCTATATTGAATTCGCATTCCTCAAAGGCTTCCGTAACTTGTCGCGTTAATTTCTCAGCTTTGCTCAAAAGCCATTTGTCTACAAGCTGAAGTTCGCATTCCTCGCTTATCTTGTAATCTTTTAGCTGACTACTCACGAACCTTGCGGCATTCCACAGTTTAGTCAAGAAACGTCGTCCATACTCCACATCTGGCCAACGAAAGGGAATATCTGAACCGATTGCCCCGCCGCTTGCAGCCCATTGCCGAGAAGCGTCTGTGCCATACTTTTCTAACACTTCTGGTGCCGCAACATAGTTTTTGAGGGATTTGCTCATCTTTCTGCCATCTGAGCCTAGAACCATGCCATTGATAAGGCAGCTCTTGTATGGGGTCTCGTCGAACAGGGCAAGATGTCTAACCATCAAGTAGTAAGCCCATGTTCGTATGATATCAATACCTGAAGGATGCAAGTCCGCTGGAAACAGCCTTCTCCAGTCTTCTCGATCTGGCCAACCGGCATGCACCGCGCAAGATATAGAAGAGTCCATCCAAGTGTCGAAAACATCCAGCTCGGGAATAAACTCACGACTACCACATTTTGGACACCTATCAATTCTTGGCTTTTCGAGTTTTGGGTCTATTGGAACCCATTCCTTTTTCGCTAGAATCACCTCGCTGCAGTCCTTGCAGTACCATACAGGTATGGGCGTTCCGAACACGCGTTGACGGCTTATCACCCAATCCCAGTCCAAGGAGCGAGCCCAATCTACCAAGCGGATTTTCATGTAACTAGGGTACCAAATCACCTTGTTAGCGGTTTCTTCTACCTTGTCGGTTAGAATGCGGGTTCTCATGAACCATTGCTTACGTTCAAGAATCTCAACCGGCGCGTCACATCTATCGCATAAACCTATCTCTTGCCGGATTTTTTCGGTTTTTTCAAACAAACCTGCGGCCTTAAGGTCCTTGACTATGGCTTCTCTAGCCTCATCTATTGTTAATCCCGCATATTTGTCTCCATTCTCGTTTATTTTTCCATTCTCGGTCAGAATCGTGATTACTGGAAGCTTGTGCTTAATCACGGTCTTTACGTCTTCTTTGTCTCCATAAGTGCATATCATCACTACGCCTGTGCCAAACGACGGATCAACATTCTCATCCGGAATTATCTCGACCTCGCGGTCCACGATCGGAACAATTATCTTTTTTCCTACGTGTTTCTTGAATCTTTCATCAAAAGGGTTTACCGCCACAGCAACGCACGCGGGTACAAACTCGGGGCGTGTTGTGGCAATCAGTAAATGTTCAGTGTGGATTTCCAACGGAAACTTGATGTAGTGGAGTGCGCCCTCTTTCTCTTCATAATTGACTTCAGCGTCTGCGATTGCTGTTTCGCAACGAGGACACCAATTTACGGGATGCGTGCCTTGATACATGAAGCCCTTATTGTGTAGGAGTATGAAACTCAATTGGGTGCGTCTCCAATAATCAGGGTCCATTGTGCGATATTCTGTTGCCCAATCAACGCTACAGCCTAAGCGTATCACGCCTTCCTTCATCATTGCAATGTACTTCTTAACCAGCTCCTCGCACAATTTTCGGAATTTGTCAGGAGGTGCCTCTCTCTTCCTAACGTTGTTTTCTCTTTCCACCTGCACTTCTATACTCAAGCCGTGACAGTCCCATCCTTGGGGGAAATAAACATTATAGCCTCTCATGCGCTTGTAGCGAGCCACTATGTCAAAGTATGTCCAGTTTAACACATTGCCCATATGAAACTCACCGGAAGGATATGGCGGAGGAGTATCGATACTGAAAATTGGGCGCGTCTTGTCTTCCCAGTCAAAGCGGTAGATGCTCATCTCTCCCCATTTCTTCTGCCACATCTTCTCAATCTCAATGATGTCAAATTCTTTGGGCAAAGACTTCATACTGCAACATCCTAATTCAGCTTTGACTCTAGGAAAAATAAATATACGACTAAATAAATTATCCCCTACAAGGTTTAGGGGAGCTGGGAAACGTGACCTGGCTGAGAGGACGACTGAAAGCGTCGTCGACCCTCAGAACCTGATCCAGGTAATGCTGGCGGAGGGAAAAATATGAAAATAGACGGAAACAGTTCTCCAACTGAAAAATCTAGTTTTCTAAATAATATTTTGGAGGAGCATTTGAATGGTTAAGCTACCACCCGAATGGGGAACAGAACCAGTACCAGCCGACAAGAGAATTCTAAGATCTGTGGATTATTTTTTCCTATGGTCTAGTCTAGCAGTAGGTTTGCTTGTGCTTCAAGCTGGTGGTCTGCTTGTTCCGGGTCTATCTGCCTCTGAATCAATAGCCATTGCGATATTAGGTTCACTCATAGGCTCTCTTATGCTCGGATTGGCTGGAGGTTTAGGAAGCAAGTATGGTATACCGACAATGGTTAGCCTGAGAGGAGTTTTAGGGTTAAGAGGATCCTATATTCCAACAATACTCAACGTGGTTCAACTAATCGGCTGGGCTTCGTTTGAAATACTAATAATGGCCAATTCAGCCTTGCTTATTGCTGGTCCATTTCTAGGCTCGTACACTTTATACTTTTGGATTCTGATTTTTGCACTCTTTTGTATGCTCTTATGCATAGGCGGTCCCTTAATAGTCATAAGACAATGGCTCGAAAAATTTGCGATATGGTTAACATACGGCACCGCCATCTTTATCACCTATATAGTTCTTTCCAATTTCCCACAAATCCTTTCGCAACCAGGAGATGGCTCCTTGCCACTGACGTTAGCATTAGACCTCGTTATAGCAATGCCAATCTCATGGTGGCCTTTAATATCAGACTACAATAGATTTTCAAAAGGCGAGAAAGGAGCATTTCTAGGAACAGCCACTGGTTATACTTTTGCAAACTCGTGGTTTTACGCCTTAGGTGCATTAATTGTTCTGGCTTACACTAATCAAGCAGTAATATCGGCCATAGTTTCTATCACCTTCGGAGGTTTAGCTTTAGCCATACTTTTGGTTGATGAAACCGACAATGGATTTGCCGACATTTATTCTGGGGCCGTGTCAATGCAGAATATTATACCTAAAGTCAAACAGTGGAAGCTTATCGCAATAATTACTGTGATAAGCATATTCCTAGCTGCGTCAATACCTCAAGACTGGCAATTCACGTATGAGAGTTTCCTACTCTACATAGGAGGAGTTTTTGTGCCTCTCCTAGGCGTGCTTGCAATTGATTTCTATGTAATCAAGAAAAAACAATATACTAAAGAAGAGTTCTACTCCTCAGCAAAGAGCCTAAGAATTAAACCATTGTTTGCTTGGTTTATCGGAATCTTGACATATTTCGCATTTTATAGTTACACGAATCTGGGCTCAAGTATACCGTCCTTCATAGTTTCAGCACTTGTTCTTTACACGCTTGAGAAGGTTATCTGAAATGGTCAAACAGAAAAGCAGAATTCCAGTGGCTATTTCAATTGCCGGAAGCGATTCTGGAGGAGGCGCAGGAATTCAAGCAGACCTCAAAACTTTTGCAGTGTTAGGCGTTCATGGAACGACGGCAATAACCGCAGTCACAGCACAGAATACCATGGCCGTTGTTTCTGTCGAAGATTTGAAGCCTGAAATGATTCGAACCCAAATAAGAGTAGTGGCGGAAGACCTAGGAATTGATGCGGGAAAAACAGGAATGCTCCACACGAGGGAAATAATCAAAACTGTTGCGGAAGAGGTCTCAAAGTATAGGTTTCCTTTAGTTGTTGACCCAGTTATGGTTGCTAAATCCGGTTCGCCATTGCTGATTCCCGAAGCCGTGGATGCTTTGAAGAGCTATCTTCTGCCAAAGACTACCGTTGTAACACCGAACAGATTTGAAGCTGAAAAACTGGCAGATGCGAAAATTGAAGAACTCAAAGACGTGGAGAACGTGGCTAAAAAAATTTCGATGATGGGACCTAAAGCCATCGTTATCAAAGGTGGACACTTGGAAGGCAAAGAAGCAATTGACATCTTGTATCATGAAGGCAGAATCAAGACATTTAAAGCTCAAAGAATCGACTCTAGAACAACGCACGGGACTGGCTGCAGCTTCTCAGCGGCCATAGCGGCTGAGCTTGCCAAGAAGACACCAATACCGGTCGCTGTTGAAAAGGCCAAGGAAATTGTTACATTGGGCATAAAATTTGGATTGACTATTGGAAATGGTTATGGGCCTGTTAATCCTTTGGCTCATCTCTATCGTGAATCCTCACGTTATAGTGTTTTGATGAATGTAGAAAATGCCAAGAAGTACATCGAAGCATCACCTGAGGCCGTGGTGCTCGTTCCAGAAGTCGGCATGAACATTGCTATGGCAATTCCGTATGCAGAAAACATTAAAGATATAGCAGCGATAGAGGGCAGAATCGTTAAAACTCTTGAAGGAGCGAAAGCTGTAGGTAACGCAAAATTTGGATGCTCCTCCCACTTGGCCAAATACATTCTTGAAATCCGCAATCACGACGAAAGGAAGGTGGCGGCAATAAACTTCAAATTTTCCGAGAAAATTCTGAAAATTCTGGAGAAGCGGGGTATGATTATTTCCTTCTATGATAGAAGAGAAGAGCCTGAAAAAACAAAAAAAGTTGAAGGAATGACCATTCCTTGGGGTGTAAAAGAGGCCATAAGAAGAATCAAAAAAGCCCCAGACGCCATTTACCATAGAGGAGACGTAGGCAAAGAGTCCATGATAGTCCTTTTCGGTGAACAAGCGTTTGAACTAGCTAATCTCGTCACAAAAGTTGCAAGTGAAGTTGAAAAGGAATGAAGATGGAGACGACTTATGTTAAGAAGTTAGCTTTGCTCGCCATATTTTCAGCTCTTGGAGTAGCTATATCGCCTTTCACTTGGTTTGTAGCCTTCGGAACTAAAGCTTATCCAGCGCAACATATGATAAATGCGATTTTGGGAGTACTCCTAGGTCCACTGTGGACGACGATTGCAGCTATTTTCATTGGGATAATACGGAATATTTTGGGCACAGGAACGGTATATGCTTTTCCAGGAGGAATCTTTGGCGGACTAGTTGTCGGTTTAGTATATTGGGTTTTCAAACGTTTAAAACTAAGTGAAAAAATAAGATTGGCGGCTGCTCTTTGCGAACCTATAGGTACTCTTCTAATTGGCGCTCCTCTGGCCATCTTTTTGGTAGCTCCTTGGATGGGTCCTCAAGGCTATTCGGCGACCCTTTTAGATTTAACAGCAATTGAAGGTCCCCTCTTCGGCTACCTAATCTTTGTAACTTGGTGGGCTTTAAGCTGCGTTCCGGGAACTGTTTTAGGGTTCACTGTGCTAGTAGTTCTAAAAAGAATTGGGATAAGCAGGGAAACACTGTTTGGGGAAAAATAAGCAGAAAATCAAACTGAAAGGCAAGGATGTTCTTGGAAAAAAAGTGCTAATATTAGGTGAGAGCGGTTCAGGAAAGACCAAGTTGGCTGCGAAATTACTTTGGGAGTTGATGAAGCTTATAGACCACGAGCGAATAACGGTCATTGATCTGGCTCCTCAAAGAACCCGTGACGTTGGCGGAAAATTGGCCGATTATTCGGATTCAATTAAGAGAGTGAAGTATCTTTATCCAGAAAAGGTTTACACGCCTAGAATAGCTGGAACCTCGCCCGAAGAAGTGCTACAGTATGCGACATTGAATAGGAAAATCATGGAACCACTCTTTAACAACTTTGCAAAGAACCCAACTGAAGCCATCATCATAAATGATATCACATTGTACCTTCATAGGGGCGAATTGAAAACTGTTATGAAATGTGTAAGACTGGCTAAGACATTTCTAGCTACTGCATACTACGGATCAAAACTTGCCAGTGATCTAGGAACAGGGATAAGCGCAAGGGAAAGGCAAATGACAAATGAATTGGCAACTTCTATGGATCTGGTTATTAAGATTGATTAGTTTAGGAGAACTCTTTCAGGAAAGTTGTAGATGTTCATGCGTTTTCCTCGCACAAATCCGATTAAAGTCAAGTCTATATCCTTGGCAATCGCAATGCCAGAATCTATTGCCGCAGCCAAAGAAGCCACAATAGGCAGACCCATCCTCGCTGCCTTCGCGACTATGTCGCCAGTCAACCTTCCACTCAAAGCAAGAAAGCATTTGCCAAGATCGGTTTTGTTTAAGGCGCACATGCCGATTACCTTATCAACGGCATTATGGCGTCCAACGTCTTCGGCAAATGCCACAAGAGTCCCATCGCTCCTGTAGATTGCAGCTGCATGAACCCCGCCAGTCTTTCTGAAGGTTTCTGCAATGAAATTTAGGTGGTTGACGCATTCCAGAACGCCTTCAGCTTTGACTTTCAAGTTCGATTTAATTTTGGGAAGCTTTAGGGAAGGTTGATAGGGGGATGGGCTACCACATGCTGATAGGATTATTCTCGAAAAATTTTTGGAAAGTCTTAGCCTCTTTTCTAGGTCAATATTGGGTTTTAGCTTGACGTGACAGACGCTTTTGTCTTTGATGGTTATCTTTTCAATCTCTTCGATTGATTTTATAATACCTGCAGAAAGCGCATGCCCAATGGCTAGTTCTTTCAGATTTTTTGGTGAACAGAGAATGGTTGCGTAATGGTTTCTATCTATTAGTATGTGAAGTGGTTTTTCTTCTGCTACATAATCCGTCTTTTGTTGAGTCTTTTTGCTTGAAACGTCAACTTTTACGACTTCTACTTCTAACATGTGCACCTACTCCATTAATCACTTCTTCACCTCTAACAAGACGAAATCCACAATTTCGTCAGCAATGTTGACTTTCGTTACTGATTGTAAGCCTCTCCAGCCTGGTTGACTGTTTACCTCAACAACTAGTGGACCCTTAGGGCTTTCTAGGATGTCGACGCCAGCAATTTTGCATTCGATTAATTTAGCTGATTTGACAGCTAAATCTTCAAGTGTTTTTTCAAGTTCTATGGGTTCGGGGCGTGCTCCTTGACTGTAGTTGGTTTTCCAGCTGGTTGCGATACGCCGCATTGCAGCAACAACACGGTCGCCAATGATGAACGCTCGAATGTCAGAAAAGCCATGGGGAACAAATTCTTGGATATATATAATCCCGTGATAAAACGTTATAGAGCGGAAGATCGTATGAGCAACTTCTGGATCCGTGACGCGTGTTGCGCCTATTCCTCTGGAGCCAAACAGAGGTTTGACAACAACATCTCCTTCAAACTCGTTAAAAGCTTTAAGCGCCTCATTGACGCTTTCAGTTACCGCTGTACGTGGTACAGACACGTCATTATCTTCCAATATTGCCAGAATGTCATATTTGTCGACACAGTGCTCAATCGCCTCTGGGGGATTTATGATGTATAAGCCTAGCCGTTGAAGCCTGTAGAGCATGTCCATCCTGAAAACTATCTCTTCTAAAGAACCTCGTCCAATTGGACGGATTACTAAAGCATCTAAATCTTCCAAAACACCAACGTCACCGATGTTTAAGAGGGGTTTGTATCCCACACGAGCAACCACCTGGGGGAAGCTGAAGCATATGTAGAATATGTTGTGTCTTGTCAAAGATTCTTGAAGCTGGGTTGAAGTCCAAGAGTTTCTGTTTCGTGTTATAATTCCAGTTTTCAAAAAGGAACCTTCCGAGGTTTTGAATCTGTGAAAGATGCTGGTGAATTAGGTTCTTAAAGTTTCTGTGCAGAAAACAAAAACGATTTCTATCGTGGCTCCTTTCTCACCCTAAGTCCGTTTGTTTGTACCAATCACTTAAAATTAGCAACCGGGCATATTCTAAACTCGTCGAGTTTGCGATTCAGGGTTTGAGGTTGTGCCGCTAAGCTATTCAGAGAGGCATCGCATTGAAAGGTGACGAATCAGACAAGAAAAAGCAGCTTGACCAGGTGGTCAATGCCGTCTTAAAAAGCCCAAAATACAGGAATGTTTGCGATGACCTAATCAAAAATATTGGTGCCCAAGAGCTTTCAAAACAAAAAAACATCAAAGCAGCCATAAAATCTACGAAGAACAAGTTGCATCAGATAGCCGGTGCCTATTTCCCAAAGAAGCCAGACTATTGCTTATGGTTGAATAAACTAAGAGCAGCAAAGAAATCGAGGAGTGAGGAGTTATTTCGCAAAGTTTGCGCAGATATAATGCTTTACCACTATTCAACTAGAGAACGGCTGAATATTTTAGACGAGTTTTACGCGAGAATTTTTTCGCTTCTTCCCGCTATTAATTCCATAGTGGACGTCGCTTGCGGATTCCATCCGCTTTCGATCCCTTGGATGCACCTACCTCAAAGGGTTAGATACTATGCTTATGATGTTTACAAGGATATGATACGCTTTCTAAACGAGTTTATGGCTCTCAATGAAGTCCAAGGATGTGCTGAGGTTATGGACGTGGTACAAAAGACACCAGAGATTAGTACCGAATTGGCTTTTGTTCTTAATACCATACCGTGTTTTGAGCAAATTGAGAAATCAGCCGGATTGAAGGTTCTGGAATCTATCAACTCGAATTTTCTTGTTGTTTCTTTTCCAGCTCATACGCTTGGAGGAAGAGAGAAGGACATGCGGAGGCATTATGAGGCTAGATTTGGCGAGTTGACGGAGAAAAAAAACTGGATTATCCAACGACTAGAATTTAAAACGGAGCTAGTTTTTCTAATTACAAAATAGATTCAGCTCTTTTAAAATCTATGAATATATGGGATTAGTTGTTCTGCCTTCTCGAATTTTTCGGAAAGGTCCACATCCAAATAGGCACCATGAAGATTGAAATACGGCGGTCCTTTCCGAGAAAATAAGGTTAGAACCTTTCCTCCATGATCGATTTTGAAGCCCTCTTCGCAGGGCTCATGCCCTCTTATCAAGATTTTGACATTAAATCTTCTTAGCGCATTGTTTGTTGCGTTTTCACCATATAGTTTTCCTGCGCCTCTTGGAGACGCACATGTATCTCCGATAATTTCATTTGGATCGCTCCAGAGCATATCCTCAAGAAGCCGTTGTTTTGGATGTTTAGTGTGGGCGTACGCCAAATCCCCTATAGTTTTGGCTTGTGGGGGTAAGCCTCCGTGAACCATTAGGTAACGTTCTTCAACCAGCACTCCAAGATAAAGGAGCGAAAAAAATGTGCGAATTTTACCATACGCTTCCGTCCATTTTTCGCCGAATTTGGCTTGAAACTCGATTGGCAAGTCGTGTGGAGAAGCTAAAAGGTCTTCTGGTCCCTCATGGTTTCCTCGCATCAAGATGATTTGTTCTGGAAAAAGCAGTTTCAACTTAAAAATTGTGTAATAAACTTCTACTGAGAGTTCGCCGCGGTCACCATAGTCCCCGAGGAAAATTAGAATCGCTTCGCCTTCTTGGTTCATTTTTTGCAGAAAATTGCTTTCTTTTAGAATTTGGATTAGACTTTCTAGGTCTCCGTGCAAATCGCCAACTATTAGTGCCTTGCCTAAGGGCTTTAGTTTGACAAGTCTTCCGAATATGTCTAAACTTCCAATTTTTCCATTTTCTTCAGAAAGCAGTTGTGTAGTCGATTCAAGAATTCGGACAAAGCCTTCATGATTAGTTTCCAAGGCTTCTTTGACAATTTGCGAAAGGTCGGCCTGCAATAAGCTACTCCTCAACTATTCGATTTGAAGCCTCTTGCCCGTAAAATCGAAAGCGTTCTTCTCTATCAGCTTTTTATGATCCTGAATCTTTTCCATTGTCTCCCTATAGGATCGGTCTACAACATTTTCCTCTGCTTCGACTATTTCTTTTCTTCTTTCCAAATCTTCGAGTTGTTTCTTCAGGTCTGACAAGTCGCTTTTTGCCTCTACCACTTCCTCTGATGTTGAAAGTCTCTTTCTCTGCACCGTGACGCTGGCACATTTCTGATAGAGACTTATCAAGGAATTTTTATGTAATATATCTTCAATGGCTTGTTCCGCTTTTCTCTTCTTATCACGTTTCAATTTCAGCTTTCCTTCAGACATCGCAATGCTCATTTTCCGGAGAATCTGCTTTAATATGGGACATTCCACTTCTTCCGTGGCAAAAGCATCAAAAGGGTTCTCAATGTAGCGATCGAGTTTTCTCGATTCTTCTTGTGTCAAACCGCCTTTATGGAAAGTCAACCTCTGAAACTTTATAAGGGGTTTTTTGAGGTGCCGTAAGTTATGCTTGACTTCTCTTCTTAGCTTTTCCATTTCCAAACCGATTTGATTTAACTGGCTCATTTCTCCCTTGCTTTTTAAATAAACCATTTTTTGTTGTGTTTCGGCTATTTCCTTTTCAATGGAAGCCTTCTCATTTTCAGCGTTTTTCTTTTGCCCGTCAATGTTTAACAGCTGTTCTTCAAGGGTCCTGAGTTCGTCTACATAGTGAAAAGTATCTTCCAAGGTTTTAGTTTTGATATATTCCTTAGAGACAAAATCAATCAGTTCCTTAAGAAGTTCCTTGGTCTTCTCAAAAACTATTAGAAATTTTCTTCTATCAAGAATGAAGAACGGAGAAATCCTTGGAAACCAATTTCTGATGTCCACCTCGGTCACTAATAACGCCTTTTGAGTTTCTTGAGAGAAATCGCTTACGCTATCATAAGAAACTAGTTCTGGAATCTTGAGTTGCTGCATCCTCTCCAGAAATAAGCGTGCAAGTTTGTTTAGAGCTTTGGCTCTCCCATGAGTCTTCATGTTTCTTTTCTCAATCTCTTTTCCGCTGTTATCAAGAAGCATTCTGCTTGAATCTGCAAGGTTGTCTAGCGTCTTACGCATTTCATCAAGTAATTTTTGAGCCTTTGCATGAACTGGATTAAAAATTGAACTCGTTTCGCTTTCGAGCCAAGTTCTGATGTTTTTGGAAGAGAATTCTGCAACTTCAGACAATGGGTTTCCCGATAGAAAATATGCAGAGGCTATATTTATTTCTCGTTTTTTGAAATAAAATTTGACTAAAAGATGATGAGTCGAAGGTTATGTTAGAGTATCATTTGGTTATAATGGATGTTACACTCTTTTTTGGGTAGCTACTCTTAAATAATAAATTGAGGCTAACTTGACATACGATTCCGAGATGGAAAACATGAACACAAAACAAACCGCGTTCGTGGCTATCATGAGTGCCATGGGACTACTTCTATCAGCAATCTCCGTTAATGTTGCACCTTTTTTAACTGTAGTCGGCAGCCCAAACGGAGCCGCTTTAGACCTTTCTCACATTGCGACTTTTATAGCGGCTATTTTCGGAGGACCCTACGTAGGCGGGCTTGTGGGATTCTTAAGTGGGATATACGCCGGTTACTACTTTGGTTTTGTAATGGGCACACTTGGATTACTCTCGCTCATAGGAATCCCATCTGGGAAAGCCTTGACTGGTTTGATGGCAGGCTTTCTCTACAAGAAACTGAAAATAAACAACAGATCGAAGTCTTCAACCCTCACAGTTCCAATAATACTTGTATCATATATTCCAGAATGCATCTTCACCATTTTCTATTTTCTATACATAGTTCTGTACTTCTATGGAGAGGCAATGAGTTTCATGATACCTCTTGTTATTCCAAAAGCATGGATAGAAATAACGATAATGAGCCTCCTCATGGGCGCACTTGTTGGAAATACAGGTTTCAAAGAATTTATCCTTAGATCGTTTTACGCCCGAAAAATTAAGAAATCAATCTGACCAATAGCAACGTAATTTATTTCAGAGAAACTATTATCCTTATTTCATAGTTGGCGGGTAACACTACTCATGATAAAACCAATTCTCCAACTAGGCAACGAGACACTTAGAAAGGAATCGTTGGCTGCTAAAGACTTTCATGATAAGAATCTAGAAAAGACTATAGAGGATTTACACCACACACTCAACGAGGCTCGAAGAAAGTTTGGTTATGGTCGCGGAATTGCAGCTCCACAGATAGGAGTGCTAAAAAGAATCATCTTCGTTGACACACAAGACCTGAGGTCGGTGATGATAAACCCACAAATAGTTTGGACTTCTGATGACAAATTAGAGGTTTGGGACAGTTGCTTCAGTTTTAACGTAGCATTTTTTGTCCTAGTTGATAGACATCGCAGCGTAAAAGTAGAATATTACGATGAACATGGAAAGAAACATCTGATAGGTGCAGAGGATAAATTGTCTGAACTTTTGCAACATGAAATAGACCATCTTGACGGCGTTCTCGCCATAGACAGAATTAAATATCCAAAAAAGATTATGATGCGTTGTGAGTGGGAGAAACAGTTTAAGGGTTAATTGGTTTGAAGCCGAATGATTCTGCTAGTGCCTTGGTGTTGATTTCTCCTCTTTCAAAGATGCGACCGGTTTTGATGTTATTGATTATTACAATGGCTGGTGCGAAAAGGTTTGAGTCTATTTTGTAGAAGTCGTAGTTTACTCTTTTGAATATTTCTATGAACGGTTTTCCATAATCCTTTGAAGCACTAGAAGGAGCCTTGTTCACTATTGTTTCGAGTTTTTCTTCGTCCTCATGCTCAATAATGTAATAGGATACTCCGCCAAAGAGAATCGCGTCGTTTGTCCGTGCCATTGCATTTACAAATTTTGGGTGAATAGGCGGAATTGGAGCGTGTCCCCAAGCATGCAAAATTGTTTTCGGATCCAATCCAAGCATGTTGAGCTTGTGAATTCCAGTCTCAACAATTCTCCCAGAAACTTGGGTTGCGCCTGCTATGCTTGCTGTAGGTGTTAAAACTATTGCCAAGTTTTCAGCTGAAACATGGCAGTCCTTTGTCAAACGTTCTACTAGTTTCTCTGGTGGACGTTTATCAGTTTCCAAAACCACAATAGCCTTGTCAAAGTTGTCTTTGTAATCTATTTTCTCGTAGATTTCTTTAGGTTTTAAAGCCAAAGCTCTTGCTGGTCCAGAACCTATCGCAAAATAGTCTCCTTCTTTTATTTGCCAGCCTGCAAACTGTGAACCAAGCGTCGCGATTACTGGATAATCCGAGTAGACAAATATTGATGGAAGGTCTATATCTCCATACCTTCTTCTGGTTATTTCTGCCTTTGCGCATCCGCCCATGCAAATTTCGGTTACAATTCTTCCAGCATGAAAACCGCCTTTAGCCTTTATCCCGGCGTCGACAATTGTTGTTCCAGCATCTGTTTTTTCTATTTCTACTCCACAATAATCTGGGTTTTCGCATAGTTTCTCCAAGAGTTTCCACGCTAGACGGTTTACGCTTAGCGCCATTTTCATGACCATTTTCTCCTTTTCGCTCCTTTTTTATAGAAGTCTTTCATAAATTCGTAGATGGGGATTTTTCTCTTTAGCAACATAGAGTCTGCCTTTTCCACTTTCAGTAAGATCTCCTAAGAAAAGGTAGAATGGTGACTCCACAACTTCGTCTTCTTCAATCTTTGCCTTTTTTCTGACGCCCTCTATAGAAAAGGTGGGCAGAACAGACTCCAGAAGTCCCCCAACGATTATTGTGCCTTCAGTCATGCATGCTCCGGCTCTTCCCCCGCAATCATTTTGAACATATATAATTCCTTTACGCATCCGAAAACCTGCAAATTGTCCAGCACTTCCATAAATTTTGATCATACCGTTTTGTATGTGAGCACCGGTTTCGCTCCCAACATTTCCATGAATAATTATCTTGCCGCCACGCATGCCCTCGCTACTTCCGCGGTATGGTGCACCTAAATAGTCACTGGCATTTCCATGAATTTCTATTACTCCGCCTTTCATCATTGAGCCAGCCCAGCCGCCAGCGTCGCCATGAACTGTTATCTTGCCGCCTTTCATTTCTTCACCCAAATGCATGCCGACATTTCCCTGAATCATGATCTCTCCGTTTTGCATACATGCTCCTATTTTCCGAACCTTGCTCATGTCGCCATAAATTGTTATTGCGGTTTTTTCTGGCTGACTCGCCGTTTGGTTTTCTTCAACCTTAAAAAGTTCGCCAAGCTTTTTCTGCGAGTTCCCTTCCCATATCTTCAATTGCTCTATTTTTTCACATGTTTCATTTTGGAAAACATCAGGGTTTATACATTCAGCGATCAAGGGAAGGTCGAATTCTTTTTTTGGATATAGATGTATCATTATACATCAGCCTTCACAGTTATTGGACGCGAGACTTCAAGATAATGTTCTGTCACTGGATAATTCTCGTACTCAACGGTCCAGTATTCCTTGAATTTTCTCTTCATCTCCTCAGTAATCTTGATCGGCTCGAGAGTTTGCACGTCAAGCCACATGGTCGCGCCTCCGACATGCTTCAAGATTTCACCGTCGTTGACAACTATTTTTCCGTCTTTAATAGTGTTCGCGGCTTGTTTGAACGCTCTTCTCACTGATTTGTACTTTCTAGAAGGATCAGTTGTTTCTGGATTGACATTGTATATGGCTATATCCGCATCTGCCCCTATGCCTAAATGCCCCTTGTCCTTAAGTCCTAAGGCTTTCGCCTGTCCAGCCCTAGTCATAATCGCTATCTCGCAAAAGCCCAATTCGCGATCTATTGACGGAAGAAGACTTCTGCTTCTTGCACGTGGGTTAACTTTTTTTAGAGTAGCTCCTCTGGCTTTTCTACTCATTAGCCAAGCAATGATTTTCGGATAGGCAATAAATGGTCCACCGTTCGGATGGTCTGTTGTCATAAAAATTTTCCACGGATCTCTGATTAGTAGGGCTAACTCTAAGCCTATTGACCACTGAACTGCGTGGACGTAGCTTTTCCTGCGGTAATGGAAGGGCACGATTCCTCCGCTTGTTTCGGTTTCCACGTCGTGATTGACCCACTTGTTTCCGCTCAGCTCATAAAGCGCAAATTGGAAAGGACCGTCAGCCGTCATTGTTGTCGTGTCAGCAAATATTACTTGACCCATGTCCATAGTTGCATGCGAATGACCATTAACGTAATTTGCGATGTCCTCAGAGCCTGACTCTAAAGTTCTCCAGTCATCGCCCTTGAAAGCACAGAATTGACAATGTGTTATGTGGATTGCGGGTTTGTTTTCCAAGGCTAGGTCCTCAACACATTTCATTGTTTCCACGGCAGTAACGTAGTTCCCAGGCTTTCCAAGATTGTTTGTATGCACGTGGATTGTGTGAGGCAGATTCAGCAGTTTGTTAACTTTACATAATCCACGGATAATTTCGCGGGGAGTTATGCAGAAATACGGAACCTGATCGTCCAAGCCTCTGACATTGTGTCCAAATCCCCAAGTCTCCAATCCGCCTGGGTTAACCAGTTTTATGGCATATCCTTTAGTCGAGGTTATCATCCAAGCAACATATCTCGCACATTCTTCAATTCTGCCTTCCCTCAGATACTCAAGCACAAACCACCAGTCGCCAAGAAGCGGATAGCTAGCCTTATCGATTATAGGTATGTCGTTGAACTCCTCATGCGTGTGCTTAGCTTCTAAAGGGGCCATTGCAGGGTCCATCACGGTGGTGTAACCCATTCTCGCGTAACGATAACCCGTTGTAAAAGTGGATGGAACTGAGTAGCCTACTCCAGACCTTGTTATTGGTGTTTTAGGCTCAAAATCTTTAAAGTGATCCTCTGGTCTCAGAAGCCTACCGCTGTTTACTTTTGAACCAGCTATGTGAGAGTGAATATCCACCCCCCCAGGCATGACAAGCATGCCAGAAGCGTCAATCTTCTTGGCTTTGCGCTCGTTGACCTTCTCAACGATTTTTCCATCTTTGACTGCAATGTCCATTTTTTCGCCGTCGATTCCGTTGAGGGGATCGTAGACAAATCCATTTTTTACCAGAAGCTCCATCCTATTGTGCCTCCGCCGCTACTTGTTTTTTCCTCTTAATCTTTCTAACTTCGGAGAGAATCCTTCTCAAGATCTCCTCGTCAGGTAGTACACCGCGAGGTGGCTCAGCCACTCTTTTTAAAGGAAGCGGTACATGGTCCATGCGATAGGCGGTTCCGCTGGCTTCTATGCCAACAAACGCAGAAGGTAAAACGACATCAGCCATGTGGGCTGTGGCGTTCATGTGAGGATCTACAACCACAAGTGGATTCTCAACTAAGTGTTCAGCTGCCTTCCTAGGAAAGTTCGCAACAGGATCAGAGGCAACAATTAGAGCCGCATCCGACTCCTTCCGCATTAGAACATCCACGACAGAAGTTTCTCCAGGATTGTAACGTGGATAACCCAAGGAAAAGTCAACAGCATAGGGATATCCTGTCTGCCATGTAGAAACTGTGTTTGCGCCCGCAACGTTGAAGTGACCACGCATAGGCATTATTATGAATTTTGTTCGCGTGTTCAAATCACGAACTAATGAAAGCGCTGCGTCTATATTCCTAAGTTTGCCTCTGCTCATCGTTAACCCAACTCCAAAGAAAAGAGCTCCAAAATTGCATCCAACCATTGCATCTGAAACCTCTTCCAAGTATTCCACAGGAACCCCAGCAACCTTGTCAACATCAAGCTCCTGATCACGAATCAGAGCTCTAAAAGCCTGAAGAAGCTCGTAGTCCTTGTTCGGCTCGACTTGGATGAAATAATCAGCCATCTCGGCAGATTTAGTCCTTCTGACGTCGATAACTATTAGTTTTCGACCTTCTCTAGAGATCGTTGGACAAACCCTTCCTTCAAGATAGGAGGATGGAACAGTAGGCTTTTTCTTCAGGAATAATCGTCGAAGGACGCTTTCAATTTTCTTTCTGCCTATGGAGGCTTTGATTTTGGCCACATATCCCCTCCACTCACTTCTTTCAAATCGTCCTTCCGAAAAGGTTGTGTATCTTTCGATGTGCCGGGGGTGGGCGCTCCAAGGGTCACTTCCCCAGTAGATAACAAGGTCCGCTCTGTGTCTAATCTGTCCAAGAGTGCATGAAGAAATGCCTATTTCCTGAACGCTCAAAAGTGACGGCCCATGACAGACGACCGCTGTGTTGTCAATTACGCCTCCAACCTCTTCCGCCAGTTCAAGACCTACCCTCGTAGCTTCGCAGCTCGTTGAACTCCAACCGTACAATATCGGATAGTTTGCTTCGGCTAGAATTTCAGCAGTCTTTCTCACCGCTTCTTTAAGTGTGGCTTTGACGAGCTTTCCATCTTTTCTTATTAAGGGCTTCCGAATTCTGTGCTTGCCATTGTAGTTCAGAAATTTTGACTCGCACATGGCACAGCCGTTTTTGACCTTAACTATTTCTTTATCCTCAATTGTCAATTCTATGTCGTCGCATAGGCTACCACAGACAGGACACGTTACAGCTTTAACAACAGGCATACTACTCCTTCCCAAACTGTTCTTTAAGAAGCTCCTTCATGTTTAGTAGAGGCTTATCCAGAGCAGGCTCAACTTCTGCCGGAATTCCCTTAAAAGAAGGCATTCCAATGCTGTGAGTTTCGGGATCAACCAGAACGTTCGCCCATGGACCATAAGGAATATAGATTATTTTTGGATGCGGAGTCCTTAGGGATTTTAGAGCTTTGACCACCACCGACCCATAATTCGTTGAGACCAAAATGTTGGCTTTCTCCTTAACTCCTAGCCTTCTCAGGTCTTCAGGATCCATGTAGCAAACTGAGACGCTCTCCATATACTCCATTGAGGCTTTCCCGCGCTCTTTTCCCACGCCCTGTTCAATTGTTCTCCCAGTGAGTAACGTTACCTGCAATTTTGCATTCTCGTTCATCAACCAACCAGCTCATTAGTTCAAGATTATTCTCAACTTTGACAGTTATCTTAAAGACAACTCAAATTTAACTTAATCTATTTTCTCCTTGGATCAGAAATGTTTTTAAGTAAAGGCTGTAGTCGCTTGAATGTTTTGGAACGAGTGAGGGCGACATTTGACGAGTGAAAAAATGATTATTGAAGTTGAAGGCTTAATGAAACATTATGGCGAAGTAAAAGCTCTTGATGACGTTTCGTTCAGTGTTAAGGAAGGGGAGATTTTCGGACTGTTAGGCCCTAACGGCGCTGGAAAAACAACGCTGATGGAAATACTTTGCGGCTTAAGAAGATTTGATGAAGGCAAGGTCAATGTTTTTGGGCTTGATTTAGTTAAGGATCCCTACAAAATTCGAAGTTTAATCGGATTTTGCCCTCAAGAAACATTGCTTTATGACTTGCTAAGCGTGCGCGAAAATTTTGCCTTCGCTGCTTCGCTTTACTCGCTTAGTTCCAGAAAGTTTAAGGAGAGAGTCGAATTTTCCTCCAAATTTCTGGGCGTTGAAGAATTTCTGAACAGAAGGGTTCAGCAACTTTCAGGTGGAATGAAAAGACGTGCAAACCTTGCAGCGTCGGTCATTCACGACCCACCAATCGTGATTTTGGATGAACCGACCGTTGGTTTTGACCCTAACATCAAAAGAGAATTCTGGGAACTAATGAAAGCCTTAAAAGACCACGGAAAAACCCTGCTTTTATCAACGCACGACATGTATGAAGCAGATGAAATCTGCGATAGAGTTGCAATAATGGATGAAGGAAAGATTGTTGCGCTTGATAAACCGCTTATTTTGAAAAAGACTATAGGCGGAGAAGCCTCTATTCGAGTGAGAGTGAAGGATGACCAAGTAGAAAAAGCATTGAAGCTTATTGACAAATACAACCACATAGCTAAAGACAATGAAGTTCAAGTCTTTGTTGCCAATCCGTGGGAAACAATGCCAGAAATCTCGAAGAAGTTAATATCGCAAAGAATTTTAACTGAGAAAGTTGAAGTTGTTGAGCCAACATTGGAGGATGTCTTCATAAAATTGACTGGAAGGAGACTCACGGAGGAATACAAATGAACCCTATAGTAGGAATAGCCGTAAAAGACGTCAAGACCTTTTTCAGAGAAAAGGGAACAATCTTTTGGACTATAGCTTTTCCAGTGCTCATAATGTTGCTGTTCACTGCAATCTTTGGTAGAGACATACCATTCAATGCAAACATTGGAATAGTCAATGAAGACGGTCAGACACCGATAACTGACGCCGTAATTTCAGGACTTAACAGCACTGGAGTGTTCACACTTAGGAATTTCACAGACAGAAATGAGGCGTTAAGAGAATTAAATGCAACCAATGTGCGGGCTGTTGTAACAATCCCTCAGAACTTCAGTTTTGATCTGATGTTTACTAACCACAGCAAGATATCGCTGGTCGTGGATGGAACCAATCCAGATGTAGCTCGACTGGTCGAAGATGGCATTAAAAACTTCTTCACAGAATATTACAAAATGCTCTATAACCAAACTTATAATATGACCTATTATGAACCGATAACAGTGAATGCAGAAACATCCTTTGTTGGACAGAGAATAGGCTACAAAGAGAACATTGTCCCAGGCATGTTGTGCTATCCGCTCTTGTTTTCAAGCATGGTTGTCTCTACTGGAGCAATCGTTTACGAGAGAGAAAAAGGAACATTAAAGAAGATTAGGGCTTCACCTATTCGCCCGATAAACATGCTTTTCGGCAAGACTCTGGCTGCTTTGTTTCAAACAGCCATCTCGATTCTTGTCATGACAGTCTTGGCTGTGACTTTGCTTACTCCAAGATTGAACTGGAATGTGTCGTTGCTGGCTCCGATAATGTTTCTAGGCTCAATGAACGGAATAGCCTTAGGTTTAATAATATCCTGTATTGGCAGAGCCCCGCAGGAAGCATCAAACGCAGCCACAACAATAGGCATAGTACTTCAGTTTTTTATAGGAATGTACTTTCCAATTGAATATCTTCCAATATACCTTCAACAAATTGGCCGCGTCATACCAATGACATATGCGGCTCAGGCAATAAGGGACGTAATGGTCCGAAACGCTGCTCTGAATGAAATCGTTATGCCAATGATAACCTTAACCGCCTCAGCAACCATTCTATATGCGGTTGGGGTTCTCCTTTACAAAAGATGGGTTGAAAAGGAATAGAACATCCTTAAATTAGGGTCTGTATCCGCTCAGAATGCCCAAAGCCAACGCAGCTGCAATTATGTCGGCGGTTGTCCCCGGGTTCAGAAGACTGCCTGATTCTCTAAGCGTCAAGTCAAAATCATGCATCCTTTCCTTTCCAATCAGAGTTTTGAGCCCTCCAAGTCTCAAAACTTCTTCAGCCATAGAAGAAACTTCTTGGGCTTTTCCGCTACCAACCTTTCTGGCGATGAACGTGTCTGGATACTCAGCTAGGACTTTCAAAAACGTATGGATTATGGCCGCGTTTAAGTCTTTGTCGCTCTTGATTTGCTCCATCAAGTATGGATAGGCAAAATCAAAAGTTATTGGATAATTGTTGACCCATTCAGAGCAAACACCGTCATAACTAGAAGCTATTTTGAAAACCTGATAAAGTGAAACATTTTCCTTAACTATTCTGTTCATTGAATCGGGATCGTTAACGTCAAGTTCTGGCGCCTTACCCAGTCCGCTGGGTGTGGCAATTTTTATTGCTTCATAAATTTTGACTGCATCTTCTGCTGTTGTTGACTCTACAACATGTCTGAGATTCCTTCTCAGCTCCGAAATTTCAAAAATATGTTCCTCTTTGGCCGAAGTCATTCCTGCCGCAACTGCAATGGGCGAAAGCAAAATTATGGTGCCAAGTAATGTGTTACCGCCGTGCTGCCAAGCATTAACGTCCGTTGCACATTCCTTTATAATCTGTCCCAGTCCCACATTGCTGATGTGAATTTCTCCTCGAGAGAATGCCATTCCCTGCTTTGCCGCCGATTCAAAATAGGAAGCAGCAGCGACTGCAGAAGCAAGAAAATGCTCATGGCGCGTACCCTCAAAGCCAACAACCAAATTGACATTGCCAGGTTTATCTGCACTCACTTCGAAGAGAATAGCTAACTCTAGGCATTGCGAAATATGTTTTGCTTTCTCATTTGATCGTTTTTGCAAAGACGTTCCCCTTACATATATCATCAACATAGAAAGCTTTATTAGCGTTATGTAAAAAACTACATACGAATGAACTAAAATACAAGGGAAAAATTATGGAATTTAGACTGTCCGCGCAAGATGTAGCTTTTGTGGCAATTTTTGCAACTTTGTCAGCAGTTGTCATTGAATTTTTCCCCGGAATTCCCATAGTTGGAGTATCTGGCTCCAACATCAAATTTGATGCTGTATTGGCGCCAATTTATGGTTTAGTTATCGGACCATATCTTGGCTTTCTAGCCGCACTTATTGGAGGACTGGTTACTGCAGGAAGTCCCTTCACTATTCTTACATCATTTTCCCCTGCAGTATCTGCATTAGTCGCTGGGTTGCTTACACAGAAAAATTCAAACAACAATGGAAATAAGACTAAAGGATGGATGTTAGCCTCCTTAATCTTGGGTTTATTGATCTTAGGATGGTATCTGACAGGAGTAGGCCAACGAGCACCATTTTATCCCATTTTACATATCGCTGGATTTGCCTTAATACTCGCAACAAGAGAAAGGGCTGCAAATGCGTTTAAAGAAGGGAAAGTGGAAGGAAAAAAATGGCAAGTGAAATCACTTCCTCTCCTTGTGGGAATTATAATCCTAGTAGTGGCATACATGCTAACAAGATCATATTCAAGCGACGTATTGATTCTTCCTTACCTATCCTTACCAGCATTTCTAGTTGGTGGAATGGTAATTATTTACAGTTTATTTGGCATTGGAAAAAATACCTTTGTTCTAGCAGTTTCTTTAGCGAGTTACTGTGGAATAATAGCTGATCACATGCTCGGAAACTTGATTTTTATAAACGTTATTGATATTTTCATTTCGCTTTCAACAATTGAAGAATACTTCTTAGCGCCTCTTGGCTTACCAGATGTTCCTGCTCTCTTCATGTATATGATACCAGTTTCTACTATAGAGCGAATTTTGTTTACCATTGTTGCAACCATTTTGGGAGTTGGGCTGATTCTCGCCTTACGAAGAGCAAACCTATTAACTCGAAAATTGTAAGAAAAAAGGTAAAAAATGACATCCATGAAAACAAACCCCATTGAAGGGTACCTTCTTAAAGATTTGAACGGCATAATATTTGATGTTAAGGGCTTAGTTCATCCTCCGGGTATGGTCATTGCTTTTCCACGTTTCATCCCAGACTCCCGCGGCATTCGTAGGGATGAAGGCGTCACCTACAAGAAGGTTTATAGTATTTCTGAACGTTTCAAATTCCTTGAGCGGAACTTTTCAAAATACATAGTTTATGACCCCGTTTTTGATGAAAAACTTTGCGAAATTCCATTAACAAATGTGAAACACTATTACAGTCCTGTTAATCGCTTGAAGGAACTTCAACAAAGCAAGAAACTAGGTGTGTTGGAGAAAAAGGCGTTAAGACTTCTCGAGTTTCTCAGAAGTCACACTAATGTGCCTTCTGGCAAGCTGGGAATTTCAGGTTCTATTTTAGCTAGATTACACACATCAAGTTCTGATGTTGACCCAGTGATTTATGGCTCCGAAAACTGCCGGAGAGTCCATCTAGCTCTTCAAAGCATGTTGGAGAATGAGGACACTCCCTTCAAACCTTACGTTAGGGAGGATTTGAGAACTTTGTTCGATTTTCGTTCGAAAGACACTTTCATGGATTTCGAAGACTTCGCCACCGTCGAATCTAGAAAGGTCTTGCAAGGCAAGTTTATGGGAAGAGACTATTTCATCCGTTTTGTGAAAGACTGGAACGAAATAAACGAAAAGTATGGTGATGTCTGTTACAAGAACTGTGGCTATGCAAAAATTGAAGCCACAATTGCAGATGACTCGGAATCCTTTTTCACACCATGTACATACAAAATCGAAGAGGCAAGAGTTGTTGAAGGCACAAAAATTGAGCAAATACAAGAGATTGCATCTTTTCGCGGCAGATTCTGTGAACAAGCCAGAGCTGGAGAAGTTGTCATTGCCCAAGGAAAAATTGAACACGTGATTGACAAGAGGCAAAATCGAGACTATTTTAGGCTTTTACTCGGCAATAGACCAACAGATTATATGATACTGGCATAATGGTCAAGCAATTGCGACTTTCAAAACTTGGTTATAATATCTTGGGCAATATGTTAATGTTATTTGGTGAAAACTGCCTTCTGGGGTTTTGACTTCTTCCAAGTTTCCTTCAATATAGACCGTTTCGTCCCTATATGCTTGCATTCGAAACTCCTCCAAGTAAGAAATTAGCCACTTGGCCTCACCGGAACCGGTTTTTCTATCTAAAACTTTTAGGGGCTTAATGCCATAGATAGATGGAATAAAAGGCGCATCATAATCCTCAGTTACTCGGGCAAACATTTTAACCCAGCCTTTCTGCGTGACCTTTGTTCCTGAAAAAACGGCTTTTCCTATTTCTCCCCATTCTTTCACGGGTTCAAACTCTGTTTTTATAATTCTCCCACTCTTTTCATCTTTGAAAAGTGCGTAGATCGTTTTTCTTCGTTGGTGCCATACAAACTCCTTTGGAGTATAATTCTCGAACCTCCAATTCTTTCCTTTTATTGAATTGTCGCTTTCGAACTCGTTCTTAAGCGAAGAAGATTTGTCTCCGTACAGTTCATGCACAGTCTCACGCATTTTAGCCACATTTTCTTTGCCGTAGATTATCAAATCTATGTCCGAAAACTGTGGATGATAAAACCCGTGAAGCAAGGAGCCGAAAACGCCAAAATTCTTCGCCGATAAGCCCGAGTGTCTAGTTGTAATTTTCAAGACGCTTTGCACAGCTTCAATAAGCTTGTCTTTTGGCTCTTTCTCAACTAGTTTCCTAAACTCTTCTTCTGGTTTTAGTACAAGTGCGATATCTGGAAGTTTGACGCCCACAACTTTCTTGCGAATTGAATGATGAAAGGTCATGTATTGCGGAAAATTGTCTTTGACAAACTTCCAGCCCTCATCGTCATAAAACTTGTAGAAAACGCGATTCCCATCAGTTCTAAAGGCCCTAGGATTGTCAGATTTGAAAATCTTCGCAGATGCATATTCAGCATCGCAAATGTAGGCATTGGGCAAGTGCGAATAGCCAAAAACGCGTAAAATTAAGCCTTCTCTTGTTAGTATCGCGTCTCGGTCTCTAAGCCTTAAAGTGGCCAAATATACTCTTCCTCGCTAGTTCCGGTTCCAACAACAACTTGATGGAAGATTTCACCTGTTTCAGTGTTTTCGACCTCCTCAAGCATTCCGGAAGCCTTAATCCTTCTTCCTTGTTTGGCAACGTTTCGGTAGCACCCAATCATCGACACTACAAGTCTTGGAATTTTCTCTCGAGAAAGAGCTGAAGAGAAATTGGCTGGCCTGTAATCTTCGATTTTGTATATTGCTGGTCGGAACATAGCTTCACTATCGTCTTTGACGGTGCAGTCAAATTTTAACGGAGTGAGCGGCGTAAACCTGTACATCCCATACTTCAAAGTGAGTTCTTCTTGTCTACGTATAGCGTTATACATGAAAATCTTGCCCATATAGCGGCCTTTGAACCGTCTTGCAGCATCCAAACGGTTATTGAAAACATAGCTTAAGGTTCCGTCCTCAACAAGCTTCTCTATGGTTTTTTCTAGTTTACGAAAATTCTGCGAGCCATAAACGACAATGTCCATATCAGATTTCGACGTGTGCATGTTCAAAGCCACAGAGCCGTGAACCCCAAAATCTTCCATATCGATGCTCGATTCATGCGAAAGCATGGTAATAAATTTCAATATTGTGCGCTGCAAACTATCCTTACGTTTCAGTCGAATGAGACGAATCAAACACTCTTTTGGAATGTATACTCTCTTGATGAAGTTTAATGGCGCGCTGATTATGTCCTTTCGCCTAAAATGGCAGAGATACACGTAATCTGGGAAGTTTTTTCGAAGAGTTTTTATGAAGATCTGATAGTTCTGCGCCGTGTAGAGTTTCTCAGCTCGGAAAAGTTTCAGTCTCCCATATTTCCAAGCCTTCTCCAAGAAATCAATTGGAAAAAGTGTTTTAAATTCTGAAGGAATATATTTCAGGAATGCGAAAACTCGGTTTGCCGGGTGCTCATATCCGAAAACGTTGAAGATAAAGCCCTCTTTGGTCACTAAACTGTCGCCATCAGCAGGAATCCATTGTTTGAGAACCGTTTTCAAGCACCGCGATAAAGTGGATTAATATGCTAAAAAACCTATTGCATTAAAGCCAAAAAACTAAAATAAAACTGAGATAGACCTTGTAAACGTGAACCCCGTGAGCGAAAATTTACATCCCTATGTAGTATTTCTTCCACCTGAACAAAAGAGCAAAATATTAGGTGCAATCTTCGGGTCAAAGTCAGCCGTTGCCGTCTTAAGATTTTCGCTAAGCCAAGGCATTTCGAACAGGATTTATCAAAAAGATCTCGTGAGAAAACTTGCTTATTCAAACAAGACAATAATTGCGAATCTAAAAGCATTAACGAAACTCGGGATATTGACGGAGGAAATGAAAAAAATCGAAAAAGAAAACCGCGCAATGTGGGTCAAGGCTTATCAGCTTACAGACATAGGTAAGTGGTTTGCCTTGTTGCTCGCTGAAGAAAGAGACTTATCTGAAAAGGAAAAAGCGGAAATATTTCAAAACCTTTTCAGAGCATACATAAAATGGGCGAAAAACCTTTCGGAAGAATTAAGCATAAGCAAAAAAACGTTGGAGAGAGTCTTCACAGAAGAAATGCAATGACAAGGTGAAATAGGTGAAAGCAACAGTCATCGCAATCGTTGGAAGCAAAAGCTCTGGAAAAACAACAGCAATAGAAATCCTAACGAAAGAGTTAACCAAAAGAGGGTACAAAATTGCAACAGTGAAACATATACCGGAACCAAACTTCACAATAGACAAGGAAGGAAAGGACACTTGGAGATTCGCAAAATCCGGAGCCAAAACAATAATCAGCGTTGCGTCCAATGAAATAGCCACGATAGAAAAATCCACTGAAGCCAGCTTTTCGCTGAGAACAATCTTGAAAAAATGCAAAAGTAGCGACATAATTTTCCTCGAAGGATTCAGGAAACTGATAGGCAAGAAGATGACTGTACAGAAAATTGTTGTTGTGAAATCCGAAAAAGAAGCCTTAGAAGCTTTAAAGTCATTTAAACCCATCTTGGCCTTCACAGGACCTTATTCAACCGAGAACATGAACCTGAAAATCCCATACATAGATATATTAAAAAACTCGGAAAAATTGGGGGATATGATAGAAAGATTTCTAGGAAGAAACGATTTATAAGTTATTTTTGGATTGTGGGGTTTGGAGATTTTGCTTGAGGGGGAGAAAGGAGCGCTTTCAAAAAAGATAATTATTCTCCAAACCTTTCCACCCAAAGTTGAGTTCTTTGCATTCCCTCCTCTTAAAGAGCCTTAAAGGCTTCAAACCATCTGTTATATAACGACAACATGTCAAGGGAAACGCTTGGTTTTCTCTCTTCCAGTGTTTGTCGAAAGTCGCCCATTCTTAGTGATCTGGGCTTGGCCAGCTTGTTTGTTGCTTGTCCAGATTCGAAGAATTCACCTATGAGCTTTAGATGTGCTGCCTGACAAACATCCCTTATGTCGCTTCCTGAAAATCCTTCTGATAATCTAGCTAATTCGTGCAAGTCGACATCTGGTGCAAGCCGCAGATTGCTTGTATATAGTTTAGACATCATCAAGCGCGTGTGGTGATCGGGAAGTGGAACTAAAATTCTCTTCTGAAATCTTCTAATAAAAGCCCAGTCCAAATCCCATGGTTTGTTTGTTGCTCCTATAACGTAAACATGAATATTCTTGCCTTTATCCACAATACCATCCATTTCTTTCAAGAATTGATTGCGAACACGGACTTCTCCTCCAACCTCATTCGAATGTTTTCCCATGAGGGAGTCCAGCTCATCAATAAAAACTATTGACGGTTTTCCGTCATTTGCCGATTTTCTAGCTGAGCCGAAAAGTTTTGCAACATTCTGCTCAGCTTCACCAAGCCATTTAGACATTACTGAGGCTGCATCAATCGAAACAAAAGTTGCATCTATTTCTGTTGCGACTGCAGCCGCCAACAGTGTTTTTCCACACCCAGGCGGTCCGAACAAAAGAATACCTCTTGGCCATCCTAAAGGAAACAAGTCGGGTCTCTGAATAGGATAGACTATAGCTTCCTTTACTGCTCTTTTAGCCAGTTCAAGACCAACAACTTCCTCCCACTTTACACTTGGTTTTTCAGTAACTATCAGTTCCTCATAACTCGACTTTCCACCTTCAGTAGTCTTTGTAACATCAGGGTTTCTGGTGTCACCCTGCATTTCGGCAGGAATCACTGCTCCTTGTAATGCTTTTATCCTTTCTTGATAGGCGATCGCTCTTTGTATGTAGACCTTGTTTAGGCTGTATTCCGGATATAATTGGACAAGTTGAAGCAAAGTTTCAATAGCTTTCTGATACATCGTTATCGCCATGCCTTTTGCTCCCTGCTTGTCGAGTCGAACAGCTTCTAATGCATAGTTTGTTGCAGCCTTCTCAAGCTCTTGCGAAGCGCTCATTAGCCTTTACCTCTCTTCAACTCAATTTCGATTCAATTTTTATTTTTCCCTGTGCGCCCAGATTTCTAAGGGTTCTCTCAACTTCGTCATACGAAGTTTTCAAATCTATAGAGCAACGTGCTATGTCGATTTCTCCGTTACTCTTTTTGACATAATCAAGAAGCACATCTTCTAATGATGGTTTTTCAACCTTTAGAGAAATTTCTTGAATTTCGGATTTTTTATAAGAAAAGAGGGTTTGAGAAGAATCACCATCAGATCCCTCGATTGTCTCGCGACCAATTGCTTGTGAACAGTTGGCTGCTAAGGCAACCATTTCTTTCAGTGTAGTCTGCTCAGCTTCGGGAGTTTTTAGAGTAACAGGCGGTTCAGGAAGTTTTTCGGCAACTTTTTGTTCAAGGAAACTGGAAACTTCTTTTAGTATTTCTTCTCCTCCAGGCGTCTTTCTGTTTACTGGTATTATTGACTCATCTGCGGTTATCCTAGTTGAGTAGAGTGTCTCGCTTATTTCCTCGTTAACCTTGCTTAGCTCAGAGGAAACATCTGGCAGAAATTCGAACAATTCTTGCGAAACACCTTGAAGGAGTTTTAAGGCAGGTTTCAAATCGAAAACTATGTCGCTTAATTCTTTTATCGTTTCAAGCCTAAGAATTACGCGTTCTATGGCTAATTCTACATGGTAAAGAAATTTTGTTATTTTTCGAACCTCTGCGATTTCGTTTGCACAGATTGCGGCTCTTTCTTTATTCTTATTCTTCAAGGCGCCTATGCATGTTTGAAAGAGAATTCTGTCTCTCTCTTTGAGTCTGAAGCCGGCCTGACCTATTCTGTTGCGCTGAATTTTTAGTCTTTGTATCGATTTGACAACTGTTTCACGAAGTGGTGGAGGGCTTCGATGAAGAAAGCCTTTGATTTTTTTTCCCTCCGCCCGTTACTCCATTTTTGTTACAGGTTATATCCCAGATTTTCCAACTTCCTTCACATACACAACTACTGGTGGTTCCGGAAGTTCAGGACTTGGGGAAGCCGAAGCTGGCTCTTTTGAGGAATCTTCTGCCACTTCATTTTTCTCTTGTTCCGTCGTCTCTTGTTCTGTCGTATTGCGTTCTTCACCCAACAGAATGTTTGAAAGTTTGCTTTTGGTAAGTTCTAAATCGCCTCTTTCCGTGTTAACTCGTTTTAGATTCTCTTGTATTATTGTGAAGGCTTCTTCATATGATTGGCTGTCGACCTTTCCTATTTCGTGTTCGAGTTCCAGATGCACTAATGCATAGTTCAGCTCTCTTGTCTCCTTGGAACATCGGACAATTTCCTTATCTAACGCTTCCAAAAGAGTCTGCGCCTCGGTTTTCAATTGAGTCAATACTCCATCAAAATTGTTGTGTAGCTCTTCGTAAAGCTCCTGCGATATCTTTCTCTTTTCGACTAAGTCTTTAAGGGCTTGATCTTTGCGCCAAATTACTGGTATTTGGTCGCAGAAAGCGTTTGCCCCTGATTTTATTGTATGGATGAGTGTTACGTCGGCACCATCGAATTTCAGGCGTTCTGTGGAGAGCTTTAGGAATTTGCCGTCGCCTTGTTCGATAAAAGCAGCATCAAATTTTCCATTGGGATTTACAGCAAAAGATGCTATCTTACCTATTGTGCGTCCGTATTCGTCTTTGATTGGTTTTCCAATTGAAAGAAAAAAGTTGGGGTTTTGTGACATTTTTCCTCCCTACCTCTATGAAGTCTCAGTTGGTGCTTTTTCTCCTACTGAGGTTGGGACTCCTGAAATTCCTGGTGGTAGTTCTGGGAACTTTTCTTTGATCTTTTGTTCTGCAACTGTTGCTGCTTCGGTGAGAATTTTCTGTGCGTCTTCATTTACTGCGTCAAAGTTTAGCGTCATTCCCGAGCCTTGTCCAGCTTCGATCATTATACCGCTTAATAGATTGCCTATTTCTCCTAGCTCATTTTCTGCTTCAGGGAAAACGCTTACAAGTCCAGCTCTCACTGTTCTTAGTACGCCAACAGCTGGTCCTAAGGTGGATACTACATCCCCAAGTTCGGATACAGTCCGTAATCGTAATACAATTTGCTCAAGTGCGAGTCTTGCGTTAATAATTAGTCTTTCCATCTTGCGTATTTCTGCTAGTTCATTGGCGAAAACATTTGCCCGCGCCGTATCATGCTTGGTGTACGCGTCAACTATTCTTGCGAATATTGTTTTGTCTCTTTGGCTGAATCTTTCCGTTGCTTGATCTAATTTCTGAACCTGCAATTCTATGCGTCTAACGGCGAAGTCTAGTCGTGGTCTCAGTGGACCTGGTGGTCTAACAGCTTCCTTTATGCGTTCCGTGAATGGCTGCTCTTCTCTTCTAGTTTCCCATTTTTTCGCGAACCTTTCTGACAAATTGATACCTCCAAAAAACAAAAGTTGCATAGAATAATCTTATACATTGTTAATATGTTGAAAACATGTATGTATATACGTAGAGCTATATACACTAAAAAAAGGGGTTTTAGCCTTTAATTTTCCAATTAAAAGATAATGTTGCTGGTTTTGGGATAATAGACAAAAAAGTGTAAGTTAGACTAAAAAGAGGCTTAGAATTCAAATGCTAAGCAAAAGGTGATTGAAATGGGTGAAAGATTAAAAGTCTTCGCGCTAGTAGCGATCTTGGGATTCTTTGCGGGAATCATAGCTCAGATTACAGCCGACTATATAATTCCAGCGATTATGGCTATACTTCCACAGCTTGTTCAAATAAAGTTTCTAGTTTCAGGATTTGCCGGAGCCTGCCTAACACTTGTCCTAGTAAGCGCTTGGGCCTATATCACTGGTTCATCAGAAAGATAACAAGGCTTTCTCCTCTTTCTTTATTGACGAAATCCTAGCTTTGATGTTCCAAGACTTTTGACACGTATTTTTTGGACTCAGGAGCGGAAAAAGACGTCATCCGCATATGCGTACTCGTACCTCGATTTCTTCATTGTCCACAGAATACTAGGGCCAAAATAAAATTTCAGCTTTTTGGTACGATTCAAGTTTTATGTTAATCCAGCTGAGTATGCTGTTGACTGGAACTTTTTCCCGCAAAATATTTTAGCTCTAGGAATCAACGAGTACATTAGCGGCAAAAGTGAGATACATGACGCTGTTTACTATTGACCTGGCTAAGATCAAAGGAAGAGGAGAATTCAAGTGCCCAAGATGTGGCATCAAAATATCTCCTAATGATGAAACAGAAAAGGCTTATACTGTTTTGGAACCAGTGATGCAGGGTGATTTGCTGGAGAGAATCCTTTTGCAATGTAATAAATGTGGAAGTCAGATTTGCCTAATTGGATTTCGTGTGCAAAATGAAATGAAGTGACCGTAAAATTTGGTTTGCATGCTCAAATAGCGCATGTCTTTTGTTCGTGAAGAATCTATACATCTATTTAGGTGAAAAACGTATTTTCAGCTAACAAGCTTGAATCGAGATTGGTAAAGGGTACGGATGAAAATGTGTGGTGTCTTCGGTTTTGCATTAACAGAGTCAATACCTATGACTAAAGTTTTGAAAGTCCTTGAAAAACTGGAAGTTCACCAATATCCGCACGAGCTTAAGCCGGTTGGTGGTTACGGTGCAGGCTTAGCTGTTCTTAAAGATGATGGAACTATTGTACTTGAAAAGGTTGGAAGAATTGATGAATTCCCTGCAAGATGCTTGTCTGAGATTGTCAAAGTTAGAGAAGCAGCTGTCTTGGTTGGGCACGTACGGATGCCAAGTCCTCAATTCATGGATACCGCTCGGTTTAAGGGAACCGCTCAACCCTATGTCACAAAATGCTATAAAGGTTTAACAGTGGTTTCAATTCACAACGGTAGTGTGACGAATTATGAGGAAATTAGAAAGAAGCTAGGTGTGACACATGTTTTGGAATCAGAAGAAGTTGAGTTTATCGATTCAGAAGCTATTCCTCACATTTTTGAGGACTTATTAGAAGAAAAGCAAGATTTTGATGAGGCGCTGTATTCGCTTTTCTGTACTTTGCAAGGCTCAAGTGCTATTTCCCTGTTACAGGTCAACAATGGGAGCGCCTTCTTGCATTTTATTCATAAGGGAAAAACTAGAGGTTTGACAATTTGGACTAACGAGCAGAATGAACTTATTTTTTGCAGTAGAAAAGAGCCATTAATCGGAGAGTTTAGTGACATCTTTAGTAGGGGCAAGTTTAAAGAGAGAATCTCAATTGCATACCGTGAAGATGTAGGACTTAAACTTTCTTATCCATTGGCTTTGAGAGTAAAAGGATAAAACTTACGTCAACAGTATAGTTTTTGGCGTGCACAGTGAATAAAACTTCAGCTTCCAGCGCATTCAGTTCTCTTGCCAAGCCTGTACGCGAAGCCTTAGAGGAGCTTGGATTTTCAAAGGCTACGTTACCTCAAGTAATGGCTATTCCGCCCATTTTAAGCGGCGAAAATGTGCTGTTAGTTGCGCCAACTGGAAGCGGGAAAACAGAAGCTGTTCTTCTGCCAATATTTTCCATTTTCATTCAGCAAAGGAAAGAAAAGGGCATATCAATACTCTACATTACGCCATTGAGGGCTTTGAATCGTGACTTGCTTAAGAGACTAACGTTCTGGTCCAATCGCCTAGGCGTCGCGATTGAAGTCAGACATGGCGATACTGAGCTGAAAATTCGCAGAAAACAAGCCATTTCGCCGCCTCATATGCTTGTGACTACGCCGGAGACTCTTCAGGCAATTCTTCCAGGTTCGCGTATGAGAAGCCACCTAGCTCGTGTTCAATGGGTTGTGATTGACGAGGTTCACGAACTAGCGTCAAGCAAGCGTGGAGTTCAGCTTGCAATAGCATTGGAGCGGCTTCGTGAAGTTACTGAAAAGGATTTTCAGCGGATAGGTTTGTCTGCTACTGTTGGTAATCCAGACGAAGTGGCGCATTTTGTTGCAGGAACAAGTAGAGGCATTAGCGTTGTTCAGGCCTCGCTTTCTAAGGGGTACAAGTATCATGTAGAAAATCCAGCTCCAATCGACGCGGATTACGAGCTTGCAGGAAAACTTGCAACAGCGCCGGAGGCCGCAGCAAGAATAAGACGGTTGATAGAGCTTGTTGACACGCATAAATCTACTCTAGTTTTCGTGAACAGCAGAACAATCGCAGAAATGCTCGGACACAAGTTTAACCAGCTAGGAAGAAGTGACATAGCAGTTCACCATGGATCTTTATCCAGGGAAGAACGCGTTCAAATCGAGGATGAATTCAAAGCGGGAGTTTTGAAGGCAATAATCTGCACAAGCACCTTGGAGCTCGGCATTGACATAGGCAACGTGGACCTAGTAATCCAATACCTTTCGCCAAGACAGGTCGGCAGCCTAATCCAGAGAGTTGGGCGAAGTGGACACCGCTTGGACATGCTTTCTGAAGGCGTCATTGTCTCGGCTTACCCAGACGACACACTCGAGTCAATTGCAGCTGTACGAAACGCCTACGAAAATAGGATTGAACCCGTTCTGATTCACGAGGAAGCCTTAGACGTCTTGGCCCACCAGATCGTAGGAATTCTAATCGACAAGGGAAATGTTGGCTTAGAAGAGGTTCTAGTTGTTGTTCGAAGATCCTATCCTTATCGGCGTCTCAGGAAGAGAATATTTTTGGACCTGATAGACTTTTTAGCCAGTCTCGGCGAATTAAGGGTTGATGCAGAAGGAAAAGTTTTGAGGAAGGCGCGTAGGACCAGAGTTTATTACTATGAGAATTTGTCAATGATTCCGGACGAGAGGCGTTATCCTATAATAAATGTGCTTTCGGACAGAAAAATAGGCACTTTGGGCGACGAGTTCATGGCTCTAAGGGCTCGTGTGGGCTTAAATTTCATAGTTAGAGGAAGAGTTTGGCGCATAGTCCAAATAGAAGAGGAATCCGGCACGGTCTACGTTGTGCCTTCTGAAGACCCATTTGCGGCAATTCCCGGGTGGGACGGAGAAATGCTTCCCGTGCCATTTAACCTAGCTCAGGAAACTGGCAAGCTACGTGAAGAAATCGGAAAAATGTTAAAAGAAACAGGAAAAGTTGAGGCTACGGTGGAGGCGCTTGCCTACAAGTTTGCCACGAATAGAACTGCTCTGGTTGAGGCTGCACGTGAAGTTGAGGAGCATTTAAAGCAAAATGCGCCTCTGCCAACGCATAATCGCATTCTTATTGAAGCCTTTAACAAATATTTAGTAGTTCACGTGTGTTTTGGGGAAACAGTAAACCGCACTTTGGGCGGCATTTTTGACGCTACGCTTTCTGATAAGGAAATCATAAGCGGCTGGTGGAACGATGGATACCGAATTCTAATCGAAACTTCGCGAAATCTAACACAGCAAGAAGTTGAGAAAATGCCTAATGCCCTCTTTAGTCTGACTGACGAGAAGGTAGATGAAGCTTTCAGCAATTATTTAGATTCTAGGTTTCCATTTTCCTACAAGATGAAGTTTGTAGCTGAACGTTTTGGAGCGTTACCTCGCGGAAAAACCATGGGCCCGGAAAGACAGAGTCAATTGTCTGGCCAGTTTAGGGGAACCCCAATTTATGATGAGACACTGCGAGAAGCGATGTTGGAGAAGGTGGATGTCGCAAAGGTTAAGGAAATTATGCACAATATTAGAAAAGGAAAAGTGAATGTTAGCACGCTACACCGCTCTGAAAAACCGACGCCATTAGCGTATCACATTCTTGCAAAATATTCTGACATTTCAGAGTTGATGGCACCAGAACGCGTTTTGCTAAATAACATAGACAAGATGAAAAAAGCAATAGAAGCTAGAAGAGCGACACTGCTATGCATGTCATGCGGCGAATGGACAGCCGAAATGAAGATTAAGAGTTTGCCAGAACAGCCCGAATGCGAGAAATGCAGATCAAAGCTTCTGGCGCTTCTATACCCAAGCCAAGGAGTAAGATGTTTACAGGAAAATTTGAAGAAAAGACGCGAAGGCAAAGAATTGATGGAAGAAGAGCTTAAGGATCTAACCCATGCGAGACGCACAGCCGATCTGATATTAAGTTATGGCAAAAAAGCGGTAATAGCATTAGAAACGAGAGGCGTCGGACCAGAAACAGCCTTCAGAATCCTTGGGAAAATGCATCCAAAAGAAGACGAGTTTTACATAGATCTTCTAAAGGCAAAGATTCAATATCTGCGAACAAGAGAATACTGGGAAAAGAAAGACACCTTCAAAGGTCTTGTTTTCAGATAACCCGATGCTTTAAAACCTAATGCACACGCTTTGATTCGTTGTGCCTGCTTGGACAGTCAAAACCTGACTCTTAGTGCACGAAGATTAACAACGACCATAATAATGTAATGGCAAACCGACAATTATGCGGAGCAGTCGCGTGCCATGTTCATTCTGTTACTTGAGCACGTCTGAAGAAGTACCAAGAGGTTGCAACAAAGACGATGAAGTAGATTAGTGCTACAGCAATTGACGTCAAGATTATAGTAGACAAGGGCTCTGAGTTGAGCGCGATCCATTGCACCTGCTCCGGAGTGGTTCCTCCTATGTCTATCTTGTAGTAGGTGACCTCCCACGAAGGGTGAAGAATGTAGTTTATAAGATTTGGGCCTATGCTGTCCGTGCCTGTTGTAACCGTGAAGCCCAATTGGGGAGGCCCACCAACAGATCCAGTGTTACCAGAGCCAGGAATGTATGTAAGAATCCATCCTTGACCTGCAAGCGCACCAATTATTGAACCAATTATGGCTGTTCCCAGCCAGATGCCTAAGGCTCCAAGAGCAGCGATTAAAGAACTCCTAGAGACCGTTCCCAGGAGTAGAACAATCGCTATCCATATCAAAGTGCTGAAAAGAGCTCCGAGAAGAGAGAGCGGGACAAGATGCAGGTTATTTTGAGGCCCATACACGACATAACCACCTATGGTCATGTAAACCATCAGAAAACAGTACGTTGCCAAAAGAGTCAGGAATGCTGCGAACAGCTTGCCAAAGAACACGGTGGTCCTTGAAATAGGCTTAGCTAGCAAAGGAACTATTGTCCCACTCTCAAACTCTCCTGAAATGGTATTCATCGTAGTTACTATCGCAAACAAGAAAAATCCAAAACCGCCCAAGCCTACATTAGCGTTAATCACGAAATCCGGATTCGGCTCCACGGGATCGCCGGTGATAGCGCTTGCAATGTGACCTCCTGCCAACGATAAGGTCGCGAGAGCAAACGCAACAACAAGTATCCCGAGGAACTTCTTCTTTCGGATGTTCCACAGTATCTCATATCTGACTACAGCAAGAAACTTCCCTGTCCAACCCAAACGGTTCTGAGTCATTTAGTAACCTCCTTCGTGCGCTTATGTTTGGCAAGAAGATCCATAAATATGTCCTCTAGGCTCTCTCCTTTCAAGTTCATGGATATGACGATGCCTCCTCCTGCTGTAATCGCTTGAGACACTTCAGATCTGATGTCGTCACGAGTTTCCACCTCGACTGAAAGCCTTTTTCCTTCTTCGATAACACTTGTCACGTAGGGTAATTCTTTCACTTTTTCTATAACAGCTTTTGAGAGCTTGTCAACCTCAGCCTCTACTGTCAAAGGTCCCCTGGCCTTGGCGGATACTTGCTTAAGCGTGCCCGAAGTGACCACAACTCCTTTGTTAATTATCGTGACATGGGTGCAAACCTGTTGAACTTCGTGGAGAAGGTGCGACGAGAGAAAGATGGTGACGCCTTCCTTTGCCATCTCCTTCATTATCTCTCGGACCTCAACCATTCCTCCAGGGTCCAGACCAAGACTTGGCTCATCTAGGATCACCAATTTAGGTTCACCTATCAACGCCTGAGCCAGTCCTAAGCGCTGTTGCATACCCTTGCTGTACTCGCCAATGAGATCGTTCTCTCGCTCCCTCAAATCAACCATGTCAAGAAGTTTAGGTATCTGTATACCCCGCTCTTCTGCGGTCATGCCTTGCATTCTTCCATATATGTCGAGAAGCTCCCTCCCCTTCAGATGCTTAGGCAACTTCGGAAGCTCAGGCATGTAGCCTATTCTCGACCTTACGTCTGGTTTGTCCCAACCGATTTCTTGACCTAGAACACTCACCGATCCACCATCGGGTTTTAACAACCCAACCAGTACCTTGATTGTCGTGGTTTTTCCAGCGCCGTTGGGTCCTAAGAAGCCGTGAATAGTGTTTGCTTCGACTTTGAGGTCCAGCTTGTCTACAGCGACTAAAGACCCGTATTTCTTCGTGAGACCTGTGGTTTCAATGATAAACTCCAAGGAATGTCCTCCATGCCTTTACAGTATACTAGTAACACTATTTTAATTGTTTATCCTCAATCTGCCGCGCGCTACTAACTACGCTTGCATCTTTAATGTTTTGAGGCACAGAAGAAGGCACAGCCAAATTATGCACTTTCAAGAGACTATCAATTAAGCCGTCTGCAGAATTTATGCAGGAATCGACCTCATCATTTAATTCATCAGCTACTTCTTCATTGAAATTTTGAGAAATTATTTCCCTAGGGGCTAGTTCAAAATTTTTGCCATTTGAATCTCTTTTGGACAGCGAGAAAGCGTGCTTCTCACTGTCGCGTTAGTATCTTGTTCAGTCTTCTCAGGGCTTCTTTATTCTCTTTCCAGTACAGCAATTGCAGAGCCTCTTGGAAACTGCACCATCTGTACTCACTATGTTCTTCTCCGTCAAGCACTGTATGCTCTGAAGGAGAGACTTCTACGCCATAGACGTATTCCTGACTTGGATAAGGGTCTGAAAATTCGAAGTGGTGAAGACGGTCTATTACCCTGATGTAACTCCTCACTCCTGTTTCTTCATATATCTCTCGGTACAACGCTTCTGTTCGAACTTCTCCTTCTTCTAAGCCACCTGTAACAGGCTGCCAAAATCCATTTCTCTCAGGAGTCCTTTTCAGCAATAGATATTCTATTTTGTTGTAATTTCTTCGAAAGATTATGGCTTCAACTTGTATTGGCAACCGCATGGAGTGAGAGATTGCAGCTCAAACTAATATCTGTTTTCAGGATTGCGTATGTCTCGGGTTGGTTGGGTTAAAATTTAATCCCAAATCCGACTAAAAGCGCGCGTTAGTCTTACTAATTCCAATATTCTTCTTCTATGCACTTCCGTATTTTTCGAACAAGAGTATTCCAATGATTACAACTGAAATACTAACTATTGAAATCACTCCCAAGTCTAGGAAAATGTTTGTATTCATCCAATCTCCCTCGAAAATCGTTTTTAGAGCATCAAGTAAGTAGTAGCTCGGGATGAATTTTGCGATTTGCTGAGTTGTACTGGTTATTGGTATAAAGGTTCCAAAAAACATCTGAGGAAGAATGAACACGAATGAGATGCCTGTGGCAGCTTCCGGGGTTTTGGATACTGTGGCTGTGATAAGCCCTAAACCAACTGAACTTAGTGAAAATATCGCAGTTACAGGCAACGCTAAAAATATTCCTTGAATACCACTATCCGGTCTGAATCCTAATAGAAAAGCCAACGTAAAAACAACGATCACCTGCAAAAAGGATATTAGCATATGTGTTATGATTTGACTTCCCATGAATTCGCCCGAGGTCATCGGTGTTGTATTTAATCGTTTTAGTAGTCCCTCTTGTCTTTCGGTAGAAAAAGACTGGGCGATGGTCATAATTACAAAAATAACAGCGTAAACAATCAAGCCTGGGACCACCGAGTTTATGCTCATTCCTAATTCTGGATCTGCAAAAGCAAATATGAACACTATTGTAAGAACCGCAGGGAATAATAGGTTCAAAAATAGATCCGCTGGTTGTCGAATAAACTTTTTCAGTTCCATTTTTATTAGAGCCACTAAACTTTGAAGTGCCATTTTATATTCCCTCCAAAATTCTTCGACCGGTTATTTTCAAGAAGACTTGCTCCAAATTCTTGGTTTCGTATTTTTCCATCAACTCTTGGGGGGTTCCCAGTTCTATGAGTTTTCCATAATCAATAATTCCTACTCTATCACTAAGCGCTTCCGCTTCTTCGATGTAGTGAGTTGTTAGGACAATTGTTTTGTTTTGATCTTTGAGAGACCCGATAAATTCCCACGTTTTACGGCGGGCTCGAGGATCCATTCCAACTGTTGGTTCGTCAAGGAAAGCAATCTTCGGATCACTAATCAAAGCGATTATAAGATTTAATTTCCGAAGCATTCCACCGCTGTAACCTTTTGCCATCCTTTTGCTTGCCTCTGCTAACCCTAAAAGTTCCAGAAATGTATCCGTTCGTTCTTCTAGCTCCTTCTTGGGTATTCCATGTAGATTTCCAAAGAGTTCTATGTTTTCACGTGCATTCAGAAATTTAAAAACTGCAGCTTCTTGAGGACACACACCAATTACCGTTTTAATCTCTTCCAGATTCTTCGTTACATCGAAACCTGCAATAATGGCAGTCCCTTTTGTAGGTTTAAGTATCCCGCTAAGGATGTTGATTGTTGTAGTTTTTCCAGCACCATTTGGTCCCAGAAGACTGAAAAGTTCACCTTGCTTAATTTCAAGATTCAAACTATCAACAGCGGTAACATCCTCAAATTGTTTAACGAGATCCTTTACGATAATTGCAGAAACATCCCTGGATTCTATCCTTTTCTCCAAAGGTTTTGTCCCAAAGTTCCGGATATCTTGCGTGGACACATTTAGAGCAAGGAGTTCCACAATAAGTGTCCTAGACCAGTTCCTGGGAATATTGATTTTCTTGAACTTGGCTATTTCATAAAGTTCCTTCACATCTAGCTGTTTGAGCACGCTCCTAATATCTGAAGACAAGCGAATCCCATTCTATTTTATTTTGAATTCTTCTTCATATAAAAGTAATTAATATTTCAGTTTGGGTTTGGGGGTTAAAATTTAATAGTAGAATGCTTTGAGACAAGTTTCTTAACTGGTGTGGACATGTGCGCAGAAGACAGTCGACAATCTGGGTTCAAACCGTCTTTGAGCTTGTTTGATGCTACGGCCATTAGTGTTGGTGCAATAATAGGTGCTGGCATATTCATCGTCACTGGCATTGCGGCTGGTTTTGCAGGCTCAGCCCTTATAATTTCCATGTTCATAGCCGCTGTAATCGCCCTATTCACGGCATTAAGCTTAGCTGAATTGACAGCGTGGCAACCGCGCGAAGGAAGCATATACGAATATACGTACCAGCTAATCTCGCCGTTTGCAGGCTTCCTAGTCGGTTGGATGTGGATTTTGTCAAATACTTTTACGGGTGCCGCAGTTTCGCTGGGATTCGCCTACTATTTAACAGCATTGTTTCCAATTTTACCAGCCAACTGGATTGCAGCAATATTGTGCATTGCCTTTACAGCCCTAAATTTTTTTGGCGTTCGCCAATCAGCTCTCCTAAACAACATTCTAGTTGCAGCAAAACTGCTCATACTTGCATTCTTTGCCATTTACGGCGTATGGCACATAAACACGGCAAATTTCGCTTCTTTTGCTCCTTTTGAAACCGGGGTATTTTATGGCGCATTCTACATTTTCTTCGCATATGGTGGTTTCGCAAGAGTAGCCGTAATCGCTGAAGAAATTAAAGATCCGAAACATAACGTACCGAGGGCCATAATACTCTCGTTGGCAATATCCACAATAGTGTACATACTTGTAGGCATTGTGGCTGTCGGACTTGTCGGGGCACAGCAACTTGCGCAATCGAACTCGCCGCTAAAAGATGCTATAAGCCAAACTGGAACTGGCGCTGCAGTCTACATAGTCTCTCTTGGCGGACTACTAGCAACAGCAAGCGTCCTGCTTACGTCCATCCTAGGGGTTTCACGTATGGCTTACGCGATGGCGAGAAGGAAAGACCTACCACAAGCCCTGGGCGCACTGCACAAAAAATACTATACGCCATACAACTCTCTGTGGATTATAGGCGTTCTGATGACCCTACTTGTCCTTTTCATAGATCTAACAAGAGTCGTAGCCATAAGCACCTTTGCTCTACTCTTTTACTACACACTCGCCAACGTTTCAGCTTTGCGAATGAAAACAGAAAACCGCAAATACCCCAGAGTAGTGCCCGCAATCGGAGCCGCAACTTGCTTGGCACTTTTGATTTTTGCATTGTTTGCTTCGTTGCAATCTTGGATAATCGGCGTTGCAAGCTTATTAATTGGCGCAGTTTACTACCTTGGCAAACAAAAATTCAAGTAAGCAGTGATAAAGCATGGATCTGTGGCTACTCATAGTATTCGGTTTCTTCATAGGCATAATCGCCTCCATGGCAGGAGTCGGCGGCGGCATATTCATCGTCCCACTCCTCACATTATTCTATGGTTTCATAGTCAAGAGCGCAACTGCAACCAGCCTTACTACAATAATCTTTACCGCTGTAGCCTCAGCAATCAATTATGCAAGACAAAAAAGAATCTACTACAAAACAGGACTAATTCTAGTTATTACAACAGCTCCAGGAGCATACGTAGGCGCATGGCTAGCAACAATAACGGAAGAGCGCACACTTGGCCTAGTATTCGGCGGCTTTCTTGTCCTTGTCGCTGCACGTATGATAATTGACGTCCTCAGGACAAAAACCCAAAGTAAGAACACTGCCACAACGACAGATTCTGAGCTAATCAAATCAAGAAAAACAATCATTATTGGTATAGGGCTGAGCTTCTTTGGCGGCGTTGCCTCAGGCCTTCTGGGAATCGGCGGAGGAACGTTAATTGTGCCAATAATGGCCGTTGCACTGGGAATGCCGATCCATTATGCGACAGCCACATCGATGTTTACTATGATCTTCACATCGATATCAGGCGTCGCAAGATACTATCAGTCAGAGCTCATAGACTTCCCCGTTGCACTGATTCTCGCAGTGGGAACAATCTTCGGTGCCCAGGTAGGTGCCCACACGTCCAAGAAGGTTTCCGGCAAGAACCTCAGCCTAATTTTCAGCATCATACTGACATTTGCCGGCATAAATATGGTAATAAAACATTGGTGACGCAGGCGTTATAAAACGCTCAAAAGCAATAGGTCTACCCAGCGCTGAACATCGGCGAGAGATATTTCGTTTAGTGGCAAATACAAGATTGACTATTTCTGTTGCTTTCTCTTTAACATATTCTCCAATACGGGCTTCAGTTTCGCGTTTTCTGCAATAATCTTGTCCTTGCCCAGCGTGTGCAGTTGCTCTGTCATTTCTCTGATTAGCTCGGCGAATCTTACTCCTTCAGCAGCAGAAACGTACTCCACTCGGAAACGTTCCGCGCTCAATCCTAGCTTCTGCAGCATCGGCGCCAAAGCATCCATTCTAGCTTTCATTTTCCAGTTGCCACTAATGTAGTGGCAGTCGTAGGGCAGGTGGCATGCGCCAACGAGAACCATGCCAGCTCCAAGTCTGAGCGCCTCGAGGATGAAGTCGCGGTCAACCCGTCCTGAGCACATTACTCTTATTGGACGTATTATCGGTGGATATTCGAATCTGCTCGTTCCTGCCAAGTCTGCGCCTGCATAGCTACACCAGTTGCACAGAAAAGCCAGAATCTTGCCTTCTGGGTTTGTTTCTAGAGCTGCTCTTATTTGAGCGACTATCTGCGCGTCTGTGAAGTGCATCTGCGTTATAGCGTCTGCAGGGCATTCAGCAACGCATGTTCCGCATCCATGGCACATGGCAGTAATTACTTCGGCTGCTTTCTTCTCCTCAACTTTAATAGAACCATATGGGCATCGTTCCGCACAAATGCCACATTTAGCGGTAACATTCCTGCATTTGGTAGGATCTATGACGGAAACGATTGGCTCAATCTTCCACTTCGGTTTCGAAAGAACAGTTGCCGCTCTCGACGCTGCACCACTACCCTGCGAAACGCTGTAAGGTATATCTTTCAGTCCTTGACATGCACCTGCCAAAAATATTCCGTCAGTAGGCGTGTCTATAGGCTTCAGCTTCGGATGACTTTCCATGAAAAAGCCGTCTGCACCTCGTGTGAGGTTTAGTACGCGCGCCATTTCATCGGTCCCTTTTTTGGGTATGGCTGCGGTCGCCAAAACAACCATTTCAGATTCGATTTCTATGGGTTGGCCGAGTGTCATGTCTTCAGCATGTATGACCAAATTGTTTGTTTCTGGAACCTCCAAGATACGGCTTACTCTTCCGCGGATGAAGTTTACGCCAAGTTCCCTTGCTCGGTCATAAAATTCCTCATACCCCTTGAAGGGACTTCGCATGTCCATGTAGAAAACGTAGACTTCAACATCTTGCTTATACTTCTCTTTAAGTTGGACAACATGCTTTAAAGTGTACATGCAACAGAAGTTTGAACAATAGGGGTATTTGTTTACGTCACGCGAGCCAACACATTGGATGAAGGCCACTGTGTGTGGCTTATGTCCATCAGAAGCCCGAATGACTTTTCCGCCTGTAGGACCAGCAGCAAGTATGAGCCTTTCAAATTCCAACGACGTAATCACGTTTGCGTATTTTCCATATCCATAAAGGGGATCATCATAGGGCAGGTATACGTCAAAGCCTGTGGAAACGATTATTGCGCCTACCTCAATCTCGATCTCTTCTGGCTGCTGTTCAAAGTTTATTGCTTGCCTTGCCCCACAGGCGTCCACGCACTTGTAGCATTCGATGCAATAATCCTTGTTTATTGTGTAAACGAGTGGGACCGACTGATCGAACGGTACGGATATAGACTTTCTAACACCGAGATTCATGTCCCACTCATTCGGATACTCGATGGGGCAAGCATCTTTGCATTCGCCACAGCCAGTACAATTTTCAGCAATTATATAACGTGGGTTTTTGCGAATTTTCACCTTGAAGTTACCTATGAAGCCGCTAACGCTCAGCAGGTCAGCATTAGATATTATCTCAATGTTGGAATGCCGTCCTACATCAACCATTTTTGGGCCTTCAATACATATGGAACAGTCAAGAGTGGGAAATGTTTTGTCCAGCTGCGCCATGTGGCCGCCTATGCTTTCGCTTTTCTCGAGCAAGTATACTTTGAAGCCCATCTCAGCCAGATCCAGAGCGGCGTTCATTCCAGCTATGCCGCCGCCAACGACCAACGCCTTGTTAGTTACTGGAACCTCTATTGTCTGAAGCGGTCGCAGTAACCGTGATTTTGCAACGGCCATTTTTATCAGTTCTTTGGCCTTTTCCGTGGCTTCTTCTGGCGAGTTCGGATGACACCATGAAGAGAATTCGCGTATGTTTGCCATTTCGAAAAGGAATGGATTCAAATCAACATCAGAGACCGTTCTTCTGAACGTAGGTTCATGCATACGCGGAGAACAGGCTGCTACGACAACACGGTTAAGCTTATGCTCCTTTATTGCTTTTCTAATTTCTTCCTGACCAGGGTCTGCGCACGTGTAGCGGTTGTCTTTCACGTAAACAACATTTGGCAGAGTGCGTGCATATTCGACAAGCTCTTTTATGTCTAATACACCTGCTATGTTTAAGCCGCAGTGGCATATGAAAACTCCTATTCGTGGCTCTTCGGTTTCAGCTTGTTTCTTGATTTCATTTTCGGCCATGTTATGCACTCTTCCATCCTAATCTTTTTTCCACGGAATCTCGGGCTCTAAGGGAACCTTTAGCCTTCAACTCCTTGGTAATCTCGACAGGTGAAGCTAATCTTTCTAGGGCTTTGTTCCACGCACCAGATCGAACAGCTGTGTGACTTGTCTTGGTTCTTTTAAGCTCTAAAGCTTCCTCAACTGGGCAAACAACCTTGCAAGCTCCACAATAAACGCAGAACAACTCGTTAACACGAACTTTTTTATCTTCATCAGAAAGGTAGAGCGCTCCAGTTATTGGACAAACATCCAAGCAATCTGTACAGCCTTCCGGACATTTGTCTGGATGAATCACAATTTTTCCATAGAAGAATTTTCGCACACGCATAACGCCTTCGGGACATTTGAATTCGCAGATTCTGCAACATGGGCAACGTTCTTTATCGACATCAACTTTGACTTGAAGCTTTTTTCTTTTCCTCTTAGTAGGGGAGCCCACGTTTTCAACAACTTTTCCATCGGCCGTCAGCCTTGAAATCTTGATCAAATCTAATGGGCATGCCTCTTCACATTCAACACAATCCGCTGGACATTTGCTTGCATCCACTTGGATGTCTCTAATCAATTGGGGGAAGCTTTCCTTTTCAACAACCGAAAGAGCATGCTCACCATTCAATGTTACCTTAATCGCTCCATAAGGGCATAACACATCGCATATTCCGCAGAAATTACACTTTTGCAGGTCAGCATCAACCTTAGCTTTCCTAGCTTTCTCTCCTTGGACCTTGGACTGTTTTTCGATCTTAATGGCTTCTTTTGGACAAGCCAGAACGCAGATTTGACAGCCTACACATAAGTTTTTGTCGATGGTTAGCTTGTAGTTTTTCACGTGCAAAATCCATTCTAAAGTTAGTGTTTCTGCGGTGTCCGTTTTCATCGTTTTTAGCGGCATTCACTAACCCACCGAGTCAAATCGTGAAATGTGAAAGTACATAGGAATTATAGCTGTAACTCTTTACCTTCATATATAGTTTAGTTTTTAATCATGGGAAATTTTAAGGAGGTTTAGAGCAAACTGCGACGTGACATTTCAGATTCTCGCCTTTTATTTCAATTACGTTTAAACTAAGCTTACGCAAAAAATCCTCAAAAACTTCAAACGGAAATTTCTTCTTCAAACCAGTAATGACCATAACGCCTGTCTTCTTTGCGACACGTTTAACCTCATCTACGGTTTTTTCAGGATTAGGCATGTTCTGAATTATTGTCATAGCAAAAACATAGTTGAAAACACAATCCTCGAAGGGCATGTTATCAGCATCAGCCAATATTAGATGTGTATTTGCAAATCTCTCTGAACGTTTCTTTGCTTGAAGCAGAATTTTTCGCGATGTGTCCAATCCAATAAGCTCTTCTGTTTTTTCTGCCACATAATCAAACAGCAAACCTGTTCCGCACCCAACGTCTAGCATTGAGCCATATTTTTCTACGTCTAAACTTTCTAAAGCGGCCTCAATTTTCGCATTTTGCTCCTCAGCATACTGCATATCGTAAATGTGCGCGGTCAAGTTGTACCTCCGCATTGTTCTACTTTTCTTGGTCCATTCCTTCATAAGAATCCTTCAGAAATCTTATGTATGCATGAAACCTTCTAAAATTATTGGCGAAACACAGTGTCGAGTCCAAATTCTCTGACAATGTTAGTGCGTCCGACTGAGGCTGAAGCAGAAAAAACGGCCAAAGATGCAATTTTTCAGCGCAAAACACTGTTAATTATTGGAAACTGCTGGGTTCACTATCTCGGCAGAGCTAGGTCGAAGCTTGAGCCAGGTGAACGCATCGTAATAATAAAGGCAGACGGTTCTCTTCTCGTTCATCGTCCAGTCGGTTATGAACCAGTTAATTGGCAACCCCCCGGTTGCATCTTTCACGTTCAAACCAAAGACGACGTTTTTGAAGTTCGTGCGGTAAGGCAGAAGCCGCGTGAATCCGTTAAGGTGTTTTTCGATAAAATCTACATTATATCTGCACTAAGTCTAACAGACTCTGGGCAGTTCACTCTTTACGCAAGCGAAGAAGACATGCACAAAGCAATTCTTCTAAAACCGTCACTTTTGGAGGAAGATTTTAAACCCATAAGCTATGAGAAGAAGGTGGAACCTGGTTTTGTGGATGTTTATGGCGTGGATAAGAAGGGCAAGCTCGTTGTTGTAGAGGTCAAGCGCAAAACAGCAGGTAAGGAAGCAGCACTTCAGCTCGCAAAATATATTGATGCAATAAAAGCTAAGGCAGATCGTGAAATACGCGGGATTCTAGCCGCACCTAACATCGCAAAGGATGTTCAACGGTTGCTGGCAACCCTCGGATTGGAGTTTAAAAGCTTAGACCCCAGAAAATGTGCAGAGGTTTTGAAAAAGACCAAAACAAGAAAGCTAGAGGCATTTTTCGAGGATGAAACCAATTAACGATTCGTAGAATTAGTCAGTTCGCTTTTGACAGTTTGCTCCGTTCCACAGCAACATTTGTGGAAACAGACGGCTTGAGAATTGTGATAGATCCGAGAGTTGCCTTGGCACCTATGCGCTACGATTTGGAGCCACGTTTCTTGGAGTGACGAGGGTTCGATGAAGCAGGGAGAGGGTGGATTTAATGGTAAAAGCGGATACAAAAAGAATAGTCATCGTCTAATTTGTTTAAGAAAATGTTAAATCGATGCGTTGCATTTGGCTTGAAAGAAGGTAATACATATGAATGTTTGGAAAGACATTCCAGCAGGTGAAAACCCTCCAGAACTGCTCAACATGGTCATCGAAGTCATAAGTGGTTCAAGAGACAAATACGAGTACTATTCAAATTGGGAAGCGTTCATTTTGGATAGAATAATACCATCGTCTGTGGTTTTCCCTGTTGAGTACGGTTTTGTCCCGCAGACTTGGTTTGACGATGGAGATCCACTCGATATAATGGTGTTAAGTTATGAACCACTTGAAGTCGGATGCGTAGTTAAGGTTAGGGTTATAGGTGCGTTAATAATTGAGGATGAGAGGGGAGAAGACCCCAAGATACTTTCTGTTCTCGTGAACGATGCCAGATTTCAAGGATACACTGATATTGCTGATGTTCACCCGCACCAATTGAGGGAGATCCAAGAATTTTTTGAAACCTATAAGCGGTTAGAACCGCATAAATGGGTCAAATTTAAGGAATGGAAAAACGCTGACGACGCAAAGAGAATCGTAAACTATGCAATCAAACGTTTTGAAGAACACATTGCAAAATAGCTGACTGACAGATGGATTATCTTCTTAAGCCAAAAATCTCACTTTTTGTGAAGAAGTTATTTTTTGGTTCCTAGAATTCTCTCCTCATTAAAGGGGATCGGTTAAATCTGTTTTCTTTCCCATTTTTTTCACGACAAACACAGTCACACAAGCAGCCAGGCTTAGATTTTGGAGATATTTCTTTTCTTCGTGTCTTTTAGCCTTCCTTTTTTTCGGCTGCTCCCAAGTGCATGGGAGGTGGAGAGGCAGATTCCTTGCAACCTACGATATCAAGCGCCAAGCTAACCAGATGAAGGTGTCTATCCTGTATTGTTGTCAATCATGCTGAGTTGGTTTAAAATTGTTGTTTGTTTGTACTTGTACTGAAAAAAATTGGCACAAGTACAAATGAGCAGTGATTTTTAGATGTCGCGTTGAACGTCTAAGCAGGAGAAGGAGCTTCTTGAGCTTTTCCAAAGGGACTTTAGCCCTAGGTGCGAAGTACAGAGGCGAACGCATATAGACATTTCAAGACCCGCGTTTGCTTGAATTGGAAAATCAATTCGGTCCCTTCACGAGTTTTCTTCTGAATTTTTTGAATGTAACTTTTTCGACAACTTTAAATATTAATCGGAGAGAGGCACTAATAGTGATGATGCAGTTTTGGTTTGGTATTCTAAGCTTTGGGTTAAAATCAGCCTCGTAGTAATAGCAGTGGGACTAGTCGTAGGCGGAACCTACGCGTACTACTGGTTCTCTCAGCCTCCAGCAGGCCCCAAAGCGTTGATCACGTCAGACCCATTGGAGTTTTCGGTGGAACTCGACAAATCCGACTATCAATACGGCGAAAACATCACGGTGAAGTTCCGCCTTGAAAACTTCGGAAATGAAACAGTAACGTTAATGATAATCAACCCAATCGGTTGGCCCGATGACTACAGAGAAACCGTTTACTCCAACGCTAATTTTACCAGTGGTTTCGGAGCTGAACTCTTTTGCGGTTTTAGCATTGCAGACATTAACGGGACACAAATTTACAAGTACACCGAAGGTATTCTACCTTACATCACTTATTTCAACATTGATCCTGGCGGCTGGATTGAGCACACACTCATCATTGACTACTACTCGATTGAGTGGGCAGGTATGGGCAATTCGTATCTGCTTCCGCGAGGCACATACCAGATAAGGGGAATCATGAGATATTCGCTTAGCGGTCAATCCTATGGCTTGGAAACGCCATCAATAACCTTCACGATCAGATAGCCTACTGGAGAAAAAATGATGGTAGCGCCCCGCATCCTTAGAAGCAGTCCGACTGGACGGACATTCTTGCTAGTGAACGTTTGTTGCCAGTAGAATTATGACGTGAATCCTGTTCTGGAACATAGAAATAAATGTCTCGAAGCCTCAAGATTTCAACATGGAAGATGTGCAACTTGAAAGTCCTTGACCAGTCACACGAATCGCATATTGCTGTTGCGTGTTTCCTAACCATCCTAGCGTTTGTCTTCACCGTAGCTTTGACCTTTGCCACAATAGAGATACCTAGGATAATGTCTATAGCGCTGGTCAGATACATCCCTGACATCCACCCGGTAATTGAACCTGAGGCTGTAGAGGCTTTCATGAAAACTGCGAGACCAATAGGCTATGCCTGCCTTGCAATAGTAGTAGCGTTGATAATTGTTGGCTTTGTAACAAAAAGAAAGAGCCTTTCGTCCTTGGGGGTTGTATTCTTCTTCTTGCCAACCTTCGGGTACTTCGCGGCTTCCATGTTCTTTCTCGCTGGTCTGGGCATATTAAGAATCATGTGGATACCTTTCTGGGAACAGTCTATAAATCTCGTCAACCTAGGAGACGTTGCCTACGTGCCCTACATGATTCCAACATATCTGTTCGCTCTGGCGGGCCTGGACATTAGAACGCCCTTTACAATTGCAGTTACGGGGTTAGGCTTCTTCATATTCCTGCTAGGCGCGGTCGCGTGGTTCTGTGGAAAGACAGAGAAAAGGGAGACAGTCACGTTCTGGATATACAAGTATTCGAGACACCCTCAGTACCTCGGCTACATCATCTGGAGTTACGGAGTCATGTTGCAAGCATCTCTGACCCCATTCCCTTGGGGAGGCTCAAATCCAGGAGCAGGGCTGCCATGGGTAATCTCATCGCTTATCGTGATTTGCATGGCGTTAGACGAGGAAATCAACATGAGCAAAAGAGACAGGGATACATATCTGAAGTACAAAGAAAGCGTCCCATTCATGTTTCCTGTCCCTAAGTTTGTAACCTCGCTGGTGACAGCTCCGATCAGGATGATGTTTGGAAAGAGTCAACCAGAAAACAGAAAGGAAATTATAGGCACTTTCGTAATATATTCCATAATATTTGTCTTGTTATCGTTGCCTTTTGTTCTCTTGAACTGGCCTCCAGGTGAGTCATGGGGATGGTGGCCATATGATGTGTAGCCGTTCTATACCTCCTGAAGTCCCAGCTAAAGCTCTATGATGAGTACTGGTATGGACCTTATTGGTGCGAGTTATTCTCAAGCATATGCTAGTCTACACGTTTAAGTCTGGAAGCCAAGCCCACTGCGATTATGGCTATTACGGTTATGATGGCACTTACTTCTGCAATCGTGATTATGTCTGGATTTTCGCTTTGATTAGCTATTATTCCTGCGAGGGCCCACGTGATAACTAGGCCATATGCAATGTCTCTTCTTGTAGCTAATAGTGCAAGTGTGACTATCAACGCTATCGCGATGACCAGCACGGCCCAAGTCGCTTCGCTAATGCCGAAGCCGTCCCAATTCATAGAAACCAAAGCAGTCGCGACGTTTGCGATGGAAGCTATCGTAATCCACCCTAAGTAGACGCTGAAAGGCAAATGCACACACAACTTCTCTCTAAGGGACGCTTTAGATTTGCCAATCTGCAAACGAAGATAAATCGCAATTAACGATGCCAACAATGCAAACATCAATGCTACAGATACAGTGATGTAGTCGTACTGCCAAAGGAACAACCACACAATATTAAAGACGCTACTAAGCGAGAACAGGTAGCCGATCTGGCCATGAAACGCATCCTTTCGGTGCTGAGGCAAAAGCTGAAACACAACAAAAACAAGTAGAAGCACATAAATCACACCCCAAATCGAAAAGGTGAAACCAGCCGGCGTGATCAACGTCGGATACAAACCAGAAACGTCAGCCGTCGTCCTTCCGTTCAGCAAAGTAGTAGTAGCTAACCCGTTAACAATAACTACTGCAAGAAAAGCAACGACATTTACAACCTGTAGAACTATGCTGCTTTTTATTTGTGACATAGCACAGCGTTATGCCAGAGCAAGTATATAAGTCATTGAACGCGCAAGCATTTTATAAACTCGTCAGAACCAAATGACCCAACTGGGCATACATTGTTCTATGATGAAAACGTATTGCTAGCATCCGCAAATAATCTTTTGCGATGGATAGCTAATGGCAAAAAATGAGGAAGGTCGTGATTTTTTGTGGCCTATTCTCAAGACTTTTGTCATGCGCGGTGATTCATTACCATAATAGCCCAGTCAATATTCCTAGGCCGATTAGCAACATAGCCAGAATTGCAAATACTATCGCAGCGACAATGACAGCTATAATGGCAATGACGAATGCTGTTCCCCATCCTGTGTCGAAGAAATGTTTTATCAATCCCAGCCAGATCAGCAGTTGGATGATGAAAGCGATGACGCTAGCTATGAATCCCGAAAATATGGAGCCGAAGGCAAAGTTAAAGAGCCCGCCGACTACCTGTCCAAGAAGCATAATCCATAAAGCGTCAGTAAACCTTGCTTTCTCTCGTCCGACGAGAGCTTTTCCCACAAACCAAAGAATCGGTGCTAGTATAATGGTGCCTATTATGATGTTGAGAATCTGTAGAAGCAACAAGTCCATATTCATGCAAGACTCACCTTTTTCTGCGGATTTATTCGTCCCATTATTTAAAACTAGTGGGTTGAGTCGTCGTTAACTGGTGGTCAAGATTTGGAATCTATGTTGAGCACTCTGCCTTCGAAGCACGGGTGACGATCTTTTTGCTCATCTGGCTTTTCATCTTGCTGGTAGAATTGACGTATTAAGCATCGCCTCCATCACGTTATAATGTTAAGGCGTAAGGTCGACGCGCACCGCCGCTTGTCATGGTCACTCAAAGTCATTCTAGACCAGTTTTTGATCGAAGACTTCGTATTCCTTTTCAGAAAGCCATCCTTCCTCTTTGACCCTTTCAAGCCCACTCTTGATTTTATTACGTTCAGTGGTTGATTTCAACATGTCAAACTTGTCTCCGACTTCACGTATCTCTTTTTCAAAAGCCGCATTCCCTTCAAGCAATATGGGAAACTTCTCCAGAAGTGAGGTTACGGCTTTAAAACGAGGAACAAGGAGCTGCTTGACTTTTGCCTTGCCTAATGCTCCTTTGAACTTTGTCCTAAAACCTATACTATTCGCAACAGATGGTGCGAAAATCACGTACCGCTTTTTCTCCTCAGTACGATAACAAACTAGATAGAAAGGCATGTAGACTAAGGCTTGACCCTCATGCTTTTTTTGAACCCCTAATTTCTCAAAATTTGCAAGATCAGCCTCGCATGATCTTATCATCTTATCGATTTGTTTAATTATTGTCGAAGTTAGATGCTCAGATTTATCAATTTCTTGCTGATGGAATTGAATTTCAGCATCACGAGATGCCTCAAGCTCGAGCAGATCCTTCCTAGTTTCATTGACCTTAGCTTCCAATTCTGACCTTAGTCGAAAAGTTTCAAGCGATTTGCTTTCTTCTATTTCCTTTATTCGTTCTTCAATTTCCTCAGCCTTTACTTGAATATCGGAAAATTCTTTCTTGCTTTCATTCGCTCTTTCCTTCCAGTTTTTTTCTCCAACAGTGTCTTTGTCGGCTGCATGCATTTTCGCTTCGATGTTGCATCGTTCAATTTTTCCAAGTATTTGTTCTTTAGTTTTTTCAAGCTTTACTTTTTCTTTTTGCAACGTAAGAAGCTGTTTCTCAAAATTTCTCGTTAGCTCGGCTATTTTTTCTTCATACTCTTCGTTTATGCGATCAACTTTTGGCGTCATTATGTTTTCTTGCTTCTCAATTTCTGATGCGACCTCTTCTCTGATCGTTCTTATTTTGCCACGGATTATTTTAACAAAGTTGTGGGTCGTTTTGTTGAGGAGTTTCATGGTTTCATAAAGAAAGTTAACATCTTCTTTAAGATCTGACTTTAGATTTTTGAACTCTTGCGTTATCGTTGAAATTGTCAGCTCATCTATTGTGGGTAACAAAGTCACTATTTTGGGCTGAGTTTCAACTTGCTTGGCTTCAGAAAGGTACAGGTTGAACTCTTTAAGAAAAATTGGTTCAGCAATAAGTGCATCTATTGCCATTGTTTTTTCTTGACCTGATGTTTGGAAATAGTTAGCATCACCGGAAAGAAAAGCTATGTAAGTTTCTAGTGCTTTGGAACCTCTGTTCGCTTTTTCCATGAAAATCTTAACGTCTGGAATTGCTTTGTAAACCATAGTGTGCATTGTTGTTTTTAGCCCGTCGAAGAGTAGACTCGCATTGTTGAATGGCGCAAGCCATAACGGATAGCAAAATTCAGCCAAGAAAAGCATTTTTTCTTCCGGTTTCTTGAGTATTAAACCACTGCTTTTTGCTCTTTCTAGTTCAGCAAAACAATAAATGACCGCTTTTTCCATTTCTTCTGTGAATGTTTCGGTGCGACTTTCGGACAGAGCTGAAAAGGGAAGAATCAATCTTGTAATTTTTTGAGACAAACCGCCACCATTTTGAATGTAAGCGATGGGTCAGTTTAAATGCTTTATGAATGTTGCCAGAATTTTATGTCTGGCTTTCGTTTCTTGAGTTCAAATCAATGTATTGAAAATGTTTTCAAGCAAACAGATCGCATCATTTCATGAAAATGAATATTAGAAAAATGGGGATATTTAGTCTAATGTGATTGCCAATTCACTTCTTTTTCTTTGTTTTCCCCTTTTTCTTCTTTTTCGCAGTCGGAGGCACGATTGCAACCTCAGACCTATAATTCTTTGCGATTTATATAAAAAATTTTCTATTGGCTTGCGATATTAATTTGTTTTTCAAAAATCTTTTTAAAAAAGGGTATTAGATAGTTTTAAGCGGTTTTTTGGAGATAAAGGCGTCGCTGAAGAAAATTTTGGCGCATAAGGATGAAACTAGGTCGAAGAATGAACTGTAGTGCCTTTTAATCCTTTTTTTACTGTTTTTATGTTTTTCGCTTAAGCAGTGGAACGCCCACAGTGGCTATTATTGCTGTGGCTAGGATTATTATAACTGCAAGGTTAATGTAAAGTGGAGACAACGATTGAAAAATAGCGGCTACCTCCGGATATTTTACTGGATCAGTATATTGAAGGGGCAATGTTGCTAATACTGCGGCGGCTAAGCCTCTCGTCAACACTGCACTCATAATTGATCTTTCCTTTTCGAGTTCACCGCAACGGACGGTTGCGAATCTTACAGCGCCGAATCTGACTAGCAACAGCATGAGCGAAAGGATTGCGCTGGTTATCACGATTGTAACGCTGTCAATTAAAACGATCAGACCTATGTAGACAAAGAAGAATGTCCGTAGAAGGAATGCAACCTCAGACTCGAATTTTTTTAATCCAACATCAACAACCGTGTTCGGCGGTCTTTCCATTCTAAGCATTCGGTAGATTTCTTTCTCGTTACCTAACATAATGCCAAAGAGAAGAGAGCAGAGAGAGCCGCTTCCGCCTAAGGATTCAGAAAAGGAATAGGCCAAAAGTACAACGGCTAAAGTGAGCATGTAGGCATAAGATGCCTTTGCAATCTTCTTCAATGCACTTAGCCAGATGAATCCGAAGATTATGCCAAGAACCACCCCGGTGGAAAATCTGCTGGCTATGGACTGACTGATCGTTGCTAAATCGACAGCGGCACCTTTCAATAATATTTCGATGACCACCAATGAAAAGACTATGCATAGAATGTCGGTGATTGCAGATTCTAGGCTTAGTATTGTTGAACATTTCTCGCTGACTTTTATCCTAGAAGCTAATGAAATCACCGCTATGCTGCTGCTGCCCCCAAGAATTGTGCCAAAAAGCACAGAGTATAGCAAAGGTACATCAGGAATAACAATGTACATCATGAAAAGAGTTGTCACGATAACATTCATTGAAAAGCCGACTATGGCAAGAACTGCGGCTCTAGGACTTTCAGAGAAAACACGGTAGATGTTCATAACCATTCCACCATCAAACAGTATGAAAACGAGGGCCAAAGCAGCAAGATATGGAGCTAGGTCCATTATTGAGCTGGCATCCACCAAACCAGTTGCGGGTCCAAGAATCATACCCAAAACTATAAGCAGGAGCATGTCTGGGAAACCTGTTCTTTCAAAGAGATAATTGCCCAAAAACCCTATTACAATTATGGAACCGCCCAGTATTAGTGCAAGTGTGACGGGATCTAGCAATTTTTGACCCTTTTTTTATCCTTAATCTGTTGTTCGGCTTAAAGAATTTTTGTTTTGCAGTAAGGAATAGGTCAGTTTCTGATATTTAAATACGGAGTTTTTCATGGGGAAACTCGCAATCTAATGACGACCTTGCGAAAGCAATTCCAAATCGGTCATATCATAAGGTTTTGGCAGCAATCTTGATGTAATTTATAAGAGACGAAACATAATTATTTTGCAAATTTGATGTAAGAGAGTATAATAGTGTGGATTATTAACATCAAAAGTGTTGTGGAAAGTTTGACATCCATGTGGCTATGAACAACATCTTGAGGAGCACAAATATGAAGATTGCAGCGAGAAGTCGAATCAAGTCGCCGTGGCTTTTTCACTTAAATACTGGATCTTGCGCTGGCTGCGACATTGAGATAGTGGCAACCTTGACTCCCCGTTACGATGTGGAACGCCTAGGATGCATACTTGTCGGTTCTCCTCGTCATGCTGATGTTCTCCTAGTTACAGGACCAGTCACTCGCCAAATGCTTCCACGCTTTATTAGAGTTTATGAACAAGTACCGGAGCCAAAAGTAGTCGTCGCTGTAGGTGTCTGTGCAATTTCTGGAAGTCCTTTCGTAGGGAGTCAGATGATTGAAGGCCCTCCTGACAAAATTGTCCCAGTAGATGTTTACGTTGCAGGATGTCCACCTAGACCTGAAGCTATTGTCAATGGGATTGTGACGGCTTTGAAAAAGAAGTTTGGGTGAGTGTACAGATGACAGAGAAATTTGATGAGGTAAAGGAGGTAAAAGTGGATTATACTCGTTTACGTGTACCGCTAGGTCCAGTGCATCCGGCACTTAAAGAACCTATTTCTTTAACGGTTACCGTTCGAAGAGAGGAAATTCTTGACGTTGTAATAAGGTTAGGACATGTTCATAGGGGAATAGAAGCATTAGCGGAGACTCGAAACTTAATTCAAACACTTTATTTGGTAGAACGGATTTGTGGAATTTGCTCTCACAGTCACACGACAGGCTTCGTACAAGCCCTTGAGGAAATTGGAGAAATAGAACTTTCAGACAGATCATTGCATCTTAGAAGTTTGATTTTTGAGTTGGAGCGCATGCAGAGCCATCTATTTTTGATTGGAATAATGGCTTATGAAATTGGTTTCGACACGCTCTTTATGTTTACATGGTATGAAAGAGAGAAAATCCTTGATTTGTTTGAGGAAATCACAGGCAATCGTATTCATCACTCCATGAATACGCTAGGGGGAGTGCGCTGGGATTTATCGCCAAGTTTTGTTGAGAAAGTGAATTGTTCCTTGAATAAAATAGAAAAATCTGCTAAATATATTCAAGAAGTGTTTCAAGACAAGACCGTTGAAAAAAGACTGTGCGGAGTGGGAGTTCTTGATTATGATGAAGCTCGAGAGCTTTGTGTTGTGGGTCCTACAGCTCGTGGGTCAGGAGTGAAAGTGGACATTCGTAAAGCGTACCCATACGCTGCTTACAGCGAATTGAAGGACGACTTCTCCGTGGTTCTAAGAAACACCGCCGACGCACAGGCGAGGACGCAAGTTCGAATCTTAGAGTTGTTTGAGTCGATTAATTTAATCCGTGCAATTTTGGAGAAGTTACCGGACGGACCAATCTACAAGGAAAGCGTCATCAAATTGATGAAGAAAATTCCGGAAGGTGAAGCCACTTCATTGGTGGAGGCCCCTCGCGGAGAACTTCTATACTTTGTAAGAACCAACGGAAAAGAAGGCTTGTGGCGACTAAATGTGCGGACGCCAACAATACCCAACGTATTGGGGCTAAAGCCCATGCTAATAGGCAGCGAAATCGCAGATATACCAGTTACAGTTGCTTCCATCGACCCATGCATGGCATGCGCCAACCGAATAACTGTCGTCGATCAAGACAAGAGAGAAACAATCGTGACCGACCTGAAGAATCTGCGAAACCGAGGAAAAAAACAATGAACACGGTGATAATACTCCTAATAACATTCCCACTGGTGTTTTTGCTAAGCCTACTCTTTGAAGGAATTGACAGAAAAGTTCATGCACGCATGCAAAAAAGAATAGGTCCTCCAATCATCCAGCCCTTTTACGATTTTGTAAAATTGTTTAATAAGGAAAGAATAATTCCAATGACTGCTTCCTCACGAATTTTCACGACTGTCCCCATAATAGCTGCTGCCGCTTCAATTCTGGGAGCATCTATACCTGTGGCTAGCTTGATCGCAGGATCAAACGTCGGAGGCGATTTAATAATAATCCTATATCTTTTGACCATTTCTCCTATAATGGTCATGATTGGCGGGTCCTCATCCGGTAACCCCTATGGGGCTGTTGGTTTTTCTCGAAAAATGACGATGTTAATTGCTTATGAAGTGCCCATGTTAATATGCATCCTATCTGTATCAGTCAATTATACGTCTCTAGCATACTATGACATTGTGCTTACTCAGGTCAAAATTGGGTCATTGCTGGCGCTAGCACGTCCAAGTATGGCAGCTGCCGCAGCCGCCTTTGTATTATGTATGCCTGCATACACAGAAACTGTACCGTTCGACATGTCTGAGGCCAAGACAGAAATTGTCCATGGCTCCTTGGTGGAGTATGGCGGACCCTACTTAGGTTTGGTCAAGCTGGCTAAGTCTGCTTCAAATTTTGCTTTGTCCTTTCTCGCGGTAAGTCTGTTTTTCTATACACCAGCTCTGCTTGAAAGATACTTTTCGCCTGAATTAGGGGGTGCTATGCTTTTATGTTTGGTAACAACTCTAATTTTCATGGTGTTTACAATGACTGTGCCCCGCACTATATTTGCCCGCTTGAAAATAGGACAAGCGTTCAAGTTCTATTGGCTTGTACCATTGACGTTATCCATAATATCTGTGGCGCTATCAATTTTAGGATTATAAGGAGGATATCATGTATGAAGTTAGGAAATATGCTCCGTGACGCGTTGAGGGCATTGCTCCATAAGCCAGTTACAGTTCGTTACCTGACAAGGGCCGGAGAAATGGTGTCTGTTCCTGAGCGATACAGGGGAAAAATAGTTTATGACAAAGAGGCTTGCATAGGTTGCCTTCTATGCATAAGAACATGTCCTAGCGGCGTAATCACCACTACTGAGGAAAAGAAGGTATCATTTAACATTTCGCGATGTGTGTTCTGCGCACAATGTGCAGAGATATGCCCGACAGACGCAATTAGACTAGGCTCAGATTTTGAGATAGTGACTAGTGAAAAGGAAGATCTGATTGTTCAATAAGATTTATTAAAAAGAAGAGTGCTTCATTATTGAAATCAGTGGAGTAGACAGGGAAATTTGTCATCAACACCGGACGAGATTGTTGTCTTGCTTCTAAAAAATGTTGTATATCGCCACTCGGAATTACGGTCGCTGGAAGAGTTCTTAGTTGAAAAGTACGGATTTAGCAAGATCGAAGAAAAAGAGTATGCAATCTCTGAATTAAGAAAGATTGTTCAGATAGAGCGAGAAGGAACCGTTTTGGGAGAAGAGGGAAGTGAAAAGAAACTTTCTTCTCTAAAGATCTATGAAGGAAGCCATTTGGATACTAAAATCAGAGTCTGCATTATGGGAGAAGTTGTTCAAAAAGAGGACGTAATTGTTGGGACAGGTGAAGAAGAGCGATATCCAGTCTACACTGCCGAATATCAAATGATCAAACTTGTGAGCGAAAGTGGTTACGCCATGCAGCAGCTAATTGAGCGGATAGCTGTAGACCTCGGGCTGGAAATAAGGTCACGTGAATGGGTTTTTCATAGGTCGAAAGAGGGTTAGGGCACACCGATCAGACTTAGAAGAATATTTGGTTGTAGACCAAACAGAATGGCTACAGCGGCCAAGACTACCGTCGGGAGCCACATCGTTATGTGAACTTCCTTTGCTGTTTCTAGTTTCTCAGTTGTCTCTCCCATAAAGATTCTATGAAATGAACGAATTAGAAAGATGAAAGAAATCATAGATATGGAAACGAGCAACAGTAAAATCAAGACTGCCCCAGCAATACCTCCAAGAGGTAGCAGAAACTCGTAAGCCGCGTTGTAGAGAAGCAATTTTGCGTAAAAGCCGCCCAAAGGCGGAACACCAGTCAGTGAAAGTGCACAAATTACGTAACTTAACGCGGTTTTGTTCATTTTTCCTAATAAGCCACCCAGCAATTCAGTTTCTCCCGTTCCGCTAGTAAAAAACACTGAACCCAGGCTTAGGATCATTCCCGTCTTCATTAATGCACTGTTCATCAAATAATACTGTCCCGCGACGAAACTGATTGATGATGTAAGCAAGCCTAGAGCAAAAATAGAATGCCCAAATTCATCTATGCTACAGTAGGCCAGCATCCGATAGAAATTCTTTTGCGGATACGCCAATAGGGCACCGGATAGCATAGAAATTAACCCCAAGCCCACCATCAACGCAATAATAACGGGAGAAGGATATATCACATAAAATGGATAGACCAAGTTGTAGAGAGCAAGTATCAAAGCGATGGGTTCAGCACAGAAAAACCCGTTAATAGTTATAGTGGACCCCGGAAATACGTCGGGCAACCATCCGTGAAAGGGAACAAGCCCTATGTCTGCTCCGAGGCCAACAATAAAACAAGCGACTGCCAACATAAGGAAATGTGGATTTTCAACTAAACGGGTTTGTATATCTGGGGTGTTCATTATGGCAAAAAGATCGGAATTGCCAGCTAAGATGAACACGATTAAGGTCCCCAGCAAAACAAATAGAGCACTTATTGCGGTGATTATCAAGTATTTGAAAGCTGCTTCGGTTGAAAGCTTGCTTGGATTATGAGCAACTAGGACTACTGAAACACCGACTGTCAATTCTACGAAGAGGTAGATACCAAACAAGTCATGTGAAAGCAGGAGTCCTAACATGCAGCAGAGAAATAGAAGTAAGAAGAAATTGTACATAGTTGGCTTTAGTCGACCTTCTTTCTCAGCTTTTACGTTGTAGATCGAAGTCAGAAAGAATATCAAAGCAACAGTTACAATACCAGCTATGTTTCTCAAATCAACATACAAAGAAAGTTGGGGAACCTCTAGAACGCGAATTTCGCTATCAAGGACGTACGGAACCATTGACAGCGATGTAATCAAGGTTAAACCAGTGCCAGAAAGCAGTGCAATCTTTCCGATTTTTTTGAAGAAAGGCTCCAGAAACCAGAATGGGTGTAGAAGTATGTGTAAGATTCCCATGGAAAGCGGGATTATTAAGGAAAAAAGTGGAAGCAGAGAGTACACTAGTCTGCCCACCTCCATTTCCTAATTGACATCGTCCCATAGTCGCGGTAAGCCTCTATGATTATGAATATGCCAACCAAGTTTACAAAGACCATCAAAGCAAGCATGAAAGGAATTAATACTAATGGACTCTCCGCAAATATTGGATAAAAGGAGTTTTCAGCCATATTGAGCCCAACAAGGATGGCCAACGGGTCAGTTCGTGTAGCAGTAATTAATACTGAGAGCGAAAACATGATGGAAACAAATGGTAAAGATTCAATGTTAGCCGGAAGAAGAGATGAAGTGAAGATACATAGAACTATGTTTGAAACTATGATTGCGACGAGTATTATGCCGCCTCTTTTGACGCTGACGATTGGTTGACTATTCACATTTTCGGTTTTTATCATACCCCAATAGATTATTAAGGGAGACACTACAGCCGAGGAGAACCACTCTGCAAAAGTGGCGAAGAAATCGATCAATCCTTCAAACCCTAGACCCATTAGAAGATTGACAAGACAGAACATGAGCTCGACAAGGCCTATAACTGCTGCTTGAATGGCGAGCAAACGAATTAGCTGTCGTGTTGTTTTCACGAAGACCCCACATGTTGTAACAACTACAGATATTGTTAATGCGGCAAGTACAATTATTTCCATGTTTCATCCCGCCAAAACAGCGATTAACACGATAACCACTGCTCCAACTATGAAAGATAGAATAGCAGCGAAATAGCTTTGCCTTATGTCCAAGCGAAGTAGTTTATTACAGGCACTGAAGAACTTGGCTGACAGCGCATTATAGGCACGGTCAATGTTGGACTTATGACTAGCATTGTCAAACCGTAAATCATTCGTAAGTACATAGTAAAATTGATAACCGTGTGGACCATCCAGCAGGTTTGAGTCTTCTCCGCAGAGAAAAGGCTCAAACGTCTCTTCACTCGCCGATTCTCTGTAAACAGCTGCCACCCTTCTAGAATAAAGCGTCATGGAAATGAAGGTTACAGTGAGTATAACCATAGACAAGGCTAGGGCAAGAGTATTCCAGAAACCAAGTGTAGTTTCGATTGATCCCAATGGCATAACGACGTTAATTGGGAAACCTATTTGCCATACAGCTGGAATAATAAGAGAATCTAGTGGAATTGCAGGGACCACGCCGAAAATTATCAGAGCCGCCGAAGCTAAAATCATCGGCGCAAGCATAGATATCGGAGGATCCTTAATTGGAAAGTTCAAAACAGATTTCGCTGATTTCTGCATAAAAACTGAATGCAGTAGCCTTATTGCAATCGCAACGTTAAGCACGCCACCTATAAAGGCGATCATAGTGAGCAATGTTGCCTGACTGTCGATCGTAGCATTGAAAATAAGGTATTTGCTTGCGAAGTCACTGAAAAAAGGCACACTCGATAAAGATAGGCTACCGATTAAGCAGCAGATTGCAGTTATCGGCATATGACGATAGAGACCGCCCATTTCATTAATGTCGTGTTTCCCAGTAGCGTAAATTACAGCACCAGCACAAAGAAAAAGCAAACCGCAATAAAGTGCGTGCGATATCATGTGGAATAGACTTGCCGTTACGCCCAAAGGAGTGGCTAGTCCTGCCGCTAGCACTATGTAGCCAAGCTGAGATATAGTGCTGTAAGCGATTATTCGTTTGAAATCATTTTCGATTACTCCGTTTATCGCTCCAATAATGAGTGTTATGGCACCAATGAGAGAAATAACAAAGCTCCAAACACTAATGTTTCCAAAGAGTAGCGGCAAAGGCATCGCTGGAAGTGAGATTACATGACCATGAAATGCATCTAAGAAGAAGCGGATAATTATGTAAATGCCAGACTGAAAGCCACAGACGTGAAAAAGAACAGTTGCCGATGTAGGCGCGACTGTTCCGTCAGGTAGCCACGTGTGAAGCGGAAATAGCACCGTTTTAGGCAACACAGCAACTAAAAGGAGCGGAAAAACAATCGAAATCGCTGGATCGCCCAACGGAATTGTGTTACCTATCTCTGCAATTTCTAAAGTTCCAGTGATAGAGTAAATAACGATTGTAGCCACTAATAGAGCTATGCTGCCTATGTGCGTCATAATTAGACATTTGATGGCTGCCCACAAGCAGAATTGATCTTTGCTCCAAAAGGAAATCAACACGTAGGAGCACAAACTTATTAATTCCCAGAAAATGAGGAGGCTGAGGAGATTGTCCGAAAACAATGTTCCGAGCATTGCTCCATTAAACAGCAAGATAAAAGAGTAGGATCTGTTAAACTCCCAATTAGTTTTGTACGCCCTGTTATACGGGGAAAGATAGTACACGTTATAGGTGAGGGCTAAAGCAGTAAACAGTGAAGAAAGAAGCGCAGGCACTAGAGCCAGATGATCAACATATAATCCCACATTAAACATGCCCATTGGTAGAGGCAAGACAAAAAGTTGCGTCTCGATAGGTTCATATTGCGCAGCTAAAATTAACGAAAGAACAAGAAAAAAAGTTACGTAAGAAGCTAAAATACAAATCGCCTTTGCAGACGCCGCTCCTTCTTTAGGCAGTTTTGCGACTAAATGCGACAAAAAAGCGACCACAATGGGTATGAATATCGCTAGGACGGTCACCAGAGAATATATTGCCATGCAGTTTCACTCTTCAGTAGAACTAGTAAATTATCAATAATTAATATATCTGCATTACTGCAGCCTAGGTTTTTCTGCATCTTCATTAATGGCTGCTAGCTGGACTTTTCTTGTTTTCAGTCTTTTCTTTCTCTGCGGCGTGAGTTTTGCGTAATGGGTAATTATCTTTCGGCCAATCATCGGGTAGTATTGAAGATGCCAAGTTCAGATGCCCTTCAAAAACTACTCCAAAAAAATCGTGAATCTCCTGTTCATAAGGTGCTGCGCCCCTTATCAAATCAACGATCGAAGGAGCAACGGCTTCATTCTTTGACAGTTTAACTCTGACTGTTAACAGAGTGTCTTCGTTGCTCAGATGATACAAGAGTTCAATTCCATCCGCAACTTCGAGCCCCGTTATAGCTGACAAATGTGTAAACCCGCTGATTTTCAAAAACTCGACTGTGCCTTTTAAACATCTTTTGTCAACACGCAAAAAAATCTGCTTGCCTTTGATGGAAGGTGACTCTAGGAAACATTTTGCTTCGAAACGCTCAATCAAATTGCTGACAATCTGTTCTGCAGACATTTAAATCCCAAACTAGTTTACTAGTTAAGAGAATATCAAACACCAAAATTAATCTATCCCACTGCTGGAAAGTTGTCCATTGGCTTTTGTCAACTTCAAGATGAGTTATGCATCTTATCAGATCGCGAATGTCTACTTCAATGTAAACAACACAATGGGCTGTCTCTTCAGGCTAGACTGCCGCGTTTCATTAGAAAATCTGTTATTTTCTTTTGGAAGAGTGCATTCTTCAGAAGCTCACTCTTTGTTATCCATTGTTGCAGTGGAATTTGGAATCGGCTTGCAATGAATTTTAGGGCTTCATCCATGGTGTTGAAGTTGGAAGGTTTTTGTCGCATGGCATTTCTGACGTTTTCTCGTACTTGCCAGACGCCAACCGGCATTATGTAGCCTGGATGAGCCTCGCGTAATACTATCACTGTGGCTTGTCTTCTTTCTTTTACGAGTTTTTCGCAGACTGCTAAGCGTGCAGCGTAATAGCATCCCCCTATCTCTGCGTAGGTTGTTCTCCCATTGTAGCCTTCCCAATCCGAAAACATTACTATGTTTCGTCCCTGAGGGTTCCAAACAGTGCCCGGATACCATGCTTCCATCGCTTCGTAGCTCCATGTCCCCGGGATCATCAAAACTTCGAAAATGTTGTCTATGTAGCGAGATTCATAAACCCGATACTCGTTTATTTCTGGAGAAGTCTTCACTTTTTCCATTAAGTCCTTTGATAGTATGCTGTCTACAGCTGTTATGCTCCAACGGGTTGGCACAAGCCGCCTATTCTTCTCTAAACCAAAGGCGCCTATGCTGAATGCCCTCTGAATCTTTGTTACAAATACACCTCTATTGTAAATTTCTAGAACTGCTTCTGCTGCTTTGAGGTCGGTGTCCCCGTAGGCTTTCTCTATGTGATGATCCCAACGGGCGTTTCCGACACGCAAATCACGGATTGGCGCTGAAGGTCCAAAAGGCTGAATTTCATCATCTAGAACTATGGAACCTCTTGGTTTGCTCTTTAAAAGCAGCTCTACATCTACTGAATTTACTGCTAAGGCTAGTTCTCGTGTTTTTTCAATTATTTTTCCGGCTTCTTCAAATTTCTGCACGTGTACGCGGTGTTTGCCTCGGATGAGCATGGAGCGGAAGCCTACAATTTCGTCTATGGTTTTTCCGAACCATAACTCCGGCAAATCATATATGGTTGTGTCTTCTTGAACTGGCGGTACCAGTGGTCCAGCGTAAACGTATGGATAGCCTATTCTTCCGACAAAGACGCTTGGTGGTGAGGCTCCAACGATGTCTTCGCTTTGCATTAATGGAATGCTTTTCAAAAAATAATTAGCTTTAACAATTATTGGGCAACGGGTTTTGCCGCAGAGAAACTTTGATCCTTTGCAAGCTACACATAAGCCGCTTTTTGAAAACTTGGCGACTATTGTGCTTTCATCATAACTTATGTCAGATTTAGCGATTGATTCTTTTAGAATGTCAAGTAACCAAACATTCGGCGAACCTTTATTCACTTGTCTATAAGAAGAGGTCAACTCTTATCACCAGATTGTTGATCGAACCAATTCATATGTTTTCTGATTAATTCGCATCAGGAATCTGCAAGGAAAAAAGGCTTATTTGCTTCATAGGGAGAAGAACAGTACAAACATTTTGTGTGACATAAGGGAGCAGAAATGAATGAAAGTTGATCAGTTTTTGGTCGAACGTTTCTTGAATACTTATGAGCATGAGGTAGAGCTGAATCTTGCTGAGACTTGTGTTGACCCGTTTGAGTTGGGCGAGTTCTTAACGATGGTGGAGCGAGAGGATTTCTTTGAAGAGTTCAAAAAAATGCAGTTAACGTATGGCTTCATTGACGGATCTCCAGATTTGCGACAAGGAATTGCAGATTTGTACGATTATATGAAGCCAGAGAATATTCTCGCTACTGGTGGAGCTATTGGCGCTAACTTTCTTGTATTTTACAGTCTTGTAGAGCCAGGCGACACGGTTGTTTCGATTTTTCCTGCTTACCAACAATTATACAGTGTGGCTAAATCGTTTGGTTCACAAGTCAAATTGCTACGTTTACATGAGAGTAAGCAATGGCTGCCTGATGTCGAAGATTTGTCCGAACTTGTGGATCATGGAACTAGGCTTATAGTGGTCAATAATCCGCACAATCCAACTGGAAGCCTCATAGACACTGAGCTTTTGAAAAAAATTTGCGCTATTGCAGAAGAGGCAGGTGCATACTTGCTTTGTGATGAGACATATAGGGGTCTTTACATAAGATCGGATGATTATGTTCCTTCGGCGGTAGACCTAAGCGATAGAGCCATAGTCACTGGGTCTTTTTCCAAGGCTTTTTCGCTCACAGGTTTACGTCTGGGATGGATTGTTGCCAGCGAGCAGATTATCAGAGAATGCAAGGTCCATAGGGATTATACAACAATTAGCAATGGTATGATTGACGATGCCCTTGCTACTCTTGCCCTAAAAAATCTAGATCATATCTATAAACGCAACTTGGGAATAATCCGCGCAAACCATCTAATCCTTTCACGCTGGGTCGAGGAAGAACCACTGATTGATTGGGTTCCTCCGAGAGCGGGAAGTATCGCCTTTCTGCGATATAATTTCAATATGCCGTCTGAAGAGCTTTGCCTGCGCCTTATCCAAGATGAAGGAACGTTGCTTGTTCCGGGCTCTTGTTTTGAAATGGAAGGGTACTTGCGAATTGGGTACGGATGTAAAACTGAAACCCTGAAGGAAGGTTTGGGGCGATTCAGGGATTTCTTAAACTTCTATCGCTGAGAACCTATCGTTTTATATGATCTTTCGTTAATGACTATGTAAAGCTGTTTGGAGCCATTTATCTTGAAGATAGAAACGTTTGAAAATGTAAAGGATCAGATTGGATTTTGTGGGATTTGGTGTGGCAGTTGTGTAGTAGGTAATGGAGTTTTGAGGGAGCTAACAAAAAGGTATGGGGAAATTATCAAGAAGTATGGCGTGGACGAGTGGGGACCTAAAGACTTCGATGTCAAGGAATTCATGAATGGACTTGCTTCAATACAAACTATCCCTGTGTGTCAAGGATGTTTGAAAGACGGTGGCCGAACAAACTGCGAAATGAGAAACTGTGCGTCAAACAAGAAAATAAGCGACTGTAGCCAATGCGACCAACCTACGAAGTGTAAGAATACTGAGATACTGCAGCATATGCGTACAGGCGCCCTTGACGCAGGTCTTATGGTAAAAACTGAGAACATTGATCGAAAAAAACTCATGGAGAACTGGACTGCAGAACTGAAAAGCAAGTGGCCCACGTGCATCTTATTTATGCATGACGAACAGTAGCGTCGTTTGATTAAAAAACTAGGTAAACATTCAAACATAACGAGCTCGGCTACTTGGGACCAGTTTACCTTTGTTTTCAATGCTTCAAAATTTTGTGTGCGAATAACGGCAATAGTTTTATATAAGATAGTGCCATATAGAACAAATGAGAATGGGAGGACAACACAAAAATGAATGAGAATGAAGCAAAACATTTTAGCCTTCAACTAATGGAAACTGCGTGGGCAGTCTATGTCACTACAATCGACGAAGAAGGCTTACCTAATACACGAGCCATGGATAATCTAAGAAGTAAAGAACGATTCCCAAAACTAGTGAACCTGTTCAAAACTCATGAAGACGACTTGTGGATCTTATTGTCAACAAACACCTCATCTGCCAAAATAGAACAAATCGAGAAAAATCCTGCAGTGAGCGCTTATTATTGCGAACCAAGAAAATTTCATGGAGTAATGCTGAACGGAATGATAGAAATCGCCAAAGACTCTGAACTTAAAAAGGCAGTCTGGCATGATTATTGGACAAAATTTTACCCCAAAGGGGTCGATGACCCAGACTACACTCTACTTAGCCTACATCCTACGCGCGCCAAAGGTTGGCACGGAGAAGGAAGTTTCAGCTTCACCTTAAAGGCACAAAAATAAAAAACAATCGAGGCTAATTGTGCAAAGTCACAGAGGATTAATCGATGAATAAACTCTTAACCAGCGAAAAGGTCAAGGTGAACGGTCAGTCGATTTCATGCTTGTTGCAGAAGGGAGCGAAAGAGTCGATTGTTTTTATACACGGATTCGGCGCTTCTAAGGAAACCTTTCTTGAAGCATTTGAGCGTGAAGAGTTCCAAAACTTTACGATGTTAGCTGCTGATCTAATAGGATTCGGCGACAGTGACAAACCCATTGATTTCTCTTATGAAATGACAGATCAAGCGAGGATTCTTAGAAAGGCAATTGATCTTCTGGATTTAAATCGGTTCCATCTTGTGGCCCATAGCATGGGTGGAATAATCGGAATAAAATTGGGTAAAATGGTTCCTGATCGCCTTTGCTCATTCATCAACGCTGAAGGAAACATTACTGCGGAAGACTGTACAATAAGCAAACAGGTTGCAGGCATGGGCGACGAGTATTTCGCACTAGAAGGGCTGGAGCAACTCAAACGCAGCATTGCCGAAGAAGCTGAAAGAACTCAAGATTGGGTGTTGAGAGACTACGTAAAGAGTTTATCAAAAGCTACGCCTGAATCCTTGTATAAGAGTTCAGTATCTACTGTTTACGAGTCGAATTTTGGTGATTTGCTGACACGTTTTTCTCAACTTCCTTTTTATAAATGCTACATTTATGGTGAAAAGAACACAGGGGTGTTTCCCGCTGAAAAGCTGCTAGAACAGAAAGGAATTCCATTGTTTTACGTCTCTAATAGTGGGCATTCAATGATGAAGGAGAATCCTGACGAATTCTATGATCTTGTTTTGAATATAGTTAGACGAAGAGAGCATCTGTGACCACCAAAAAATACATGTTTATAAACTGCTAATCATTTTCGCTGGGGATCGAGAAATTGAAAACCTTACGACAAGGGGGCTTTCTAATTGCCAAGATCCATCACTTGTCAAGTCGAATTTTTGCCAGAATATTGAAGAAAGCAGGTATTGATGAGATCAATCCTGCACAAGGGAGAATCCTATTCGTTCTCTGGAAAAAGGACGAGATTCCAATCGGTGAGTTGGCTAAAGAAACAAGGCTTAGCAAATCAACTCTGACAAGCATGCTGGATCGTCTTGAAAGAACAGGTTATGTAGTTCGAGTACCTTCTAGGGAAGATCGTCGAATCATTTTGATAAAACGTACAGAAAAAGACAAACACCTTGAAGACAAATATATTCAAGTCTCAAATGAAATGACACGGCTATTCTATCATGGATTTACCTCAAAAGAGATTGATGATTTCGAAAATTATCTGAGGCGACTCCTAGCCAATCTCATCAAGAACACCTAAGATACTATAAAAAGCTATGCGAATCGCTATATAGAAACAAGAATCTCACTTCAAACGATTATTTTAAAAAGAAAGAATTTTCTGCTCCAAAATGAAAAGCGCCCTGGCCTAGATTCACACTCGAGTTCAAACTCGGAAAGTCGAAATCTACATCCTTCTGTTAATTCCCGCGCGCACACTAATACGCGTAAACTCCGCATACACCGCATTAGTGGTTCTTCTCGCTCATCTCAAATCACCAATAACAATTGAATTTATATATAATATCGCTAAATGTGATTTCTACTTAACTACACGCGCGTAAGGCGATGCAAATGGTGACGAGTTACAGAAAATACTTGAAAAATCAAGCATTTCCTGGCATGACTGAAATGGAAACTGATCTGATGAAAGGATTACCTCTCCCTCTAATTCAGAAGCCGTATCCAGAAAATGCAAATCTCATTGACCTTATTTCTCCACAACAGTTTAGCATTGGCAGGATCCCTCTGATAGACGCTATCAGAAATAGAAGAAGCCGTCGCAAATTCAAAGAGAAACCACTCACCCTTGAAGAGCTATCATTTCTGCTGTGGGCTACCCAAGGCGTCCAGAAACTTATACGAAATGGATTAATCACTCTACGCACTGTTCCCTCTGGTGGCGCAATGCATCCTTTTGAAACCTATTTGCTCATCAACTCGGTGAACAGTGTGAGACACGGTCTGTATCGATATTTAGCTTTGGAGCACAAGATGTATAAGTTATCGTGTGATGATGTTGATCTACCTGCAAAAATCAATGAAGCCTGTAATGGTCAGAACTTCATTGGCAAAAGTGCAGTGGTTTTCATTTGGACTGTAAGACCATATAGGACAGAATACCGATATGGAGAGGACTCACTCAAGGACATATTGATTAGTGTTGGACACATATGCCAGAACCTATACCTTGCTTGTGAATCCATAGGAGCTGGTACATGTTCAATAATAGCTTACAACCAAAAATTGCTGGATAATTTCATCGGTGTTGATGGAGACGATGAGATAGTATTGTATCTAGCTCCGGTCGGGAAAGTTCAATAGCACCCATAATCTCACGCATGCAAGCACGCGCAATTGCTGTATTTCATTATCAGGCTGCAGTGAAGGTATGCGATATTAAAACCAATGAAGCATTTATTGGGAGTTAACCTCATATGGAACGATTTTCTTAAAAATATAGGATATTTGGGGTCTTAAATGGAAGAAAGCGCCCTGGCCGGGATTTGAACCCGGGTCCAGCGGGCGACAGCCGCTAATACTAGACCGGACTATACTACCAGGGCTTTTGAAAGCAGCAAAAACAACATGACAAATGTGGCAAATAAACTTTTTAGTCTTATTCATTCAGTCTCTAGTTTTTCTGAAGTCTTTCATAAAAATCCAACATTTAAATTCCTCACTCTTCTGCATGTTTACTGTTGTCTTACGGCATCTTCGGCGTTTTCAAGTCTGACTTTTGGCGTCTTTTTGACCAGTTCTAGCCACTTCTTATTGCCATGCTTCTTTCGATAGGCTAGTAGTCCAGTTCGTACCACAGCGTTTCTCTGACCTTCAGGGTTATTTGGGTCAAAATATCTAATTTGGAAGTCGTATGGAAAGTCTGCACAAAGTCCGCAATGTTCTATACCGTGTTTTGAAACGCAGGCGTAGAGTTTGCATTCCCCCCATGAAGGATGACCCTTATGAAAACTGCATCCATCACATTCTTCTTTGTAGTGGGGGCAAAGCCCGCAGTATTCACCACATGGGGTAGCAAGTTTCATGCAATCTGATTTGTTCATTTCAAATCATCCAACCACACTTCTTGAAATGACCTTAAAAATGCTTGCAAAGTTTTGGAAGCCTACTATGAACACACAAAAATGTGAGTGGGTACCAATTATAAAAAAGAAGGAATAAATTATGAACAAAGTTAAGAATTGTCCAAAATGTAGTGGAACAATGGTCATAGGTTCAGACCAAAACTTGAACGACTATTTCAGATGCACTCGTCCACCGCTAGACTCCAAAAAGCATGAGCAATATGACTACAAGATTCAACCTTATTTCTGTCAATCCTGTGGTTACGTAGAATTTTATAGGGAAAAGAAGGAATAAGACTTGAACAGAAAAGACAGATTCCTCCGTAAATCTTCTTCTCAGTTCAATGGGAGATGTTGAACTGTGAGTAAAGAAGTAGAATCTGTAAGCAAGCAAATTGGAGCTTGCGGCGTCTTTTGTGATTTTTGTCAGGTCTTTAGACACATAGAATATAGATGCTTTGGGTGTGAGTGGGCCAACAGAATGTTGAGAAAAAGCAGAGAAAGCAAGAAAGGCTGCATGTTTTGGGAATGCACTCAAAACAAGAAAGTCGAATGCTGTTTCATGTGCGTAGACTTTCCTTGTCAAACCCACTACGACTCACAAGAAGCCGTCTACACGAAACAAGCTCTAGACAGCTGGAAAGAATTGAGAAGAACTGGACTCACCTTTTGGGGAAGAAGAAAAGAACTTGAGGCTTTGCTGAAAGCCGAGGACAAAGAAGCGGCAACACAATCTTGATGTTTTGCAGTCTGTTATCCGTATTTTCTTCTATAATGATCCTTAACGTAGACGCTCTTTCGTTTTCCTCCAGGCTTCCTTCGTTTATGTGCGCGTACCCTAGGCAATATCACGTCACCAGACCCCACTTACAACGTATGACGTAAAAAAAGTTATGAACTCTAGCTTCAGATCAAGACTTATTTCAGTTGATGCCGACGCAGTAATTCAAAATATCTAACCTATCAAGAGGCCGCGAAGTCACACATAGACCTGACCTATCCACCTGAAAGATCTCAGGCAATTTACCGAAAATAAGCAAAAAAGGCTTTAAAAGCGCCGGGAGTGGGATTCGAACCCACGCGGCCCCGAGAGGCCACAGGCTGTAAGGCAATCTAGTGTCTCCAGGCCTGCTCCCTACCTGACTAGGAGACCCCGGCACTGCTAGGTTAATCTTTATAATGTGATTTGATTTAATGCTTATTCTGTCTATCTTTAGTAGCCTTATTCTTTTTGGGCGACCAATACTCTGTAGCCGCTTTTTCTTGCAAGAATTGCAACGTTTCCGAAAGTCTCTTTGAAAATCATTTGCAGTCTTTTTCCGCCGACTTTCGATTTCACAACCATTTGTAAAAGAGCTTTATGTAACATGTGCTCGGATGCTCCAGCAATTATCGCTTTGACAGTTTCCATCCCAGCACTTACAGGCGGATTTGAAAACACACAGCTGAAACTTAAACCTCTAACGGGCTCGTAGAGATGACCTCGTTTAACCTCTGCATTGATGGCGCTGTTGATTTCGATGTTTTCTCTTGCAAGCCACACAGCCCGTTCATTCACGTCAACTAAGACAACATGAAGGTTAGGATTGAAAACAGCGGCTGCGATTCCAACAGCACCGTAACCGCATCCAATATCCAATACGCGACCTTCATCTGGAAGAATCATTGACTCGATTAACAGCCTCGTGCCTAGGTCAAGACGTTTTTTGGAGAAAACACCAGAAGCCGTCAGAAACTCGAAAGTTCTTCCACGTAGATTTGTGCGAATTACGCCAAGTTCCAACTTGGATTTTGGATGCTTTGCAAAGTAGTGATCTTGGCTTCCGGTTTTTTGGGGCATTTATATTTCGCCACTTTTCCAGCATTTGGGATACGTACCCCGAGGCATCAAAACTCTTTTAGTCTCTGCTACGACACCGTGCTCCATATCCATAATGTCTTTTGTAGATACAACGGGCCTAGCCAAAGCCACAGCCTCGGCCTTTAAAGTAAAAATGGCCGCCATTAAGCCGCGGTTTATTCCGGTTTCAAGTGATAAAACTCCTGGAGCAGTGAGGCTTGCTCCGTGGCATACGGCGTCAACGGCAGAATCTCTGATGTAAATTTTTGGAACTAGAGCCAGAGCATTCTCCATTGGTTGTATAAATTTTCTCAAAATACTCTCGTCTTTTTGCTGTTGCCATTCCATAAACCAGTAAGCTACATCATGCAAAGTTACAATATCCCCGCCCTCGACGAAAGGTCCGCCCCGCGTCCTCCGAAGTTCTTGCATGTGAGCTCCACATCCTAGAACCTCGCCCACATCATAACAAAGCTTGCGTATGTACGTGCCGCCTTCGCAGCCAACCCTGAAAAGAACATTTCGTCTGTCAATCTCAAGAAAATCTAGATAGTAAATTCGTCTAGTTCGCAGCTGCCGTTTAACTGATGCTCGCACGGGAGGTCTCTGGTATATTATGTCCTCAAATTCTTTCAGAACCGTTTTGACATGCTTTTCAGCAACTTCGCCATGAAGTTTCATTACGCAAATGTATTCTTTACCGCTGTGGAGCAGGGCTTGAACGATTTTTCTAGATTCCTCTAAAGTGATGGGTAGGACGCCAGTCACTTTGGGATTTCTCTGGCTATTTGTTAGCCTCTAGAGTCCCGCCGTGGCCGACGTGTTCAAGCTTGAGGATACGTTTAACCCACGCAGCCACTTCGTGGCTTGTCGGACCGGCTGGTTTATCCAGATTTATGACACCGTACCGTATGTATTCTTCAGTGGCTCTTTCCTCAGGTTTATGTCCATAACGAGGGTCGGTTTTGTCCTCAGCTTTCATTATCAGTTTACGTTCAGTTTCCCATGGAGCAACACTTCTAGGCATGACAAGTCTTCTCTCCTATTAGGTAGAAAAAGGCTTGGAAGTATAATAGTTTAAACCGAAGTTGAGGCTGGCTTTACCATTTGCGCTATTTCTTCCAGCTTCCCTGACGTCTTCAGTGCTTCTTCGACTTCCTCGTCGGATGCCCCACGCTTTATGTCAATCTTGTCTTGAAGGGGTTCAATGTGATTCATGTTTGCCCTTCGCCTTCTTACACCAGTCACGCCTTTTGGACCAGTTACTACCACGAAGCTTTTGTCCATTAGGTCAACTATCACACATTTCCTTCCGGCTTCTCTACCATTCAGCTTCACACAAATTCTGCCAACTTCTATCGCAAGCATTTTCAGCACTCCTTTTTAGAAATCAAATAGAAAACCGTTCAAACGCATATTTATAACTTCACATCAAGTTGGCGAAATCTATAATCACCGAAGCATAGGCATGTGCATAGAAAAAAGTGACCCAAGACTCTCTACGAGAAAACGATGGAGAACGCGGAAGTGCAGCAGATTTTTTTACATCTCTCGCCTTAAGTTCATCCATAATCGCGAAAAATCTATTCAAGAACTCTTTATTGCCTGTCAGTGTGTAAGATTTACCGATTGCAGTGGCTAGATGCGCATTCCAAGCGTTTCCATCAACAGGTCGCGAAACAAACTTCCTTGGAAGGCAAGGCAGAAAATTCTTTGCGATAATGTCTTTCGTCACTTTTTCTCGGCCAAAACAGGATGTTAAAGCTAGGGCTCTGTTTGCATTTTTTGAAAAGAAATCATGGCCACCTGGACCTTTGTGTTCAGGTTCAGTTCCTACTTTTGAAAAAGGCCTTTCTACTCTGACAATTGTGTTCTTCACAAAATTTTCAGATGTTTCGAGCCACTTCTTTTGTTTTAGCGATTTTGCTGCTAGATTAAGGCAGTATGCCATCCAAAATGGGTCATAGTACTCTCTGCCTTCGGTTGATTTTAACTTGCTGAGATATTTATCTAAACGATTTCCAGCTTGTAAAATCAGTCTATCATATTTGTCATTGTTAAAAGTCCTTTCGTAAAAGACTCCGCTGAACAGCACACACGAGCAGTCATACAAGCTTTTACTTTCTTTTTCACCAATGAATCGTTTCCAATTGTTAACTATGTATTTCCAAGCCCAATCTATGTTCGACCTAAAAGTCTTTTTACCAGATATCTTGGTGTATAGGCACCAAACCCAGATTGACTCAAGAGTGTCATGGAAATCCTCTAGTATTGGAAATCTGCCTTCTTCAGTATGTTCTCCAATCTCCCACGGGCAAACACAACCGTGCAAAGTACCTTTTTCGACGTAGGGTTCAGCGATTTGGCATTTTACCAGAAACTCTGAAGCCTTTCTGAAATGTTCTTCGAGATTCTGTCTGTGCACTTCAAGTTCTCTTGAGAGCGTGCTAGGCTTAGCGCTCATTGCCTATTCTTTCCCTGTTAAGTCATAAACCGTCTAACAATCTCGTATAGAACGCTGGTTCCGAACATGAGATTTTCTGTCGAAATTCGTTCATCTATGCCGTGGACTGTCTTTAGCATTTCGCCGTAGGGCATGTCTGCACGTACAGGATGGAAACCATAGCACACGTTGCCCAATTTTCTGAAAAATCGAGAGTCGGTTCCACCAGTCAATAGAACTGGAGACACACTACAGTCTGGTTCAAACTCTTTCAGAACCTCTACAATCAGCTCATAAAGTGGTGTATTCATTGGTGACACGGACGGATTATTAGCTTGAATCGTTTCGAATTCTAGCTTTTCCAAGCCAACATCTTTGAGGAGCTCTCTAATCTCATCCATGGCTTGCGTTGGGCTTTGTCCCGGCAGGACTCTACAGTCAAAGACGGCTTCGCAGTCCGATGGGATTATGTTTTCCTTCACTCCGCCATGAATTATAGTGGGGCTAATCGTCATTCTGAGTCTTGCACGAAGCTCTTCCGCCATGGATTTATCTGTCTGAGCTAAAGTGTCCAGTATTTGGTCGCTCATTTCCGGATTTGCAAGCAACATTGACACTCCTTGCTGCAGCGTCTTGTTTTCCTTCGCAACTTCGCCTAGGAATTTCTTCACAGTTGGGACGAGCAAAATTTTTGAACGGTGATTTCCAAGCTTTTCGACGACTCTGTTCATGCGCATTATGGCGTTGTCTGCTACGCCAGGGACAGAACCGTGACCAGGGCGACCCTTCGCTTTGACCTTGAACCAGAAAATTCCTTTCTCTGCTGTGCTAACCGTGAAAAGGTTTTTTCCGTTTATCGGTATTGCGAGGCCTCCGCCTTCGTTTATCACGTAGTCTGCTCGAACTTTTTCTGGATGATTGTGGACTAGCCATTCAGCTCCTGCTTTTCCGCCCCTTTCTTCGTCTGCTGTCGCAGCAAGTATTACGTCGCCTTTCAGTTCTACGTTGTTCCTTTTAAGAAGTTTCAGAGTCATCACTTCTATGGCTGTCATGCCCTTCATGTCCAGTGCGCCGCGCCCCCAAACAAAACCGTCTTTGACTAGACCACTGAATGGGTCTGCACTCCACTCCTTTGGATTTGCTGCCACAACATCCAAATGCGACAGCAAAAGGAGACTAGGTTTCTCACCAGTTCCTCTAACGCGGGTGACAACGTTGCCTCTTCCTGGAGCAGACTCAAAAAACTCGAAGTCGAAGCCCTCTTTCCCCAAGTTCTCAGCCAAGTATTTCGCTGCTGCCGTTTCGTTTCCAGGTGGATTAGTCGTGTTTATACGGATTAGATCGCTTAGAAGATTTGCAGCTTCCTCTTCGGCTTCTTTTAGCAAATTAGCACTCATTTTCTTAATCACCTGTTTGGCTCAGGTTTATGATGGCGAATTCATTTAAGATTTTGTCCACTATCTGACTTATGTTTATGGTAAATTTTATAACATTAATGGAGTAGCTTCTCAGAAAGGTGAGTGTCTTGAGTGTCCTTGATCTGAAATATCCCCAGAAAGGTTACAGGAAAGTTATGAGAGAGTTGACGGAGTATTTTAAGGCATATCCTGGAGTATACGCGGTTGTTTTGACTGGTTCGTTGGCCAGGGGAAAAGCTGTGAAAGGATCCTGTATCGATCTTTTCATTTTTCTTGAAAAAAGACAGTTCAACTCTTTGACTTCAAAACTTGCGTCAAGAAGCAAAGCGTACTCGCGTTTGAATGGGAAAATCTGCTATTACGAAGGCGAGGTTGAAGGAGGAATAATGTTTGGGGACGTCAGAGTGGACATAGGCTTCAGTGACGGCGAATTTAAACCATATTACGAAAACTCTTTTGATATTACACGCGACGAATTTGAGACGACAATAGGCAATCTGTTAGTATATCCAGTAGTGCTTTACGAGAAGGGGACACAATACCAACGGTTAAAGCAGAAGTATTTGCCATTCTATGACGATTACTTAAGGAAGGCACGATTAGCGGGTACAAAAGAGGAATTCAATTACAAGATATGGAAGACACGGTGGCTAGTTGAAAGATGTGAACATTTCTCGGCTTTGGAAGCACTTCTTGAAGCACAACGAATTTTCCTTCAACACCTATTCATACTAAAACGAAGATATCCTATTGACTACGTCAAATGGTTGGAAGAACAATGCTCACAGATTCTTAATATGCCTAACTTGCATCAAGAACTGTCTTCTACGATAAACGGAATAGAACTGACAAGAAAAAGCATTTTCGAAAAAAGCAATTTGCTGGAAAAGCTTTTTCTGCGGTATAGCTCACGTTGAGGCTTATATCATTACCTATCCAAATCGATTCTTTTTTCGTTGCTGGTTGGAATTAGAAGGAACCGGGCGAGTTATCCCATATTCAGTTTCAGGATGCTTTTTCACCTTTAGATTATTATTTTAGTAAAGCGTTAAATGTACGATAGAGGGAGGAGACGTTAATGAGCAGTGAGCAAGCGCAAATTTTGCCCAAGCTAGATAAGTATAATCTAGGAAAAACTGTCGGCTTAATATCAGATACGCACATACCTGCAAGAGCTAGGAATATACCGAAAGAGGTTTTCAAAACTTTTGAGAATGCAGATTTTATAGTGCATGCAGGCGATTTGGTGCAGCTTTCTGTTATTGACGAGTTGGAGCAGCTTGCTCCTGTTTTGGCTGTTTATGGAAATATGGACGGGCCAGAAGTCAGTGGTGCACTGTCAAAACTCAATTCTTTCAAGATTTTTGACTGGAAAATCGGAGTTGCGCACGATCCTGGCGGGCTTTTCGGAATGAAGAAGATGCGTGACATCGCCAAACAGAATGGCTTTGACGTGCTTGTTTATGGACACACACACAATTCCAACATAAAATGGGAAGGAAAGACTCTGTTCATAAACCCAGGAAGCCCAACAAATCCTATTCCCTCCTTCGTAACTAAGCCGACCGTGGCTTTGTTAAGAGTGACAAAGGAGAAAATAACCCCGAGCATTATTCAAGTCTGAACATGTTCTCAATCGTAAAAGCTAAGATTTACTGAACGTTTCTCGAACAGATTTCATTTGCCATTGCCTCCGAAGAGACGTTTGTGTTCTCGCATTATACATTTGTTCATAACCACAGTCAAGCCTTCCCTTCTAGCTGTTTCTGCCGCCTGTTCATTAGTTATTCCAAGCTGCATCCAAACAACGTAAGGCACAGCATGTGACTTCTTCAAATGAACCACTTGCTCCATTATTGGCGAAACTTCTGCAGAAGGTCTGAAAATGTCAACAATATCCAATGTTTTTTGCACTCCGACTGGCAAATCAAGCAGGCTTTTGTAGCTTTTCTCGCCTAAAACCTCATCTACAAAGGGGTTGACTGACACAATGTGAAAGCTATGTTTCTTCAGATATTCGGCTACTCTGTAACTGTCTTTTGTTGGGTCTCGTGACAACCCCACGATGGCGACAGTTTTGTATTTTGTTAGAATTTCTCGTATGTTGTTTTGACTCAACTTTTCCACTCCCTTGACAATGGAACCCCATGAAGTATATTAACTCTAAGTAGTGCATCGCATGTACATAAAATTTTAACGCCCCCAAAATATCGTGACTTTTGGCTTAAGGGTGCACTGGCGTGCCTCTCAGATGATTTGCCCTATTCAGTGACAGCGTCGGTTTGAATTCAGTCTTCAGTATTGTGCAGAGGTAAGAGTTTATTGGTGCGATATTTTTTACCATGATGGAATGCGCGTTTTAAGCAATAGAAAAAGAGGATAGGTTATTGTTTAGAAAGCTTTTTCATGGCAACCACTACAAGCAATCCCAGCCAACCAGCAGACAGAAGTATGCCTAGGGATATGCTTACGAAGAGATATTTCTGAAGAGTGAAGAACGTCATCATCCAAATTATCGTTGCTATTGTAAGCACTACGAAACTCAACTTAAGCTTAGACACTTTTGCTTTGCGTTCTGCCCTTTCATCCTCCATCTGGATTTCACTATCTATTTGATAGTCCATGTAAAAAAGGCTCAACGCTACTGTTTTAAAAGCCTTCAGTGCTTTCTTTAAGCTCTCTCTCAAATCATACTTCGTTTGTACCACATTTCAAATTTAACTTTGTGGCCACTTATATCTATATCTTCAGGTTACATTGGTCTGGAATTGTAGCCGTCTACTTCAAATATGAAGTATGATGTTCAACTGCACGGCATTGAAAATATGAAGAATCAGAAACAAGTTTATGAATAAAGTTTTCACTTTAACCTATCTCTCCCGAGTAGGAGAATGTTGCTTAGTAGATGATTTTAAAAGTGAAAATCGGCAAAGCGTTTTTACTGTGCATCCGCACACGAGGTACAAGTTAATGGAGCGTTGTAGAAATCCATGGAATAAGGAATGTGAAAAAGATGACATTCAAGTTTACATTCTTTTCAAAGGAGAAAGACGGCCAGTTTGCAGAAAATGTTGGGGGAAAATAGCTAATAGGGATGTAGAGTGGTGAAAGCATGGAGAAGTTCGGCATAAACACAGCAAAGTCGTATTTAGGAAGGAACGTGAACCTGCACTTGAAAGATGGCTCAGTGATAATAAACGTTCATTTCTCAGAAATTTTAAGAGGCGAATTCGAAAGGGAAACAATTGTTAAATGTGTTCCTTACGGGAAAAGAAATGTGTTTAGAATACCCTTGAGAAATATAGCATGGGCAGAGCTGCTAAACTTGAGCCTAATCTTGAGCAGTGATAAAAATTAGATGTTGATGTTTAGGCCCGTTTTTACATAGAACTAGCAAACAATCTTAAATAGCCTTCGATAAATTTTATCAATGGTGATAAAATGCCTTGTACAGTCATAGCTGGCGCTTTCTGGGGAGACGAAGGTAAAGGAAAAATAATTTCTTATTTAGCCTTAAATGACAAGCTAGACGTCTGCGTTAGAACAGGGTCTGTAAATGCTGCCCACACCGTTTGGATTGAGGGAAAACGTTACGCGTTACACATGGTTCCAGCAGCCTTCATTTATGAGAAATGTCGCTTGCTGATTGGCGCTGGTTCAAACATTCACGTCGCAAGATTTCTTGAAGAAGTTGAGATAACAAACGTGAATGATCGCATAGGCATAGACCATCAAGCGTCAATAATAGAAGAGAAACACTCAACCCAAGACAAGACAAGTGCACATTTGAAGGGCTTAGGCACCACTGGATGGGGCGTTGGACCAGCCATCGAGGAACGTGTTCGCAGAACGGCAAAGCTTGCAAAGGATGTTCCAGAGCTGCAGCCCTACTTAGTAGATGTCTCAGCAGAAGTTAACACTTCAATAGACGCTGGCAGAAATGTCCTGTTGGAGGGAACACAAGGATCGCTACTTTCACTTTTCCACGGAACGTATCCATACGTTACTGGAAGAGACACTAGCGCCTCAGCAATATGCTCAGAGGCAGGCGTCGGTCCGACAAGAGTTGACAATGTGCTTACAGTGTTTAAAGCCTTTATCACTCGCGTCGGCACAGGTCCGCTACCTGGAGAATTAACAAGGGAAGAAGCTTTGAAACGAGGATGGTTCGAAAAAGCTGCTGGAACAGGTCGCGATAGACGTTCTGCTCCATTTGACTTCAAAATGGCCAAAAAAGCTGTAAGGATCAATGGCGCAACCCAAGCGGCTGTAACAAAACTTGACTGCGTACATCCACAATGCAAAGGAGCGAGAACCTACACAGAGCTACCTAAAGAGGCGAAACAGTTCATAAGCGAGATTGAGAAACAAACCAAAATTCCAGTTGCGCTAATCGGCACAGGACCCGAAGCCCTAGACATAATTGACAGAAGAAAATAACCCTCGTGCACAGAAAACAATAAAAATCATCATCCATTCGCTTGATAACCAGCAAAACCTGACAGGCCAGAGGCTCAACGTTGAATTTGACCAAACAGCATAGGATCTTAAGTCTGGGCTTTCCTTTCGAAGTGCTAAACAAAGACTTGAAGCTTATCTTTGCCTCCAATCTTGCAGGCTCTTTTGGAGATGGACTTTACGCTTATCTCTTGCCCAATTATATGACTGAAGCTCTTAGAGCCAGTGGTGTAGAAGTTGGAATACTCTACGCTGTGATGAGTTTAGTGGCGGCTTTAACCTTGCTTGTGGCTGGCATACTTGCTGACAGATATGACCGGAAAAAAATCATGATTGCAGGATGGATTGCGTGGTTACCTGCGCCAATAATTTTCTCCATCGCCGGGAACTGGCTTCAAATGATACCAGGAATGATTTTATGGGGCTTTTGGCTTGGCGGACCCACAAGCACAGCCTATATCGTTACTACAGCAGATAAAACCAAGTTGACTTTAACTTTTACAGTAATATCAGCTGCCTGGTCCTTCGGTTACATTTTTTCTCCAGCTTTGGGTGGTTATCTAGCTAGAACAAACGGAATGTGGATTGTCTTTTATCTGGCTTTCACGCTCTATGCCATAGCTAGCTTAGTATTGACCTTCATCAGCAGCCAACATGCAACAACAGACGCACGACATCCTTCAAAAGAGCGTTATTCATTCTTCAAACTTCTCAGAGCAGGAAAATTGCTGAAACTTTCTATTTTCTTTGCATCAGTAATGTTCATTTTAATGCTTTTCCGTCCTTTCGTTCCAAAATTCCTCGGAGAGGCATACCACTATAGCGATTTCGAAATAGGGGTTTTAGGCTCATTTACTTTTTTAGGTTCAGCGATTCTTGGGATTCTCCTTGGCAAGTTTGGAGATAGAAGAAGAAAATCACATGCACTCGCGATTTCAATGGCTTTCTGTAGTTTCTCACTAACGCTTCTTGTTTCATTTAGCAATTTCTACGTCCTAATACTCTCATCTTTCTTGGCCGGAGGCTCCTTCATAACGTGGTCCCTAATGGGCGCCACCGTTGGACCCCTCGCCCCAGAATCGATAAGAGCCCGTTGGGTTTCCATACCTCAAACAGTGAGCATGTTCAGCTCGATAATAGCACCTTACGCCGGTGGTGTTCTCTACGACATCGCGCCACACAATCCTCTCGTCATCGCATTGGCAGCAACAGTCTTTCTTGCTTTATTAATATTTATAAAACCATTCGAGGAATGACCAGATTCATTTAAACAAGCGACGGCACATTATCTTTTTAAGCAAGTGTTCGATTTTCCGTCTGAACGGTGTGAACGGTGAACAACATGAGCGGATCTGGTGAACCTCATACAAAATCTTCTGCATTTTTCATATTGCTATTTGCTGCGGGATTAATAGTTGGGGGATTAATTACCTACTACATAGCTTTTCAACAAATCAGTGAATTAAGAAGCGAGACGTCAAACCTCAAAGCTCAAGTTTCTAAACTATGGGGATTCCAAAACGTTACCTACCAAAACATCACAATCTATCAAAATAGCACAGCCCTAACAGAATTATTTGAGAACGTCAGAGACTCGGTCGTTTTGATCCGTGGGATCACAAGCCAAGGAACTGTTCAAGGTTCTGGATTCGTCTACAATTACTCAGGAACAATAGTAGTGGTAACAAATTATCATGTAGTTCATGAAACAACGAGCATGAGCATAACATTCTCAAATGGAAACGGATACGCAGCTGCAATAAATGGGACCGACCCATACGCGGATTTGGCCGTGCTTTTAGTTAATGCTCCTCAAGAGGAATTCAAACCGCTTGAGATCGTAAGTTCCTCGACATTGAGGGTTGGAGATCCAGTGATAGCCATCGGAAACCCATATGGCCTCGTTGGTTCAATGACGACTGGAGTGATAAGCGCTCTTGGAAGAACCATAATCACAGAAGAATACACTGGAGGCTTTGCGATAGCCAACATTATTCAAACAAGTGCACCTATAAACCCTGGCAACTCAGGTGGTCCGCTTCTGAATTATTATGGAAAGGTTGTTGGAATTACGACAGCAATAGTTGAAGATGCTCAGGGCTTAGGCTTCGCAGTTCCATCAAATACGATACTCAAGGAGATAAACTACCTAATCACGGAGGGCAGTTATGACCGCCACTCCTATCTGGGACTGAATGGAACCGACATGAACTACGAACTAGCCCAAGAGATGGGAGTCAACGTGACCTATGGCTGGAGAGTCGTTGATTACATAGATCCAAGCCCTGCTCACAACGCTGGAGTCCTAAAAGACGACATAATAATAGCTATTAACGGAACTCGCATCAAAAACATAGACGACTTAGCAAGCTATCTAGAAGAAAAGACTTTACCTGAAGAAAACATAATTCTAACAGTAATAAGACAAGATCAAACACTAAATAAATTAGTAGAATTGGGCTATCGACCTTACCCATTTCAATAAAGAAAACATTGCGTCCTCAAAACCACAGATTGAGTGGGGCTGCCCATTCCCCAAACCCAAATGGGGGTTCAGAACCACATTGAAAACTGGAAGATTGGACTTGAGAGTTGCAGCCAGGCGCCCAGAGAAGCTTTCAGCGTCATTCGTCAATTTTTCAGACGAGTTGCTACTCAAGAGATAGCCCGACTGGAATTGAACTCCGCGGGTGAATTTGACCCATGATTAAGACTTTGTTCCCTCATTAGGGCTTAGCGTGGTCTTCTCCATCGCCATCATTGGTCTTATGCAATCTGGGCGTTATTGCCGTGAAGTGCGAGGGTTCTTTGTGCCATGGGAACATGGGTGGTCTTTTCAGTTTTCCAGGTTCTTGTTCCGCTATGAGCGTATTTCTTCCTTGCTCAAGATCTGTTGAACGCTGAATGTAGTACGATGCAAATTCGAGTTTGTCAGCCTTCACGGCAGCGTCTAAACCTAAGGCAAGCGCCTCCTTCTCCCAAGCTGTGTCCCTTACCACCGCTACGCAGTCGGCCATCAGAAGGAACGCTTCAGCTTGTTGATGGCTGTTCAAGCTTGTACTTGAGATACAAAAAACGAGACTGATACGTGAGATATCGCTTACAAAATACACATGCCTCCGATGTGAGAGTTCAAAAGATTGTTTTATCAAGGTTTTATGGTAGCCCGGGATAGCTTCAAACTCTCGGTTCAAACTTTTCTTTTTACTATCAATTTGCGAGTAAGAACTGGCTTAATCACAATTTAAACGGCTAGTCGATAATGAATCAGATAAAAGCAGACTTTTTTAGAATGGCAATCTTAAACCATGGGAGGTCAGGTCTTTACGTTGTGCAATCTTTGTTGTCTTCCTTTGCTTTGCATTGACTACAGAGGTCTGAACGTGGTCTATGAGAGCGTCTTAGGTAGATATACATAGGATATTGTGTGCAATTCCTGCACCAATGCCACTTGTCGGTTTTGCTTCCTTTAACGTATTCTACCATTCTTATCACTTCTTTATGTCTTTTCAGTCCTAATTAATTCTTTTGGGCAATATAGCGCGCGCAAGTGTGTTGCTAAATTCGGGGAATTGACATGAACTCGTTTGGTTGTGCTTTGGCTTGACTAGATGCCCATGATTATGTGTGTGGAAGTATTAGGAGAATGCAATTATGCTTAGGAGGTGAGCAGAAATTGACACAAGCAATTCGATTTAGCAACGCCCTAGACTATTCTATGATAAGTCTGCCCGTCCCCATACCCAAACGGGTTCAAGTCCGCGCTAGTGATGTTTAAAAGTCAGGCTCACCTATTGCATTTACCAACACCGACAAGAGGGAGTTAAATTTTATCTGGAGAACCAAACGTCATATACGTGAGGAGAAAGCCCCGATGGATTACATGTTGGGGATTATAACAAGTTTCACCGGGTCCAACGCTAAAGAGGTTACTTTGAAGGCGAGAGGACAAGCAATAACTACTGCTGTCGAGATAACCAGACGCAGATTCATGAAGGAACTGAGCATAGGCAAGATCACCATAGGAACTGAAGAAATGCCACCAAGGCGAAAGCAAAGCAATGATGGTTTCAACGATCGAAATCACGTTAACACGAGAGTAGGAAACAGGTAAAATGCGAAGCAAAGTATGGACTACACGAGGAAGACCCGCCGGCTGGCACCACTCATACTATGACATGCGGCTTCTCGAGTATCTCGCTAGAGCTTCACTGAAACACGGAATTGACTCAGACAAATTTTTTAGTAGTTTTCTTGATGCTTTTGAACATGAAGAAGCTACGTGTGGAGAACTATCGATTAAATGCCGAGTAAAGACACGAGATTACGCAATCTTTCTCATAACCAGTGGTCCTAAAGTGGTTGCACAATTTCATATACCTACGCACATTCTTGCAAAAGCTAATCCACTCAAAGAGTTTACGTATAGACTATTGTCTATAAGAAACCCAGCCCAAGAGGCTAAATCAAAACACCCTCAGATTAAAGATTTAAGGGTTGGAATGAAACGCATTAACATAAAGGCAAGGGTTCTCGAAGTATCTCAACCAAGGCTCGTCGCAACCCGTTTTGGTTTCTACGCTAATGTGGCAAACGTCCTCGTTACTGACGAAACTGGAACCATCCAATTGCCTTTATGGAACAAACAAATAGATGAAATTTCTACGGGTGACCTCATTCAAATTGAAAAAGCAAATGTTATTGTATTTAGAGGTGTACGTCAGTTAAAGGTCGGCAGAGGCGGAAAAGTGAGCGTCATCAAAAATAATTAGTGCGTCAGTATTGATGCATGTTTCGCGTAATCCTCAGCTTTTTCGTCTGTGCCTTGCGTTCCTTGCGTCTTTCGCTTCTATTTTTCGCCAGTCCCTCTTTCTCTGAGTCACTATGGTATCTCTGGACCAAGCATAGTGTTTGGAACTATTTCCTGGGTGTTGACCCATTTTTTCGTAAAAGGTTGAATAGTTTATCTCTTGGTTTGAGAGTGACTATATGATTTCATTCCACTTTGTCTCGGTCTCTTGTGAGGCGGTTTTGTCCCATGAGCGAGAATAGGCGGGATAGGCTACGTGGAATTTAAACTCAGATGACCTGTCGATCATTAGTTTGGTTGCTGCTGCTGGTTCTTTGGCTTGTCGTTCTGGTTTTTGTGCCATAATACTCTATGCCCGAAGATTTTGTAACTAATAGTATGCAAAGCAACGTATGAATGTTCTAAGGCGATCGTGCAAATCCTTGTTTAGAGCTTTTCTACAGTCGTTTTCATTTCCTCATAAGTTTTTGATGTTTCTTCCAGTATGTGAGGTACATTGAGCACTTCATTTTATCCTTGCAATTTTTACATTCAGAGCGGAGGCTCGTCCAATACCTTTGGCAAGGCAGATTGGTTGGTGGAGGAGTCTTCGCGACGTGAGTTGACATCTTGGACAACCTCTAGTTTAGAGACCTTAGTAGCATAAGTGGATATAAGCTTAGTTATAAAGTCAAGCTCGCGCGTATGGTGTACCTGTATGGTGGCTACACGCGACTAATGTCATTGTTAGCATTATCCCTTACAATTGCGATCATCATGTACGAACGTAGAATACAAAATATGATCGTGCCGGGCTGAAGTGCTTGTCAGAACTACCTGTTCTGATAATTCATCTGCGCATGTATTGACAGGAAAGAAACATTGAGGGATTCTATCGAATTGGTTATAGGTGTCCCGTGTTCTATTGGGTGTGCCTCTAGAACGAAACAAGGAGAGGAAAATAAATGAGATATACACTTGAAGAGGAAGAACCAGAAAAACCAGAAGAGGAAGGATTTGAAGAGACGAATGGTGACATTCTCTCATAAATTCTTCTTACCCTTTTTTGTCTGTTTAGATCAACTATATTTGGGCAAATTTTGGATGATGTGCTAAGATAACAAGTGCATACGAAATTATATATGTAGAAATCGCTGATAATTGTAGATTTTGAGGTCGCAATCATGCCTAAAAGTGCAACTGGAAAGAAGAAAAAAGGAAGTAAAAAGAAAACGAAATAGAGAGCTAACAACGATAGGTTACTCTCCCTTTTTCTCACATTTTCGGGGCGTCTTTGCATTGGAGCAGGCGATACTTTTGTGAAGCCGCTGAAAGCACCCGTGTTGCTTAGTTTAGGTTCACTGCTACAACTGTGTTCTTAGAATGCGCGTGAGCAGATTTGAGGCGTAAATTATTTAACGAACTTCTTTGGATGACGTTTGAGTTTTCTCTTGCAACTCGCGGAGCAGAAGTAGTATTTCTCTCCTTCAAAGTTTATCCTGAAATTTGCTTTTTCCGTCAAGCACAGCGCCGCACACAGGATCTTTCAATCAATGACCCCACATTCTCTGATGAAGGTACAATATAAGATAGAATGGTTTCAGCAATGCTTGGCAAATGCGCGGATGGAATAATTCTCTAACATTTCAACGCTCACAGAACTTTTTTCTGTTCAATTTTTCGGGTCAGGATCTCAACGATCCGGTCGTTGTTGAGGTACATCATTGGGTTGTTGCAGGCGGGACATTTAAAGAGAAGCTCAAATGCCTCTTCGAAAGGGAATCGCTTGCAGCCTAGCGTTTGGCAGCTGTAAAACTCGTGGCTTTTCTCGTATTCAACCCGGATTTCCAGTTTTTCAAGAACACGGCGCTTTTGGTTTAGGATAAAGCCTTCCAGTTGGTCTGGTTGGAGTCTCCAGTTGAAGATAAACCAGTCGTTATCCTTAGTATTTTTTCTTGTTTTTGTGTGTCTGTTGCCATGGGATTTGTGGCGATACCGTGTGTTTCTTGCTTTGGGTTTTCCATTTTTGTTTTCCTCTTGTAGTAATAGGGTGGCTTAGTATTTAAGCGTTTACCGTGTATTTTGATAATTTGGCTTCTTGCGGAAGTTTTATATGTTAATTTTGTCTAATACGGTGTGTGGTTGTGCGGGGGCGTTTGAATATGTCTAAGATTCGGTTGTTTATTAAAGTTCGTAAGCAAGGTTCTCGTATTGATTCTGTTCCTTTGAAGCAGTTGATTAAATTGTCTGCTTATAAAAAGAGGCGTTGGGAGTTTAAGGATGGTTGGCTTATTCTTGAAGCGTTCTAGGTTACTACTACTTTTTCATTATATAGTTTGTCTGTCGTAGGTTATGGTTGATTGACTTTATCGTAAAAGGGGGAGATATTGTGACTAAAAGTAAAAAGTCTCTGCGATTGTGTCCTGTTAAGAGTAAAGAGGTTGTTTGTGATGGTTTCTGCAATGTTGTCTTTGATAACAATGTGGTTCATATTTGCTCTGTGCGTAGAAAGGCTCTTGATGTGACTCTAAATCATCGTTAGATGGTGTATTCATTAATTTCTAATTCATTCATCATACCTATTCATATTTGGTGTCTTTATATCTGAAAAGAGGAGAATGAAATGAAGGCAATGTCCTGCGGTTCAACAAAATAGCGTTGAGCATTTCATTCGGATATTTTTACTGCGGTTACGCCTTTCATAAGATAGATTAAGAAGATTTATATGGAACTTGTGCTGTTGTTATTGTGATGGTTGAAGTGTATTTTCTCGGATAAATAGGCGTGAACGTCTCGGAATGATGAGGTGCAGAAACTCATCAGCTGTAGGTTTTCACTACGGCAACACGTGGGTTGGCAAAAATCGTGTTTCCCAGTGGTTTGTACATTTTTTCTCTACCGTATCAATTTTTAAGGTGGTTGTGGTTGGGATGATTTTTGAGTTCTGATAAGATAGGGCGTTGCGTCTTTTCTGATGACGTATTGTGCTCTTTTCGTAAAACTAAGGGGTCTTACGTAATGGATAGGTGTTTTAAGTGTTCTCATTATAAGAGGTTTGAGCGTGGGATGGAGAAGGAAGACGAAGAGTTTTGGGCTGAAGTTGATGAGATTTATAGGAAGGAAGGTCTTTCCTGTTTGTGTGACCATAAGCCATGTGATAATGAGGTGCGTGGTTCTTGTTTTTCAAGTAGCACTAATGGGGTTTTGCTTTGGGTGTGTCCACGTTTTGACGTTGGTTGCTTTCGTGATGGGGCGATGATTAAGGTAATGTTTGAGAGTTTGCGTAAGGGGGGTTTGGTTTGACTCCGTCTGTTGAGGCTGTAAATAGGAGTTTTGCTGAGCGTGTGAGTTTGAATAGGCAAATTTTAGCGAAGAGGTATTGGTATTTGCCTGTTGATGATAAGGGGCATGAAAATTATCAGCCTGTTGGTCGTGGGGTGAGGAGTTCGGAATTTTGCGGTGTGTCAAGGGGTTTTACGGTTTGTAAGAATGTTGCGGGTCATGAGGGTAAGATTTTGAATGGTGTGGATTGTTCGGGTAAGGTGGTTGTTCGTCATCGGCATTTTTGGTGTCATAAACCTACGTGTCCTGTGTGTTTTATTCGTGGTTGGAGTGTTAGAGAAGCTCGTAGTATTGAAGGTCGGTTTCTTGCGGGTAAGAAACGTGGTTTTGATAAGGTTGAGCATATTACGGGGTCTGTTGCTGTTGCTGACCGTGAGTTACCAGAGTCGGTTTTTAGAAAGAAGTGTCGGGATGCTTTAAAAGACCGTGGAGTTTTGGGTGGGTGTATGGTTTTTCACGGTTATCGTATTGATGAAGAGCGTCAAGTTTTGGTTTGGAGTCCGCATTATCATGTTCTTGGTTATGTAGAGGGTGGTTTTGACCGTTGTCGTGATTGTAGGCATAAGCGTGAGGATTGTCGTTCTTGCAGTGGTCTTAAAGGTCGTGAAGTGAGGGGTTTTGCGAATGATGGTTATCTAGTAAAGGTTCATGATGTTCGCAAGACTGTTTTTGGTACTGCGTGGTATGAGCTTAATCATGCGACTGTTAGGGTTGGTGTTAAACGCTTCCATTGTGTCACGTGGTGGGGAAATTGTGGTAATCGTAAGTTTGAGAGTGTGAAGTTGGACATTGAGGTTTTGTGTCCTGTGTGTAGCGAAGAGATGGTTAGGTCTGTTTATGTTGGTAAGCGTTTCATTGTAAGAGATATTGGTGTTGATGGGTATTTACCTGTGTTTGCAGATGATGAGTTCGATGGGGTTGGTGTGGCTAATTACGTTGATGTGGTCGGTGGTAGTGGGTCGGGGTAGCGGTGAGCATAGACCTTTGGGTGATGTTGTAGTCTTGCTGTTGCTGTGTCTTCTGGAACGTTGCAGAAGTAAGGCGAACGCCTTACGTCTCAAGGTGGTTTGAATTTTAGAAATGAGTTTTTTAGAGTTGTTTGTTGCTGTTGCTTGTTTTGGTTTTTGACGTTATTTGTATTTATTTGATTTTGAAAAGATAGATAGACGCAAAAATGAAGCAAATAGAATTATCGTTTTGAACGTCTTTTATCTATTTCATTGTAGAGAGCGTATAAGAGGAATGCTAGAGCAAGAACAAAATAGGCTATCCATATGGTGTTGTTCGAAGCAAACAATGAATCGACAACTAATTTTACAATAATTGCAAGAATAAACGTTCCAACAATAGTTAGCGACCAATAGAGCCATTTTAATTCCTCTTTTCTTCTTCTTGACAATGCTATTCCCTTCTTAATATTCCAAGAATCATTCCAATCACGATTAATACTATGGCAATAACGAAAACGACTGCTAAGACTGGTGATAGTTGCATGAACACTAAAAAGAATACGTATCCTAACAGGCATATGACGAACAATCCAATGATTGCTTCAATAATTTTGTCAATCTCTGACATCAATTCCTTATTATCTCCTCTCATGAATCATAATCTGTTTTGAATTATTAGTTTTTCTGTCCTACGAAAGGTTTAATGCCAGTTTGATTCAAAAAAGGGAGTTATTTGCGTATTCGGAAGTATTGGTATCCGTCTGCTTCGGTGAATTTTTCGTATCCTGCGTCTGATAATTCCATGATTTGTTTTAGTGTTTCGGGAGTTCCTAATTGTATGGCTTTGGTTGTGTATTCTTCGGGTTCGTCTAGGTTTATTGTTCTGATGTAGTAAAGTGTAGTCTCTAAGCATTTGTGTCTCATGAATCGCATGGTTGCGATTGGGTCGTGTTTGCCTGTTGTTTTGTAGAAAATTGCTCCTGCGTAGTTTCGTAGGTTTTTTAGTAGCACGGTTTTTAGTTCTGGTTTGGATAGTTTGCGGGATGCTTTGGTTCGTGTGGCTCTCCAGTTTTCACCCATTGTTTTTGGGTTTGGAAATGGGTATTCTTCGTTTGGGTGTTTTGATAGGTAGTTGCGGAGCATGTTGGCGGTTTGTGGTTTCAATTTAAAGATTCTGTTAGCGTGTCCTTTTATTCCTATTATGCTTATTGTTCCCTGTTCTTTGTCTATTTGGGTTATAGCTGTTCGGTGTAGTTCTGCGGGTTCTACTGCGGTTTCGGTCATTATTTTGAATAGACAAGTATATTTTAGTGATGCTGAGTTTATTATTTCGTTGACGTTTTCAGTTGTTGGTATTATCGGAATTGGCGGTTGGTATCGGATTTTGGGTTTGTCGTAGGGTATTTGGTTTGCTTCGCAGAATATATCGTAGGTGTCTATGTATCTTTTAATGTAGCCTTTGGATAGTGTTTTGCCGTGTTCACCTTTCATTTTTAGGATGTAGAGGTTTGTTTCTGTTGAGTTGAAAAGGTCGGTTTTGTTGGCTAGTCTTCTTAAGAGTCTTTCGTGTTCTTTTGGTTGTCTGTTTCTACTTTCAAGAGTTTTTAGAGTTTGTTTGATGGCTGTTTCTATTCTTGTTTGTGGTAAAAACTTGGTGGGTTCACTTAAAGTTTGGGTGGTTGAAGATAAACCAGCCTGTTTCTTTGTCGCGGGACCGCCTGAGAGCAGCGCGAAAATATCCTCGGGATGCTCTGTTGTTTAATCGCGTTTATAAGGAAGTTTGCGTAATATGGGGCAGTAGCGTTCTGTTGTTGAAGGAAAGAAAGAAAACAGCAACGTTACACGTTACAATCAATGATGAAAGGAGTGATGGAAAATGGCTGAAAAATCGGGAATTGTTTTCATTGGAAGTAAACCAGTAATGAACTATGTTCTAGCGATTATCACAAGCCTATCGGCATCCAATGCTAAGGAAATAACATTGAAAGCCCGAGGACAAGCGATCACCACGGCAGTTGATGTAGCTGAAATAACCAGAAATCGCTTCCTAAAAGACCTAAAAATAAGCAAAATCGCGATAGGAACAGAGGAGATGCCACCGAGAGAAGGCGAAAACAGAGCACGGATGGTCTCAACAATGGAAATAACCCTTACAAAAGAGTAGGAAAACCCTGCCGAACAAAGCATCAACCGGTAATATCCTCCTTCCTAGCGCGCGCAGCGGACTAACAATCAGATCGCTCAAATTCTGATACGTAATATGAGGAATTGCGTTTTGCGAAGGTATCCTGTTATGAGTATACTCCACATGACAGAGACAGAAAAAATGGAAAAAAGAAAGAAGGTGGCACGGTCTCAGCAAACGTTGCGAGATAAGTGTCCGGAATGCGGTAGTGGAAACCTTATCCATGATTATGATACTGGTGAGACTGTCTGCGGCGACTGCGGACTCGTCTTATACGGGCAAATTATGGATAAAGGACCAGAATGGCGCGCCTTCACCCAAGAAGAAAAAGCCTCAAGAAGCCGCGTTGGGATGCCAACATCTTATTCTGCCCATGACAAAGGCTTGTCAACAGCCATAAGCCAAATTGACCGCGACGCCTTTGGAAGAAAACTTCCATTATCAACGCGCCTGCAGATGTGGCGCCTGAGGAAATGGCAGATCCGTTCTAGGGTGCATTCTTCAGTTGACAGAAACCTCGCCCAGGCAATGGCTGAGCTTGACCGCCTCTCAGACAAGGCCTACATCCCACGACCAATCAAAGAGAAGGCTGCGGTCATCTACCGTAAAGCCTTAGATAAGAGCCTAGTCCGCGGAAGGTCTATCGCAGCCATAACGGCTGCTGCGGTTTATGCGGCTTGCCGCGGAAGTGGGACCCCAAGAGCACTTCATGAAATCGCAGAGGCAAGTCTAGTCGATAAAAAGGACGTCGCCCGTTGCTACCGACTTTTGCTACGTGAACTTGATATGCACATGCCCATCGCTGACCCCCTCACGTACGTTTCGAAAATCGCTGAAAGAACAGGAATTTCGGGCAAGACGCAGGGAATTGCTATACAGATTCTTCGAGAAGCTAGAAAGAAGTGGGCTGCTGCCGGAAAGGATCCTACGGGATTGGCTGCTGCAGCACTGTACATTGCTTGTTTGCAGAACAACGAGAAGAAGACACAGAAGGACATCGCCGAAGCAGCAGGCGTCACTGAGGTCACGGTGAGAAACCGCTATAAGACCATGAAAAGGCAGCTGAAGCTAGAATTACCGGACTAGTCATCTTTGCTTTCTTCTCAAATTTTCAGGATGCCTTTACGTTGGAGCAGGTGATGCTTTGGTGAAGCCGCTGAAAGCCCAAAGGGGATTGTGTGGGAAACCTCTACCTCTTGAATCTAAGGCTTTATAATAGGTGTTTAAAGGCTTCACTATAAGAAGTGGTGTTTCATGCGCGCGCTTTATTCTATATTATTCTATATAATCGAAAGACGTGTTTTAAAAATAGATGAACAAGAGCTTTTGAAAAGGTTAGAAGAGATTGAAAAATGGGAGAATGAGGGTGCAAAATTGACGCCTTATGCCTTTCTCCACTCACATCGGCTTTTCTTGCGACTTCTTCTGCCTTTTTTTGGGCCGTATTCGGTGTACCTAAATAATCTTCTTGCTTAGTACTTCTCGGAAGGACTTCTTGCACTTTGGACAGTCGAAAAGGCCGATTTCCAACTGAGTTCTTTTTCCAGCTTTGGATGGGCGTCCAGCCATCGTCCACTTCTTCTTAGGCGATGAAACCACTGTTCCACATTTTTTACATTTAGCCATTTAATTTCCTCCAATATATCTTGATAACCATGGTCTATGATGATGATAGATAAAACACTTTCCACTGTTTTCGGATACAAGTGCGTTCTACTTTACTACGATGAGGAATGTACAAACGAAGGCGATAGACGATTAACGTATGAAGCTTTATTCGTAGAATATGAGATCTTGTTCCTCCAAGCTTCGGTGAAGCTTATGCACTGCGTCATAAACGTCCTGTTCTTTCTTCGCTCCAGTGCAAACAAGGTTCCCGCTTGCGAATATAAGTATGACCACCTTAGGCTCGGCCATCCTGTAGATCAATCCTGGAAACTGCTCCGGCTCATACATGGTTTTTTCAAGCGCGCCCACTGCTTGTTCCAACTCTATTCTTCCGCCTAAGCTTGCGGAGGCAACGATGTTCTGAATCTTTAACTCCGGCTTGCTGATAATGATTATTCCACCCTTTTTCAACTCTTTAACAACGTTCATAACAGCCCTACGTGCTTCCTTTTCCGATTTCGCTCCCGTGCAAACCATTTTCCCAGAATTGAAAATCAGCGTGGCTGTCTTCGGTCTCTTAATCCTAAACACTAGTCCAGGAAACTGTTCAGGACGATACTCAACTCCTGGATTACTCTTCACGACAGCGTTTAAGTCAACTTTCTGGTTTAACGTGGCAGAAGCAACAACGTTTTGAATTTTTATTATGGCTTTAGTCTTCGGCATTAAACACCGCTTATTATAGTGTGGCGGATGCTTATATGCCCTTTACAAAAGCCTTATGTTGCCAGTGTATAGAGGCCTCCTGCACATCCCTTTTTTTCTGTGAGTGTGCACTATAATTTAAAATGGTTCTCTCCGCCAAATATTGTATGGGCATTGCCTCCAGCAGTAGCTACCTCCCTTAAAAACACAGCTCCGGCATTCAGGCCTATCAAAAAACTTAGGCTTACTCATAACCCTTCCACAGTACGGATATACCGCGAAGTTTCACTTTTAGTTTGTGGGTAGCGCTTTTCCAAGCTTGAGCGCGCGCTATGGAACACTTAAAGTCTTATAAGTGAGCATTATCATCACAAATGTGAAAGGAGGAAGACGCCCTATGAGTTATGAGAGAAGACGTGGTTATGGTGGGGGCTTTAAGCCCTGTCCAGTTGAGATGGGAAAGGAATACGAAGTGGACATAACGGAAACGAGCAGCCAAGGAGAAGGCATAGCCAGAATCCAAGGTTTCGTAATATTCGTTGCCAACGCAAAGCCTCGAGACCATGTGAAAATAAAGATCACGAGGATAGGCCGTAGAGCCGCAAACGCTGAAATAGTTAAATAAAACTATTGTTTTTTCCACATCGACCTGTCTAATTTTATTCCCCTAGAAAGCGAGCAGTCTTCCGAAATATTTTCCAATTATAAAATTATTTTCTAGCCATTCGAAAAGAAGCCCTCACCACTTTTCTACATGAGATTCGCAGTCGCGCAGAAACCCATGTGCACCTGAAAGTTCACATCTAGAGCATATCAAAAAATAGCGTTCTATTTGCACTTTCTTTCATTGTCCATCTTTTTCAAGAGTTTGTCAAGGATTTTTCCTTTCGTTCTCAATTCTTGTTCTGAAATAGTCTGTCCCATTGGGCATAATTCATCAACCACGGCACCCTCATTCATCAGATACACAACAGGATAAAGATAACATCCCAAGGGTCTTTTCCCATAAACTCGGCATTTCTTATCAGCGAGACTGTAGAAATAACACCATCCGCCAACGTTTCTGAGCCGAGCCACACCACCAGCTATAACTGCAAATTCTTCTCGGCGATAACCCTTTTTCTCTAATCTTTCGATGTCCTTGCTTGAAAGCTCCATCTCCGTTTTTTCACAGCACTTTCCGCAGTTTGAACAGCGCACGAGAAGCAGACTCCCCAACTATCATAACGAAAAGATAGTCGAGTTATAGTTGTTTTGGTAGCCCGAGAGAAATTAGAACTTTCGCCAAGTATGCTGTGGCCATGTTTTTGCTGGTAAATACCCGTTACAGTAGATTGTGGGTACTTGCACCCAGTTGGGTTCAAGTCCTGTGATGGGGCTGCCCGGATTTGAACCGGGGTCTAGAGAGCCCAAGTCTCCAAGCCTAGACCAAGCTAGCCGACAGCCCCAAGACTACACTTTGGCATTTGCGAATAGAAATTCTAAAAGCTGAATTTAAAACATTCTCCCAAAAAGAAGTATGTATTATAGTTTTGCTACTGCTTTCTGACGGTGCATTGGAGCACTTTTGGGCAGATTAGGCATTCATCTGGGATTGCAGCGTTCTTGGGAATTGAGTTAAGGAATCCGAAGTAGCGCGCGCATTTTGCCGGTGAGTCAAAGACTGTTGGGTACTCAGTTGGTTTGACGCTCACAATTTTCATGTTCTCCACTGTTATGTCCAGCTTTGACATGCAATAGGGACAAGCGTAATATGTTTGCCTTGGCACTGTGGATGAATCAGTTAAGACTGTTGGTTTGTCGAAAGATTTTGAACACCCATTGTAGGGGCATTTCAGTTTCTCGTCATGTGCGTGAAATGGAGGCATGATTCATCCTTCTGTACGGTCAATTTATATCTGTAATATTAATATTTAATAAACATTTCTCTCTCCACGAACAACAGAGATACATAACTTTCCTCAATCAGAAACGTCACAAAGACGAGAGAAGAAGCGTTTCAACAGAGTTTCCTAAGATAATCGTAGCACTTGTCCCGATAGAGTTCCCGCGTGTTTACCATGCTCTATTACGACTTTTCCGTTTACTAGAACACATTCTATTCCTTCAGAATATTGATGAGGCTCAGCGTAAGTAGCCCTATCTGCAACCCTCTTTGGATCTAGGATTACTACATCCGCCCACAGTCCTTCCCTGACAAGTCCGCGATCTTTCAGTTTCAATTTTTGAGCTGGCAGAATAGTCATTTTCCGAATCGCCTCCTCGAAGGTCAGTAAGCCTCCTTCTCTTACGTATTTACCTAACACTCTTGGGAAGGTTCCGTAACTTCTTGGATGCGGTTTGCCCTTGCATAATACGCCGTAAGGCGCCCTTACAGAAGCATCGGTTCCTACGGCTGATGCAGGATGTTTGAGAACAGTGCGGACATCCTCCTCACGCATCAAGAATCGTATAACACTTACGGAAGCCATTTCTTCAATCAATAAGTCAAAGACAAAATCGAACACGTCCTTTCCCTCCGTTTCAGCAATTTCAGAAATCTTTTTTCCCTCATATTCTGGGTGTCCACTGCAATCTGCTATGACTGTGGCGTCCCATCCAGCGTCTTTTAGTTGACTTGCCCAGCTCTCATCGTCTTTCTTCATGTCAGTCTTAATTTTTTTGCGAGCTTCCAGGTTCTTCAATCTCTTTATCAGCATATCTACGCCACCTTCGTGTGCATATGGTGGTAGCATCGCATCTAAGCCAAAGCTTCCAGCTGTGTATGGGTAAACATCGCACGTGACGTCTAGCCCTTTATTTCTTGCGTCTTCTATCATTTTGAGTGTTTGTTTTACCTTTCCCCAGTTGGCCTCGCCGACTGCTTTGTGGTGAGAAATTTCTACAGGCACGTTCGCTCTTTCGCCGATTTCTATTGCTTCTTTCACGGAGTCCAAGAGTCTGTCTCCTTCACCTCTTATGTGGGAAGTGTATATTCCGCCGAATTTGGCTACGACTTTGCAAAGTTCTACCAACTCGTTCGTGTCGCTGTAACAGCTCGGTGCATATATTAGTCCAGAAGACAGTCCGAAGGCTCCGTCTTTCATGGTTTGAGCTAATGCCTTTTTCATTTTTTCGAGTTCGTCCTTGCTCGGTAGTCTGTTCTCTTGTCCAATCACAAGCATTCTTATGTTGGCATTTCCAACCAAAGGCGCAACGTTTAGGGCTGCTCCTTCACGCTCTAGTCGGCTCATGTATTCACCCATGGTGGACCAATTCAATTCCAATTTGGCTTCTTCTATCGACGGCGTTGTTTTCCTGATTTCCTCTTTTGCAGCTTCATCCAAAGGTGCAGCAGAGCCTCCACAGTTACCAATGACCTCAGTCGTTATGCCCTGTCTGATTTTGCTTTCTGCATTTGGATTTATCAACAGCGAAAAATCTGAGTGGGAATGCATGTCAATGAAGCCAGGACACACCATGAGCCCTTCAGCCTCTATTGTCTTCTCTGAAGTCTCTGCGGTTAAGATTCCGACTACGGTTATTTTCCCATCTTTTATGCCAATATCTGCCTTAAACCACGGATTTCCTGTTCCGTCAACAACACATCCGTTCTTTATAATTATGTCAAGCATTAACCAAACTCTCCATACTCCACCTTCACTCGGTCCATATAAAAACTTTCAATAATCATTGACTTTAATGCAAATTGAAGCCTCGGCCGGGCTTTGATCCCGGGGCCTGCTGCTTACGAGGCAGCCGCTCTACCTAGCTGAGCTACCGAGGCTCGCAGTTAGTGAAGGGAACCCTTATTTTTAAGATGTTCGGAGTTATCCTTGCTGGATGGATTCTCATGGAAAGCTCATGTTTGCTAAGCCTTATTTTGGAGAGAACTTCTATTAGAAATTTTGACAAAAACAGAAAGGTTCCTGAAAAAATTTTGGAGAATATTTTGCTTGCTGGAATTAGAGCGCCTTCGGCTGGAAACATTCAGCCCAGAACGTTCATAGTTGTGAATGATGAAACCGTTAAGGAACGCTTGTACGAGCTATGCGGAAATCAGCCGTTCATGAATGATGCTCCAGTGTGGATTGTAATATGCGTCGATCTTCACCGTCACTTGAAGGCTGCAAAGTTGACTGGAGTTGAGTATGATTTCACAGGTGTTCTCCCTTACACTTTTGGTGTCTTGGACGCTGCGTTGTCGCTTGAAAACATGGTTATAGCCGCGGAAGCTTTTGGATTAGGCAGCGTTATAATTGGGTCTGTTATTGAACATGCAGAAAAGGCAAGGGAAATTCTGAAACTGTCTAAGCACTGCTTGGCTCTGTCCATTGTATGTATTGGCTACCCGAAGGCGAAGCCTGAAAGAGTTGAAAAATGGGACTATGGCGTGATAGTTTGTGAAAACCGTTACAAAGACGTGAGTGCAGAAAATGTTTCTACGTACTGGAAGAAACGTATCTCTAGTACTTTGAGGCGTAGTGGGGAAGAAGCTTCAGAAGAGGCAGTTGAGAAACTTTCTAAAGAAAGAACATATGGAGAGGCATACTCAAATCATTACACGGAAAGGTTCATAAAAACTGCGAACAGGAAATTGATGGAATTCATTACGAAACAGGGATTTCTGAAAGATGTGTAGTGAATCTAAATGAATCTTCGACGTCTAGAGTTCACGCTTACTAGAAAATGCAGTTCTCAGTGTATTCACTGTCAAGCAGAGGCATCCCCATCAAGAAAGGATGTGATGGATATTAAAGACGCGTATAATTATCTGTCTGAAGCAGCTGCTGTATCTGACCTTGAATCTTTCATGGCGTTTGGCGGAGAACCAATGCTTTATCCAGAGCTGGCGATAGCTGTCTTCAAGAAGGCTCACGAGCTGGGTATTCCAAGTATTGACATGATAACGAATGGAGTTTGGGGTAAAGACAGGAAGAAAGCTGAGAAATGGGCAGAGAAGCTAAAAGCCGCTGGATTAAACAAAGTAAACATGAGCGTTGACGCCTTTCACGCAAAACACATACCAATTGAGTATCCGCAGAACGCAGCATTGGCTCTGGTAAGGGCTGGAGTAGAAAATATCAAGTGGAATGTAGCCGTTGTCGAATCCATAGACGCAGAAAACGAATACGACAAAGAAACAAAGCGAATACTGAAAAAGTTAGAGCCGATAGGAATAGAAGCCAACATTTTTAAGATTATGCCTGTAGGACGCGCAGTGCAGAACCTGCGCGAATTTTTCAAGAGCACGCCACTACATGGACCCTGCGAAGGTGAGCCCATCCTAGGTAATCCGCTTACAAATCCAGACAGCATATGCATCGAACCTTCTGGCTCAGTCAACATCTGCTGGAACCTATCTATCGGAAACGCAGGAAAAACACCATTAAGCCGAATAATAAAAGAATATGATTGGCGGAAAGATTCCATCATCAAAACTCTAGTAGAAGATGGCCCAATAGGACTACTGAGACTTCCCAAAACACATGTTTACGAATTTCAAGAAACTAATTACATCAACAAATGCCACCTTTGTACAGAAATAAGGAAAATCCTCAACATCTCGTAACAGTGCTAGATTTACTCAGAATATTTAAGCCAAAAATTCTATTCATAAATGTAAAGGTGCACAATTTTGACTAATTTGCGAACGCTTAGAGAAAGAGAGATAATTGAATTGATCCTAAAGCAACTAGATAGAATGCCTCAGATGCCGATTCCTTTTGGCGACGATGTTTCAGCCTATCCACTAGACAATAGTCTAATGCTGATTCTTAAGACAGACATGTTAGTAGACAAAACTGATGTCCCACCAAGCATGAGTCTTTGGCAAGCATCCCGTAAAGCAGTTGTTATGAACATCAGCGATTTTGCAGCAAAAGGCACGCAACCGAAGGTGATGCTTGTCTCGCTTGGATTACCTAGAAGATTAGCGAAAAAAGAGATCATAGAAATTGGAAGAGGACTAAACGCAGGAGCACGCGAATACAATGCATATGTTATAGGCGGAGACACAAATGAAGCCTCAGACCTAGTGATTACCATTTCACTTTTCGGAATAGCCAAAAAAGACTCGATGATGTTGCGCAGCGGTGCAAAACCAGGAGACATCGTAGCTGTTACAGGTTCTTTTGGTAAAACGTCTGCCGGCTTGAAAATCTTACTCGACAATTTTGAAGCGCCCAAAAAGATTCGTGGAATTTTTCTTGAATCAGTTTTCATGCCGTACGCTCGATTGAGAGAAGGTTTAGCTCTAAGCCAGTCAAGAGCTGTAACGGCTGCTATTGATTCAAGTGACGGCTTAGCTTGGAGTCTTAATGAAATTGCAAGGGCAAGTAAAGTAGGTTTCTTGATAGACAAGCTTCCATCAGCTGACGGAGTGAAGAAATTCGCCAAGATCAACAGAATCGACGAGTTTGAGCTGACGCTTTACGGCGGAGAAGAATATGAGCTCGTCTTGACAATAAAGCCTAAGCTTTGGAAAAAAGCCAAAGAAGCAGCCGAAAAAGTGGGCGGAAAACTTTTGCCAATTGGTAAAGTGACTGCTGAAAGAAAACTCCTCCTAGAAATTGATGGAAAAAGACAAGTTATAGAGCCGAAAGGCTGGGAACACTTCAAAAGTATCACAGCATAATTAAAGAGATAAATCAATTGTATCTTGAGTGTCTAATGCCAGAATTAACTGCTTATCCAACCGTTCAAGAAGCTCTTTTTTATGAAAAACTGCCAAATGATAAAGTCAAATGCAGTTTGTGCGAAAGAAGATGTGAAATCCCTCTAGGTTCCAAAGGTTTCTGCAAAACCCGAGTGAACGTGGACGGCAAGCTATACACACTTGTCTATGGTGACATAAGCGCACTTGAAAGCCGTCCCATAGAAATCAAGCCGTTTTTCCATTATTGGCCAGGGTCAACAGCCCTCACGTTTTCAACATGGTCTTGCAATCTAGACTGCGTATGGTGCCAAAATTTTCACCTTTCAAAAGTGGAACCGAATCCAACGAAAGCCACTTACTATCCGCCAGAGAAAATTGTTGAATTAGCCATCCTCAACGGTGACATTGGTTTATGTGCAAGCTTTCAGGAACCCACACTCCTGTCTGAGTGGGCAGTTCCGCTTTTCAAATTTGGTAAAGAGAATGGGATGAAATATTGCTGTTATGTTTCGAATGGTTACATGACCTTGGAAGTTCTAAAGGCACTATGTAAGGCTGGGATGGACGGGTTAAAAATTGACATCAAAGGCAACAGCGAAGTTTATAGGAAATATTGTGGGGGTGCGAATGTGGAAAGGGTTTGGAGAAACGCTGCGGAAGCTAAAAAGCTTGGATTGCACGTGGAAATTGTAAATCTCGTGGTTGCTGGGATTAACGATGATGAAGAAAGTTTAGAATGGGTTATAGAGAGACATTTAAAAGCAGTGGGAGCTGAAACTCCATTGCATTTTACGCGTTGCTTCCCAGCCTACAAATTTGAAAACAGGCCCACCAAAATTGAGATTTTGGAAGAGGCTTATGACATGGCGAGAGAAAATGGCGTGCTTTACCCTTACATTGGAAATGTTGAAGGGCACAAGTACGAAAACACCTATTGTCCAAGTTGTGGAGAGAAGCTGGTCAAACGATATGGATATTACGTTCTGAAATATGCGATTTCAAGAGACAAGAAGTGTCCGAATTGTGGAATGCTTATTACTTTTACGGGCGAATATATTCCACATTCTGACTTAAGGATTTAATTCTTTCAAGTTGTTTTGCGTTTCAGGGTTTCCTTAAGTGTAAGATGTAATGCGGCACCTATTCCTCGGCCCCCCATTGAAATCATGTAAGCAATCTGCAATCCGGTGATTAAACCAAATACACCCGTCATGTAGTCTGAGAGGTATCCGCTAATGAGAGAACCGAAAAATGATGTAACGCCCATGACAAGGTTAAACAGAGCTATGAAGCTTCCTCGATATTCTTCTGGAGAGACATCAAGCAGATAGGCTGTTACAGACGCTTGCCCCAAAGCCATGGCGATACCCCAGAACGCGCCGACAACTATCAAGGTGTTTATGTCTGGAACAAATGCATAGGCTATTGGAACCGTAACCAAGCTGAATCTGAAAAAGACTAATAACGGTCTTCTTCCGACGGTGTCTGCGAGTTTTCCTGCCCAACCTTGAAAAATTATCATCACGAATGATTGAACAACGGTGAGCAAGGCTATTTGTAGCATTGAAGCGCCTAGAACTGTTATCTGTGTTATTGCGATAAGCGGCCAAGAGATAGACATGAAAAATTCGAAAACTCCTTCCACATAACAATATTTGAGGAAATCAGGCGATTTTCTTGCATATCTTATCATATCAAAAATTTCTGATACAAAATGCCTCCGTAGACCTGGCTTCTCTCCGTTTTTACTCTCTTTTATGGTAAGCATTATTATGGATGAGGCTATGCCGCAGCCTGTTGCTACAGCTAATGGTATGAAAAACATTTCGTGAAGCGTACCGCCTATGGTGATCATTGCCAATCCAGATGTCAATGTGGCTATGAGGCTTCCTATCGACGCCCACAAGCTTATGGTAGCGTTTGCTCTTCCAAGCTTCAGAGAAGGAACCAAATCGCCTATCAGTGCTGTCCACGCAGGCGTCGCCATGGAACCTAAGAGTGCTTGGGCTGCGAGCAAAATAATTAGTTGGCTTGCGTTTGCCACAAATACCATTGGAATCCAGAGCAATGAAACGGTTAGGCTGCCGAAAGCTATGAATGGTATTCTGCGTTTGAGCCTGTCGCTTAGCCTCCCCCAGAATAATTGCATTAAGTTGTTTGAAATGTTTGTAGAAGATTGGAACCAGCCCATTTCAGAAGATGAAGCGCCAAGTTTCACAGCGTAAGCGCCCATAAAAGGATTAACCATTCCAACGCCAAGCGAGTTCACCACAGAGCGGGCGTAAAGAGGTTTCAAAGTCGACTTTTTCTTATCTTCTGAAAGCGTTTCCTGATTCACCGTGATCTTCTCGCCTACATTCGGTGTCAATTATTTATTGAATTTTCACTAGAGTGTGAATGCGGCTTAAAAACTAATCGTATGGTTTGTAGCTAGTTTTTGTTTTAGAATCTGTCTTAGCGGTCTTTGCGGGATCTGACGTGTGTTTTCTAGCATGTTTCATGTTGATTTTTGCACTTTTAGAGAGAAAATTTATATTTTGGGGCTTTTGCTTTTACTTTAATCTCGTGTCGAGGTCCAGAATTTTGGGCGAATTTTTTCTGTTTAAGCTTTTATCTCTTTTTTCTTTTGCGTTTTTTCACTATGGTTACTGATCGTGTCTGGTTTAGCTGACGGATTTTGGCGTTTGGAAATATTCTTTCGATTTCTCTTCGCAGTTTTTGGACGTCTACTTCACCATAGGTTTTTACGTCGATTACGGGTTTCTCGTTTTCGTCGTAGTTGACGGATAACGTGTATCCTGAGCCGACTTCGATTTGTGTTGGTTCCAGAATAAAACCGATTTCTTCGGAGTCTAGTTCGACGGGGTTTTCGGTTTCGCGTTTGCTTTTGCGTTCTGCCATTTTAGTCACAGTTTATGAAATGGGGAAGGTGGGTTTAAAGGGTTGTTGTGTTTGAATATTTATTTCTTGTCCAGCTAGTGTATCATCATTTTTTCTTCGTGTTTTCTTAGGTAATCTGCGGCTTCACTCATGTCCATGAACAAGTCGTCTACGCGTTGTACGTCTTCGAGTGTTACTTTTTCTTTTTTAGCTGATTTGGCATTTTGCGCGGCTAGGCTAAGAAGCTGCACTGCGTAGCGAAGTGAGCTTTTCGCTCCTATTTCGGCGAGTCTTTGGAGAGCGGTCTTTTCTAGTTTTATTTTTTCTTCGTTTGAGCGTATGCGCAGGATTTCTTTCACGCTTTTTGTATCGTATAGTTGGGTTGCGATTATTACAGAGCGGTCGATTAGATCTATAGGAAAGCCTAGCGGGCTTTTTATTTCTGTCCCACGGATTCTGGCTATACCTCTGTTTGTCGCGAGAATTATGATTGGGACGAGTTCGCTTTCCATGGCTCTTCCGAGGAAACTGAATGCCTCTAGATCAAGTAGATGCGAGTCGTCGATGAATAGCACGCCAGGGTGAATGAAGCCTTTTCCAGAGTCTATCCATTCTTTTACTTGTTGGTCTACTGTCATGCGGATTTCTGTGTCGATTTCTTTCGTTCCCGCGCCCCCTAAGAACATTGAGAAGATGCCTCCACCTGAGCGCTGTTTGGCGTTGAGTTCGTCCAAGTTCGTAAGTGTTAGCATGTAGACGAATTCTTTTTCTTTTAGGACTTTTCCCGTTGGACGTGGAATTTTGCGTGTCGTATCGACATCGTAGGTTTTTCCTTTTGTGCTTTCTAGGCTTAGTCCGAGATTGGCTACTCGACCTGTTTCTGCGTCTATTTGAATGATGTTACCTTCTGAAATGCTTTCTTGGATTATTTGTTGAGCAATGGATGCTCCAGCCTCTATAGATTTTTCTTCTTCTGTCGTTTCTAATGTTAGGCGTACGCTTTCCGGGATTTTTTGGTAAGGGTTGTAGGGGTGTGGCGCAGTTTTTATGTCTGCATTGGTGAGTTCGCCTTCGTAGACCTTACGCATCTCGTGGATTTCGATTCCTATGCATTTGCGGATCGCTTCGATGAGGATTTCTGTTTTTTTGCGTTCACTACTGTAAACTTCGCTTCCGCTCATTTGGATGAAGGGAACGTTGGCACCGAGTTCGCGAGATACAGCAACAGCAATCGCCGTTTTCCCTGTGCCCGGTGGACCAGCGAATATTATGCATTTTCCGCTGAGTTTGCCTTCCTTTATCATGTTTACGACGAGTCCTGCGGCTTCGCGGGCCTTTTCTTGTCCGACCATGCCATCTTTTATTTTGGCGGCTTTCAAGTTTTGGTCTAATCCCAATCCTTTTACGTGGGTGTGAGCGCCGATTCTTTCAAATCTGGTTGTTGGGCGTGTTGGTAATTCTCGAATAGAAGCCATAGACATTCACCTCATAAACTGGTAAATAGAACAGAAAATCAGTTAGATATAAATTTAGCCTTTAGAAGATGGTTTGGTTTTAATGAATTTGTTGGTTAAGGTTTAAATGTTAAATATGTCTAGCAGAATAATGTGTTTTTTGATAAGTATGGGTGAAGAGAAGTTTGCGTGTCCCAAGTGTGGGATGCTTGTTTCTAAGGGTGATAGCTTTTGCAAGAATTGTGGGCTTAGTCTGGTTGAGGCCCCTGTGTCTGAAACGACTGCGCCTGTTGTGACTGAGGAGAAAGTTGAAATGCGTTATGAGAGGCGTTTTTCTTTGGTCCAGCGTTTTTATGGGTTAATGTTTGCGCCATCTGGGGCTATGGAAGATGTTGCGCTTGCGCCAGATTATGGGGGCGTCGCTGTTATTGTTGCACTGGAACTTATTGTGTCTATACTTTCTATTGTTTTGGCTTTTCAGAAGATTCATTTTGTTGGCGCATACGCCACCGCTATAATGAACGTTGTCAATTTGGCTTTGATGTTTGCTGTTTTTTTGGGTTTCGTTTTGCTCATTGCTCGTTGGCTTATCAAAGCTTTGATTGTCAAGTACGCTTGCGATAGCGGGAGCGGTTGGGATTTCAAGACTGCTGCATCCGTGACAGGTTACGCTTATCTTGCGACTATTATTGTGAGTGTTTTGAGTTTATGTGTCTCGTGGTTTCTTCTTCCCGAGTTTGTTGTCGATACGACGAATTTGCAGGCGGCGATTCAGACTATGAATGAGTATAGAGCGCAGATGAATTGGCTCATTTTGGTTTATAGTTTGCCCGTGTCTCTTATTGGATTGGCTTGGAAGTCTTATCTTGGCGGTTTAGGAGCGCATTTTGGGACGAAAAGGAGATGTTCAGTTGGCACGGGTGTAATGGTATTTTTCCTTCTAGGTTTAATACCCCTGTTCTTCTCTTTTATTGGCGTCTTTTGATGTTCCTGTGCTCGTTTCTTTTCTGTCTAGCAAGTAGTTTAGGACTGTTATGCATGAAGCTGCTAGGTATGGAGTCTTTCCGAGAGAGATTTTTTGGCCGTAACGTAACGCGAAGCCTTCGACTTTTTTTGGTAAGCCGACGTGATCGCCCAACACGAAAACGGAACCTTCTGCCAAAGAAAGCTGGGATATGTCCCTTCCGCCTTCTTCTAAAACGTATACTTGTGCTTGTTGTGCTTTGGTTTTTACTAAGCTTTCGAAGCTTGTCTTGGCCGTAGTTATGCCCGGATGCGGTTTTCCTGATAGGACTTTTTTGAGGATTTCTTGCCATGTTTGTTGGTCTGTGCGAACGTCATGGAGGGTTGCGCCATCTATTTTTATGTAAAGAGGCGGTGATGGTGGTCCATTTAGTGCGGCGTGAAAAGTTACGTTCTTGCGTAGGGCGTGGGATAGGAAGAGGCTCGCGATTGTGCATTCGTAGACAATGTCTAAACGACCAGCATCATGAAGGTTGACCCAATTTGAATCAGTACGACCTAAACGAGAATACAGTATGAAGTCTCGCAACAAGTCTCCCTCTTTGCAATAGTTTAACAAACACGGATTTCGTGAACGGAAATTTAATTTCTCGAAATTGTTCAAGAATGCGGAAAGGATGTGTAAGTAGGTAGCCTTTCACATGGAATGAGAATTGGTTTCCCAAATAACATTCCCCTCCCCGCACAAACAGAACTATGAAAGACTATTTATATAAAATTGGCGCGTTAGTCGGATTATCTCCCGAAGTAGGACCCTAAAAGGTCTGATATCCCACTTCTGGCTTCTACTTTATACAATGTACTTCGCAGATACAAGTGGATAAGGAGTTGTTTCCTAGAAGTTTATTCTTGATGCACTATGTTCCCTTTTTTCAACTGTCTTCTGTAGACTATGACTGCCATTAGTGTTACTATCATGAACAGTGGTAGAATAAGGAAGTATGGAAATTCTGGAATTATCACTATCTCTCGTGTTGTGTGTTCATATTCGAAATAGATCCATCTGTGTGTTCCGTTGTCATAGAGTGTGTAGTTCCAGTAGGTTGGATTAACACCATCAATAGTCACGTTGAATGGTTCAGACATTACTTGGTATGGTATACTTATTCGGCAGAACCCATGAGTTTGATTGGCTGTCATGTTGGAGACGTGTATTATGATTGTGCTATTAGACTCGAAATGCTGGAAGCTTTCTATTGTGGAGTTAGAGATGACATTGACATACTTTCCCAGAGTTGTGTTAAAACTATGAAAGGGCCCCATTAGAGGATAGTGGTCTGCGCCGAGCGCGCTGTCGCCTATTCCATCGTGGTTTGAGTCAACGCCAGTATAGTCGCTCCAGTAGTTTCCTTCAATATCGTTGTCCCAAGAGTTATAGCCAGATTGGGACACTTGCTGGGTGTTGTCTACGAAGTTGTTATGGTAGAAAACGTTGTTTGAACCTCCGAGGCTGATGCCGTACATCCAGTTGTTTGTTATGTTGTTTCCAACGATACTATTGTTTGAAACAGTCACGAGTTCGATGCCGCTGCAGCTGCCTCTTATGTTGTTTCCAGAAATGGTGTTGTTAGAAGACTCGTCGAGATAGATGCCATTCCAGTAGTTTGCGGTTATGTTGTTTCCAAATATTATGTTGTTGTTTGAAGGACCCCCCGAAATGTAATACCCATTGAAAAGGATACCATAGCTATTATCTGTTATTTTGTTTCCCGATATGGTGTTATAATGTGACCCAAGAGGGATCCAGATGCCGAAGTGGTTTGCGGTTATGTTGTTTAGAGAAATAGTGTTGTATGAAGAAGAAACGAGGTGGATGCCATCGAGGCTGTTATAAGGGTCGTAATGTGATGGGTCTGATACGTTGTTTGTTATGTTGTTTCCAGAAATAGTGTTGTATGAAGAACCCTCGCCACATATTCCCTTAAGGCATAATCCAACAATATTATTCCCAGAAATTATGTTGTTTCCAGAATTTTCTTCGAGAAAGATGCCATAAGGAATTGGATCCAGACCCTCTCTAGGTTCCATTATGTTGTTTCCAGAAATGGTGTTATGAGAAGTTGAGGGCCCAACGTAGATGCCATAGTAGTCGTTTGCTGTTATGTTGTTTCCAGATATTATGTTGTTGTTTGAAGAATCATCCATGTCCCACAGACCGACTTGGATGCCAATAATGCCGTTTGTTGTTATGTTGTTTCCAGATATGGTGTTATGATATGACCCAAAAATGATCTGGATGCCAACGCCAAAGCCCTTGATGTTCGTGTTTCGGATTGTCACGTTGTTTATCACAGCTAAATAAAACCCTTCTCCCCCTAGGCCCTGAAGCGTGTGTCCCTTTCCATCAATTATTATGTTGCTTCTCTGAACCACAATAGTATCGGTAATGTCTGCAGTAAAAGTATAGGTGACGTTATCATCGCTCACAATGTATGTTGTGCCTCCAACGCTTCCATCAGCCTTAATGTAAATGGTTCCTGAAGCTTCAGCCTGCTGAGCCCTAAAAGCTAAACCGAAAACTCCTATGAGGACAAAAACCAACACCAACGAGTAAACAATATTCTTCCTCATCACATGTTCACCTTTTTCAGCTTAGACTTAAATTACTGTTTAACTTCAGTTTTATGACTTGTGGAAGAAACTAAATGCATTTAGCTGGTTTTTGATTTTTTGCCTAAACTCTTAGTCTTCTAGCACATTTGAAGATTAACACAAAATTCTATTTCTATTCCTCTATTCCTCGTCTGTTGTAATACGACAGCACTAAACGCTAGAGCGATGAAAAAAAGGACAAATGAATCAACAAACAGTCCCCCGATTCCAGCAACATACGGTTCTCCAACCCAGAATAACGCAACAGAAATAACAATCCCAAATGTTTTCGCCCTTTCTAGCAACGTTGTTGGTCCGCTTTTTTCCAGAATTTTTGGCTGTTTGTCTGCATTTTTGTTGATAGGAAACAATGTTAAACACTGTTCATAAACTGATCTGCAATGTCATTGAATCGTCATATAAATCAAAGTTCAGAATTGTATACAGAAGAAGTATAAAGAATAAAAGCAAGAAATCGACGATTTGAATGAAAAATACTTATATATGATGCTTCATCACCATGAGGGCAAACTTATAGCGAAATTTCAATCGCCACTCCTTCGGGTTGGCAATGTAACATCATAAGCAGCATGTCATGTTGGTGAGCATATATTGAACTGGGTAGTATTTGGCATAGATTTGATTCAAGTAATCCAAGTGATCCTAGGTCTAGCAATAACCTATGTTTCAGGGAAACTTTTTTCAAAATCATTGTCTAAGCTCTTCCAGAAGACAGCTTTCCCAGAAAAAGTCGAAAATGCCATCGTCAAAATTTCCAAATATGTCATCTATTGCATAGGAATATTAATCGTGATAGCATTCTTGGGGTTTGACTTGACATCTTTGATGGTTGGCCTTGGCGCATTCAGCATAGCTATAAGCTTCGCCACAAGCACAATAATTCAAAACATGGTTTCAGGATTGCTTGTGCAGGCTGACAGAGCCTTTCAAATTGGTGACAGAATAGTGATGCAAGGTGTTGAAGGAAAGGTCGTGAATATAAGTGTGAGAACAACAGTAATAGAAACGAAAGAAGGTCATTGGGTCTATATTCCGAACTCACTGTTCATGACCAATATGGTCACAAGAAAAAACCAAGAGGAAGCAAAGTCTTAAGGATTTCATAAACAAGGTCATGTTGGCTGTAAGCTTAAAGAATAACAATATAGGCATATAGAGATGTTAACAATTGAAGATATCAGATATCATTCCTGACTTTACGGAAAAACGTGTTGCCTACATGAGCAGCTATCCTCCAAGAGAATGTGGGATAGCGACTTTCACAAAAGATCTAGTTGATGAGGTTGACAAGCTCGATGTGTTCAGACCTTCCGTTGTAATCGCAATGAATGAGAAGGAGACAATTTATATCTATGATAGAAAGGTCAGATGGCAGATTGACCGAGACTCAGTTGATGATTACCTGCAAGTTGCCAATCGCGTCAACTCCTCTGATGTTGATATAGTCAATATTCAGCATGAGTTCGGTCTTTTTGGAGGAGAGCATGGCGAATATCTTAGTTATTTTTTGGATCACGTTGAGAAGCCAGTTGTAACAACGCTTCACACCGTGCAGACGGACTTCGACTCGAAAGCTCTGACAATGTTGAAAAACATAGCTTCCAAAAGCGCGTCAATTGTCGTCATTGCTCATTTAGCTTTGACGATCTTGGAAAAGCAAGGCGTTCCATGCAGGAGAGCTGCTGTCATCCCACATGGTTGCCCCAATATCCGATTTGTTCCCAGTGAAAACGTGAAGAGTTCCCTAGGTTTGAAAGATCGTTTCGTTCTGTCTACTTTCGGCTTGATAAACCGTGGCAAGGGCATCGAATATGCCATCCGCGCGCTACCTTCTATTGTTGAAAGAGAACCGCGGGTTATTTACCTCGTAATCGGCGAAACTCACCCAGAAGTAAGGAAGATCGAAGGCGAGCGCTACCGGAAGAAGTTGATGAAGTTGGTTGAAGAACTGCAATTGGAAAATCATGTTAGATTTCATAATCGTTTCCTATCTAAACGTGAACTGATTAAGTATCTCCAAGCAACAGATGTTTACATCACTCCTTATATCTCTCCGAATCAAATCAGCAGCGGAACACTCGTGTACGCTTTAGGAGCGGGTCGAGCCATAATATCGACACCCTACCTTCACGCCATAGAAACCTTGACACAAGGTCGGGGACTATTTTGCGAATTCAAGAATCCTCGCTCCATAGCCAAATGCATAGAGAGACTCTTGGACGATCGCTTAAGAAAAACGATGGAAAGAAAAGCTTACAAATACAGCAGAAGATTCGTTTGGTCAAACGTGTCAAACAAATATGCTAAACTGTTTAAACAACTCATCAAAAACTGAGAGAGAGTGACCATTTGAAACTCCCACCGATCAAGCTTGATTTTCTGAGATTACTTACCGACGATACTGGAATCCTCCAGCATTCAAAATTCGCTATTCCCAAGAGAAAAGAAGGATACTCCACCGATGACAATGCCCGAGCATTGATTGCCTGCACCAGATACTACACAGTTCAGGGGAACTCGCAAATAGAGAGACTGATTGACGTATACCTGAGTTTTATGTTATACATGCAGAGACCAGATGGCAGATTGTACAATTTTCTCAGATATAATCGAGAGTTCATGGATGATGCTAGTTCAGAAGATTGCATGGGACGCACACTCTGGGCTTGCGGAAACTGCATGAATTCTTTGCTACCTTCGAAGAAAAAAATGCTTTCAAAAGAGATATTCGACAAGACGTTCCCATGGGCATCTAGCTTCAAATCATTGAGAGCAAAGGCTCTTTCCATACTAGGATTGTGTCATTATCAAAAAGCCTATCCTCAGGATCAGAATGTCGCATTGAACGTGAAAACGCTTGCTGATCAACTCCTAAACTACTACAAAAGTGTCTCTTCCGATGACTGGAATTGGTTCGAGCCCTACCTTACGTACATAAACGGGAGGTTGCCACACGCGCTTTTCCTAGCTTACAATAGCACCAGAGACGAGGAATATCTTCAAGTTGCGAAGGAATCTCTGGATTTCCTCTTACAGGTACAGATGATCGATGATAAATTCGTGCCAATCGGTAACAATGGTTGGTATGAAAGGGGCGGTGAACGAGCTTTCTACGATCAACAATCCATAGAAGCTTCTTGCATGGTTGAGACAGCTCTTGAGGCTTTGCAAGTGACTGGTGACAAGAAGTATCGACGTGCGGCTCACATAATATTTGAATGGTTCCTCGGAAGGAACTCGAAAGGCTTTTCAGTCTATAATGCGGAAACTGGCGGTTGCCATGACGGAATAACACCATATGGACTGAATCTGAACGAAGGTGCCGAAGCCACGGTATCTTATCTGCTAGCTCGCCTGAAAATGGAAGTGCTCAACGGTCTCTGAACAAGTGTGCCCATCAAAGCGGAAAAGCCGAAGTCGATTTGACTACTTGAAACTGAAACGTCGTGTTGGATTAGTACCACTTCAGGCGTAGGAATTTGACTTATTAATCATAAATGCGTAAACTACATGAATAGGAGTGTGTTAATGAAATGTTGAAGACTCGACACATAATGGTTAAGCATGTTGTCACTGCAAAACAAAACATAACGATCAAGAAGGCCATTGAAATGATGTTTAAGAGACATGTTGGGGCGATAGTTGTAATTGATGACAAGAGGAAGTGTACAGGCATCTTCACGGAACGAGACGCTATCAGAGTCGTAGCACAAGAAATCCCTCTTGATACCCCTTTGAAAGAAGTCATGACCAGAAAGGTTGTCACAGTTTCAGATGACACATCATTTGAAGAATTCAGAAGACTACTAATCTCTCATCGAATCAGACATCTACCAGTCGTAGACTCCGAACAGAAGCTAGTGGGCTTGGTGGTCGTCCGACATTTCTTGGATGAGTTCTTTGGAATGAAATCGTAGAACCTTAACGGGAAGTCAGCCGTCATGAAGCGATTTCAGGGCAACCCCATTCTCGAACCAGATGGAACCCACAGGTGGGAATCGCGAAGAGTCTTTAATGCTGCTGTTCTCCGCATTAACAAGAACAATCATATTCTGTATCGCGCTATGGGCCAAGATGGAATCTCTCGCCTCGGATACGCAACATCATCAGATGGCTATAACATCGACGAACGTTTGTCCCTTCCTGCCTTCGAACCAGCAAATGATACGGAGAAGGACGGATGCGAAGACCCCCGTTTGACTCTATTAGACGACACTTTGGTCATGGCTTACACAGCATTCAGAAACTATGGCTACCAAGGCGTTTACCAAGTCTCTTTGACTTCCATAAACATTAAGGATTTCCTGTCAAAACGATGGACGTGGGGCGAAAGACTGCTGGCTTTTCCTGGCATTCGCAACAAAGATGCAATGATTTTTACTAGGAAACTAGGCGGAGAATATGTTATGTTTCATCGTCTTGAGCCAGATATCTGCATTGCTCGTTCTGATGACCTTCGAAAATGGTACGGCTTGAAATTCGTGATGGGCCCAAGAATGAGAAGTTGGGATAGTTGGAAGGTTGGTGCAGCCGGTCCACCAATAGAGCTCAACGAGGGCTGGCTCTTCATCTATCATGGTGTAAGCTTTGAGAAAATATACTCATTAGGCGCTGCCTTGCTTGATAGGAACAATCCCGAGGAGATTCTCTATCGCTCTGAGGAGCCAATCTTAACACCTGTAGAAGACTACGAACGCTTCGGCAAGGTTCCAAACGTAGTTTTCAGCTGCGGAAGCGTTTTGATGGATGACAAAGTCTTAGTCTACTACGGTGGCGCTGACAGCGTCCTGTGTGCTGCCACTTATGACCTCTCTGAGCTCCTACCGAAGAAGTAGGCGCTCTCGTCAAGCTTTTTGGCTCATGCACAACGGTGACAATAAAAGACGGGTCTGGGGAGCAGTAGGACATGACATGTCCGGTTGCTATCTGAATTCTGGCTTCATAAGGCTCATGTGACAATCCCAGTCAAAGGTGAGAAAGACTTCAGGAAGATGCTATGGTTATTATTAGAGGACGAAGACTAGCGCGTGCAGTCTAAACTTCATAACGACTGAAGAACAAATGTTTCAAGCCCTCAACGAGAAGGAAGTAACAAGCCAGTATTCCAAAGATTAGCCCCAAGAACCATGAAGGTGGCCTGACAAATTCGAAAAACAGCCCAAGAGGAGAGTAGACGACGAAGAGAGTCATTGAAGCCATGATGACGGAAGCCACAATCAGAAGATTGCTGGGTCTTGACTTGTAGAACCTTTTTCTTGTTCTGATCGAAAACGTGACCAATATCTCGGATATCACCGACTCTATGAACCAACCCGTTCGGAATAGTTCAGGACCTGCTTGAAGCAAGTATACCAGAGATGAAATCGTGACGAAGTCGAAGATGGAGCTAATCAGACCAAAGAACAGGGCGAATCTGGCTATTTGTCCTATGTTCCATCTTTTTGGGGTTCTCAAACCTTCCTCGTCAAGATTGTCAGTCGATATCGTGAGAAGTGGCGCGTCAGACACTAGATTCGTTAAAAGTATTTGAGACGGCAAAAGTGGTATGAACGGAAGGAACAAAGATCCTATTGCCAATGTGAACATGTTTCCCAAGTTCGCGCTTATGGTATTCATGATATACTTAGTCATGTTGCCAAAGGCCTTTCTCCCCTCAGCTACTCCATCGGCAATAACGCTCAAACTCTTTTCCAGCAAAATTATTGAGGAAGCTTCTTTGGCAACTTGAACTCCTGAGTCAACAGATATTCCTGCATCAGCTAACTTCAGGGCTGGAGCATCGTTGACTCCGTCGCCGAGAAATCCCACTACATGGCTATTTTTCTTCAAGGCTTCCACTATGGCGTATTTCTGCTCTGGAGTCACTCGTCCAAAAACATCATTCGCTTCCACGGCTTGGCGAAGCTCGTTCTCTTGCATGCTTTCGATGTCTACTCCTGTGAGCACTCTTCCTCCAAACTCGATTCCCAGCTTATGGCAAACATCTGCCGTTACGGCAGGATCATCCCCACTGAGAATCTTCAGCTTTATTCCAAGCGCTTTTAGTCTGGAGATGGCGGGAGCAGCGTCTTCCTTAGGCGGGTCGGAGAGGACGAGTAGTCCGACGAAAGTCAAGCCCTTTTCATCTGCAATTGAGTAATTTGATTTCTCCTCGATTTCCTTACACGCCAACGCTATCAGTCTGTTCCCAGCTTGCCTATACTTTTCAATAAGCGAATTTACTTCCATGCTTGCCTGCGTCATCGACAGAGTTTCAGCTTCATTGCCAACCGCAGTCGACACACTGAGGATTGACTCAGGAGCCCCCTTTGAAATCAAAAGTCTGCGTTCACCTACTTCGACTACAACGCTCATTCTCCTTCTGTTGAAACCAAAAGAAATTTCATGGATGCGCATAAAAGCGGTGAGAATCGCCTCATCGAATTTCTCCTCTCGGGCATGATCCCAGACTGCAACATCAATAGGGTTGCCAAGTATTCTGTCTCCCTCAACCACGGCTGTATTGCAGAGAAGCGCGAACTTGACCAACCCCTGATTAGCATGACCCTTGGGATCGACGATGTTCTGAACCTTGATCTTGTTTTGAGTTAATGTTCCAGTCTTGTCAGTGCAGAGCACGTCGACGTTCCCCATATCTTCTATCGCTTCAAGCCTTTTGACTACAACCTTCTTCCTGACTAGTCTAATTGCGCCGTCAGATAATCCGACAGTAATCACCACGGGCAAGGCTTCTGGTATTATGCCTACTGCCAAGGCTAATGAGAATATCAGTGAGTCGAGGATGCCGTGACCCAGAACCGAGTTGACCAAGAATACGAAGGCCGTCAGCAGCAAAATTACTCTCACGAGGAAATTCCCAAAACTAGCAATGCTCTTTTGAAAGTCAGTTTGTGGAGGCAGTAAGGAGAGTTTTGACGCTACATGACCGAACTGTGTCTTACTACCAGTGGCAACAACTACTCCCATCCCAGCGCCATTCATCACCGTAGAGCCTAACAAAGCCATGTTGGATAGTTGATGTGGGAGCGGTTTGTCCAGCGCCACTGATGCAGTGTTCTTATCAACAGCCATTGACTCACCCGTCAGTACTGATTCATTCGTTTGGAATTCGTCAACACCAAGAAGCCTGATGTCTGCCGGAACAACGTCACCTATCGCCAGGTAGACAACATCTCCAGGCACGAGTTTTGTGGTGTCAATCTCGGTCTTCTTTCCATTTCTGACAACCATTGCGGTGTAAGATAGATATTTTCTAAGCTCATCAACGGCTCTCTCCGATTTATGCTCTTGCGCGAAGCCTAAGAGAGCATTGGCAAGCATGATGGCAATTATGATAACCGCTTCAGTGATTTCTCCCAAAAAACCAGCTAAGGTCGAAGCGAAAATGAGCACGTAAACAAGAGGATTTTTGAACTGAGACGCAAATATGCTGAACGATGTTCTGCTTCTAGTAGAAGGAATCTCGTTTAGACCATATTCTTCAAGTCTATGAGCAGCTTCCGTGTCATCGAGTCCCTTTTCTGATGTATTGAGCTCTCTAAGAAGCTCCTCTTTCTGCAGTTTCCAATAACCAGTTTCCTTCGGTTCAGACATAAATCTATACTCAACTTGCCCAGATTAAAAAGGAGGTTACACGTTTATCTTCTTTAGGATTTCTTCACTATCTTCCTTCTGCTAGAGTGCGCACGTATCGATCTACAAAAGGAGCTCTCTAACTGGCCACAGGTGTGGGTTAGCCACATCCATGATCTTTGTAATTCGCCTAATAGCCCATTGAACCTTTCCATCGTCCCATGGGTTCCTGTTCTCTCCAGCCTCTATATGCTCTGTGGCTTGACGCTGTAGCCACCCTGTTCATGCAGCAAGTCTCTCTGTAGGCTAGCAATTACCTAACGGACGGTTAAAGTACAATTTTAGCACCCCACCTTCATAATTATTGTTGTAGCTTCTTCCACATGCCTCTGCTGGTGTCTTACCGTCTAAGCCCTGATGAGCCATGCATGCAAAATCGGGGCACACACAAAATTTTTCTGCACTGAACGTGTAAGGCATTAATGGTTCATTGTTATGCCTCGGACAGGAAAGGTAGAGGAAGTTTCTCGCAAAGCTGTGGCACTTGAGAGGCAATACGAATGGGCAAGTCGCTCAAAAAACTATCGGACTATCCCAAAAAAAGGTTGATAGTCTTAGATATTTCGGAATGCAAGCCGAAATTGTTCTTTCCTCTTCAAGGTGTTAGTTTCTTTTTTTCCACTTCCTTTAATAATTGTTTCTTGTTAGTTTCTTCACTACTCTGTTGAATTTGGGGATTGTTAAAGGGGAGTTTTTCCCTTTTTCCCTGCATTCATTTGAAGTCTGCTCAAGACATCTTTTTGCGTAGCGGAACAATCGAGACCGCTTATTTCATGCTCTTTTTGAGCAACCCGATAGGCGAGGGAACGCACTTGACTATTTCCCTTTCATTGACCATTCAGACGCTAAACCGTTGTTCGTTGGTTTTTTGGTCTTTATGTTCTCTCTTTGGCGGTTCGCTTGTTTCAACGCTTTCAACGACTAACACAAGCCACTTCTTGTTTTAGGTTATGGTGTTTTTGCTTCAGCAACATTGAAGACTTATTACCTTCTTTGTTTTTATGGATTATCAATGGTTTTTTCGATTGTTTGTCGGGAGTTCGGGAGATATCTCCAATAGCGTTGGCAGTAGCCGTAATCCACTAGTTCTAATGAGTATCTACGCGCACCAAACAGTCAAATCCATTTTGTTTTAATCTCTTTGACATTTCTAAGATGCGGATCGTCAGAAACACAAGCCGCCTTCAAAACTAAAGCTGTGGCCGCGATAACACTATCAGCTAAACGCATTCTATACTTATGCCGTAGCTCAGCGGAGACGCGTGCAATCTCAGCATCAACATTCACAACCCTAAAATCCTTCTCCAACAAATCCGCCCTCAAAACGGCAGTCTCACGCCCCTCACACCCTAATGTCAACCAATAGACTTCATGAAGCATAATCGCAGAAACAAATCTCCGCCTGCAACGTCTAATCGCATCTTGAGTCCGCCGCAAAACCCGCCCATCGCCAGAATAATAATGCTCAATAAAAAACCTAGTGTCAAAAACCACTCTAGCAGACATCTAGATCCCTAAGCCTATCCAAAACCTTCTTCATCTCCTCGACTGTTGCAAATCTAGCCCCTGAACCAGCCAAATCAACTGTAGACTTAACAGGCCTAAACAAGACCCCATCTCCAACATCAACAACCTCTAAGCGCGAACCCTCTGCAATACCGTACTTGACACGAAGCTCAGCTGGAATAGTCGTCTGACCTTTCCTAGTTACTACCACCTCACTGTACAACCGAATCACAGTACTACAACCAAATGGTAGTACATATAAGCTTTGCTACTAAACAAAAAACCCAAAAAAGCCCCGGGCGGGATTCGAACCCGCGACCTACAGCTTACAAGGCTGTCGCTCTGACCGACTGAGCTATCGGGGCACACACGCACATATTCAACAGAACAAAAATAAAAACGTTAAGCACATAAAACCATTGCCAAAAACACTTATTACCCACAACGCAACCCTTATATTTGCGAAAGCAACTTCAGAAATACTTTGGCTATACTTATCTTGAGCCATAAAACTAGATGCGACTCCTATCACTAAAGATGCGGAGTGAAGAGGCGAATGAGCCCAAAGCTCATAATGACACCACGCACAAGCCAAACAACCCACAACCACAAAAAGATTCACCAAAAACGCCAAACAGACACTGCAAAAAAAGCCCGATATGCCACGCCGTCTGGAGAATGGCTCGGCTTGAGAGCCGAAGAAGGGCGCGGCAAGCCGCGAAAGAGCCCCGGGTAAGCGCATGCAGCCTTAGAACCGGGGACACCCGAATGGGACTTCCCACATCGGTTCTTCGGAACCGCTGTGCTCCCGAATGGGAGCGGGAACCCCCCGAACTGAAGCATCTTAGTAGGGGGAGGAAAAGAAACCAAAAGGGATTCCCCTAATAGCAGCGAGCGAAAAGGGAAAAGTCCAAACCAAATCCCACAGGGAAACCTGCGGGAGATGTAGAGTTACAGGCCCAGCTTCCTCCTAACTGGCGAAGCCGAAGTGGCCTGGAAAGGCCTGCCAAAGAAGGTGAAAGCCCAGTAAGCATAAACCAGAAGGAGCTGAGCTGGAGTCCTAGAATACCGTACCCTGGTTTGGGTGCGGAAAGTTGGAAGACACCAACTCCCAAGACTAAACACATCTCAAGACCGATAGCGTACTAGTACGGTGACGGAAAACTGAAAAGTACCCCGGAAGGGGGGTGCAAAGAGCCTGAAACCAGACGGTTACAGACGTGTGCAGCCCGGAAGGGCAGATCCCTCCCAAAGGAAACCGTCGTGAGGCGGCAGTACGAAGGAGGGGGACCAGGGTTGCACGTTCCGTCTCGAAACACGGGCCGGGGAGTTCACAGCCGTGGCAAGCCTAAGGGTCTAAAAGCCCGTAAGCAAAGGGAAACCGAGATGCGCGCAACCAGCCTTCTGGCTGGCCAGGCGCAGGGTCTGAAAGGGCCCGAAGTCACAGCTGTGAAAACTAGAAACCAGGCGATCTAGCCCTGGGCAGGGCGAAGCTAGGCGAAAGCTTAGTGGAGGCCCGCAAGGGTGCTGACGTGCAATTCGTTCCTCAGACCTGGGGCTAGGGGCGAAAGACCAATCTAGCCTGGTGATAGCTAGTTCCCTCCAAAGTGGGTCTCAGCCCAGTCTCAAGCGAGGCAGCTGGTGGGGTAGAGCTCTGATTGGAAAGTAAGGAGTCGAAAGACTCCGCTTTTCTTTCAAACTTCGAATTCATCAGCACCGTAGACCTTGGGAAACGGGTTACGGGGGGTAAGCTCCCGGACCGAGAGGGGGACAACCCAGACTGAGGTTAAGGCCCCAAAGTGCTGGCTAAATGTCAAACTGAAGGGCGTCGTCAGCCTCAGACAGCGGGGAGGTAGGCTTAGAAGCAGCCATCCTTCAAAGAAAGCGTAACAGCTCACCCGCCGAGGCTGACGGCCCCGAAAATGGACGGGGCTAAGCCAGCCGCCGATACCTCAGGACGCAACCATGTGTTGCGCCGGTAGGAGGGCGTCCTGGCTGGGTAGAAGCTGGGCCGTGAGGTCCAGTGGACCGGTTCAGGAGTGCAGATCCCGGTGGTAGTAACAGCAAAGAGAGGTGAGAATCCTCTCCGCCGAAGGGGCCAGGGTTCCCCGGCAATGTTCGTCAGCCGGGGGTAAGTCGGTCCTAAGGCATGGCCTAACCGAGCATGCCGAAAGGGAATCCGATTAAAATTTCGGAACCACGGAGGTACATGCGGCAACGCAAGCTCAACGCCTGACGCTTCGAGGTAGGCTGAGCAAGGCTGTCGCCTTGTTTAACCGCATAAGTCTGGGGAGTACCGTAATGGTGAGAACCAGATGAAAACGGGAATAGCCGCCCGTTTTAGGGCGGTTCAGCTGATTTTTGGAGCCATTGAAAAGGGCGTTGGGATGGATCCTTCGTGACCGTACCTAGAACCGACACAGGTGTCCCTAGGCGAGAAACCTAAGGCGTGTCGGGTATACACTAGAGCGAGGGAACTCGGCAATTTAGCCCCGTACCTTCGGTATAAGGGGTGCCTGCTGTTTCAGTCTCTGACTTTAATAGCAGGTCGCAGTAGCAAAGGGGTCCCGACTGTTTAATAAAAACATAGGAAGCCGCAAGCGCGAAAGCGTGTGAACGGCTTCTGAATCCTGGCCAGTACAGGTACCTCAAACCTGG